>Ga0209902_100038_pt1 | contig 301544 bp, 281 predicted proteins | sample FECB27metaG_FD_188304 | JGI IMG/M metagenome (GOLD analysis project Ga0209902, IMG submission 188304) | Cyanobacterial communities from the Joint Genome Institute, California, USA - FECB-27 (SPAdes) (version 2) | ecosystem: Environmental > Aquatic > Thermal springs > Hot (42-90C) > Microbial... | reverse complement strand
GGACCCGCCGCACCATAAGGTCAGGCTGGAAGCCGATTAACGGCGACGGGCAGTCGCGCCGGGAAGGCGACGGGCATCCGCAGCGTGATGCTCGATGTGCGGAACCACCGAGGCCGCGAACTGCCGCAGCGACGGATCATTGCCAGCCTGAGCGTAGCTCGAATGCAGGGCAAGGGCTTCCTGGTGGCCCATGCGCTGAGCCTGTCCATAGAGGCGGTCGAACTGCGGGCCGGAGGTCGAAGCCATCTGGTTCAGCATGGCCATCTTCTCGGGAGGCAGCTGAACGCCGAGACGGATCGGGGTCACCGAACCCGTGGCCTGCACGTCGGCCGCACCACCGGCTGCCGCACCGGTCGTTGCGCCAACGCCCGCACCGACGGCTGCGCCAACCGGGCCGCCAACCAGGGCGCCGACGCCAGCGCCAGCCAGAGCGCCGGTCGCCGAACCGCCAGCCGTGCCCGGCGAGCCGGTCGTCGCAGCACCGGCCGTCGCGCCGGCCGTTGCGCCGATGCCAGCACCGACGGCTGCGCCCACGGGGCCGCCGACGAGAGCACCAATGCCGGCACCGGCCAAGGTGCCGCTCAGGGAGCCGCCGATGAATTCACCATTGGCCGAATAGACCTGACGACCGCCGTTGAGAGCCTGGCTCGTCATGGAGTGATCCTGGATCATCTGCTGGGCATAACGCCGAACGACAGGATTGCGGGAGCGCTCCAGAGCGAGCTGGCTTGTGGCAATTTCGAAAGCATCCGATTGAGCCGCCATCATGCGATAGGTCTGGCTGTCCATGACCATCTGAGCGGAGGCCGGGGCGGCCGAAACGGATGCGAACAACGCCGCGAGGGCAACGTACTTCTTCATGAGATGAACTCCTGTTTTCTCGGGTCGCAGAACACCGTGCGCAGCCCGACAGGCTTGCGAAGTTCATGGGTGGCTGCTGCACCCCTTCAACGGAGAGCGATCTAAGCGGTTCCAGGAAAGTGACGGGATTATGCGAAGAAAATCAGTCTTGAATACTGAAGCTTAGCTTGCCTATGCTCGGTCGTGCTTATCGATTAACTTGTGTTGGTCGGGGTCGGCCGTAGATCGAGGCTTCTGTGCTAGCTCTGCTCATGCGGCTGACGGATGCGGGCGAGCGAAAGCATGCCAAGGCCACCAACGGTTCCGTCGGGCATCAATCCCCGTCGTTCCGCCATCAGGAGAAAGCCGGTTTCATCCCGGCCGATCGTGAAGAGATGATAGCCGGCCGTATGGGTCAGCGTTCCGCCGCGAGCCGAGGCCGAGGGCGCGCCGATGACGGGGATCGGGCCGCGCGGGCCGTCGAGGTGGGCGAGCGATCCCACATGGTTATGGCCGTGAAGCACGAGTTCCGCGCCCGCCCGGCAGAGCATCTTCTCGAAGCGCTTGGCATCGGTCAGGTTGCGGCCTGGATCCGCCCCGCCCACGTGCGGCGGGTGATGGATGAGCACGATTCGGAAGCAGGCTGGATCCTGACCCAGTTGCTTGAGGATCTCCTCGGTGGCCTTCATCTGCCGGGAGCCGATCCTGCCGGATGCCACGAAGGGCAGGGTCGGGATGGCCGATGACAGCCCGATAATCGCAATGGAGTCGTAGCGGCGGAGATAGGGAAAGCTCCCCTCGCGGCCATCATCGCCCCGCGTCCATGGGGCGATCTCCTTCATGAGCCCTTCCAGGGAGCCACGCACATAGGCATCGTGGTTGCCTGGCACGAAGGTGACACGGGATGGATCGCCGAGTTCTTCGAGAAACACCCGGGAGGTCTTCCACTCTTCCGGCAGGCCGATATTGCAGGTGTCTCCTGTGCAGGTGATGTGATCGGGCTTCTGGGCATGAATGTCGGCCACCAATGCGGCCAGGAGCTCCATGTCGTGCATGTCCTGCCGGCTGCGGTGCCAGTTGTACCAGCCGGTCAGGCGCTTGCTCAGGAGCTGCTTCAGGCGCGGCCGGGGCAGGGGGCCCACATGGGGGTCGGTCAGATGGGCGATGCGAAACATGGCGGCCGGGTTCATGCGAGTGGACACGAGAACTCGCGCGGGCGCGCCCGCCCGTCAAGCGCTCCCGATGAAGATACCGGCGAGAAGCACCAGCACGCCGCCGACGATCACTTGATAGGTGGCGCTCCAGAATGGCGTCTCCATGTACTTCGTTCGAATCCAGGAAATCGCCACGAGCTCCACCGCTACCACGAGCGCCGCGATGCTGGTGGCCAGGAGGAAGGCGTTGGGCCAGGAATCCGGCACCAGATAGGGCAGGGTGTGGCCAATGCCGCCCGCCGCCGTCATCAGGCCGCAGACGAGACCGCGCAGCCAGGGCGAGCCGCGCCCGGTGATCTCGCCGTCATCGGACAAAGCTTCGGTCAGGCCCATGCTGATGCCGGCGCCCACGGAGGCGGCAAGCCCCACCAGAAACGTCTCCCAGTTGTTCTGGGTGGCGAAGGCTGCGGCAAAGAGGGGGGCGAGCGTCGACACGGAGCCGTCGATGAGGCCGGCGAGGCCCGGCTGCACGTATTGCAGCACGAAGAGGCGCCGGCGGGCGTGCTCCTCGGCGGCTTCCGCATTCTCAGTCATATGGGCGGCATGAAGTTCGCCAGCCTTGCGCTCGTGCCCGCGTTCGATGTCGGCCAGCCTGGTGAGGAGTTCGCGCAGGGAGACGTCCAAGGTCTGCCCGGCGGCCTTCTCGTAGAAGCTTGCAGCCTGCAGCTCCATGACCTCCGCCTCGCGTCGCATCCGGTCGAGATCGAGGTGAGGGCTCCACCAGACGGCACGGCGCCTCAGGAAGCCGCGAACGTCCTCCCGGCGGATGGGCGGCAGGTGCTCGCCAAAACGGGAGCGGTAGAAGCCATAGAGGGAGTTACGATGTTCGCGCTCTTCCTCGGCCATGCCGTCGAAGATCTCGGCCGAGGCGGGAAAGTCAGGGCGAAGGCGATCCGCAAAATGCTGGTAGATCCGCGAGTCTTCCTCTTCGCTCGCAATGGCGAGCGCGACGACTTCGCGTTCAGAGAGTTCGGACAGGGACTTCATGGTGGCTCCGATTTAGAATTATTCTAAAATAGAGCCGCGCTATATCAAGTCCCCTGTCATCGAGACAGGGATGTGCGAACTTAGTACTGAGCGCCCGGGATCAGGGTCGAGTAGACCGTACGGTCGTCGAAGTTGAGGGCAGGCGACCACGAGAAGCGGGCGGAGCGGTTCAGGCGGGACAGGATGAAAGCGAGAAACATTGAAACACCTTTGGTTGCCGCTGTCTTAGACCTTCGTATGATGCGGGTCACGCGCCAAATTGAGGCCACTGCTATGCATTTCATGAATGACTACATTCATCGTCCGGTAATCTTGTTGTGATGGCATCAACCGATGTCTGACTCCCCGCCGTCACGGAAAGCCTCACGCCTCCTGTCCCTGGGGCTGCATACCTATTGGCGTTTCTCGAGAGGCATGACCCTGGGGGTCCGAGGCGTGGTCCTCGACCAGGAGAACCGGGTTTTTCTCATCCGGCACACCTATGTGCCTGGATGGCACCTGCCGGGCGGAGGCGTCGAGACCGGCGAGACGGCCCTGGAAGCGCTCGGTCGCGAACTACACGAGGAGGCCTGCATCGCCATGGACGAGCCTCCCAGCCTGTTCGGCGTATTCTTCAACAACCGGGTGTCTCGGCGCGATCATGTTCTGGTTTACGTGATCCGGCGCTTCACGGTTCTGCAGGCCAAGCAGCCTGATCGGGAAATCGCGGAAGCGGGGTTCTTCCCCCTCGACAGCCTGCCCGAGGAGACGACCTCAGCCACCCGAAGCCGCTTGGCGGAAATCCTTGAAGGGCAGCCTCCCTCTCCGCATTGGTGAAGAGCGTTTGCGCCGCGTTCTCGACGCTGCTATGGCCTAATGAACAGAGGAAACGCCGAGCCCCATGAGCATCACCCGGATTCTGCGACGACGACACGGCTGATCTTCCATCCAGCCGCCTGATCTCTTTTCGTCTTTCGCGCCCTGAGTCCGTTCATGACCGAGCTTTCGCTCCAGATCCGTACCGAGCAACCCATCGATTCCGAGGCCATCGAGCGCCTGCACGAGCGCGCCTTCGGCCCGGGCCGTTTCGCCCGCACCGCCTCGCGCCTGCGAGAGGGAGCGCCGCATCTGCTCGACCTGTCCTTTACCGCCATGGTCGGCACGCTGCTCGTGGGCTCCGTGCGCCTGACGCCCATCATGGCAGGCGGCGAACCGGCGTTGATGCTCGGACCACTGACCGTGGAGCCGGCCTTTGAAAGCCGCGGCATCGGTGCGGCTCTCATGCGTCGGTCATTGGAAGCCGCCAAGGCCAAGGGACACACCCTGGTTCTGCTGGTGGGCGACGAGCCCTATTACAGCCGCTTTGGCTTCAAGCGCATTCCGCCCCAGCACCTGCAGCTTCCAGGCCCGGTCAATCCGGGACGCTTCCTGGCTCTCGAACTGGTCGAGGGAGCGCTGGCCCGCGCGAAGGGTTTGGTCAGCACGGTTCCTGATTCAAGCAGGTAATCGCGCGGTTCTCATCACCTTCTCAACGTCATGGCCGGCCTTGTGCCGGCCATCCCGATACGAAAAGCGCAGCACTTCAGACAATCGAGATCACCGGCACAAGGCCGGTGATGACGTGGCATTGGGTTACCCATCTTGCTCTACGCCCTTCTCCGCCCCTCGATCAGCCAGGCGGCCAGGGTCGAGCCGATCAGCAGCACCAATCCAATAAAGCCGAGGGCCATCGGGAAAACCGAGACGCCACGCACGATCGCGCTGTCGCTCGGCTTGATGCCGATCCAGTCGCCGCCGGCAAAGCGGGAGCCGGAATGAACCGGGATGATGCGCGGCAGGGTGATGCTCTGGTCGCCCACTATCGCCACACGCCGGACCGACCCGCCCGTTGCCTGCGCAATGGGCGCGAGAGCCTCGGTGTTGCTGAACACGTCCATCAGCTCGCGCGGATTGGCCGGCCCGATGCTGACGAAGGCGATGAGATCGCCCGAACGCACCGTGTGCAGGCCGAGTTCGCGGCTCGCCGCCTGCGTGGTGAACAGGCCAGGGCGCGACTCGGCCAAGGCCACGCTGCTCTCCTGGCCGCTGGGCGCGATGACGGTCACTGGAGCGGCCGTTTCAGCCATGGTTTGCCGCTCGATGCGGATGTCACGCCCTTGCGCGCTCGCCCGCAGGGCCTCTTCCTCCAAGGCCGGCTCCTTCATGAGCCAATGGGCGAGGCGGCGCAGGAGGTCGAGATGCGGTCCGCCCTCCTGATAGCCCCTGGCCCAGAGCCAAGCGTGATCGGAGAGCAGGAGCGCCACGCGGCCCTTGTCCTCCCGGCGCAGCACCAGGAGGGGCAGGTCGTTGGCGCCGGACATCAGGGTCGAGCCGGATTGCACCTGCGAGCCGATGATGCGCAGCCACTCGCCCCAGGCGGGCGGCGATTGCTCCGATCCAGGCAGGTCGCGGGTCACCGGATGGCGGTCGCCGGTGTCGGTGATCTCGGCCTTGTAGGGCTGCTCGACGATGCTGCCGTTGGGCTGGCCCGGGATGATCGGCGAAAGCCGGGTCTGCGCGAGGCTGCCGTAGCTGGCGAATTCCGGGCCCGCCGCCACGAGGATCGCCCCGCCTTCGCGCACATAGCGCACGATGTTCTCGAAATAGCTTGAGGGCAGGATGCTCTGGTTCGCATAGCGGTCGAAGATGATCAGGTCGAATTCCTTGATCTTCTGCTGGAACAGCTCACGGGTCGGGAAGGCGATCAGCGACAGCTCGTTGATGGGCGTTCCGTCCTGCTTCTCCGGTGGGCGCAGGATCGTGAAATGCACGAGGTCCACGTTGGCGTCCGACTTCAGCAGGTTACGCCAGGTGCGCTCGCCCGCATGCGGCTCGCCGGAGACCAGCAGCACGCGCAGCTTCTCGCGAATTCCTTCAATAGGAATAACCGCTCGGTTGTTGGCCTGGGTCAGCTCGTTCGCTAAGCCCTCCACTTCGAGTTCGACAACGTTGGTGCCGCCATGCTCGATGCGCACGTCGAGGGAGAAGGGCGTGTCAGAACGCACCTGCTGGCGGGTGAGCACCTGTCCGTCCCGGCGCACCGTCACGAGAGCAGAACCCGTCCCGCCGCGCTCCATCACCTGAGCGCGAATGGTCTGGTCCTTGCCGACGATGCCGAAGCGTGGAGCCTCCAGCAGCTTGATCTGCCGGTCGCGCTCGTCGGGCCGGCCTGTAATCAGCGCATGAAGAGGCGCCCTGAACCCGAGACCTTCCACGGAAGGCGGGATATCGTGCACGACACCGTCGGTGACGAAGATCACGCCGGCGAGGCGATCCGGCGGCACGTCGGCAAGACCGTTGGAGAGTGCCGCGAACAGGCGCGTGCCGTCGTCGCCGCTGCCGTCATCGGCCTCGATGAAACGCGGATCCACATCGGCCAGCGAGCCGAAGCGGCGTTCCAATTCAGCCCGCACCTGATCGGTCATGGGAGAGCGGTCACCGAGAGTCTGCGAAGTGGAGCGGTCGATGACCACCGCCACGATATCCTTCACCTTCTCCCGGTCCTCCTGCACCAAAGCCGGGTTGGCGAGCGCCAGGAGAACGAGGCCGAGAGCAACGGCGCGCAGGATCGCCACGGGACCGCGCGTAACGAGAGCCAGGATCGCCAGCAGGGCGACGACCGCACCGAGAGCCCAGAGGGCGTAATCGGGAATGAGAGGGGAGAAGCTGACGGAAAGCAAAGCGATTTCCCCTTACTGCCCGAGGCGTTCGAGCAGGGCCGGCACGTGCACCTGGTCGGCCTTGTAGTTGCCGGTCAGCGCATACATGACGATGTTGACGCCGCTGCGATATGAGAACTCCCGCTGGCGCTGGTCGCTGCCGACGACGGGATAAAGCCACTCGCCCCGCTGGCCCACGGCCCAGGCGGCCGCGAGATCGTTCGACGTGATGATGATCGGCGAGACGCCGTCGCCCGAGCGGGCCGGGCGGTTGCCTTCGCCCTCGGCCTGCGGCGGCAGGGCCTCGACCCAGGTCTGTCCTGTAGAATAGCGGCCGGGGAAGGTGTCGAGGATGTAGAAGGTCTTGGTGAGCACGTGATCGGCCGGCACGGGCTCGATCTCCGGAATGTCGAGGCCTGCGAGCAGTCGGCGCAGATACTGCCCCTCGGCGGTCGGCGCGCCGTCGAGGCGATTGCCGAACGCATCGCGCGTGTCGAAGATCACGGTGCCGCCGCCCTTCATGAAGGCATCGAGACGCCGGATCGCAGCCTCAGACGGAATAGGCCTGCTCGCCACGATGGGCCAGTAGATCAACGGATAGAACGCCACCTCGTCCCGTGACAGGTCGATGCCGATGGGCTCGCCCGGCGACAGGGCGGTGCGCTGGCTCAGCACCTGCGTGAGTCCGGCAAGGCCTGCCTTGCTGGTCTCGTCCACCTGTGTATCACCCGTGATCACATAGGCCAGTCGCGTCACGAGAGCGGGGCTTGAGCTTTCCATTGTCATCGACGGGCGGCGCTCCTGCGCGCTTGCATCCGACGCAGGGTTGAGCAGCAACGCAGAGCCGAGGACAATAGCCGCCGCAGCGCCCGCCTTCCGCAGACGACCGGAAAGGTTGGACAGGTGCCCGCCGAGCCAGAGCGACGCGATGGTGTCGGCGACGAGCAGCAGCAGGGCGAGCATGAACAGCGGCATGCGCAGGTCGATGGTCTGCGCGCCGGCCAGGGGAGCGATCCGGGCATTGAGAGGCGCGAAGTTCAGGGGCGCCAGCCGGTCGCCCGGCAGCAGCGCATTCACCGCGAGGCTCGAATCCACCGGCCCGTAGAAGCCCGGCGGATGTTCGCCCCTCGCCCGCTCGGCGTAGTTGCGGGTCACGGCGCGGGCATTGGCCGGTGGCGAGATATAGATGCCATAGCCATCAAGCGTCAGACGGGGCGCCACGGTCTCGTTCTCCGCGTTGCGAGACTCCGCATTCAGGTCATTTGATGCGCCGGCGAGAGCCGTGGTCCGGCGCAGCATGTCGACGAACAAACCCGACAGAGGCAGGTTCGACCAAGTGGTGTCAGCCGTCACGTGGAAGAGCACGATCATTCCATCGCCGCGCTTGTCGGCGGTCACGATCGGCGTGCCGTCGGCGAGCGACGCCCAGGTCTTGGCCGGCAGGTCGCCGTCGGGCTCCGCGAGGATCTGGCGGCGAATGCCGATTTCTTCCGGCACGGTGAGACCGAAGAAAGGGCTTTCGCGCGTAAAGGGCGCGAAGGTTTTGGGTGTATCCCAGGACAGCGTGCCGCCAAGGCTGCGCCCGCCGCGGCGCAGGCGCACCGGAACCAGTTCGTCATTGCCGGCGGACAGCCGCGAGCCTGCAAAGCGCAGCAGCATGCCACCCTGTTCGACGAAGGCCGTGACCTTGCCGAGCGTCTCGCGGTCGAGGCCGCCCACATCGGCCAGCACCAGCACGGAGACCTGCTCGTCGATGAGCTGGTTCACCGAATCCGCCACGCCGCCGCGTCCCGTGCGGATCTCCGAATAGGGCGCGAGCGCCCGCTCAATGTAGTAGAGCGGGGAGAGGAGGGGCTGCGCCTGATCGGAGGTGCCGCCGAACACGAGGCCGACGCGGCGGCGCTTGCCCCGCTCGTCGAGCAGGTGGACGGCGCCGGCCGAGCCTTCGCCGAGGATTTCGATGCGCGCGATGGCATTGCGGATTTCGGTGGGCAGATCGAACGAGACTGTGGTCTCGGTGGCATTGGCCTCGAAGGAGAAGCGCGTGTCGGCAAGCGGCAGGCTCTTGAGGTCCAGCACCCGGACGGTGCCGGAATCGCGTCCGTTCGGCTCGGGACGGACGAGCCTGACATTGAGCTGACCGCTGGCATTCTCCACGCCGGCAACCGCAAGGGCCGGAGCACGCTCCGCTTTGAGCACAGTGATGCGCTGGGCATTGGCCATGGGAGCCAGACCGTCGATGAAGCCTTGTCCATCAACGCCCGCGACCCCGTCGCTGATCCAGACGATGTTGGCGTCCGGCGTCGCTTCCATAAAACGCCTGATGGACTCGAGATGCACTTGGCGGTCCTGCAGATGCGGCAGGGGCTTCAGGGAGCGCAGGCGCTCGAGCGCTGCGGCGGGGCTCGCGGGCTCAATGGCGGTCGGGGTCTCGGCTGTTGCTACGAGAGCCACCGTGCGCCCGTCGCGTCCTGCTGCCTCGATGCGCTCGGAGGCCAGGTTCATGCGGTCGCGCCAGTCGTGAGCGGCGGCGAAACCGCTGTCGAGCACGATCAGGAGCGGCGAGCGGCTGTTGTCCTCGGCCAGGGGATTCCAGATCGGACCGGATGCCGCGAGAATCAGGAAGGCGGCCAGCAGAAGCCGCAGGAGCAGGAGCCACCAAGGCGTGCGGGCGGGCATTTCCTGCTCGGGGCGCAGGTCGGCCATGATCCTGAGAGGTGGGAAATCCACGCGTTTCGGCTGCGGCGGCGTGATGCGCAGGAGCAGCCAGATTGCCGGGAGCGCTGCGAGCGCCGTGAGGACGAGCGGGACGGTGAAGGTGAGAGGTAGGCCCAGCATCGCTCAGCGCCCTCCCACACCAACGCCGCGGGATGTCGCGACGAGCGTCATGAGGCGAAGCGCGGCCTCGCTCGCCGGCCGATCGGTCCGGTGGATGGTCAAAGTCCAGCCGCGGCGGCGGGCCAGTTCCTGCAGCTCCGCCCGATGCTGCTCGATCCTCAAGCGGTAGGCTTTCCCCCAGGAGGTGGCATCGCCGATCCGGAGCGACAGGCCGTCTTCGAGATCGTGCAGAACCGCCTGCCCCTGGAACGGGAAGGTCTCCTCGACGGGATCGACGATCATCACCAGATGCCCCCGCGCCCCGCGGGACGAGATGCCTTCGACCATGGCGGTGATGTCACGCACAGGCGACAGGAAATCGCTGATCAGGATGGCTTCGTGCTGCGGCGCGACGGCGGCCTGCGGGGGCAGATCCTCCTCGAGAGAGGCGCGGTCCGCCACAAGGGTCTGAGCCATGGTCTCAGCAATGCGCCGGGTCGCGCGCGGCGACATCAGCCCCAGCATGCCCACGCGCTCGCCGCCCTCGACGAAGCAATTGGCCAGAGCCATCCCCAGCACGACGGCGCGCTCGATCTTGGGCGCCTGGGCGAGATCGGAGGCATAGCCCATGGAGGCGGAGCGGTCGATCCAGAACCACACGGTCTGGGCCGTCTCCCATTCGCGCTCACGGACGTAGAGGCGATCATCGCGGCCCGAGCGGCGCCAGTCGATGCGCTGGGCCGCCTCGCCGGCCACGAAGGGCCGGAACTGCCAGAATGTCTCGCCGGTGCCGGAGCGGCGGCGGCCGTGAATGCCGTGGGCGAGATTGGCGGCCACGCGCCGAGCTTCCAGCACGAGGCGCGGCATCCGGTGAGCGAGGGAGAGCGCGCTCTCCGTCTCTTGGCGGCCCGGCGAGCGGGCGCTTTCGGGGAGGACCCGGACACGGGCCATGACGATGATCCTAGCCTGCCAGGCGCGCGGTGAGCCGGCCGATGACGCTGCCGATCGTGTCGCCGTCCGCCCGGGCCGAGAAGGTGAGCGCCATGCGGTGCTTGAGCACCGGCTCGGCCAGCGCCACCACGTCGGCCAGCGATGGGGCCACACGGCCCTCGATAAGCGCGCGGGCGCGCACGGCCAGCATCAGGGCCTGGCTGGCGCGGGGACCGGGACCCCACAGGATCTTATCGCTGACACCCTCGATCCGGTCTGCTTCCGGACGGGCCGAGCGCACGAGGTCGAGGATCGCCTCGACGACGCTCTCGCCCACAGGCAGGCGGCGGACGAGGCGCTGGGCGTTCATCAGCGTCTCGGCATTCATGACAGCGGTGGGCTTGTGATCCTCCGCGCCAGTGGTTTCGATCAGGATGCGACGCTCGGCCTCGCGGCTCGGATAGCCGACATCGATCTCCAGCAGGAAGCGGTCGAGCTGGGCCTCGGGCAGGGGATAGGTGCCCTCCTGCTCGATGGGGTTCTGGGTCGCCAGCACGTGGAAGGGCTGCGGCAGGTCATGCCGCTCGCCGCCCACGGAAACGTGATGCTCCTGCATGGCCTGCAGCAGGGCGGATTGGGTGCGGGGGCTCGCGCGGTTGATCTCGTCGGCCATGAGGAGTTGGGCGAAGACCGGACCCTTCACGAACCGGAAGGAGCGGCGCCGGTCGGCGCCCTCATCGAGAATTTCGGAGCCCAGAATATCGGAGGGCATCAGGTCAGGGGTGAACTGAATGCGGCGGGCATCGAGACCGAGCACGGTGCCGAGCGTATCCACAAGCTTCGTCTTGGCGAGGCCCGGAACGCCGACCAGCAGGCCGTGACCGCCGGCCAGAAGGGTGATCAGGGTTAGGTCGACCACGTTTTCCTGGCCGAAAATGACGGTGTGAATGGCCTCCCGGGCACGGCCGACTGTCTCAAGCGTCGCCTCCGCGTTGCGGATGATCGCGTCGTCCAAGGCGGTGGGCGCTTGAGCAATGCTGGCCGTCATGAGGTCATTCTCCCTCTCATACGCATGTGCCCCGGGTAGCTAGTCTGCCTTTGATCCTGGTCGAGTGGCAAGGGTCGATGCGCCGCAGCGCTGAACCTATGTGGAGTGGACGAGACAGCCGAGGACTCTATGCTCTAGGAAGTAACAATCGACCGCCGTTCGTCGATCCCGAAAAGTGAAAAACATGTTCACGCTTGCGTCATGATAGATCCTTCGTCCCTCCCACCCGGAAGCGCCCTGGCCCGCCTGACAGAGGCGCTCGGGTCCGACGCCAAGCGCAAAGGCCCACCTCCGGTCGAGAGGTGGAACCCGGCCTATTGCGGCGAGATCGACATGCGCATCGCGGCCGACGGCACGTGGCATTACATGGGCTCGCCCATCAACCGGCCCTCCCTCGTGAAGCTGTTTTCGACGGTTCTGCGCAAGGATCCGGAGCGTTATGTGCTCGTCACCCCGGTCGAGCGGGTCGGGATTAAGGTGGAAGACGCGCCCTTCCTGGCCGTCGAGATGGCGGTGGAGGGCGAAGGGGAGGGGCGACAGATCGCGTTCCGCACCAATGTGGACGATCTCGTGCAGGTCGGGCCGGATCACCCTCTCCGGTTCGAGCAGGACGCGAATGGCGGCGTCAAACCTTACGTGAAAGTCCGTGGTGAGTTGTGGGCTCTCGTGACGCGAAGCCTCGCTCTCGATCTGATCGCCATGGGCGAAGAAAAGACTGTCGATAAGGCGGCGACCTTCGGCCTTAACGCAGGCAGCGCGTTCTTCCCCATCGCTCCGGCGTCCGAACTGGGCATCGCTTGATGCGCCTTGCTCCCCATGATGAGCCGGACTTCCTGACGCTGGCGGCCGAGCGGCTGCGGCCACAGCCGCCGCATGCCAAGGAAGCCCTTGCGAACCCGCGCGGCGATCACAGCCTCGATGACGTACCGCTAGTCTATCCGCTGACGCCGAAGCCGGCCGCGGTGCTGGTGCCTGTGGTCATGCGCGATGAGCCGATGCTGCTCCTGACCGAACGCGCCGCGCATCTGCGCCAGCATTCGGGGCAGATCGCCTTTCCGGGCGGCCGGGTCGATCCGACCGATGCCTCCGTCCTGGAGGCCGCCTGCCGCGAGGCTATGGAGGAAATTGGTCTCGACAGCCGCTTCATCAGCCCGCTCGGCTATCTCGACCCTTACCTGTCCACGACGAACTATCTCGTGATGCCGGTGGTGGCTCGGGTGTCGCCGTCCTACACGTTGAACATCAATCACGGGGAGGTGGCCGATGCATTCGAGGTGCCGCTGAGCTTCCTCATGGATCCCGCCCGTCACGAGCTCCATTCCCGCGAGTTCAAGGGGCGGCTGCGGCGCTACTATGCAATGCCCTATCAGGGACGCTACATCTGGGGCGTCACGGCGGGCATCATCCGCAATCTTTATGAGAGGCTCTACGGTTCATGACACGGGCAGTCGTTCAGAGTCTGGTGCTGTTTCTGCTGCCCTTCGTTTTGTTCGGCGCCTATCTCATCATCCGCAAACGCAATCCCCTGCTCTGGACGCACTGGAGCAGCCAATCCCTCTGGCTCACGATTGCAGGCTTGAGCTTCGTGGTCATTTCGCTTGTGGCAGCAGGGCTCCTCGATGAGCGACAGACCGGCGCCTATGTGCCGACGCGCATCGAGAACGGCCGCGTCGTTCCGGGACATTTTCAGTGACCGAAGCCCTGAATCGACAGGCGCTGACGGACCTTCTCCAGCGCCCCGAATTGCGCCGTCTTCTAGAGGCCTTCAACGATGGGGCCGAGGAGACGCGCATCGTGGGCGGCGCCGTGCGCAATGCCCTGCTCGGACGTCCCGTAACCGAGGTGGACTGCACCACGACCATGCTGCCCGACGCCATCATGGAGCGGGCAAAGCGGGCCGGGTTCAAGGCCGTGCCCACGGGTATCGAGCATGGCACGATCACGGTGATCGTCGACGGCGAGCCCTTCGAGATTACGACCCTGCGCGAGGATGTGGAAACCGACGGGCGCCATGCGGTGGTGCATTTCGGGCGCGATTTCGTGCGCGATGCCAAGCGGCGGGATTTCACCATCAATGCACTGTCCCTCGGGCTCGACGCGCAGCTCTACGATTACACCGGCGGCGAGGCAGATCTTGCGGCCCGGCGCGTGCGCTTCATCGGCGAAGCCCACATCCGGATCCGCGAGGATTACCTGCGCATCATGCGGTTCTTCCGCTTCCATGCGGAATATGCGCAGGGCGATCCTGATCCCGAGGGGCTTGCAGCCTCGGGAGCCGAGCGGCAGGGATTAGCCATCCTCTCGAAGGAGCGGATCCGGCACGAACTCCTCAAACTTCTCGTCGCGCGGCGAGCGGAGGAGACGGTCTGCATTCTTGCCGATCACGGCTTTCTCACCGGCCTGCTCGGCGGCGTCGCCGAGTTCGGCCGCTTCGATCGCGTGGCCGCCGATAACCGAGGCAACCCTGGCGCAATCTGGCGTCTTGCTGCCCTCGCCGTGATGGTGGAGGAAGATGCGGAACGCCTGCGCGAGCAGCTTCGGCTGTCCAATGACGAGCACAGGAAGCTCGCCGCCTATGCCAGACTTCTCAACCTTCTCAAGACTTGGCCTCTGCCGCTCGATGCTGCAACCATCCGCCGCCTTGTGGCGGATCACGAGCCCGAGACTTTAGGAATTGCTCTGGCGGCAACAGCCGGAGAGCCGTCTCCCGTGGTCCACGACGACGCTCGCGAGGCGCTCGCGCGCTACCGCAACGGCGCCGAGCCCGGTCCGGTCTTCCCCCTGCGCGGGGCCGACCTTGTCGAGGGCGGCGTTCCGAAGGGGCCGAAGATCGGCGAAATGCTCACCCGCGCCCGGCAAGCCTGGCTGGCGGAAGGCTGCCGGACGGATGAAGCTTACGCGAGGGACCTGCTCAGGAGGGTGCTGGAGCAGGCCTAGGCCGCCGTCATCCCGGACGACGCAGCGGAGATCCGGGATCGCGTGCAGGATCAAGCGCGCGAACCCTCCCCCCTCTGCGGAGGACGGTGGCGAGCGGAGCGAGCCGGGAGAGGGGCAGTCCGGTCGGACACGGCCCCTCTCCTGACCCTCGCTGACGCGAGGGCCACCCTCTCCCGCACAGGGGGAGGGAAGGCAGGAGTGTATGTTCTTATTTTGTTCTTGACGGCTGCTGCAAGCTCGGCTATATCTGTATGCATCCTCGCCCGCCGAGGGGCGCGCTCGCGAGGCGTCGCAGCAGTGGGGCGAGGAGCGGTCCCGCCGCAGGCTTCGCACCCCTGTGATCGCGGGTGGCCGATCCTGGCATGCCTCCAGGTCCGCTGAAACAAACCGCGCGTGACGAGCAGTCTGGCTCTCACCTTCCACACCACACCATCGAGCCGGGCTGCATGGCACGCCTCCCTCGATTGACCTGACGGCTTGAGGCTTCCCAGCCTCAGGCCCACAGGCGCTGGCTCTTTGACACAGACACCAAGTGGGTCATCCCGGACGGCGCAGCCGATCCGGGATCGCGCAAACCAGCCCGGCACTGTCATCCCGGGACTGCACAGCAGAGCCCAGGATCCATAACCGCCGACGGTGCAGGACAAGGCGCGACGCTGGTCGCCCTTCCAGAAGCGTCAGCGGTTCTGGATCCCCGCCTGCGCGGGGATGACAGCGGTGAGGAGCTGGCGCTAAATCCTGAAAACGATCCCGGATCGGCTTCGCCGTCCGGGATGACGATTTCTTATGTTAAGGCCACCTCACCGTCGGCGGCATGGAGGACAGGATCGACGCGATGTTGCCGCCGGTCTTCAGGCCGAAGATCGTGCCCCGGTCGTAGAGCAGGTTGAACTCCACATAGCGCCCGCGCCGCACCTGCTGCTCGACCCGATCCTCCTCGGTCCAGGGCGTGGTGACGTTGCGGCGGACGATCTCGGGATAGACCTTGAGGAAGGCCTCGCCCACGTTGCGGGTGAAGGCGAAGTCCTCGTCCGGATTTCCGGTCCAGTGATAATCGTAGAAGATGCCGCCGATGCCCCGCGGCTCGTTGCGGTGCTTCAGGAAGAAGTACTCCTCGCACCACTTCTTGTATTTCTCATAGGATCCCTCCGGTGCGTGGGCGCTGCAGGCCTGTTCCATGGCGTCGTGGAACAGGATCGTGTCCGGGTCTTCCTGGGTGCGCCTCCTGTCAAGCACGGGGGTGAGGTCTGCCCCGCCGCCAAACCAGGGCTTCGTGGTCACCACCAAGCGAGTGTTCATGTGAACGGTCGGCACGTTCGGATTCCAAGGATGAGCGATGAGCGAGATGCCGCCCGCCCAGAAGCGCGGGTCCTGGTCGGAGCCGGGGATCTGGCCGCGGAATTCGGGCGCAAACTCTCCGTGGACGGCTGAGACGTGCACGCCCACCTTCTCGAATACCCGGCCCTTCATCATGGACATGACGCCCCCGCCGCCGGCCGCGCCGCTGTGGTCCTTGCGCTCCCAGGGGCTGCGCTCGAAGCGGCCGGGCTCCGCCGCTTCGGGGGGTAGGGGGCCGGTCACCTCATCCTCCAGGGCTTCGAAGGCGGCGCAGATGCGGTCGCGCAGCAGCGCAAACCAGATGGGGGCCTCGGTCTGCAGGCGCGCGACGGCGGCTTGGTCGGTCATCAGATATTGCCTCAAATCTCGTAAGGGGCGGGATTGGGAAACGAACGGGTCTGCCGCAGGGCCTCGCCCAGGATCATGGCGGCCGTCACGGCCACGTTGAGAGAGCGCATCCCCGGCTGCATGGGGATGAGGATCCGCGCATCGGCTGCCGCGTGAACCTCCTCCGGCACCCCTGCGGACTCTCGGCCGACCAGGACGATGTCGTTGGGCTGATACCCGAAGTCCGCATACGGGATGGCGCCTTTGGTGGTGGCGAGGACGAGACGGCCCCCGGTCTCCTTCCGCCATGCCTCGAAGGCCCGCCAGGAGATGTGACGGGTGATCGCCGCATGGTTGAGATAATCCATGCCGGAGCGGCGCAGGTTGCGGTCGGAGACGTCGAAGGCCGCAGGTTCGATGATCTCGACCGGCACGCCGAGGCAGGCCGACAGGCGCAGCATGGTGCCGGTGTTCTGCGGAATATCCGGCTGATAGATGGCAAGACGGGGCATGGGTTCGTCATCGTGGCAATGTGCCCGGCCGTCAAGGGAGCGACCTGTTGACTGCCCGGTCGGCGGCATTTTGAGGCACAGGCTGGAACAACTCCAATCCGGCTATGGACAGGCGGGCTTGACCGTGCCAAAGAGCCACCGCGCGGCGACTCCCAGTCGCATTGCGCGCGCGTTGTCGTGTTCCATATCGGAGTGCGTGAGCCGAATGCCTGGGTTACCAAGGCATTGCCGATGCGCGGTTCTCGTTTTTTGACCAATGCTGGAGAGCCAAGTGGCCGAGACCACCACTCATGTCGCTGAGCCGACACGGCGCGATTTCCTCTACATCGCCACGGGCGCAGCCGCCGCAATCGGCGGAGCCACCCTGGTATGGCCCTTCGTCCAGTCCCTGGCGCCCGACGCGGCGACGGTGGCTGCCGGCGCCCCTGTCGAAGTCGACTTGGCCCCGATCGCCGAAGGCCAGATCGTGAAGGTATTCTGGCGCGGCAAGCTGATCTTCATCCGGCACCGCACGCCGGACGAGATCAAGGCTGCAGCGGACGTGAACGTTGCCTCCCTGCGCGACCCGCAGCCCGACGCGGCCCGCGTGAAGGACGGCAAGGCGCAGTGGCTCGTCGTCTACGGCAACTGCACTCATCTCGGCTGCGTGCCGCTGGGCAATTCTGGTGAGTACAACGGCTGGTTCTGCCCCTGCCACGGCTCGGTGTTCGACACCTCCGGCCGCGTCCGCGGCGGTCCGGCGCCGATCAATCTTCCGATCCCGCCCTATGCCTTCGCGTCCGACACGAAGGTCATTATCGGCCAAGAAGCCACGGCGTAACCTAAGCGACGATCAGGCGATACACATGAGCCAGCATCCCACAACTTACGTTCCCAAGAGCGCCTTCGGTCGGTGGTTCGAGAGCCGCCTGCCGATCGCGGGTCTCGTCCATTCCTCGTTCATCGCCTTCCCGGTGCCGCGGAACCTGACCTATTTCTGGACCTTCGGCGCCATCCTGGTGTTCATGCTCGTGTCGCAGATCGTGACCGGCGTGTTCCTGGCGATGTACTACACGCCGAATGCCGACATGGCATTCCAGTCCGTCGAACACATCATGCGCGACGTGAACTATGGCTGGCTGATCCGCTATCTGCACGCCAACGGCGCGTCGATGTTCTTCATCGCCGTCTACATCCACATCTTCCGGAACTTCTACTACGGGTCCTACAAGGCGCCCCGCGAGGTTCTGTACATCCTCGGCGTGATCATCTTTATCCTCATGATGGCGACCGCCTTCATGGGCTACGTGCTTCCCTGGGGCCAAATGAGCTTCTGGGGCGCCACCGTGATCACCAACCTCTTCTCGGCGATCCCGCTCGTCGGCGAGACCATCGTGAGCTATCTCTGGGGCGGCTATTCGGTGGGCAACCCGACCCTGAACCGCTTCTTCTCCCTGCATTACCTGCTGCCCTTCATGATTGCCGGTGTCGTCGTGCTGCACGTCTGGGCGCTGCACGTGCCGGGCCAGAACAACCCGACCGGCATTCCGATCAAGTCGGGTAAGGACGCGGTTCCCTTCACGCCCTATGCGACGATCAAGGACATCTTCGCCGTCGTCGTGTTCCTGATCTTCTTCGCCTACTGGGTGTTCTATATCCCGAACTACCTGGGCCACGCGGACAACTACATCCCAGCCAACCCGGCCGTGACGCCCGCGCACATCGTGCCGGAATGGTACTTCCTGCCGTTCTACGCGATCCTGCGCGCTATCCCCGACAAGCTCGGCGGCGTCATCGCGATGTTCGCGGCAATCGTGATCTGGGTCTTCATGCCCTGGCTCGACACCTCGAAGGTGCGCTCCACCGCCTACCGTCCGCTCTACAAGCAGTTCTTCTGGGTCTTCGTGGCCGTCTGCGTCCTGCTCGGCTGGCTGGGCTCCCGCCCGGCTGAGGGCTGGTACGTGATCGCCTCCCAGATCTGCACGGTCTACTACTTCGCCCACTTCCTGATCGTCCTTCCGGTGCTTGGCTTCGTCGAGCGTCCGCTGCCGCTGCCGAATTCGATCCTCGAATCCGTCATGGGCGTGCAGAAGGGCGGGGCTGGCATGCCGGCCGGCGCCAATGCCGAGCCGCAGTCCAAGGGCTGAACGGGAGCGTTGAGGAAAACATCATGATGAAGCGTACCCTTCTCATCGCTGCGGCCGTTCTCGGCCTCTCCGCTCCGGCCTTCGCTGCCGGCGAGACCCCGGTCCCGCCGCAGCTCAAGTGGAGCTTCCAGGGACCGTTCGGCACCTTCGACCGGGCTCAGGTCCAGCGCGGCTTCAAGGTCTACCGGGAGGTCTGCGCCTCCTGCCACGGCCTGAGCTACATCGCCTTCCGCAACTTGGCGCAGCCCGGTGGCCCGGAATTCTCCGAGGCTCAGGTCCGTGCCCTGGCGGCCGAGTACAAGATCCAGGACGGTCCCAACGAAGCCGGCGATATGTTCGAGCGCCCCGGCCGTCCGGCTGACCGCTTCCCGTCGCCGTTCCCGAACGAGAACGCGGCAGCCGCGGCCAATGGCGGCAAGGCTCCGCCGGACCTGTCCCTGATGGCCAAGGCCCGCACCTACGAGCGCGGTTTCCCCTGGTTCATCACTGACGTGTTCCGTCAGTATTCTGAGAACGGCGCAGATTATCTCGTGGCGCTGCTCAACGGCTATAAGGAGGCCCCCGCAGGCTTCACGGTGCCGGCCGGCGGCCACTACAACGAGTATTATCCGGGCCACGTGATCGCGATGCCGAAGCCGATCAATGACGGCCAGGTCGAGTACCCGAAGAACGAGGCTGGCCAGCCTCAGGCTCCGGAGACTGTCGATCAGTATGCCCGCGACGTGACGGCCTTCCTCGTCTGGACGGCGGAACCGCATCTTGAGGCCCGCAAGCGCCTCGGCTTCCAGGTCATGCTGTTCCTGATCGTGCTCGCAGGCCTGCTCTACTTCACCAAGAAGAAGATCTGGGCTCGGGTGGGCGGCGAGGTCGAAGGCCACGCCACGCCTCCGATGACGCACAACCCCTAAGAACCAACGATTAAGGCCCCGACTTCCGGGGCCTTTTTCTTTTCGGGTGACACATCTTCGGAGCAGCCCTATGTCGGGGCCATGCTGCAGACGATTGCCGACGACATCTGGGGAAAGCCCTGCCTCGCCTACCACGTTCAGCCTAGCCTTAAGCCTGAAACCCGCGAAGCCTTCGAGGCAGTGCAGCGGAGCATTGCCGAGCATTGGCCTGAAGCGTTGCATAAAGGGCCGAAGCACGGGCTGCATGTCACCATCTATCCGCTGGTTCCAGTGAGAGGCTCTTTCGACAAGAATGCCTACTGGCAACGCATTGCACGACAAAGTCAGAGCCTCCTGGAGGAACTCTGTGCCGGTCATCAATCTCTGGAACTGCGGTTCTCCGGCCTCAAGGTCACCAACACCGCCATCATCGCGACCGCGACCGAAGAGACCGGGCTGATCGACGCCATTCGGAGAAGGATCGTCCGCGATATTCCCCCGCCGCCGGGTCATCAGCCGATCATCTACGATCTGATCCACTCGACCCTGGCCCGCTACCCGACGAAAGCCTCCATTCCGGACGATGCGGTCGGGCGCATCGAGAGCCTGCCTGTCTCCATCACGGCGCCGGTGCCGCATATCAGGCTTGTGCGCGAGACGCTGTTTCCCTGCCTTGTGACCGACGAGATTGCTTCGATCCCATTGACCACGAGGTGAGACTTGGCAGGTGAGACTTGGGACGAAGGCTTTCCTCGGCTATGACAGGCCCGTAACAGCCCCTGGCACATGAGGACGAGATGACGAAGGCGGTTCTGGGCATCATTGGCGGATCGGGAGTCTATGATCTGCCGGGCCTCGAGGACATGCGCGAGGAGCGCATCACCTCTCCCTGGGGGGAGCCGTCGGATGTGCTGCGCATCGGCCGCATCGGCGAGACGACGATTGCGTTCCTGCCACGGCACGGGCGCGGCCATCGCCTGTCGCCTTCCGACATCAACTACCGGGCCAATATCGACGTGATGAAGCGGGCGGGCGTCACCGACCTCATCTCGGTCTCCGCCGTCGGCTCGTTCAAGGACGAGTATCATCCGGGCTTTTTCGTGCTGGTGGACCAGTATGTCGACCGTACCCACAAGCGTGAAAACTCCTTCTTCGGCCAGGGCTGCGTGGCGCATGTGCCTATGGCCCATCCGGTCGGTCCGCTTCTGCGCCAGCGCATCGCCGATGCGGCCCAGGCAGAGGACATCCCGTTTGCGCTTGGCGGCACGCTGGTCTGCATCGAGGGGCCGCAATTCTCCACTTACGCCGAGTCGATCACCTACAAGAGCCTTGGCTACGACGTGATCGGCATGACGGCGATGCCGGAGGCCAAGCTCGCCCGCGAGGCCGAGATCACCTACGCGACCATTGCCATGGTGACAGACTACGATTGCTGGCATCCGGAGCACGACCATGTGGACGTGGCCTCCGTGGTCGCCGTGGCGCAGCAGAACGCCGCCAAGGTCGCCCGCCTCGTCGCCCGCGTCGCCCGCGACTTCCCGGCTGACCACGAGCCATGCCCCGCCGGTTCCGACCGGGCGCTCGACGGCGCCATCATGACGGCGCCCTCCGCCCGCGATCCGGAACTGCTGAAAAAGTTGGATGCGGTGGCCGGCCGGGTGCTAAACCCCTCCAAAGCGTGATCTCAGACCCACTGTCGTCAAAAACTCAGGCAAGGCTTGAACCCATGGACCAGCGTCTCCTCACCGACCTGAAGGCCGCGATCCGCTCGATCCCGGATTATCCGAAGCCAGGCATCGTCTTCCGGGACATCACGACCCTGCTCGGCGACGCGCGGGCCTTCCGGCGCTCCGTGGATGAGCTCGTGCATCCTTTCGCGGGCGGGCGGGTCGACAAGGTAGCGGGCATCGAGGCGCGCGGGTTCATCCTGGGCGGAGCCATCGCGCACCAGCTCTCCTCCGGATTCGTGCCGATCCGCAAAAAGGGCAAGCTGCCCCACGAGACGGTGCGGATCGCCTATTCGCTGGAATATGGCGTCGATGAAATGGAGATCCACACGGATGCCATCGGCCAGGACGAGCGGGTGATCCTCGTGGACGACCTCATCGCCACCGGCGGCACGGCGGTCGCCGCCACCCAGCTTCTGCGCCAGATGGGCGCCAACATCGTGGCTGCCTGCTTCATCATCGACTTGCCGGATCTCGGCGGTGCGCAAAAGCTGCGCGATCTCGGCGTCGAGGTGCGCAGCCTCGTGAGCTTCGAGGGGCATTGACGTCACACACTGTCATCCCGGGGCTGCGAAGCAGAGCCCGGGATCCATAAACGCTAACGGAGCAGAAAAAGGTGTGACGCGGATCGCCTCTTATTGAGACGCCGTGTTTATGGATCCCCGCCTGCGCGGGGATGACAGCAGAGGCTAGAACAGGCCTTCACCGAATTCTCACCCCCGCCTTTCCCAGAACACCATGCCGTCGAAGGCAAAGACCACTTCGCCATTCTGGTTCGTCCCCGTGTTGTGGTGGAACACCAGCCCCCATTCCGGGCGGGAGGCCGAGGGGCGTTTGGCCGTCACGGTGGTGCGGTAGGTGATCGTGTCGCCTGCATAGACGGGCTTCAGCCATTTCAGGTTCGAGAACCCTGGGGAGGGGCCGAGCCGGGCCGGCCTCTGGCCGTGGGCGAGCGCATAGGCGCGGATCTGGTCGCGATGCCCGACCATGTGCTTCATCCAGACGCTGGCCGTATGCCAGCCGGAGGCGCAGAGCGCCCCGAACAGGCTGCTCTTGGCGGCTTCCGCATCCACATGGAAGCGCTGCGGATCATATTGCTTTGCAAAGCCGATGATGTCGTCCGGCAGGAAGGTGTAGGAGCCCAGTTCCTCCGTCTCGCCGATGACGAGATCCTCGAAATAGGGATTGGAGGAGATCGGCGGAATCTCGCGTTGCGGATGGTCGCCGGGCAGCGAGTCCGCCACAGCGTTGAGGACTTTGCTGCTGTCAGCCGCAAAGGGCTCGGCATCGCGGGTGGCGAACATCACCCAGTTGGTCTGCGTCAGCACCGTCTCGTCGGCCTGGTTGACCATGTCGAAATGCAACTGCACGAGGCCAAGCGTCGGCCTGCTCTTGGAGATGCGGCTCTCCAGGACCTTCACGTGCGAGCGCAGGGTATCGCCCGGCCTCACAGGCCGCACCCATTTCACCTCCTCGATGCCCGGAGCGCCCATGGCGGACGAGTCCAGCAGCAGCCCATCGGCCACGAGCCGCATGTTGAGGCTGCAGGTGTGCCAGCCGGAGGCGATCAGGGTGCCGATGAAGCTGTCCTTGGCCGCAACCTCGTCCACATGGAACGGCTGGGCATCGTATTCCCGCGCGAAGGCCAGGATTTGGTCCTTCGACACATGGAGGGGGCCGAGGGTCTGGGTGAAGCCGACCGGAAAATCTTCGAACGTGCGCATGAGCAATCCCCTGTCGAGGCTTGCCCTAACACAACGGGCCTCCCGATGGGAGGCCCGCTTCAGTGTGAGTGGCTCTGGTTTAGGGACGGGATGACAGTTCCTAGAGTACGAACCAGCTCTTCTGCAGGTCGAAGCTGCCCTTGAGCCTGATGACAGCTTCTGCCGCCCTGTCATTGTCCGTGTTGAGATAGACGTAAGTATCCGTCTTGGTCTTCTCGTAGCGAACCTCGCCGGCCTTGCTGAAGGCGTTTTTGCCGATGAAGCTGAACTTCTGGTCGCCACCCTTCTTCGTGTTGGCGTCCACCAGCTTCAGGTCGAGCCTGTCGCCCTGCCGGCCCGAGAAGTCGGTGATGTAGTCGGCCCGGCTCTTGGACGTGCCGGTGTCCCGGTCGTCGAACACGAACACGTCCCGGCCGGAGTTGCCGGTGAGGGTGTCCTTGCCCAAGCCGCCGATCAGCCGGTCGTTGCCGATGCCTGAGCTGAGCACGTCATTGCCGCCGAGGCCGCTCAGCTTGTCGTTGCCGTAGCCGCCTTTGAGGACGTCCGCGAGAGCGCTTCCGATAGCATCCTCAGCCTGTGAGTCGGCAACCGTCACGTCGATGCGCTGGGTAAGCTTCTCGCCGTGTGCATCTGTAACAGTTACCGTGATCGTATGTTTCTGTGTCTGCTCGTAGTCGAGCAGCACGCCATTGGCCACCCTGAGCGTGCCATCCGCATCGAGCGAGAAACGGCCGCCTGCATTATCGACAAGGGCGAACTGGTGCCGGTCGTTGACATCGTCCGTCACCGAGAGCTTGCCGATGGGAGCTCCTGCCTTGCTGTTTTCCTCGATAACGTCGCCAACCAGCTGAACTACGCTTGGTGCATTGTTGAGGATGTTCTCAAAGCTGATCTTCTTGCCATTGGAGAACTGGAAGACCTCGGCTCTGGAGACTGTATCGGTTCCATCGCCATTGGCGCGGTTATCCTTAATCGTGAGAGTGCCGTTATTGAGCGTGATCTCGTAATCGGAGCGCTGGCCGGTGAGGACGACGGTATCCTGGCCGCCCCCGCCGTCGAACCTGTTGTTGGCGCTGTTGCCATGGAACGTGTTGGCGAAGTCGTTGCCGGTGAGATTGATCGCGGCAGTGCCGTCAGCCCTTAGAATCTCCACATGGGCTGCTCCGGCAAGCGTGTAGTTTACGCTTGCAATGAGGGTGTCGATGTCGCCGCCAGCACCTTCGATGATCGCGTCGTTCCGATTGTCGACCCGGTAGGTATCGTTTCCGCCACGACCGTCCAACATGTCCGCTTCTGCGCCGCCATCAATGATGTTGGCCGCATCGTTGCCGAGGAGGATGTTTCTAAGCGCGTTGCCGGTGCCGTTAATGGCAGCGGTTCCGAGAAGCGTTAAGTTCTCCAGATGATTTGAAAGGCCGTAGCTTATGAAACTCTCGACTGTGTCGACACCACCAGCATCACTCGTGCTATCGACCGTCTCGTCAACAGTGTCATCGCTTGAGTACACCACGTAGGTGTCATCGCCACCTAAGCCCTTGAGTGTATCCGCGCCGCGGCGGCCATCAAGGCGGTTGTCGCCTTCACTGCCGATGAGATCCTGCGCCAGTGCATTGCCGGTCAGATCGATGTCATCTGCGCCAGCCTTGGCTTGAAGCAGTTCCACGGCTTGGCCAGCTCCGAGGGTGAAGGACCCTGATGCATGAACCTGGTCCTGGCCGTTATCGGCGCCGCTCTCAATCACCGTGTCGCTGCCATCGACATAGTAGATGTCGCTGCCGTTGCCTCCGGTGAGGGTATCGGCACTCAAATCGGCTCCAGCCGCATCGCCGCCATGGAGTCGATCGTTGCCTTCATCACCATACAGTTGGTCGCTATCAGTGCCGCCATAGATGGTGTCATCGCCGCCGCCACCGTAGATGGTGTCATTACCGCCGGCGCCGTCGAGGGTGTCGCCAAGGTCTTCAACGGGTGTGTTGTCGCTCAGGTGATAGATCTTTCCTGTGAAGCCGAAGCTGTCTCCGTAGTCGATGGCGTAGAGGTTCCCCCGTCCGTCGAGCCCGAATGAGCAAAGGGCGCCAAAATCGATCTGGTTGCCCTCGGCATCTTTGAAACGGTTGGTTACATCCTCGGCTTGTCCAGTCGTGCCGTTAAGATCCATTGCGAAGATTTTGCCGCGGATGAAATCTCCGAAAATGTATTTTCCTTTCAACTCACCTTCGCCGGTATAGACATAACCAGCCGTGACAGATCTGCCGACCGTATGGAGATAAGAGTGATACGGATCGGTATAATCAGGATTGTTCTGAGGGCCGTCTGCATTGACGGCTTTGCGCCAACCATAATTCTCCCCCCTCTCAACGATGTTGATCTCTTCGGCAGTGTTGTCGCCCACATCGCCTACGATGAGCTTGCCGTCAGCGGTAAAGCTCGCGCGCCAGGGGTTACGAAGGCCGACAGCCCAGATCTCAGAAGCTACCGGCAATTCTTGGTCAATCCCCTTGAATTCGATTGGATTGCCAACTTCGTCAGGCTTCGTACCATCTGGAATTCTGTAGTTGCGGTCACCATCATCCGGGAAGTCGTCTCCACTCACATCGATGCGCAGGATCTTGCCGAGGTGATTGGTCGACCCGTCGAGATTCAAGAGTGTCTGTGCAGCGTCTGCATTCGAGTTTTCAGTATTTTCAATTCTCCATCCATCGCCTGTCGCGATGTAGAGCATCCCATCTGGCCCGAAGTCGATCCAGCCAGCCCGATGGTGGGAGGTGGTATCCGGGTAATCGATTGTCATGATCTTGCGAGAAGTCGAAGCAGGCGGGCTGTTCGTGTCATTCAAATCAATTGTGTACTCGACAATGACCTGCTCCTGGCTTCCCCGTTCGGTGTAGTTCACGTAACATTTGCCATTCGTGGCAAAGTCAGGGTGGAAGGTAAAACCCAGAAGCCCCGCCTCATTAGAGTTATCAATCTGACTATCTGGAACTTTCAGGAACTCCTTGGAGGGGGCTCCCGGATTTGTGAGGTCATGAACCGTGACGGTTCCGCCTTGCGAGACCACATATAGGTTCTTCGTATCGCCCTTCGGAGCTGTCGCGAAGAGCGGCCTATAGAGCCCGCTCACAGCTTCGGTGGTGGGCGGGGTTGCCTGCGCCGGATAGCCGTAGATCAACTCTGCCGCATCTGTTCCGGTATGATTGTCAGCGCCATAAGTCCCGCGATAGTCCGCCATAATCGTTGCCCCGTATCAAAAAGTGTTACTTGCCTTCATCCATTGCCGAGGGGCTTGGCAGGGACAACTCTCTGAATGGGGAGGGTTCTTGACGAAGGGGCAGGTTTGTCTCGCTCCGGCAACGAAAAGCCTGTCAAACACACCCATGACGCCGGAGGCTGTCACCCCGCGGCAATTGGCAGCACTTAAGGCGAGAACTGCCCCGCCGCGTTGTGCGCCAGTCGGATCGGCTCGGGCAGGCGGTACTTTGGGGAGCAGCGCAGGACGAGTTCAGTGGCCGTTGGAATATTGGCAAGATGGCCCGGGGAGATGAACATGGGGTTCTTGGCCGTGCGGGTGCGAAGCGCCACCCCGATGGTTTCCTTGCGGTCAATGAGCGGGGCGGCCGAGCCCTTCTCCTCAGGCAGATCCTTGTAGCGCCCGCAGAGCAGCGTCTTGCCGCAACCGATGGTCGGGCGTTGCAGCCACAGGCCCATATGGCTGGCGATACCGATGCGGCGGGGATGGGCGATGCCCATGCCGTCGAAGAGGAAGACGTCCGGTTCGGATTTCAGCTTCTCGAAAGCCTCTTCGAGCACGGGCCCTTCGCGGAAGCTCAGGAGACCGGGCACGTAGGGAAAGGGCGTCGGGCGCTGCGCCAGAACCGTCTCCACCGGCAGAAAGCCTGGATAGGTCACCACCACGATGGCGGCCTGCGACTGCTCGTTCTTCACGCTCACATCGACACCCGCCACCAGCTTGACCTTGTCGAGATCGATGGGCCGGTCGGACACGACCTCCCTGCGCAGCTCCTGCTGCAGGGCGATGGCCTCGGAGGGGGAGAGATTCCAGTCGTGGCGATGGTGAAGCTTCATGATCCGACATCGAAGAGGACGAGGGCTCAACGCTCAAGGTTCGGGATCGATCCCGTTTCAAGCTCGGGCGCTGGACCGAAGCCGACGGGTCATATGGCCAAGCCTATGACATCACTACGGGAAAGCCCTTAGGGGCAATGTCTGAATATGATCCTCGGCCGGGTGGGTATACACCCTTGATCATCCAGACGAAGTCCAACAACGAGGATGTCATGTCTCGCGTATCTGCCACCGCCGGTCTCGCGGCCCTCGGCACCAGCCTGTGGTCGCTGCCGGCTGAAGCTCATGTGAAGTGGTTCGCTCCCTATATCGTCGATGCCGCCCCGCAGCCGATTTCCGCAACCCTGACCAATGTGTGGTTCTGGACCGGCATCGGCCTAGTGCTGGCCTTCTTCCTCGCCACGCTCATGATCGAGCGCACATACGTCGGCCGCGGCATCCAGTCGGGCCTTGACCGCGTCAGCGCCCCATTGTGGAGCCGCGCGGACGATTTCATGCGTGTTTCCATCGGCGGCTTCTTCGTGGCGATCTTTGCCGTTGGCGGGGTCTATCTTACGCCTGATCTCAAGACGGATTCCGAGCTCATATCCTGGGCGCAGCTGCTGATCGCCATGTGCGTGTTCTCGCGCCCGACCATGCCGGTTGCCGCTGCCGGCATCATCGCTCTCTGGGTGGTGGCGCTGCGGGAATACGACCTCTTCCACCTGCTCGATTACCTGGCGCTCGGCGTTGCCGTCGCGGCCTATCTGGTGCTGGCCTCGTCCCATGACGAGAAGTGGCGTGCCCGCCGGTTCCTAGCCCTGCGCTGGGGCATCGCGATTGCTCTCATGTGGTCCTCGCTCGAGAAGTTCGCCTATCCGGAGTGGTTCTATCCGCTCGTGGAGGAGAAGCCTTTCCTGACCTTCGGCATGCCGCGTGACGTGTTCATCCCGATGGCCGGCGTCGCCGAGTTCACCATGGGCTTCGGCCTGCTCTGGACCGCGCTGGTGCGCCGTCTCTCGGCCGCGGCCCTGCTGGTGATCTTCTTCACCGCCGTCTACCCGTTCGGCCGCATCGATCTCGTCGGCCATGCCCTGATCATGGCGGCTCTTTTCCTGGTTGCTGCCGATCCGTGCCGCGAGGCCAAGGCGGTTGCCGTGAAGATGCCGAATGCTCTGCCGCGCTTCGGCAGCCTGGCTTCGGTTCCTGCAGGTCTGGCGGTTGCCCTCGTGGTGCTCGTGAGCGGGTATTGGGGACTGCACGGCGTCTTCTATGGTGCCGAGTATGAGACGGGGCAGCAGATCGAGCAGTCGACCCATTCCCACAGCAAGGAATACCCGCACGGACCCCAGGCTAAACCTGAGAACCACAGCCATCACTAAGGCGACACAAGCCGGGCCGTTCTAAGCGGCCCGGCTTGATCTTTCACAAGGAATGACGGAACGGGTTGGAGCATCATGCCTCTGTCCCTTCTGGTTTTGAGGAGATCCGCTTTGGCGCATTCAGCCACAGGCCGCAGCATTCCGATCATCAGCCCGGCCGAGGGCGTGACGGAGGCAATGATCCGGCAGCTCGTAGAGACGTTCTACGACCGGGTGATCCGCGATCCGGAGCTCGGTTCGATCTTTCACACGGCACTCTCCGGCCGATGGAGCCAGCACTTGGCCCTGATGGTGGATTTCTGGTCGTCGATCGCGCTGCGGACCGGGCGCTACCAGGGCAAGCCGCAGGCGGCCCATATGGGCATGAGCCTCACGCCCGAGCTCTTTGCGCGCTGGTTGTCACTATTCGAGCAGACGGCGAAGGAGCTTTTCGACCCGGATGTGGCGGCCTTTTTCGTGGATCGGGCCCGGCGGATTGCCGAGAGCCTGCAGATCGGCCTCGGGATCGGACCGAAGGCGCTGCGGCTGCCTTAAGACTTAGCCTACCGCTCCCACCACTCAAGTTCGTCATTGCCGCTCTTGGGCAGCAGGGACGAGATGCCGATCATGAGAAAGCCGCAGGCCACGAGCACGCCGACGAAGAATTCGGCGCTGCCGAAGCCAGGGGAAAAGAAAGTCTCGAAAAAAGCCTGCATGAAGCCACCCTCCATGCAGGCTTTGTCGCATCATGGCCCTGAACGCACGAAAAAGCCCGTGTTCAGGATTCCGACAGGTTGATGAGGAGCCACTAGAGAAAACCTGAGCCTCATCCTGAGGAGGACCTTTAGGTCCGTCTCGAAGGACGAGGCGTCTCTAGAGGGCACTGGACCCTCCTTCGAGACGCCGCTTCGCGGCTCCTCAGGATGAGGGGAAATTGTTAGGCCCTATGTGTTGAAGCGGAAGTGCATCACGTCGCCGTCCTGGACGACATATTCCTTGCCTTCCAGCCGCAGCTTGCCCGCATCGCGCGCGCCGGCTTCGCCCTTCAGTGAGGTGTAATCCGTGTACGCGATGGTCTCAGCGCGGATGAAGCCCTTCTCGAAATCCGTGTGGATCACGCCAGCGGCGCCGGGAGCCTTGGTGCCCTTGGTGATCGTCCAGGCGCGGGCTTCCTTGGGACCGACGGTGAAGTAGGTGATGAGGCCGAGCAGCTCGTAGCCGGCGCGGATCACCCGGTTGAGGCCGGGCTCCGCAAGGCCAACCGCGTCGAGATAGTCCTTCTGCTCGTCGGGCGGAAGCACGGCAATCTCGCTCTCGATCTTGGCCGAGACAACGACAGCCTTCGCGCCTTCTTCCTTGGCCCGTTCGAAGACCTTGGCCGAGAACGCGTTGCCCTGGTCGGCGGAGGCTTCTTCCACGTTGCACACGTAGAGAACGGGCTTGGAGGAGAGCAGGCCCAGCATCTCGAACAGGCGCTCTTCTTCGACCTTGCGCTCCACCATGCGGGCGGGCTTGCCCTCGCGCAGGAGGGGCAGGGTGCGGTTGACGAGGTCGAGGGTCTCCTTGGCCTCCTTGTCGTTGCCTTTGGCCTTCTTCTCAAGAGCCGTCACGCGCTTCTCAAGGCTGTCGAGATCGGCAAGCATTAGCTCGGTCTCGATGGTCTCGATATCGGCAATCGGGTCGATCTTGCCTTCCACGTGGGTGATGTCCGTGTCCTCGAAGCAGCGCACCACATGGGCGATGGCATCGACTTCGCGGATATTGGCTAGGAACTGGTTGCCGAGGCCCTCACCGCGAGACGCGCCGCGCACGAGGCCTGCAATGTCCACGAAGGTGAGGCGGGTCGGGATGATCTGCGCCGAGCTGGCAATGCCCGCGAGTTGGTCGAGCCGGTCATCCGGCACCGCCACGTCGCCTACGTTGGGCTCGATGGTGCAGAACGGGTAATTGGCCGCCTGCGCCGCAGCCGTCTGCGTCAACGCGTTGAAGAGGGTGGACTTGCCGACATTCGGCAGGCCGACGATGCCCATTTTGAAGCCCATGGCCTCACTCCTTTGATGGCCGGCCACTAGCCGGCGTTGTTCTTGCCTTCAGCAGCCTTTTCTCCAGGCCGCTTCACGTCCGTCCAGCCTCTCGCCTCCATGGCGAGGTGGACCTTGTTCTGAAAGCTGCCGTCCTCACCCTTGGCGAGAAGGGCGGCGTTGTCCGCAATGATCCGGCACATGTCATCGACCCAGGCCTCTTCGCTTTTTCCGAAATCGCCCAGCACATGGCTCTGCACCAAAGCCTTGTGGCCGGGATGGCCGATGCCGAGGCGCACGCGACGGTATTCGTTGCCGCAATGGGCCGAGATCGAGCGCAAGCCGTTATGGCCCGCATTGCCGCCACCGATCTTCACGCGCAGCTTGGCCGGCGGCAGATCGAGCTCGTCGTAGAAGACCGTCACGTCATGGAGCGGGATCTTGAAGAAGTTCTGCGCTTCTCCCACGGCCTGACCTGACAGGTTCATGTAGGTTTGCGGCTTGATCAGCAGCACCTTCTCGCCGCCGATCACCGCATCGGCGGCCTCTGCATGGAAGCGCTTGCGCCAGGGACCGGCATTGTGCACGCGCGCGATCTCGTCCACGGCCATGAACCCGATATTGTGGCGGTTCCTGGCGTAGCGGGATCCGGGATTGCCGAGGCCGACGAAGAGGCGCATCGCTTGGTTCTGCTCATAAGAAACGCTCCGGCCTTGCGGTCGGAGCGTTGAAGCCGATCGAGGGGCTTAGAAACGCCCTGTCATGCCAATTAGGCGGCAGCGGTGCCCTCAGTAGCAGCCGGAGCCGGCTCCTCTTCCGTGAGGCCGGTCGGGGCCACGACGGTGACGAGGGTCGCGTTCTCAGTGGAGGTCGCCTTGGCGCCGTTTGGCAGGGTGATGTCGTTGAGGTGGATGGAGTCGCCGATGTTGAGACCGTCGACCGAAGCCTCGATGTAGTCCGGGATCGAGTCGGACGGAACAAGGAGCTCAACCGAGTGCTCGACGATCTGGAGAGCACCACCGCGCTTCAGGCCGGGGCTCTTCTCCTGGCCGACCACGTGCACCGGAACCACGACCTTGATCGCCTGGCCCTGCGAAAGGCGCAGGAAGTCGATGTGGATCGGGAAGTCACGGACCGGGTCGAGCTGGTAGTCGCGCGGAATGGCGCGGACCGTCTTGCCGTCCACGTCGATCTCGAAGATCGTGGTCAGGAAGTGACCGGCGAAGATCAGCTGCTTGGTCTGGTTGAAGTCGAGGGCGATCGCCTGGGCCGGCTGGCCGGCTCCGTAAATGACGGCGGGAACTTGGCCTTGGCGACGAACGGCCCGGGCGGCCCCCTTGCCGGCCCGGTCGCGCGCCACGGCCTTGATTTGCTTTACTTCGCTCATGGTCGTGGTCCTTGATCAATGGATTGGAAAAACCGATGGCCGCCAAGGTCTCGAAACCTATCGGCGGCCATGAGGTCAGCGCCCGTGCCTCCAAGGGTGTCGAGCGGGCGCGAGGCGGCTTATAGCGATAATTGCCCCGGAAGACAATAACTTTGGCTGTCACTCTGTATCATGTAATCTTGTGCCAGGATTGGTGCCGTCACAGAGAGCCGCGATGGGCTTGGATCAGGTTGCTTTAGACCATATCACGAGGATCATGAGCTCGAACCTGCCCGAGCGTCAGAAGCTTGAGCAAACTCTTCGAGCCCTCGCCAAGTGGCGGTCCCAGCTCATCGGGTCGACCCTAGTGGCCCATTCCGGCACCGTCGTTCAGGATGGTCCCTTCAAAGGCATGAGCTATGTGGCTGCCCCATCCGAGGGTGGCATCGCGCCCAAGTTGCTCGGGGTCTATGAAACGGCTCTGCACGATGTCTTTCTCGCTGCGCCTGAAAGGGCCTATGACGCCGTTCTCAATGTCGGCTGCGCCGAAGGCTTCTATGCGGTCGGATGCGCGCGGCTGTTGCCAGACACACCTGTGCTGGCCTGGGACATCGATCCTGTAGCCCGTCACAAATGTCTTGAATTGGCTCGCCTGAACGGGGTCGAAGCACGGGTCGACCTTCGCGAACGCTTCGAAGCGCAGCATGTGAACCGCATGTGGAGCGAGCTATCCACGAAGCTCGGGCGTCACCCGAAAGGGCTTTTCGTCATGGATTGCGAGGGGGCAGAGTTCGATCTGCTCGACCCGCAGCAGGGGGATTTCCGTTGGCTCGATCTTGTCGTCGAGATCCACCCCGGACGGGAGCGGACGGTAAGGACCCTGGCGGAGCGCTTCGAGAGCACGCATGTCGTCGAGGAGCGGCAGGCGCGCACCGTCGTGCCGGATCTGCCGCTATGGCTCGAGAAACTCGGGCATCTCGACCAGCTTCTGGCTGTCTGGGAGTGGAGAGCTGTCCCCACTCCATGGCTGGTCATGCACGCAAGATAAGGATCAGTCGAACAGGCTCGACACCGAGCTTTCCGTCGCCGTGCGGCCGATGGCTTCGCCCATGAGGGATGCGATGGAGATGACGCGGATGTTGTGGGCCGCCTTCACCGCCTCGGTGGGCATGATGGAATCGGTGATCACGAGCGCCTTGAGGCGGGAACTGGCGATGCGGGCCACGGCGCCGCCGGACAGCACCCCGTGGGTGATGTAGGCGTAGACCTCCTTCGCCCCGTTGGCGAGAAGAGCGTCGGCGGCGTTCACCAGGGTGCCGCCGGAATCGACGATGTCGTCAACCAGGATGCAGGAGCGGCCGGACACGTCGCCGATGATGTTCATCACCTCGGACTCGCCCGGGCGATCGCGGCGCTTGTCGACGATGGCAAGCTGGGCATCGATGCGCTTGGCGAGCGCACGGGCGCGCACCACGCCGCCCACGTCCGGCGAGACCACCATGCGGTTGCCGCCGTCCAGGTGTTCCTTGATGTCGCGCGCCAGGATCGGCGCGGAGAAGAGGTTGTCGGTGGGGATGTCGAAGAAGCCCTGGATCTGGCCGGCATGGAGATCAAGCGTCAGCACGCGGTCGACGCCCGCATGGGCGATCATGTTGGCCACCAGCTTGGCCGAGATCGGCGCGCGGGAGGCGGACTTCCGGTCCTGCCGGGCATAACCGAAATAGGGGATCACCGCCGTGATGCGGCGGGCCGAGGCCCTGCGCAGCGCATCCGTGATGATCAAAAGCTCCATGAGGTGGTCGTTCGTGGGGAAGGAGGTCGACTGGATGATGAACACGTCCTCGCCGCGCACATTCTCCTGAATCTCGACGAACACCTCCATGTCCGCGAAGCGCTTCACCTGGGCTCTGGCCAGGGGAACATTGAGATAGGCGGAGATGGCCTCCGCCAGCGGACGATTGGAATTTCCCGCAACGAGCTTCATGAAAGCAACTTTGCTCTGTGTGACCGACAATGCCCGTCGCGCAACGCCGTAATCTCTGCGCCTTCGGGCGCAAGGGTCTTAGCAGCGATATCAAACCGTCACAATACACGTGAGCGGCTTTGATGGGCCGCATTACCGTGTTGTTGCCATGCGATCACTGCATTGCAACCTGGTTCTCATCATCCGGCGTCCCCGTGGGCAGAGCCTCCGCCGTCTGGATCGGCGCGTCGGCTGTAGCTGGAGCCTCGGACTTGGCTGCACTCAGGAACTCGGCAATCTCACCCATGCTGGCCTGAGCCAGCTTGGCGAGAGCCTGCTTGTCGAGGGACGACATGGAAGCCACCGGCGCAGGGCTCGAACCTTCCAGGCGCTTGGCCCGGCGTTTCTGGGAATCGAACACGTCCCAAACATAGGCCACCCTGGTTTCGCCGTCCTCGGTTGCAGTCGAGAGATAGCCGCGGACCCGGTAGCGCGCCTCGGCGCTGGCGCCGACGAGATCGACCTTGCGGTCGGTGGCCGCGGTGGCGAGCTCTTCGGCCAGGGCGGTCTGGATGGGAGCCGGCGCTCCGTCGATGCTCTCAAGGGCCACGGGGATGCCCTCCGGCGAGGCGCTGAATGTGCCCTGGCAGGCCCCCAGAGCCGCCGTCAACATGATTGCGGCAAGCCGCCGTGCAAGTGCGGTCCCAGCCATGAGAGCCCCCCGTTTCTATTCTTCGTAACGAAGTCTTAAGCTTAACGGAGGCACCCGTCCAGATCAGGCGTGCTTGCGCAGGCGGACCGCCAGCGCATCGAGCCCCAGAGTCACGAGACCTGCCACCAGCCCCCAGAATGCGGAGCCGATGCCAAGGAGGCTGAGGCCGGAGGCCGTCACCGCCAGGGTGATCACGGCTGGAAAGACCTTGGCCCCTTCCGAGAGGGCGGAGCCTAAGGCTCCCGCGAAGGCTCCCAGGAGTGCCAAGCCCGCCACGGTCTTGATGAGTTCGGGCGGCAACGCGGCGATCAGGCCGATCAGCGCCGCGCTGAAGGCGGCAAAGACCAAGTAGCTCAACGCGTAGAAGGGCCCGACCATCCAGCGCTTTTCCGGGTCGGGGTGAGTGTCGGGCCCGGTGCAGATCGCCGCCGAAATGGCCGCGAGATTGCTCGTGTGGGCGCCGAAGAGGGCAGTGACCATGGAAGCCAATCCCGTCACGGCCAGGATCGGGCGGGAAGGGGGCTGGTATCCGGACGCCTTGAGCACGGCGAAGCCCGGCAGGTTCTGGGACGCCATGGTCACTAGGAACAGGGGGAGCCCAAGCCCGATCAGGGCCGTGAGCTCGAAGGCCGGCGCGATGAAGGTCAAGGAGGAGAGGCTTAAGGTCGATGTCAGCGGCTGCGCCATCCCGCCACCGAAGGCGATACCGAGGCCTACGAACAGTACGGCCAGCACCGCGAGCGCCGGGTTGAAGAGACGCACCACCAAGAAGATAGCCACGAGGGGCAGCACGAGACCGGGCGCACCCTGAGCACTCTGGAACACCCCAATGACGAACTGGAGGAGCACGCCCGCCAGCATCGCGGCCGCGATGGAGGTCGGGATGCGCTCGATGGCGCGCCCGAATGGCTTGATGAGGGCTGCCAGCACGATGAGGGCACCGGCCAGGAGGAAGGCGCCGACGGCCGCATGGATGGAAATGCCGGCCGAGGCGGCGATGAGTGCCGCACCCGGGGTGGACCATGCGGTGATGACCGGTATCCGGTAGCGGACGCTCAAGAAACCGCTCGTTGCCGCCATTGCGAGACACAGGGCCGCCACCCAGGAGGAGGTCTGCGCCTCATTGGCGCCCACGGCCTGCGCCGCCGCGATGATGATCGCGATCGTGCTGCCGAACCCCACCAGGGCCGCGACGACGGCTGATGTGACGATCGACAGGCGCATGGCCGACTCCGCTGAGTTCCAGGAGCTTGGCGGTTTAGACCGAATGGCAAGACTGCGCCAGTTCGTCGGCGGTACTTTCCTCACCCCTCCCGAACCCTTAAATCTCCCTCATGAGTCGCAACACCACCAATGACGTCCCGCCAGATATTCTGGACAACGAGGAAGACGATCAGTCTGTCGCCCTTGAGAGCGGCTCGGATGTCGAGTTCGACCTGGAGGCCAATCCGGGGTCGGTCCAGCGCGGTACGGAGGTCATCCGGCATTTCTGGAACACGCTTCCCAATGCGCCCGGCGTCTACCGCATGCTCGATGCGAAGGGCGACGTCCTCTATGTGGGCAAGGCCAAGAGCCTGAAGAACCGCGTGGGCTCCTATGCCCGGGGGCAGGCCCACTCGAACCGTATCGCCCGGATGATCGGCGAAACCTCGTCGATGGAGTTCGTCACCACGGCGACGGAAACCGAGGCGCTGCTGCTCGAGGCCAACCTCATCAAGCAGCTCAAGCCCCGCTACAACGTGCTGCTGCGGGACGACAAGTCGCTGCCCTATATCCTGCTCACCGCAGATCACGAGGCGCCGCAGCTCGTCAAGCATCGCGGCGCGCGCAAGCGTAAGGGCGACTACTATGGCCCCTTCGCCAGCGTCTGGGCGGTCAACCGCACCATCAACGCGCTCCAGCGCGCGTTCCTGCTGCGCTCCTGCAATGACAGCTATTACGAGAACCGCACGCGGCCGTGCCTGCTTTATCAAATCAAGCGCTGCTCGGGCCCCTGCACCAACGAGATCTCGCACGAGGATTATGCCGGGCTTGCCGCCGAGGCGCGGGCTTTCCTCTCGGGCAAGTCGAACGCGGTGAAGCAGCGCATCATGGAAGAGATGCAGCAGGCCGCCGAAGAGCTTGAATTCGAACGCGCGGCGCGCTGCCGCGACCGTCTGGCGGCGCTCTCGGCGATCCAGGGCGTGCAGGGCATCAACACCCAGTCGGTGGAGGAGGCGGATGTGTTCGCCCTTGACGAGCAGGCGGGGCAGTTCTGCGTCGAGGTGTTCTTCTTCCGCAACTGGCAGAATTGGGGCAACCGCGCCTATTTCCCGAAGGCTGACAAATCCATGAGCCGGGAGGAGGTTCTCGGCTCCTTCATCGCCCAGTTCTACGATGACAAGCCGGCGCCGCGTCTCATCTTGCTCTCGCACGAGATCGAGGACGCGGAGCTGATGGCGGCTGCGCTGTCGACCAAGACCGACACTAAGGTGGAGATCCGTGCGCCGCAGCGCGGCGAGCGGCGTCAGCTCATCGAGTATGTGCTTCGCAATGCCCGCGAGGCGCTCGGTCGACGGCTTGCCGATACAGCCTCGCAGCAGAAGCTTCTCGTCTCCCTCGGCCAGGCTTTCGGCCTGTCGAAATCGCCCCGGCGGGTCGAGGTCTACGACAACTCGCACATCATGGGCACCAATGCGGTCGGCGCCATGGTGGTGGCAGGCGCCAACGGCTTCATGAAGCAGCATTACCGCACCTTCAACATGAAGTCGGAGGACCTGAAACCCGGCGACGATTACGGTATGATGCGCGAGATGCTGCAGCGCCGCTTCGCCCGGCTGGTGAAGGAGGAACCACGCGCTGCAGATGGAGATGCTGCGGCGAGTGGAGATGACGGCTTCCCCGCTTGGCCTGATCTCGTCCTGATCGACGGCGGCAAGGGGCAGCTTGAAGCCGCGCGCCAGGCGCTTGCGGAGGTGGGCGTCAGCGAGGACGACGTGGCTCTCGTCGGCATCGCCAAGGGGCGCGACCGCGACGCCGGGCGCGAGACCTTCTTCAAGCCGGGCCAGCCGCCCTTCAAGATGCCGCCGCGGGACCCTGCGCTCTACTTTGTGCAGCGCCTGCGCGACGAGGCGCATCGCTTCGCCATCGGAGCCCACCGCGCCAAGCGCAAGCGCGAGCTGGTCAAAAATCCACTCGACGAGATCCCCGGCATCGGGCCGACGCGCAAGCGGGCGCTCCTGCATCATTTCGGTACCGTCAAGGCGATCCAGCGGGCTGCCCTGGAGGATCTGATGAAGGCGCCCGGTGTGAACGCCGCCACGGCCCGCGCCGTCTACGATTTCTTTCACGAGCGGGGCTAGGCTCGGCTGCTGCGGGATGTGGATCATGTCGCGGTCACGTTTCGCAATTACCGGCTTCTGCAATTGACGGACCATCCGTCCTCATGCTTCCTGCGGGTGTGATGAAGTCTGCTCCTTCCATCGGCCGCTCGAAGGCCTTCAACCTGGCCAACATGCTGACCTACGGTCGGCTTGTGGCGGTGCCGGCCGTGGTCGGGCTCCTGTTCTGGCCGGAGGACCACTGGTCCCGCTGGGCCGCCCTGATCGTCTTCGCGCTCGCGGCCATCACTGACTACCTCGACGGCTATGTGGCGCGCACCTTCGCCCAGCAATCGGCCCTCGGGCGCATGCTAGACCCCATCGCCGACAAGCTCCTGGTGGCCGCCTGCCTGCTGATGCTGGTGGCCGACGGCACCATTCATGGCTGGGCGCTCTGGGCTGCCATCGTGATCCTGTGCCGCGAGATCCTGGTCTCGGGTCTGCGCGAGTTCCTGGCCGAGCTGAAGGTGAGCGTACCGGTGAGCCGGGTGGCCAAGTGGAAGACCACCCTGCAGCTCGTGTCGCTGGGCTTCCTCATCGCTGGTCCTGCTGGCGAGACGGTGCTGCCGAACAACACGCTGATCGGCGTCGTGCTGCTCTGGGTGGCGGCGGTTCTGACGCTCTATACCGGCTGGGACTACTTCAAGAACGGCATCCACCACCTCATGGACGAGGGCTAGGGCCATGAAGCTCGTCTACTTCGCATGGGTCCGCGAAAGGGTCGGGAAGACCGATGAGGATGTCGAGGTGCCGGAGGGCATCGGCACCGTGGCGGATCTGGTGCGCTGGCTGAAGAGCCGGGGCGAGGAATATGAATACGCCTTCGAGAACGATGGAATCGTCCGGGTGGCCATCGACCATGTCCACGTCAAGCCTGAGGCTTCTATTTTCGGTGCGCGCGAGATTGCCTTCTTCCCGCCGATGACGGGAGGCTAGCCCCGTGAGGGCGGCGCTGCCATGACACGCACGATCCGTATCCAGGCCGAGCCCTTCGATGTAGCCGCCGAGACGGCGGCCCTGACCGAGGGGAGGGCGGATATCGGCGCTGTGGTGGCCTTCACGGGCCTGTGCCGGGACGAGGGCGGACAGCTTACGGCCCTCGAACTCGAGCATTATCCCGGCATGGCCGAGGCCGAGATCGACCGGATCGCCGAGCAGGCGGAGAAGCGCTGGCCCCTGCTGGGCCTCACCGTGATCCACCGCTTCGGCCGGATTTCTCCCGGCGAGGAGATCGTGCTGGTTCTGGCAGCCAGTGCCCATCGCAGGGCTGCGTTCGAAGGGGCATCGTTCATGATGGATTACCTGAAGACGCAGGCTCCATTCTGGAAGCGCGAGCATCTCAAGGACGGCACCGCCGGAGCCTGGGTCGAGGCCAAGGAAGCCGACGACCGGGCGATGGAGCGGTGGGCCTGACGCGTCAGGCCCCTTTGGTGCGGATGCCCTCCTGAAGTGCCTCAGGCGACGGCCAGAGATAAACGACTACCGGCCATTCCTGGGTATCGACCCTGACCATGACGGTCTTGACCACCACACCCCCGATAGCCGCGTAGAAGGGCCGGAACGGGTTCTGCTCGAAAGCCCCGATGGAAATCGGACCGGGAGCATGGATTGTCAGCCACTCGGCGGCTTTCAGGAGAAGTTGGCGTCCTGTGCCTCGGCCTTGATGCTCCGGCGAGACGTAGAGCAGCGTGACCTGCGCCACCGACCCCACATCGTTACGGTCGCCGAGCCGCGCGGCAAGGAAGCCGGTCAGGTCTCCAGCCTGCTCAGCGACGAGCAGCAGTTCCGCGTTCGGGTCGAGATCGGTCGAGAGCCACGCCCTGACCTCTCGTGCCCGGTGATCGGGATCGACGCGAGGGCCGAGCTCGGTTTCGGGCATGAAGCCGGAATAGGCTTGGCGCCAGCCATCAGCGAGAATTTGCCCGATGGCTGCGCTGTCGGCTGGGGTTCCAGGGCGGATCAAGAGGTCAGGGAGAGGAAGGGTCATCAAGGCTACGCGGCATCAGCGGTGCATATCCTTGACCTTATGCCGGGAAAGGCAGAGCATTGCGAGACATGACACGCGGAGATACCTCATGCGCAGTGTCGTCCTCGTATTCAGCCTGATGGTTTCGGCGTCGGTGAACGCCCATGAGCGGCCAGCGCTGCCCCAGCAGGCACAGGCTCCCGATCACAATCCGCTCGACTGCTACTGCCGCGCGCAAGGAAAGATGTTCGCGCCCGGAGAGAAGGTATGCCTGAAGACGGCCGATGGGCCACGGCTCGCCCAATGCCAGATGGAAATCAATGTCATGTCCTGGAGTCTCACGGAGGCGCCGTGCCCTGAGACATAAAAAACGCTGCCGGTAAGGGCAGCGCGGAGAAACCATGAAGATAGTCGAGCGGCTCACACCGAGTCGCAGAGCATTCGATTCAGAGAAGACCAGCCACGACGGCAACGATGAAGGAAGAAGACACGCAGACGGCGGCTATGTTGAGCTTGGCTGTCCAGTCGAGATTGGATGTCAGATACATCTTAGCCCCCTTCCGTATGAGGGATTATTGCCCCTCTGTATGGATAGGTAGACTACCAAAGTCGGGCTGCCCTGAGAAGCATCTCTGAGGCGCGAAGCAACACTTGGCTGAGCTCGCGGAATAGTTAACAAAGCGTTAACGCCTTGTTTTCATTGGCTCGTAATCGATTTCAACTTTAGACGAAAAAAGTTCCTGCTCTATTCTGTCGCACCAAGCTTTCTCCTGATTTCAGAGGGAGCAAGGCCGGTTGAGCTCCGAATCGGCTGATATCCTGGGCCGTTGACGAGATGTTTACGGCCCCGTCCTAATCTCCCGCTCATGCGTCGTGGGTTAGTTGCGTTTTTTGCCCTATCGCTCGTTGGGCTCGGAGTTACCGGTTGCGGACTGTTTCGGTTCGAGCAGCGCGAGCCCTGGCGCGCGCAGGCCGAAGAGGCGTGCCTGTCGCAGCGGCTCGTGCAGCCTTCGGCCTACATGGCCCTGAGCTCCAAGATCGAAGGCCCCGGCGTCTGCGGCATGGATTACCCGTTCAAGGTCTCGGCTTTTAACAACGGTGCGGTCGGGCTGAAGTCCAAGGTAACGCTGGCCTGCCCGATCATCCCGCGGATCGATACCTGGCTCGACGAGATCGTGAGGCCTGCCGCCGAAATGTATTTCGGCGTGCCGCTCGCCGACATTAAGGCGGGCTCTTATTCTTGCCGCCCTCGGAACAATCAGCGGGGCGCCAAGCTCTCGGAGCATTCCTTCGGCAACGCGCTGGACATCATGGGCTTTGCCCTGACCGACGGGCGGGAGATCTCGGTGGTCAATGGCTGGCGGAGCCGGGACCCCGCCGAGCAGGAATTCCTGCGCGAGGTCTTCGTTGGCGCCTGCCGCTATTTCACGACCGTCCTGGGACCGGGCTCAGACGCCTTCCATTATGATCATTTCCACATCGATCTGGCACGCCATGACCCGAAAGGGCAGCGGCGCATCTGTAAGCCGATCCTGAAGTTTGCGCCTCGGATTGACCCTGAGAAGAGCCAGGAGGTGCTCCAGAGCGTGGCCGCCGCGGGCGATCTGGCTCCGGTGGATCTTGAGCAGGACGTGCCGGAAGGGGAGGCTTACATCCCACCTGCGCCGCCTCCGGCCCCTGCGCTGGCCGCGCCCCTGGCTTCCCCGCCGCGCTACTCATCCTCGAATGGCTATGCGGCCGATCTGCCCGGTCCAGGCGCCTCAAGAGCTGCGCCGCTGCCGTCCTACACCCAGCCACCGGCTAGCCGGCCCCCGGAGCAGACCTATCTCTCGCCGCAGCCCCAAGGCCGTCCGGTCAATGCGCCGATGATGCTGAACAGACACGCCATCTATTAAACCACAAGCGGAGCCTTGACCTTCTCGGGCTTCGCCCACATGGTCGATGGAACAGAATCCGAAGACCTGTTGGAGCATCCGAATGAAGTGGCTGGCGGCTTTCATCTCCTGCATGATGTTGAGCGCACCTGCGATGGCCCGCGAGATCACCCCTGCGGAGCGGCGGGAAGAGCCTTTCGACGCCTCGCTGCCGGCCTGCGCGGATCCGTCCGTGCTTCGTGACATCAGCGCCAATTTCCAGAACAAGGAATACAAGTTCTGGAACTCCAACCTCCAGATCGTCGCCTTCGAACGGGTGCAGCAGGTTGCCTGGCGTCCTTGGGGCCTCGACTACATTCCCCGCCGCTACTGCACTGGCACTGTGGTCGTGTCCGACGGCTACAAGCACAAGATCAACTTCTCGATCCGCGAGGATCTCGGCTTCATCGGCATCGGCTGGGATACGGAAGCCTGCGTGGACGGGTTCGACCGCCACTATGCCTTCGCGCCCCATTGCAAGCAGGCCGCTCCTTGATCCTGCGCTGGTGCCTCACTTTTGCGGGCGCCTGTTTTCTTTTGATCTCGCCGACGGCGGCCCAGGGTCCGCGGGAGGCGAGGGGCGCCCCCATGGGGCAGTTCGACTTCTACGTGCTCGCGCTCTCCTGGTCGCCGGGCTTCTGCGAGAACAGCGGCAGCCGGAGCCGGCAATGCGACAGCGGCAGCGGGCTCGGCTTCGTCACCCATGGTCTGTGGCCGCAGAACGAGAAGGGTTATCCCAGTTTCTGCGAGCCCAACGGGCGCTTCGTCCCGCAGGCCGCGATGGCTGATGCCGACGGTCTCTTTCCGGACAGCAACCTGGCGCGCTACCAGTGGCGTAAGCATGGAACCTGCACGGGAGAATCTCCAAGCGGCTACTTCCAGGCCGTTCGTCGCGCCCGCGAACTCGTGCGTATCCCTGAGAGTTTCAAAGGACTGGACAGCCGCTCGCGGGTGCTGCCGAACGAGATCGAGCAGGCTTTCCTGAATGCCAATCCAGGCTTGCGCCCGGACATGATTTCAGTTTCCTGCGGACGCCGCATCTTCCAGGAGGTGCGCATCTGCTTGGCCAAGGATCTGCGCGGCTTTCGCCAGTGTCCCGAGGTTGATCGAGACGGCTGCCGCGCGGGCGAGATCACGGTCCCGGCGGTAAGATAGCGCATCTCGCAAATGTGCAGCCTGCTTTCGGGCCCGATGCTTTAGGACAGATATGAACTACCGCCACGCCTTCCATGCCGGCAATTTCGCCGACGTCATGAAACACGCCCTTCTGGTGCGGATCCTCGCCTATCTGCAGCGCAAGGAGACGCCGCTTCGCGTCATCGACACCCATGCGGGGATCGGCCTCTACGATCTGACGGGTGACGAGGCCGGGCGAACGGGCGAATGGCTTGAGGGGATCGGGCGCCTGGACGTGGCTCTTGCCCCGGAGGCGGAGGAGATCCTTGCTCCTTATCGCAAGGTGATCTCGGATGTGCGCGCCCGGCATGGGGAGGCCGTCTATCCAGGTTCCCCCGGTATCGTGCGCGAGGTCCTGCGGCGGCAGGACCGCGGCGTGTTCGTGGAATTGCATCCGGCCGACCATGCGGTGCTGAGCGAGGCCTTCAATGAGGTGTCCAACCTCAAGGTCATGCATCTCGACGGCTGGACGGCCCTGCATGCCCTCATCCCGCCCAAGGAAAAGCGCGGTCTCGTCCTGATCGACCCGCCTTATGAAAAGCCGAACGAGTTGGAGCGGCTCGGCACGGAGCTTCTTGCCGCCGTGAAGAAATGGCCAACTGGCGTCTATGCAGGCTGGTATCCGGTCAAGGATGTCGGTCGCGTCGATGCGGTGGCCGAGCGGCTCAATCGGGAAAGCCCGCGTCCGGGTCTGCGGCTCGAGCTCTATGTGGACGATCCGCGCGATGCGGCACGGCTCAACGGCAGCGGGCTCTTCGTTCTCAATCCGCCATGGGCGTTGAGGGAGGAGGCGGAGGTTCTTCTGCCCGCTTTGGCTGAGCGGCTGTCGCGCAGCGGCTACGGCGCTTATCGTTGTGAAGCCTTCGGTCCCCCTGCTTAAAGCGGATTGCCGCACGCGCCCTGACCGTTCATGACTGCCCCATTCTCTTGAACCAAGGGTTTGCTCATGCTTGTTCTCCGCTCCTCACCCGCCTCGCCCTTCGGCCGGAAGGTGAAGCTCACCGCCGCAATTCTCGGTCTCTTGGACCGGATCGAGATCGTGGATGCAGATACGCTGAACCCCGAGGACTCGATCCGCCAGCAGAATCCGCTTGGAAAGATCCCGGCGCTCATCCTCGAGAACGGGGATGTGCTGTACGATTCCCGCGTAATCGTGGACTATCTTGATCATCTAGCCGGCGGCGGGCGCGTCATCCCGAACGGATCGGAGCGGTTCACCGCCCTGCGCGATCAGGCGCTGGCCGACGGCATCATGGATGCGGCGCTGTTGCAGGTTTATGAGGGCCGCTTCCGCCAGGAGGACAAGCGCGAGCCGAAATGGGTCGATCACCAAGCCGACAAGGTGCGCCGCGGCCTCGATCATGCGGAGGCTCATCTGTCGACGCCTGTCCAAAATCTGCAGATCGGTCAGATCGCCCTTGCCTGCGCCCTGGGCTATCTCGACCTGCGCTTCGGCGGACGCTGGCGCGAAAGCTACCCGAAACTTGTCGCGTGGCTCGCAGATTTCGAAGTTCGCGTCCCCGCCTACGCCAAGACCAGGGTAACGCCCTGAAACAAAAAAGGCCCGGGGGTTACCCGGGCCTTTTCGTCGATCGCCGAGGCGAAGGATCTTAGTAGGTGCCGAAGCGGAAGTTCAGACCAGCGCGCACCACACCGAAGTCGGTCTCGCCGTCGAAGCCCGGGAAGTCGTCGTCGTTGTCGAGGTTGACGTACAGACCTTCGATCTTGGCCGACAGGTTGTTGGTGAAGGCGTACTCCACACCACCACCCACGGTCCAGCCGTTGGCGTCGTCCGCAAACGCGAAGCCGCCGGTGGCGTAGATCAGAGCGCGGTCGAAGGCCACACCGGCGCGAGCCCGCACCGTGCCGAACCAGTCGCTGGACTCGAGATCGTAGGTGACGCCGTCGGTGCCGACGAACGCGCCATCAGCGCCGAAGTCGGCGTACTGGATGTCGCCTTCGAGACCGACCACGAACGAGCCGATCTGGTAGTTGTAGCCAACCTGGGCGCCGCCGACGAAGCCGCCGTCGTCATCCTCATCAGCAAGGTCAACGGAGTCGAAGTCGTCGTTCGACCAGCCGTAGCCGGCGTTCACACCGACGTAGAAGCCGGTCCAGGTGAAGATCGGAGCAGCAGCGATGATCGGTGCCGGAGGAGCGGAGCGGACCGGCAGGTCAGCAGCGGCAGCAGCCCCGGCGAAGCCGAAGAGAGCGACGCTGGCGAGAAGAATCTTCTTCATGGTTTCTCTTTCCTAATCGATGTCATGCCAGCCCGACCCGATTACGCTGAGTCAGCCGGACACTCCCCATTTATAGAGCGACAACCTCGCGAGGGCTGTGACCTCACAACCACAGCAGCCAAGAACAGCTGTGGCAGGATTGTGGCGGCAATACGCAGATTATCCCCTTGCGACATCGCTGGACCTACAACGCATAGCTTGGCCATTTGTTCGACGCAGCCGCGAAAAAATGTCATTTTCTTGGCGAAGATGGCTAGTTGACGCTACAGGACTACATTTCAAGGGGTTCATCATGGAAAAAGCGGCTCTCGTGACGGGAGGAGCTCAGCGCATCGGGCGCAGAATCGTCGAGCGACTCGCTGCAGAGGGCTACGCGGTGGCGATCCACTGCCGTCACTCGACGAGCAACGCTGACCATATCGCAGCGCAGATCAGGCAAGCTGGCGGACGAGCGGTGGTCGTGCAGGCCGATCTCGCTGATGGAGAAGCCGTGGCTCGCCTGATGCCTGAAGCCGTGCGGGCGCTTGGTCCTCTGACTCTCCTCGTGAACAATGCCTCCGAGTTCGAGCCCGACGAGGTCGAGACTCTGTCGCAGGAGCGCTGGGATCGTCACTTTGCCGTCAATCTCCGGGCTCCCGCCTTCCTTGCCCGTGATTACGCACATCAACTGCCCGCCGAGGGCCGGGGCTGCATCGTCAACATTGTCGATCAGCGGGTGTGGAAGCTGACGCCGCAGTTCTTCTCCTACACACTCACCAAGGCCGCTCTCTTCACCGCCACCCAGACCATGGCCCAGGCCCTGGCGCCCCGGATCCGTGTCAATGCCATCGGGCCCGGTCCCACCCTCTCGAACGTACGCCAGGGGGATGAGGATTTTGCCAAGCAGAGCAGCGCCGTGCTGCTGGGCCATGGCGGAACGCCGGACGAGATCGCCGACGCCGTGCTCTACCTCGCTGAGGCCCGCAGCGTGACGGGCCAGATGATCGCAGTCGATGGCGGCCAGCACCTCGCCTGGGAGACGCCGGACGTAGCCGGTATCAAGGAGTGAGCGCGATCGCCGAGATCAGGCGCCCGTAATCCGGCTCTTGCCGGTGGGTGGTGCGGCGATAGCTGAAGAAGCGCTCCTCGTCGGAATAGGTGCAGAGCCCAAGATCCGTAAAGGCGCCGATCCCTGCAGCCTTCAGGCGAGCACCGATGAAGCCGGGAAGGTCGAACATAGCGTGTCCCGGCCTCTCCGCCTCCTTGAGGAAGCGCTCATGGCCGGGCGCTTCTGCTGTGAAGCGCTCGATGAAGTCGGGCCCGACCTCATAGGCTTTCTGGCTGATCGTGGGCCCGAGCACCGCGACGATGTTGTCGTGCCTCGCGCCCAGCCGCTCCATTGCCTCGACGGTGGATTCGAGAACGCCCGTCACCGCGCCGCGCCAGCCCGCATGGGCCGCCCCGATCACGCGGGCCTGCGCATCGGCAAACAGAACCGGCCCGCAATCCGCCGTGGTGATGCCCAGCGCCAAGCCCGGCACCGAGGTCACCATGGCATCGGCCTTGGGGCGCTCACCGCGCCACGGGCCTTCCACGATCACCGCGTCGGGTGAGTGGACCTGATACACGCTGATGAGGGAGGCCGGCGCGACGCTGAGCGCCTCGGCCATGCGCCGGCGGTTCTCCTGCACCTTTTCCGGATTGTCCGAGGAACCGACACCGCCGTTGAGCGAGGCATAGATCCCCTCCGAGACGCCACCCTCCCGCGTGAAGAAGGCGTGGCGGAGACCGGGCTGGGAAGAAAGGGCAGGGGCTTGGATGAACATGGGGCGATCTTATGAAGAGAAGGGCAGGGCGGGCAATCCGGGCACGGCCTGGATGGCCTCATGTGTAACGGCCAAAACCTTAAACAGCTCTCCCATGCCGGTTGGTCCTCGCTCCGTGAGGCGGGCAAGGGCACGGTCGATGTCGGCGGCCTGGGCTGGCGTGGCGCGTGCCTTCAAGGCCTCGGCCCGCGCTTGAATCCCGAGCACTTGAAGAAACTCGCCTTGAGTGACGATGCCATAAACCCGGGCGCCTTGCATCACGGCGGCTTGGGCCAGGCGATGAAAGTCCACATGGGTGGTCAGATCCGCCTCGCCCGGCTCCCCCAGCGGATCGACGGGATGATGATCTTTAAGCGCCTGCAGGGTGTCCCCGAAGGCTGGGCCCCAATAGCCGTAATCCAGGATCAGGGCAGCCCCGCCGTCCTGAGCGAGCCTGCCGGCGAGAGGGGCCATGATTTCGACCGAGGCGGCGGGCCATTCCAAAATATCGCCCAGCCGCAGCGGCTTGCCGAGAGCGGGCTCAGGCTCCGGGCGCAGGCCGAAGATCAGATTCTCGCCATCGACGCCCACCAGCCGCTCGCACCAGCCGCGTTCGGTGGCAGCGAACTGGCGGACCGGGAGCGCATCGAAGAACTCGTTGGCCACAAGCAGGGTCGGGCCCGACGGCACATCCTCAAGACGGTCGTGCCATTCAACCGAGAAGCCTGAAGCAGCAAGGGCGGCCTGCTGGCGCTGCCTCAAGGCCGGACTCGTCTCGACGAGGTGAACGGTGGCAGCCGCTTGGAAGTCAGGCAGAAGGCGCGTGGCCCGCAGGAGATCCGCCATCAGGGTGCCGCGCCCGGGGCCCAACTCCACGAGACGGCACGGGGCCGGACGGCCCATGCCGTTCCAGACCTCCAGCATCCACAGGCCGATCAGCTCGCCGAACATCTGGCTGATCTCGGGTGCCGTGGTGAAGTCGCCTGCGGCTCCCAGCGGGTCGCGGGTGGCATAATACTGCCGGAGGCACAGGCTCATGTAGCGCTCGACCGAGATCGGCCCCTCCAGGGCGATGATCTCGCGCACAGAGTCCTTCAGCGCCCTCACGCGGCCTCGACCGCGTGCCGGGGCCGCGTGACGCCGCGCGCTGCCAGCACGATGGCGCCGGCACCCACGAGTGCCATGGGGATCGAGAGCAGCATGCCCATCGTAATGCCGCCGCCCAATGCCTGCACCGAGGAGCCGAACAGGAAGCCGAGCTGCGCGTCGGGCTCGCGGAAGAACTCGGCTGCGATGCGGGCCAGCGCATAACCCAGTACGAAGATGCCCCCAAGAAGACCTGGCCTGCGGAAGCCGAAGCGCCGTGCTGCGAAGGCCATGACGATGAACAGGATGAGGCCCTCGCCCAAGGCCTCATAAAGCTGGCTCGGGTGGCGCGGCACCGGACCGGCATGGGGGAAGACCACCGCATAGGGAAAGTCGGGTGCCGGCCGGCCCCACAGCTCGCCATTGATGAAGTTGGCGATGCGGCCGAAGAACAGCCCGATGGGCGTCACCACCGCGGCCATGTCGAGCATCGCGAGCGGGTTGAGCCCGCGTGAGCGGGCAAAGAGCACGATGGCGAGCACCGCGCCCAGGAACCCCCCGTGGAAGGACATGCCCCCGCGCCAGACCGCCAGGATCTCCAGGGGCTGCGAGAGGTAGGAGCCCAGGTTGTAGAACAGCACGTAGCCGATGCGCCCGCCCAGCACGACGCCGAGCGCCACCCACACGATCAGGTCGTCCACATCGATGGGCTTGGGCTGCTTCAAGTCGCCCCAGAGATCGGCTTTTGCGGCCAGCCGCTTGGCATAGAACCAGCCGCCCAGGAGGCCCACCACATAGGCGAGCGCATACCAGCGGATAGCAAACGGACCGATGGAGAAGGCAATCGGGTCGATGAGCGGGAAGGAGAGCGGCATGTGTGGGCCTTGAGCGAACGGGCTGCCATTGGACCCTTCAAGCGAGGATCGTCAACCCTGTTGCAGTTTAGGGCGAATGCGCCCATGTGTGGCGTTCCAGGGCCGATGGGCCCAATGAACGCTGTGGATTGACCCATGACCCAATCGTCCAACCGGATCTTCGATGAACTCGCCCGCTTCGCCACCGATGCCGCCGGAGCGGCCCAGGGCGTCCGGCGCGAGGTCGAGAGCGTGGTCCGCAGCCAGTTCGAGCGGCTGATCAAGGATATGGACGTTGCCACCCGTGAAGAGGTCGAGGTCCTGCGCGAGATGGTGATCGCCGCCCGTGAGGAAAACGAGCGCCTCGAGGCTCGGGTGAAGGAACTCGAGGCGAAGTTGACGCCTGCCGGCGGCACGAGCGCTGCTGCACCCTGACCAGGGTGAAAAGCCGGCCTGCATCCGGCGCGGGGCTCCTGTTGTGGACAGAGGAATCCAGCGCATTGTGAGCGGGGCCGAAATCTAAGACTGTCGATTATGAGCTGATTCGAGGTTGCTGCGGCAGGGACTCCGAATACCGAAGGTATTGCGAGGTCTTTCTCCGAAAAGTGCCCGGATTGACGCAATGGTATTGCCCGGATGTGTTTACCATGTTCAGGCAACTGAGTTTTCAGGATCGACATGTCGCAGATTCATCTTGAAATCGACCGCGCTGAGCATCCTCTCGACGTTGTCGAGCGTCTGGCGGCCCTGCGGCATTGGATCTTTGATCGTGCCGAGGCGGATGAAATGTCCGTCTCCGTCTCAGGGCGCTGGGCCGACTACGACGTTGCCTTCACCTGGATCGAGGACGTGGAGGCCCTGCATATGGCCTGCGCCTTCGACCTGAAGGTGCCGGATCGGCGCCGGCAGGAGGTCGTCCAGCTCATCTCCGCCGTTAACGAACAGCTCTGGGTCGGGCATTTCGATCTGTGGAGCACCGAGAATGTGGTGATGTTCCGCCATGCCCTTCTGCTGGCAGGCGGCGCTGATCCCACGGACGGGCAGTGCGAGACTATGCTGCGGGTCGCGGTGGAAGCCTGCGAGCGCTACTTCCAGGCCTTCCAGTTCGTGATCTGGGCCGGCAAGTCTGCCCGCGAGGCCCTCGACAGCGTTCTGTTCGAAACCGAAGGCGAGGCCTAGAGCATCGGATGGATCCCAAAAGTGGATTTGCACTTTTGGGATCCATCCGATGCTCCTTCTTAGAAGAGCGCATCGTCTAACGCGGAAAACCGGTTCCCACTTTTCCGCACGATGCGCGACCTGCCTCGACAGGGCCTGATGGGCAGGGATAGATAGCAGTATTCCGCATCTCTTCCGTCAGGTCAGCTCATGTCTCCGAACGCTCCCCGCCTCCCTTCGTCTCTTATTCTGGTTGGCGCTGGCAAAATGGGCGGCTCCATGCTGGAGGGTTGGCTCAAGGTTGGCATGAAGCCTGAGGGTGTTACGGTTCTCGACCCGCACCCGTCCGAGGAGATGACGCGGTTCTGCCAGGAGAAGAGCATTGCTCTCAACCCCGAGAACCCCGCCGCGCCCGATGTGCTCGTGCTCGCCATCAAGCCGCAGATGCTGGATGACGCCGCCCCCTCGTTGAATGCCTGCCTCGGGCTTCAGACACTCATCATCTCCATCCTTGCCGGCAAGACCATCGGTGACCTGCGCTCCAGGCTTTCCGCCGCTGGTGCTATTGTGCGTGCCATGCCCAACCTGCCTGCCAGCATCGGCCGCGGCGCTACGGGAGCGGCCGCCAACGATCAGGTGAGCGAGGAGCAGCGCCTCATGGCCGATGCGCTCTTAAGCAGCAACGGCATCGTCGAATGGCTTCCTTCGGAGGCTTTGATCGACGCCGTTACAGCGGTGTCGGGTTCAGGGCCGGCCTATGTGTTCCATCTCGTCGAATGCCTCGCCGAAGCTGGCGCTGCGGCCGGCCTCCCAAGGGAGCTTGCCGAGCGCCTCGCGCGGTCCACGGTGACCGGAGCAGGGGAGCTTCTGTTCCAGAGCGATCTGCCGCCGGCGACGCTGCGCCAGAACGTCACCTCGCCCGGTGGCACCACAGCGGCGGCGCTCGACGTGCTCATGCGAGACCCGAACGGGATGAAGGCGCTCATGCGCGAAGCGGTCGCCGCGGCCAAGCGGCGCGCTGAGGAACTCGCCGGGTGAGCCTTGGGATTGCTCAAGTGCGTCCCTAGATTAGCCTCGACGGCATATCTTCAGGAGGTTGATCGTGACGGCACAGGCTTCCACAGCTCCGATGGACAAGCGCAAGGCTATCGTCGAAGCCCTCATGGATCTCGCCGCCCGGCGCTCCTGGCACGAGATCGAGATCGCTGACATTGCGAAATCCGCCAATGTCACGCTCGCGGAGTTCCGCGATCTGTTTCCCTCGAAAGGCGCGGTGCTCGGCGGTTTGTCCCGCATGATCGACAAGCAGGTGCTCGAGGGAACGACGGACGACCTCGCTGGCGAGCCTGCCCGTGAGCGCATCTTCGACGTGCTCATGCGCCGCTTTGATGCGATGCAGCCCTACAAAGAGGCGCTGCGCCGGATCTCGCAGGACCTGCAATACGATCCCGTGTCGCTCGCAGCGCTCAACCAGGTGGCGCTCAACTCACAACGGTTTATGCTGGCAGCAGCCGGCATCAGCACGGAAGGGCCGCTCGGCACCTTGAAGCTCCAGGGCGCGGTGCTGGTCTATGCCAACACCATGCGCACGTGGCTTGACGATGACGATCCTGCGCAGGCTAGGACCATGGCGCGTCTCGACCGCGAATTGCGCCGTGGCGAACGTATTCTGGAAGGCGCCGAGGATCTGCGCCGCCTGAGTGCGCCGCTACGCGCGGTCGGCCGCGCCTTCATGCAGGGCCGACGTTCATCACGCTCCGAGAGGCGTCGGGCTACGGATGACAGTGGCGATGCGGAGAACCCCGCAGCGGCGATCTGACGAGACGCAGAGGGGCATATGGATCAGGTGCATTCGATCTCGCCGCAGATCACCTTCGACGATTTCCTGAAGGTCGACATCCGTGTCGGACGAATTCTTGCCGTGGATCTGTTTCCGCAGGCGCGCAAACCCGCGTTCAAGCTCACGATTGATTTCGGCCCCGAGATCGGCACGAAGCAATCGTCGGCGCAGATCACGGTCAACCATACGCCCGAGGATCTCGTCGGAACGCTCGTGCTCGCGGTGGTGAATTTCCCGCCGCGGCAGATCGGCCCGTTCCTGTCGGAGGTGCTGACGCTCGGTGTGCCCGACGCCAATGGCAACGTCGTGCTGATCCGGCCTGATCGTGATGTTCCGGTAGGTGGAAGGCTTTACTGATCAGGCCGGCAGTCGCACGGTCGCGCGCAAGCCGCCGAGAGGGCTGTCGCCGAGAACGATGTCACCACCATGGGAGCGTGCGACGTCGCGGGCGATGGCGAGGCCCAGACCTGAGCCACCCTCGTCCTGATTGCGCGCTTCGTCCAGGCGCACGAAGGGTTTGAACACCTCCTCGCGCATCTCAGGTGGGATACCCGGCCCATCGTCATCCACATGCAGCACGAGCCAGCGTGTTTCGTGGTTGGCCGTGATCTCGATTCGGTCGCCGTGTCGCGCCGCGTTGCCGACCAGATTGAACAGCAGGCGGCGAAACGCATCGGGGCGCACGGTGATCATCGGGTCCCCGACGATCTCAAGCTCCGTCACGTGGCCTTGCCGTTCGGCGTCCGATTGCACCTCTTCGAGTAGCTGCCGCAGATCCGTTTCGACCGCCTGCTCGCCCGCATCGCCGCCTTCGCCGCGGGCGAAGGCCAGATAGCCTTCGAGCATACGGCTCATCTCGTCCACATCGCGTTTGAGATCTTCGACCTCGGGTGTCTGTTCGAGGAAGACGAGCGACAGCTTGAAGCGTGTCAGGATGGTGCGCAGGTCGTGGCTCACACCATTGAGCATCGTCGTGCGCTGTTCCATGTTGCGCTCGATGCGCCGCTTCATTTCGAGGAAGGCGTGACCGGCCTGGCGCACCTCGCGCGCGCCGCGCGGGCGGAAATCGATCTCGCGTCCCTTGCCCAGAGCTTCGGCTGCTTCCGCGAGCCTCAAGATCGGCCTGATCTGGTTGCGCAGGAACAGGATGGCGATGCCGAGCAGTACGAAGGATGAGCCGCCCATCCACACGAGAAAGATGTGCGAGTTCGATGCGTAAGCCTGGCTGCGCCGCGCGAGAACACGCATCACGTCGCTCTGGTCGAGCTTGATGCGCACTTCCACATAGCTCGACCGGCCGATCGTATCGATCCAGTAGGGCCGGTCGATTTGGCGACGCAACTCGTTCGAGAGAGTTTCGTCGAGAATATCGAAGAACGGCTTCGGCCCTGGCGGCGGCAGATCGGTGTTGCGCAGGATGTCCACATCAAGCTGCAGGCGCTCGGAGGCGATGCGCGAGAGGGTGCTGGTGTTCCTGTCCTGCGGATAGCTTTCGTAGATGTCGATCAAAGCCGAGATATCTGCCGTCACGGCCGAGGAGAGGCGGCGCGTCACGAGTTCGTAATGGCGCTCCATGAACACGTAGGCCACAACGGATTGCAGCAGAATAACCGGCGCGATGATGATGATGAGCGCGCGTGCATAGAGACCCTTCGGCAGGAAACGCCCGAACCAGCGCGCGGCGTGGTCGAGGGGCGAATAGTTTAGGGTCGCGCCGATCTTCATCGGTCGATCACAAGCCGGTAGCCGATGCCGCGCACGGTCTGGAGAAAGATCGGGTTGGCCGGGTCGGTCTCGATCTTGCGCCGCAGGCGGTTGATCTGGACGTCCACCGTGCGCTCATTGGCGGCGATCCCCGTCCCGGCCAGCGCTTCGCGGGGCACATTGTCGCCTGCCTGGCTGCCGAGAATGGTGAGGATCTCGCGCTCGCGCTCTGTGATGCGCACCATCTCGTCGCCTCGCCGCAGCTCGCCCCGGTCGAAGCGATAGGAGAAGGGGCCGAAATGGATCACGTCGGGCGTGTCGCCATTGGCAGCCCCCGGCACAGGCACCGCGCGCTTGAGGATGTTGCCGAGACGCAGGAGCAGCTCGCGGGGCTCGAAGGGCTTCGACAGGTAGTCGTCCGCGCCGATCTCAAGGCCTGTTACCCGATCGGAGGTGTCGGAGCGGGCGGTGAGCATCAGGATCGGCACCTGCGAATGCTCCCGTAAGGAGCGGGCATAGTCGAAGCCGGTTTCGCCCGGCATCATCACGTCGAGGACGAGGGCGTCGAAGACGAAGTTCTCCGCCTTTGCCCGCGCCTCTGAGGCGCTGGCGGCCGCCGTCACCCGATACCCGTTCTCGCTGAGAAACCGGGTCAGCAGGTCGCGCAGACGGCGGTCGTCGTCCACCACGAGAACGTGCGGCGCGTGGTCAGGAATGTCGATGCGTGCATCCATAGGGTCTAACGCTTCAAGGTCACGGACCCTGCTTTATCAGGTTTCCTCAGACCCGAATACGAGGTGCTTCACATGGGCGCTGCTGTCCGGATCGATCAGGCTCAGGAGGTAGCGGCTGACCGCATCCTTGGCCTCCGGCTCCATGCCCGACAAGGCGCGCATGATGCGGCGGGTCTGCAGCTTGGCGAGCTTCAGGGCGAGTTCCCGACCTTGGGGCGTGGCAAAGAGCAGGCGCTGGCGCCGGTCGGAGGTGCCCATCCGGCTCTCGATGAAATCCTTTTCAATCAGTTCCTTGAGGACCCGATTGAGGCTCTGCTTGGTGATGCGCAGGATATCGAGGAGTTCCGCGATTGTGAGACCTGGGTTGCGGCTGACGAAGTGCAGGACCCGGTGGTGCGCCCGTCCGAAACCGTATTCGTCCAGGATCCGGTCCGGATCGCTGACGAAGTCGCGGTAGGCGAAGAAGAACAATTCGATCAGGTCATAGGCCGGGGTCTCGGCGAGGATATCCTTGCCGGGGTGATGAGACTTCAAAGCCGGAAGAGCGTCAGGCACCATCCTGTTCCCAAATTTTATGTCAGCCTTGTTGACATATCTCAGGACGATTGTTACTCGTCAAGCCGCTTCCGCGAAATGAATGAAATTGAAATTGGCTGGGAGCGCACCGGAAATTACCCGACCCCGGTTGCCACAAGGTCGGTCTTCAAGGAGAGAGACGATGTCCGCGACCCCCTTCGATCAACGTGATGGATGGATTTGGTACGACGGACAGCTCGTACCCTGGAAGGATGCCCAGCTTCACGTTCTTTCGCACGGCCTTCATTATGGGTCATCGGTGTTCGAAGGCGAGCGTGCCTATGGCGGCGAAATCTTCAGATCGACCGAGCATTCGGAGCGCCTGAAGAAGTCGGCCGAAATCCTCGATTTCGAGATCCCCTACAGCGTGGCCGAAATCGACGCCGCCAAGCGCCTCGTGCTGGAAAAGAGCGGCATGAAGGATGCCTATCTGCGCCCCGTCGCTTGGCGCGGCTCCGAGATGATGGGCGTGGCCGCGCAGGCCAACAAGATCCATCTCGCCATCGCGGCTTGGGAGTGGCCGAGCTATTTCGACCCGGCCGAGAAGATGAAGGGCATCCGCATCGACATGGCGGAGTACCGCCGTCCCGATCCGGCCACCGCTCCGTCCGCCGCTAAGGCTGCTGGCCTCTACATGATCTGCACCATCTCCAAGCACAAGGCTGAGCGGAAGGGCTATGCGGATGCGCTGATGCTCGACTGGCAGGGCCGCGTGGCTGAATGCACGGGCGCCAACGTATTCTTCATCCGCGACGGCATCGTTCACACACCGATTGCCGATTGTTTCCTCGACGGAATCACCCGCCGCACGGTGATCGACCTCGCCAAACGCCGCGGCTTCGAGGTCGCCGAGCGCCGGATCATGCCGGATGAGCTCCCGAGCTTCAACGAGTGCTTCATCACCGGAACGGCGGCCGAAGTGACGCCCGTGTCCGAGATCGGCCCGCACAAGTACCAGCCGGGCAACATGACCAAGGTTCTGATGGACGATTATTCGGCCGAGGTGCAGCCGAAGAGCAAAGCTGCTTAAGGCTTATTGCCACTCTACATTCCACATCATGCCCGGCCTCGTGCCGGGCATCGACGTTTCAGGCAGATTCAATCATTGGGCTCGTTATGAGCAGTCACACGGATCTCGACGATCGCTCCTTCGCGCCTGAGGGCCGCCACTTCAACCGCTGTCCAGGCCGGGTAGGGTTCGCCCAGGTATTCGAGACGGATTGCATTGAAGAGGTCGAAGTGATCTCGCAGGCCGACATGATAGGTCGTCATCTCGACGATTGATCCAAACGTCAGGCCACCTGCGCGCAACACGGATCCGATCTTGTCGAATGCGTTTCTGATCTGGGTGCCTGCATCATCCGGCATTTGCCCGTGCGAGTCGCTCCCGGTGACGCCGGTCAGAAACACGTGGTCTCCGGAAACAATGCCAGGAGACATTTTTAATTGTTCGGCCGCCGCTCTGAATTCAGGTGGAATGATTGCGCGCTTGGCCATTGAGCAGCCTCCAGAAAACAGTTGAGCCGCTATACTGGCCTACGGCAGTCCCAACGCTCAACATCTGCGGGACGCTTTAAAAATCCTCCACATCGGGAATGCGGTTGAAGGCGATCTTGGCGCCCGCATAGCCTCCGGGGATCGTCACCCAGGGCCCCCAGTGCAGTAGGGTCTTTCGGTGGCTGACATTGAGCTGATCGGCGATAGCGGACAGGTACTCCATCCGCCGCTTGAGCTGTGCCTCCGGCGCATCGTCGAAGAGGTCGTCCTCGATGTCACTGAGAGGCACCAGATCGTGCAGCGCCACATGAACGCTGCGGCTGCGGTGCATCTCCTCCCGTTCGGCGTGGAGAAAAAGGCGGCTCAACGATGCCAGCAGGGACGGGTCGTCCCAGGTGGGTTGGAAACGCTCCTCTCCATACCAGCCGGCGCTGTTCCGATCGGTGAGCCAAAGGGCGAGTGCCTTGGTGGCAAATCCCGCACGGCGCATGCGGGCCGAAGCCTTGGCGAGCAGCACCCGGGCGGCCGCATAGGCGCCGTTCAGGGAGCGCCAGTCGGCGGGAAGGACCCGGCCGTGGCCGAACATGCGGCGGCGGGTTTCGGGCCGCTCCACGGTGTAGCCGTGCAGCCCCATCCACATCCGTTCCCCCTCGACGCTGCCCCAGAGCCGGCGCAACGCCTTGGGCTGGAGCCGCCAGAGGGCGGCCATGTCGCCGACGCCGGCCCGGGCGAGCCGCGCCGCATTGCCCCGCGCGATGCCGGGAATATCGGTCAGATCGAGGGAGAGCAGGGGGCCGGGCAGGTCGTCGGGATGGAGTGCTACGAGGCCGTCGGGCTTCTTCATCTCTGCGGCGATCTTGGCCAGCAGGTCGTTGGGTCCAAGACCGACCGAGCAGGTGAGGGTAGGGCCAATCCTCGCAGCAATCACATCTTTCACGCGCTGCCCGATCTGAAGCCCCTGCGGCCATTCCGAGGGCATCAGCGCACACACCATCTCGTCGATGGAGCAGACCGCCTTGACCGGGATCACGGTCTCAATGGCCTCCAGGATCTGCCGGTGCAGTTCCACATAGGCCTCGTGCCGTGCCGTCACGAGAATGAGGCCGGGGCATTGCCGGCGGGCATCTCGCACAAAGGTGCCACGCTTAATTCCTAAAGCCCTCGCTTCCCGACTGACCGCGATGAGACCCGTATGCTCGGAATCGACCGGGATCACTCCAACGGGCCGGCCGCGCAAACCGGGTTGAAGGTGCTGTTCTGCGCTGGCGAAGAAGGAATCGAAGTCGACATAGAGCCGCTCCAGACCTGTCGGTTTGCGCATCGCCATCCGTCTCCTCGCCTTCCATGAACAAAGCAAGAACACGAGCTTGGCGGCGAGTCGACGGCCCTATCTGTGGATAACGGGGATGAGTCTCCGGGAGTAATCCGCCTTTCACTGAGGAACCAAGGCCCTGCAAGCGTGTTCTCGTTCTAGAACAAAACTAGAACAATAGGAGTCTTGCATGTCTTCGCATGGCAAAGTGAATTCCGGTGCTTCCGTTAACCATAAGGCTTCCGCAGAGGCAGTTAATCCGAAGACCAACCCTGATCCCTCTGACAACCAGATCAAGGATCCCGACGAGTGGGTGACGGGCGATGAGCCCATGACCGGTGCTCAGGCATCGTACCTCAAGACCCTGTCAGAGCAGGCGCACGATCCCAAGGCCTTCGACCCCAAGCTCGACAAGGCCGAAGCCTCGAAGCGGATCGATCAGCTGAAGCAGAAACAGGGTCACTGAGGCTGTTGCGCCTCTCCTGTCATCCCTGTGACAGCGGGGATGCATCAACGCTGGCGGAACCCAGAAAAGGCGCAGGCACGGCCGTTGCGCCTTTTCTCATAGGTATCGCGCTTATGGATCCCGGGTTCCGCCACGTGGCCTTGGGATGACAACAGGTGTGGAAGGGTAGCCGAAATCGAACATACGACCCTTCCGCAACCCCTTAGGCATCACCACATTATCTCTAGGGAGCGTCATGCTCCGCAGGGATGAAACATTAGACGATGATGAACTTAGCTTCTCGCCGCAGCCGGGTGATGATTGCTCTGGCAGCCGGTCTGGTCTTCGCCGGTACGGCGGCCGAGGCCCGCGTCGGGCGGGGAGGGGGCAGCTTCGGCTCGCGCGGCTCGCGCACCTATACGCCTCCGCCGGCCACGCGGACAGCTCCGGATGCCGCAGCCCCGATCCAACGCTCGCAGGTTCCGAACCAGGGTCCCAACGTGACCCGTCCGGGCACTCCGGCGCCCAACGTGGCGCAGCCGCGCCGCTTCGGGTTCGGCACAGGCCTGATGGCCGGCCTGTTCGGCGCAGGCCTGCTCGGCATGCTGATGGGTAACGGCTTCTTCGGGGGCCTCGGTGGTCTTGCCTCGATCTTCGGCCTCCTGCTCCAGATCGGCCTTGTCGTCCTGCTGGTGTCGTTTGCCATGAAGTGGTTCCGCCGTCGTCAGCAGCCAGCCTATGCAGGGTCGGCCCAGGGGCAGGGCTATGCCCGCTCCGTAGGCGGCAGCGTCCCCCCGACAGGTGGACGGCCCACGGGCGGTGGTCTTGGCGCGGGCTTGGGTGGCCTTGCCGGTGGTCTGGGTGGAGCGCTCGGCGGCATGTCCAGAGGGACTCAGCCTCAGGGTGCGCAGTCTCGTCCCGGCGTGCGCGACGAGATCGGCATCGGCGAGCGCGACTACGCTGACTTCGAGCGTAGCCTCGTCGAGATGCAGGATGCCTATTCCCGCGAGGACGTCGCCAAGCTCTGGACGATCGCGACGCCTGAGATGGCCGGCTACATCCAGGAAGAGCTGAACGACAACACCGCCCGTGGCGTCGTGAACAAGCTCTCCAATGTGCGCCTCAACCAGGGTGACCTGTCCGAGGCCTGGCGCGAGGGTGCGACGGACTACGCTACTGTTGCCATGCGCTTCGGCATCACAGACGTCATGGTGGACCGCGCCAGCGGCCGCGTGGTGGAGGGTGACCCTAACAAGGTTGAAGAGGCGACCGAGCTCTGGACCTTCCGCCGCGATCAGGGCGGGCCCTGGAAAGTCTCGGCAATCCAGCAGGCCTAAAGCCAATCCTAGACGAATACGAAAGCGGCCGGTTTTCACCGGCCGCTTTTTTGTTGGGCCGTGAACGCGTGATTACTCTGCGGCCTGGCGGCGGCCTGCGTGCGAGCCCTCGCGCACCTCTTCGATGATCTTGTTCACGAACGCGTCCAGATCGCCGGGATTGCGGCTGGTGATGAGGCCGTGATCAGTCACCACCGTCTCGTCGCGCCACTGCCCGCCGGCATTGATCACGTCCGTCTTGATCGAGTGGTAGGACGTGCACTGCTTGCCCTTGATAATGCCAGCCTCGATGAGAAGCCAGGGCGCATGGCAGATCGCCGCCACGGTCTTGCCCGAGGAATAGAAGGCGCGGATGATCTCGATCGCCTTCGACTCGACGCGCAGCTTGTCGGGATTGATCTGTCCGCCGGGTAGCACGAGCGCGTCGTAATCCGCCGCGTTCACATCCTCGATATCCTTGTCGACGGACACGGTCTTACCCCAGTCCGATTCATCCCAGCCGTAGATCTTGCCGGATTTCATGCGCGACTTCGGGGCAGCAACCTCGACCGTCGCGCCTGCGTCCGTGAGCTTCTCCTGGGGCACCATGAGCTCCGACTGCTCGAAGCCATCCGTCGCCATAATAAGGATTCTGGCCTGTTTAATGTCAGGCATGATGCTCTCCGTTGTTGTGGGAATCTGCTTGAGAACGGATAGGGCAATAAGGGGTTCCAGGTGCGCAGTCGGAACCCTGTCTGCGCAGGCCTGTTGACCCAGTCACAGATAAAAATCGAGGAAGAACAATGGTCAATCCAGGACAGCCGACGAACGAGCCGCTGCCCGGCGGAAACATTCCGAGTGAGGTGCCGCCAGGAACCATTCCTGATGAAGAGCCGGATATCGGACCGACCGGACCGCGCACGCCCTATCCTGTGAACGATCCAGGCATCAACGATCCGAAAGGGCCGGGCTCCGAACCCGATTATCTGCCCGGCAATCCGACGGATCCTGGCACGCGCTATTGAGCGGAAGTGACTGTGGGCGGGCTGCCGATCAGCCCGCTCAGATTTCGAGAATGGCGTAAGGCTTGCCCGTGGGCTTCTCGATGTGCTTGGCCACATTGTAGACCGGCTGACCGCCGGGCGTGCGGCCCTCGAAGCGGCCACGATGGGCATGGCCGTGCACGATTGCATTGACCTTGAACCGGTCGATAGTTTCCGCCAGACGCGACGAGCCCAGGAAGGGATATATTTCCAGCGGTTCGCTCTCGATCGTATCGGTGACGGGCGCATAGTGCAGAATGACCACAGAGCGCTTAGCGCGCACCTGACGCATGGCGTTTTCCAGCCGCAGCGTCTCGTTCATAGTCTCGTTGACGAACTGTTTCATGGCCGGCTCGCCGAAATAGCCGAGCATGCGTCGCCCGAATCCGCCGGCAAATCCCTTCACGCCGACGAAGCCGACACCGTCAATCTCCACCGATTGGCCGTCGAGCAGCTTCATCCCGGCATCGCGTAGGATCTGCGCCACCTCTTCGTGCGCGCCGCACTCGTAATCGTGATTGCCGAGCACGCCGACGACAGGAATCGAGCAGGCCTTCAGGTCCTGCGCGAGAAGCTCCGCCTCCTTCGGTTTGCCGAGATCCGTCAGGTCTCCGGCCAGCACCAGCACATCCGCCTCCCGGGAGATCTCCCCGAACAGCTCGCGGTAGGATTCGGCATTGTCTTCACGAATGTGAAGGTCGCCCATGGCTGCGACCTTCAGAGTTGTCTGCGAGGATGCTTGTACTTCACTCATTCCGCCATTCACCTTCGCCGCCCACATCGGCAAAGCCCCACTCTTTCACATCGATCTCGTAGTCGATCCGGGAGAACATCCGCCCGCGGCAGACCTTCATCTGCGGCGGAGGAAGGTCGCGCTGTTTGGCGAGCCTGTCGAGAAGCTCGTCCATCACCCAGCCCGGGATCTTGTCGCGCTCGGATGGATAGATCCAGCGGAAGTTGAGCAGGTGCATGAGCAGCACCTCCCAATGCACTTCCATGTAGGCGAGAAGCCCATGCCAGTCGATTTGGTCGTGTGCCTTCAGGATCGTGTGCGCCACGTCGGCACCGTCATAGCGATGGCGGAGCTGGATGAAGCATTTCGACCAGACGAGTTCGGTCGGGCCGACGATACGTACGGGAGTGCCGAACACTTCAATCTGGCGGGCATGCTCGAACCACGGATCACCGATCGGCATGGTGCCGTTCGACGAGGCGAAGATCACGTCGAAGAAGTACTGGCCCTTGAACACCTTGCCGAGCCAGCGGTCATCTTCGATCTCGATGGAGTAGCCGAGGTTCTTGAAGTGCGAGAGAACGCGTGTGTAATCGCCGGCCTTGCAGAAGATGTCGAGGTCCTTGGTCGGGCGCGTGATGCCCGTATAGGCCGAGAGTGCATAGGTGCCGGCGAGCAGGAAGGGCAGCCCAAGAGAGTTCAGTTCCCGCAAAGCCTCTGCATAGAAGGCTTCCGATTCCGGGTATTTGAGGGTCGGCTCCGCCTTGGCGTCCATGATCGGCACGGACGGATATGCGCCGGAGGTGAGATCTGGATCGTGAACTGCCATGGGCCCTGTCCGAAGCGCGGCCAAGAATGACCCGCGTTCGACAACCGAATGGCAATGATGAAGTTCCGCTAAAGCTCAAGCTTGATGCCGGAGAGGTGATGGCCGGCTCAGGCTCGCAGTCGCCGGTCCTCGGATTTTTGCTTCATGGGCGTGCAAAGCCCGAGGTTCGCCCAGACGCCGAGGGCATTCTCCTCAAACTCGGCGACACGCTGCCGGAGTTCGGCCTCATGCTCCGCACCGTTCAACGGCTTACCGTCCTTCATCAGACGCTGGCCGGCGGCCGATAGAACATCTCCGACGAAGCGGGCTGTGTCGGTCTCCCGTTCGTGGAGCGACAGCCACATCAGCTGGTTGATACGGTCAGCCGCGATGCCGCCACCCGTGACCGGTGAGGCGAAATGGCTGAACTTGCGCTCGTAGCGGGACTGGTTCGCGATAGCCCTGTTGAAGCGATCTGCTTGGAGTTTCCGCTCGGCAAGGCCTTGCTCCGGCAGACAGGGTTGGCAAGAGCACAAGGCGACAAGGAGCGTGAGGGCCTGGATCACGCGGTTGATGCCTGCCTGTGCCAGAGCAGGCTCAGTCATGATCTCACGCAGCGTGCGGGGCCCCTTCTCAATCGCTGCAATCAGAGGATCGTAGATGCCACTGTGCAGTTTGACAGCGTGGCGGAGGCCGCGGAGTTCGCGCGGGATCTTGCTGCCCTTGGCCGTTAAGACAAAGCGTGTCCCAAGCCATTCCTCGCGCACCTGCTGGGCAGAAAGGCGAACCGCTCCCTTGACGAAGATATCGCGACGGAACTGCTGGTCGACGATGTGATCGCGTGTCATCTGGCGCAGGGCGATGTCATCTATTCCGGCGAGGAATTCCTGCTGCTCTTTCGTCAGATTGATCTTGTCAAGATTTTCCAGCGCGGTCGCAGGGCCGACCCAGGTCAGCTTCGCCTCCGCGAGCTCTTCGGCCAAATCTGTGAAGTAGAATGGCTCGAGTTCGCTATTGAGATACTCGTGGGCAATGTAGTTGGAGTTCTGGTCCTTGAGCTTCTCGATCTTTTTCGACAGCTTGGGATGGCTTGCGAAATAACGCGTGTCGAGCTTGCCGAGCTTGTCCGCCACTTCGAGGAAGTTTTTGACACGTGACGGTCCAGTGAGCCGCGACCCTTGAGCACGCGTATGCTCTAGGAGCAGGCGCCTGAGCGGCATCATGGAAGCCCAACCCGGCATGGTGTTGTAGGAGATGTAGACGAGACCACCGGGCTTGAGCTTGCGCCGGATGAACTCGACGATGGTCCTGCGGTTCTCCGGCGAGATCCAGCTGTAGATCCCGTGCAGGGTAATGAAGTCAAAATCCGGCAGGTCATTGCGGCCGAGGAAGTCGGCGAAGCTGTCGTCGTAGAAATGGACGTTCTGCAAGCCTCCCGTCTGAGCGAGGCTCTGCGCACCAACGATATGGCCTGGATTGAAATCGGTGGCGTGGAACTGGATGTGTGGGTTGGCGGCCGCCAGAAGATTCGTCGATAAGCCCTGGCCGCATCCGAGCTCGCAATAGGTCAAGGACGACGAGCGGAGATCCGGTGCCTGCACACCTTGCAGGAGCGACAGGAAGCTGAGGAGGCTTGGCGTCAGCTCCTGATAGAAGCCGTGAGTATACTCGACATCAACAACATAACCAGCCGACCAATTCGCCATGACAATATCCCGGTCGCCTGAGGATGCTGCGGCACCCGAACAGGCATAAGAAAAGTTATAAAGTAACTTATGTCAGGCGTTCGGAATCAGATCAAGCTTTCTGGTGACCTTGAGGAAGAGTGGTCAAGCCTAGTGATCCCCGTGCGAGACGCGCGCGTCGCGGGGGCTGTTGAGGATCTCGAGCAGGCTCTGAGCAATATGCCTTGCCTCATCGTCCTTCAAGCGCAGCAGGAAAGGCGGCATCGCGCCGGCCTGAAGGGCCACCACAGCCATACCGTGCTCGTCCATGCCGATATCGATGGTCTGGGAGGTCACGTCCACCAGTTCCTCCGGCATCTCCTCGCCCTCTTCGCCGACGCTCTCGCCGATCGCGGCGAGGAGCTGGCCCACGGCCCTCACCAGCGAGCGGGCGGCATGGGGGTCCATGACCACGGCGGTGGATTGTTCGCCCTTCTGGAACGCCAGCTGGATGTTGTCGCCTTCGAGCGTGACGGAAATGCCTGCCATCGATGTCCTCTTCCTTTCCGTCCCATATGGGGCCTCATCGCGGTTGGGGAAAGGCAAAGGCCTTGTTACGACGGATGCGCCTCGTCCCCAAGGGGAGAAGCGCATCCTGGTAAATCAGTGGTCTTCGTATTGCGAAGGGGCGTCAGACGCCGCTGCCTGAGTTGCCGCCGGTCCTGCGGCGGCTGGAGGCCATGGGGTCGCTCGACGGAGTTCCAGTGCTGCCCGCTCCCGCGGCTCCGGCGCCGGACATCATGGTGCCGGCGATGCCTGCATCGGCCACCTGCTGGATGCGCAGGTTGTTCTGCACATGGGTCACGCCGGAAACGGACTCCGTGATGTCCTCCGCATGACGCTTTTCGAAGCGGCTGTTGACCGTGCCGGACAGCGTCACCTCGCGGTTCTCGACCCTCACGTCGATCTCGGAAGCGTCGAGGTGCGGATCCTCGGTAAGGCGGTCGTTCACGTCCTCCAGGATGCGGGCATCGGAGCGCTGATAGCCTTTTGGGCCACGGCCTCGATGCTGGCCGGCCTCGCGCATGTCGCGGTCGCGGCGGCGCTCGGCGTCGTCATCCCCAAACCAGGACCGCACCTCGTCGCCGGCGCGCTCAAGGAAGCCGCGATCCTCGTTGTAGTCGCGCGACCCACGGCCGAAGCTCTCCGATCCTGAGCGGTCGCGTCCATAGCGGTCCTGCCCGAACCGGTCCGGATCGTGCCGGCGATCGGTGTCGAAGAGGGGGCGTCCCTGGCCGCGCTCCTCGCCGACCACATCATGCCAGTCGAGAGCCGAGCCGCCGGTGCCGTAGCCGGCCGAATCCCCGAAATCGCGCTCGCGGCCGCGGCCATAATCCTCGTCCGAGCGACGGCCTGAGCCGGTGTTCCGGTCATAGCCGGCGCTGCGGTTGCCGAAACCGCGGCGGGCGATGTAGCCGTCATCCTGGTCGCGCCAGCCGGTGTCCTGATTGCCGTAACGGTTGCGATCATTGGCCATGAGTGCGCTCCTTCCTGCGATCATCCGGGCTCCTGGAGAGCCCGCTCCTGCCCAACCAACGTGAGGCGCGAACCTCTGTTCCTAGGCCGGGAAAGCCTGCCGCGGCGTCTTTTTCTCGCTCCGCTTGAACGGTCCTGCCGCCGTCGCATTGAGAGGGTGGGGTCTTTAACAGCATGACGAGGTTAACGATGGCGGATCTGTCTGGATTGAGCGACGAGGCGCTGGCGGTGTTCGCCTTCGCGGCCTATCACCAGTTTTCGAGCGGCCAGATGGTGCGCAGCGTGGTGCAGAAGGACGGAGCCGGCCACAAGGCGAGCGACGCCGCCGTCGAGGAGCTCACAGGCCGAGGACTGATCGAGGCCGACGGCAGCGAAATCCGCTTCACACCGCAAGGCGAGGAAGCCCTGCAGGGGGTGATCTCTGGCATCCGGGGCAGCCGCTAAAAGCCTGGTCCGGTCAGGCATTCGCCGGGGAGTGCCCAGGGGAGGAGCCCCGGGCTTTGCCTTGCATTTGCCCCATCCGTACCCTACGTAGTTCTGATCGACATTTGGCCGGACGACTGGGCTTCCCGCTTTGGCACTGCCGGGCGCACGTTCCTTCTCTACCATCTATCGACTAACGGGTGCCTGGCTTTGACGCTCGCATCCACGTGCAAACGACAGTGAAAAGGGAATTCCCCATGGAACAGGGAACCGTGAAGTGGTACAATGAAACCAAGGGTTATGGTTTCATCCAGCCCGACAACGGCGGCAAGGACGTGTTCGTTCACGCCACGGCGCTTGAGCGCGCCGGCATGCGCGGCTTGCGCGAAGGTCAGAAGATCTCCTATGAGCTTCAGACCGACCAGCGCACCGGCCGCGCTTCTGCAGTGAACCTGCAGAACGCCTAAGGTTTCATGCCGGAGAACGTGCTAAGGCACGTTCTCTCGCATCTGAGCCGTTCCGGTCCAGGGGCGGCTTTTTTGTTATGAGGAAAGGCTTTGCATGGCAAAGGAAGAACTGATCACCTTTGAAGGACTTGTGACCGAAATTCTGCCCGACGCGCGCTACCGCGTGCAGCTCGACAACGGGCACGAGGTCATCGCGTACACGGCCGGCAAGATGAAGAAGAACCGCATCAAGACGCTGGCCGGCGACCGCGTGACCGTCGAGATGTCGCCCTACGATCTGGAGAAGGGCCGCCTCATCTTCCGTCACAAGGATTCGGGTGCCTCTTCCGGTCCGCGCCCGCCGCAGCGCGGCAACCAGCAGTTCCGGCGTCGCTAAACCAGCAGGCGCCCCTTGCGGAGCGCCTGTTGATGGAAAGCTGTCTGAGACCAGATCAGGCGACCGCGTGCATCACCGAGAGGGTGACGCGGTCCGGGCCGAGATCCTCCTCCATATCGGTGAGGTGCATCAGCTCGGCGAGGCGGTTGCGGGCCCGGTTGACGCGGCTCTTGATGGTGCCCACCGCACAGCCGCAGATCTCCGCCGCCTGCTCGTAGGAAAACCCGGAGGCGCCCACCAGCAGCAGCGCCTCGCGCTGGTCGTGGGGCAGGCGCGCCAGGGCCTTCTGCAGATCCTCGAAATCGAGATGGGGCATCTGGTCGGGCGCGACCGAGAGGGTGGCCGCGTACTTGCCGTCCGTATCCTCGACCTCGCGGCGGCGCTTGCGGTATTCGGAATGGAACAGGTTGCGCAGGATGGTGAAGAGCCAAGCCTGCATGTTGGTGCCAGGCTGGAAGCGGTCGATATTGGCAATCGCCCGCATCAGGGTTTCCTGAACAAGGTCGTCGGCGCGGTCCACGTTGTTCGTTAACGAAATGGCGAAGGCGCGCAAATTCGGCGTCGCCTTGAGCATGGAATCGCGGAGACTAATGTCGATACTCATGACTGATGCTTCTCCGGCTTACGCTCGTCTAGCCGATTGATGATCTCGATGAACCGGTCCGGAACCGGCTGCTCGCCGAGCGCCAGTGTCTCGTAGAACTGACGCAGCCTCTGGCCGATCTGGGCCTGCACCGAGCGGCTCAGGGCCGGAGAGGACGATCCGTGAAGGCCAGGAACTGTCTCTGTATCGTCGTTGCGCATGGTGTCTGGATTCTTCTTCTGCATGGGGTGTCCTGGACATTCGTGGACTAGCGACCTCCCGTCGGGAACGCGCTGGAAGCGGCACCCAATCGCCGAGGAGGTAACGTCAGGCATTTGTGATCGTTCCGCCCTGGAACCTACCCCTTCGGCGCTCATCCACAGGCAAAAGCGCGGGTGTGGAATGCGGGAACCTTTCCCTAATGGCCAAGTTTCCCACCCATGAAGCGCGGCCGTTTCCAAGGCACGCCAAAAAGGAGAATTCCTCATGGGTATCAGCACCATCCTGCTCATCCTGGTCATCCTGCTGCTCATCGGCGCGGTGCCGGCCTGGCCGCACAGCCGCGGCTGGGGCTATGGCCCGAGCGGCCTGCTCGGCGTCGTCCTCGTCATCCTCATCATCCTGCTGCTGATGGGACGGCTCTGAGGCCGACAAGCCCTGACTGAACCTGACGGCCGGGGGATTCCCCGGCCATTTTTGTGCCCAGCGACCAAACGGCCCAGTGGGCTGAAACTGGGCTGAAATTCCTGGCCAGCCTTCCGAAACGTGATATCGAAGAGGCGGCGGACATCGCTCCGCTTCATTGTTGAACAGCCTGTTTGAAATCAAAGAATGAAGGTTGGAAATGGCACGATATTTCGGGGGCCGCGGGGCCGACCTGCTGCGCGGCAGCAAGGGGACGGATCTCATCAAGGGCTATAACGGCAACGACCGCATTTACGGCGGAGCCGGCAACAACACCATCGACGGCGGCGACGGCAACGACCGGATCTGGGGCGGCGCTGGCAACGACCTGGTGACCGGCGGCAACGGCCGCGACCGGATCTGGGCCAATGCGGGCAACGACACCGTCGATGCGGGCGCTGGCCACGACATCGTCTTCGCGGGTGCCGGCGACGACAGCATCAATGGCGGCTCGGGCGCCGACGACCTCCAGGGAGGCGCCGGCAACGACGCGATCCTCGGCGGCGATGGCTTCGACATGATCTTCGCGGGCGACGGCAACGACGTGGTCAATGGCGGCGCCGGCGCGGACTTCCTGCGCGGCGGCAAGGGCCAGGACACCTTCACCTTCGACGTGGGCTTCGGCCGCGACCGCGTCCGCGACTTCAGCCAGGCCGACGACCTCATCGACCTGCGCGGCACGGAGGTGACCGCCTTCGAGCAGCTGAAAATCGCCATCAAGGGCGGCGCCACGGTGGTGGACACCGGCACCGGCTCCATCGTGCTCCAGGGCTTCAAGGGCACGCTGGCCGCGGACGACTTCCTGTTCTGAGGGGCTCCCGTTCATCACGAGGCACAACTCTCCTCCCCTTTGTGGGGAGGAGCTGGAGGTGGGGGTGCCGGCGCAGGACTGGTTTAAGGTTGGCACTCACACCCCCACCCCGGTCGCTACGCGACCACCCCTCCCCACAAGGGGGAGGGAAAAAGCCTCTGAGGCCGTCTCGTCAATGAACGCGATAAAGGGCGGCTTCAGGGCCGCCCATTCTGCTTGAACGCGACGGCTTGTTTTCAGGCCCTCTCGCCCGGCGGCCGATAGGCGATGGACGAGGCCTTCTGCAGGGCGGCCATGGTCTCTTCGACCGTCAGGAGCACGGTCGTCTCGAAGGAGCTGACCGCGCCGCCGGAGCCGATCGCCAGCGCCGTGGGGGCCATCGAGACGTTGTCCGGGGCCTCCCACAAGGTGTAGCCGTCGTGATCGCCGAAGGCGTACCAGAACCCATGCAGGTGTCCCCCGACCGCTTCGATATAGGCCTTGGCGGCCGTTCGGCGGTCCTCGGGATTCCGGATGAGCTTCGCCCATGTTGCCGGCGTGTAGCTGAACCGAGTCAGGTAGAACGTCATGGGCTCCTCCTTCACGGGCCATCTCTGGCGAGAGAAAAAGCATAGCACCTTTGGTTCTGGCGAAGCCGGGGATCATCCGTTGTTGCCGTTGTGCGATCCCGTGCCTGCGCTCGGATCGGGCTTGAACGACCGATGCCGTCCGGCCCGACGGCCGCTCGCGGCAAGCCGCATCCCAAGCTGCATCCCATGTCACGACCGCGCCCAGGACGGCCGGGCCTTGGCCTTCTGGCGCTGCTCTCTCCAAAAGGCGCGGTAGTCGTCCAGCTCGTAGAGGACCGCATCGGCGAAGAGGCGGCGGTATTGCAGGTAGCAGGGCGGGCCGAAGCCGCCCTGGCAGCCTTCGTTGCGCCGGCACGTGCGCCGGCGGCAGAGTCGGTGCATCCGGAGCAGGTTGGACAGGCGGGCCAGGGTGTCGTCGAAATCGGGCATGTCGAACAGGGGAAGGTCGTCGTCGTCGATCATGATGAATCTCTCAAGGGCAATGGGCAGGGCAGGGAATGAATGGAAAAGGGCTTTCAGGAAGATTGGGATGAAGAAGGCACGGGCCATCGGCCCCGGGGCCTGTGAAGCCCCGAGTTTGACGGCAATCGAGGGTGGCGAGTCGTGCAGCCCGGCTCGATGATGTGTGGTGGAGGGTGAGAGCCGAACTGCTCGTCACGCGCGGTTTGTTTCAGCGGACCTGGAGGCATGCCAGATCGGCCACCTGCGATCACAGGCTTGCGAAACCTGCGGCAGGACCGCTCCCCGTCCCACTCTTGCGACGCCTCGCGAGCGCGCCCCTCATTGGACGAGGATGAACACAGATATAGCCGAGCTTAGGAGAATTGTCAAGAACAAAATGAGAACATTGCGGGCGATCACATCGGCTCCCCGGCGTCATGGCCGGGACAAGTCCGGGAATGAGGCGAGCATCCTCATCATATCCGGAGATGGTCATGACTTGTAGGGGAAGCACCTCGCTGGTCCAGGAAAGCGCTCCTGTTCCTCGCAACGAGCGCTAAAGATGTCGAGCTGGGATGTTTCAACTTGGCGAAAAGTTCAGGTTAGAGTGCTTGCAGCTAGGGTGTGGACTCAATCAGCGTAATGGCTAGGACGGCATTCGACGGAGCGGCCTCAGGGTACCGCTGGCTCCACTTTGCCGCCGCGCGAAGTCGACGAAGGCCTTGAACGCGGCGGTCGGGTTGCGTCGGCTCGGATAGTAGAGGCTCAAGGGCGAGAGAGTGGGCGTCCAATCCTCAAGCACGCGCACAAGGCGGCCTGCTTCGATGTCGTCTCGTACGTCGGACTCCATGGCCAGGGCGAGGCCGAATGAAGCGAGGACTGCGGTGCGCGCGAGGCTCGCCTCGTCGAGAGTTATGGCGCCCTGGACGTCGATATGGACCGATTTTCCATCCTTCTCGAATGGCCAGCGGTGAATCGCGCCATTGGGGAGCCGCACGCGAAGACAGGAATGCTCCGCGAGGTCCTGCGGGACCATGGGCGTCCCGCGCGCTTTCAGATAGCTCGGTGTGGCCACCACAACATTGCGCCGCACATCTCCCAAGGGGAGTGCGATCATGTCAGCCGGCACGAGGTCGGCGCTGCGAACGCCGAGGTCGAAGCCGCCCGCTACAACGTCGACCAGGCGACCTTCTGTGACGATGTCGACGTGAACCTGAGGATACGCGCGTAGGAAGGGTAGGACCAGCGAAGAAAAGATCTCCCGCGCCGCAGTCGGAAAGGCGTTGATGCGCAGTGTCCCCGAGGGCGTCGCCGTTTGAGAGCGCGCGACTTCCATCGCCTCATAGATGTCCCGCACAGCGGGAGCGACTTGCGCGACGAATTGCTGACCTGCCTCCGTCAAGGAGACACTTCGCGTCGTGCGGTTGAAGAGCCGGACGCCGAGCGTGCGCTCCAACTTTCCCACCGCATTGCTGAGGGCGGTCGTTGAGACCCCGAGTTCGAGCGCAGCGGTGCGGAACTTGCCTCGGCGCGCGACCATGAGAACGGCGTCCAATTCCGTCAGGCTGCTCTGCATGATTGTCCCGCTTTTCGTGATGCAACGTTCCAAATTGTCCTGATTATCGCGCCAGGTGTCCATCGCTATTTTAGCTGGCACCCGCACTTGCAGCCGCCCCGGCCGCAACCGCAGTAAGCAGGACAAGCCTATGTCGCTCGAACTTCCATCTCCCATTGCCGCGTATGTTGCTGCGAACGCCCGCTTGGACGTCGACGCCATGCTCGAACTCTTCGCAACCGACGCCCTCCTTCGCGATAACGGCGCTGTTTTTCGGGGGCACGCCGAAATTAGGTCCTTGTTTGAAGAGGCCGTGGTTCCCGTGAAGGCTATCTTCACGCCGGACACTGCCCGGCACGAGGGCGGCCAAGTGGTCGTCGAAGGCCCTGCCCATGGCGACTTCAAGGGCAGCCCGATCCGCTTCACCTACCGCTTCACCCTCGACAACGACGCCATTAAAGCCTTGGAGATCACGGCATGACCATCAAGGCTGATCCGACCGAGTTCGCGGGAAAGCGCGTGCTCATCAGCGGCGGCACCAAGGGTCTGGGCCGCGCCACCGTCGACCGCTTCCTGGCTGGCGGCGCCCGGGTGATCACCGCCGCCCGCGGAGACCTGGAGCCCATCGACGGCGTCGAGTTCGTCCAGGCGGACCTGACGACGGCTGAGGGCGGGGCAAGCCTGGCCAAGGCCGCACTCGAGCGTCTTGGCGGAGTCGACATCCTCGCCCACGTGATCGGCGGCTCGTCCACGCCCGGCGGCGGCTTCGTCGCCCTGACGGACGATCATTGGCTGTCCGAGCTCAACTTGAACCTTCTGGCCACAGTCCGCCTCGACCGGCTCCTGATTCCGCAGATGATCGAGCGGGGCAGCGGAGCGGTGGTGCACGTCACCTCCATCCAGTCGGTCCTGCCGCTTCCCGACGCAACCACCGCCTACGCCAGCGCCAAGGCCGCGCTCCGGACTTACAGCAAATCCATCTCCAAGGAGCTGGGTCCCAAGGGGGTGAGGGTCAACGTCGTCTCTCCCGGCTGGATCATGACCGAGGGGACCGATGTATTTCTCAAGCGCATCCAAGCCGCCAACGGTGGCACTATCGAGGACGCGCGCCAACTCGTACTGGCCGGCCTTGGCGGCATTTCCATAGGTCGCGGCGCTGAACCCTTCGAGGTTGCTGACGTCATCGCCTATCTAGCCTCGGACCGCGCCGCCGCAATCCACGGCGCCGAGTTTGTTATTGATGGAGGCACCGTCCCGACCGTCTGATCACAGGGACTCGTCCACGCTTGGCCAGCTCGGCCAAGTGTGGACAGACGCATGCTCATGCCCTGATGCTCCCAACATCTGCTGTCGGGCCAAAAGTGATCGTCCGCTGCTCCCGTAGGCACGACATTTGACCCAGTCGCCTCGAACGTCTGCTCACCACGCGAAGCTGATCTAGCGGGAAGGCGCTTGATCAACACGAGAACGAACGCAACTAGCACATCAACTCAATCACCTGATTGAGTTCTGACCCTAGGCTCTCGAGTTTACGCTGGATATAGCGTAGGTTTTAGCTGCGCCTCCGCATCCTTCGAACCCCACCACCTCCCACCACGTTCTCTCCACCGCGCGGAGACCCTTTCATGCCTCTCGTCATCCAGGCCGGCCTGTGGGGCCTGCTCAGCGGGTCGGCCCTCGTGGTGGGGGCGCTCATCGGGACGTTTGCCCAACTGCCTCAGCGGGTGATTGCAGGCGTGATGGCGTTCGGGGCCGGGGTGCTGATCTCGGCGCTCTCCTTCGACCTCATGGACGAGTCCTATCGCCAGGGCGGCATCGCCTCAACGGCCTTGGGGTTTCTCGCCGGCGCCGTGGTCTACACGGCGGCGAACGTGCTCGTGTCGCGCCGGGGCGCCCGGCACCGCAAGCGCTCCGGCACCGCGGAGGATGCGCGGCAATCGAATGAGCCGGGGAGCGGGCTGGCCATTGCGCTCGGTGCGCTGCTCGACGGGATTCCGGAATCCATCGTGATCGGCGTCAGCCTGCTGGAGGGCATGGGCGTGAGTCTCGTGACCGTGGCGGCGGTGTTTCTCTCCAACCTGCCGGAGGGGCTCTCCAGCGCCGCCGGCATGCGCCGGGCCGGGCGCTCCAAGGCTTATATCTTCGGCATCTGGGGCGGCATCGCGCTGGCCTCAGGGGTGGCGGCGCTCATCGGCTACAGCGCGTTCGCGGAGGCCAGCCCCGTCACCATCGCGTTCGTGACCGCGGTGGCGGCGGGCGCGATCCTCGCCATGCTGGCCGACACCATGGTGCCGGAAGCCTTCGAGACCGCCCACGAATATGCCGGCCTCATCACCGTCGCGGGTTTCCTCGCGGCCTTCACCCTGTCGCGGGTCGTGGGGGCGTAGGGAGGTGCGCCTTTTCCCTCCCCCTTGTGGGGAGGGATCAAGGGTGGGGGTGCAGGCGCCTCACCTCCATAGGCTTTCGCTCACACCCCCACCTCCATCTCCTCCCCACAAGGGGGAGGAGGGCTTTCCGGCCATGACGCGGTGCGGATTCAGCCCGGAATGCGCTGCTCGTATTCGGGCCGCAGGCGGGCGATCTGGTCCCAGAAGGGTTCCGCCGGTTCCTGGCCGGCCATGCGGGCGGCCAGGATGTCGAGGTGCGTGTGCCAGCCGGAGCTGACGCTGAGCAGGGTCGAGCGCTCGGGCACCCGGTGGTGGACCAGGGTGAGCAGGGTCTTGGTGCCGATGGGCTCGAGGGTGAAGGTGACGCCGCCGGTGGAGCCCCAGGTGATGGCGAGCTTTTTCGGCGGGTCGAGCTCGGTGATCCGGCACTCCAGCCGGTGCTCCTCAGCGGAGTCGGCCGGGCGGGGTCCGGGCGGGTTGGTGAGCTCGTCGTTGCGCCACACGAACTCGAAGGGCGCGCCGACCGCGAGCGCCATCTCGCCGGCGGCCAGCCATTGGCGGCGCAGCTCGCTCTGCGTGAGGTAATCCCACACCCGCTCGACCGGGCCGGGGAGAAGGCGCTGGATCGTCAGCGTATCGGGGCTGGTGAGCACGCCATAGGCATCGGGGGCGAGTTTCGTGGGCGAGAGGTCATTCATGGCTGTCTCCTTCGGTTTTGGGGGCATTGCGGGCATCCTCCTCGCGAAGGAGCCGGTCGAGGGCATCCAGACGATCCGTCCAGAAGCGTTCGTAAAGGCTGAGCCATTCATGGGCGTTCGCCAGCGGGCCGGGGTCGAGGCGGCACACATGGGTCCGCCCGCGCACCTCGCGCCGGATCATCCCGGCGTTCTCCAGCACCTTGATGTGCTTCGAGGCCGCCGCCAGCGAGATCGCGAAGGGCTCAGCCAGTTGGCCGACCGTGCGTTCGGACTGGGCAAGATCCCGCAGCATCCGCCGGCGCGTGGCATCGCCGAGGGCGTGGAAGACGGTGTCGAGGTGGGGTGCGTGTTGTTCAACCATGTGGTTGAATATGCAGGAGGTTGCGATGACTGTCAACCGATTGGTTGAATGTAATTGCAGTTAGGCCCGGAGGGGCTTCCTGCGAGTCGTGTCCTTCCGCACAGAAGCAGCGTACTCCTCAGACTTAATATCGTTGCAATTCGGGGATGACTATGAAGGCACGGCTTGATCTGAACATGGCGGAATCCGGCGACATGGCGCTCGCCGTGATCCTGTACAGCCTCTTCGGCATTTTCGCCGCCGCAGTCTTCGTTGCGGTTTGGGTTCAGTTTGAGGTGGCTCGCAGCATCTGTCGGAGAGACAATCGGCCTTTCTCTTTGGCTTGGATGATTTCCCTGCCCGGACAATGGCGGACCTTCAGGAGTTTCTATTCCGAAACGAGGATGTTGGGGCTTTGGCGGCGATGGCTTGGATCGATCGCGGTCGCCATTCTCGCCCTTGGCACGATCACTGGCCTCGTCTTCATCTTCGGCGAGACCATGGAATAGGGTTCCGGCCAGTCCCTCGCACCCAGCCGCCAAGAGGTGTCGCCCGACTGAGCCGAAGCGTGTAGACTGGCATAGGGGCTCGGAGGTGACGACGATGCCCATCTATCTCGACCGGCATGACCTGAAGGGCCTGACCGCGGCCGATATCGCCGAGGCGCATCGCAAGGATCTAGAGGTGCAGGGGCGCTACGGCGTGCGCTTCCTGACCTACTGGTTCGACGACACCCGCGGAACGGCCTTCTGCCTTGTCGATGCGCCTGACATCGAGACGGCCATGCGGGTGCATGACGAGGCCCATGGGGCTGTTGCCCGAGATGTGATCGAGGTCGATCTCTCGGCCGTTGAGGCGTTTCTCGGCCGCGTCTCCGATCCGGAGCCGGTGGGGCATTGCTGCGATGGCCGCCACGATCCGGCCCTGCGCGCCATCATGTTCACCGATATCGTGGACTCCACCGCCATGACGGCCCGCCTCGGCGACGTGCGCGCCGTCGAGATGGTTCGGGCGCACGACGCCATGGTCCGCCGGGCGCTGCACGACAAGGGCGGGCGCGAGGTCAAGCACACCGGGGACGGGATCATGGCCGCCTTCGACGATCCGGCCGCCGCCGTGGAGGCAGCGCGCGCCATCCAGCGGGCCTTCGAGGCCTTCAACCTTGCGAGCCGCGAGAAGCTGCAGGTGCGCATCGGCCTTGATGCGGGCGAGCCGGTGGCCGACCACAACGACCTGTTCGGCACGACCGTGCAGATGGCAGCCCGCCTGTGCCAGAGCGCCGAACCCGACACCATTGTGGTGTCCGAGGCGGTGTCAGGCCTGGTGCCCGACCGGTCCCGCCTCATGGAACTCGGGCCAAGGGCGCTGAAGGGCTTTGCGCAGCCCGTCGGAGCCTTCGAGGTGAGCTGGCGCTGAGACGCCGCGCCGGCTGGGTCGAGCCAACCGGATCAGAACCGGGCCGTGAACTGTCCCCGAAGGGACTGGCTGCTGTCATGAGCGCCGTATTGACCGTCATAGCGCACGCCGAGGGCCACCGCCGGTGTGACGAACCAGTCGAGGCCGGTCTCGATGACTAGGCTGTCCTGATCGATCGGATTGCCGATGATCAGGAACGGATCGCTGCCCGTGATGAACTGGTTGACGGTCGTCGGCAGGCGATCCCCGAAGGCATGCCGCCAGCCGAGCAGCCCATGGGCCTTGAGACGTCCATCATCGGTGAGATCGCCGGAAAGGCGCACGCCCAATGTCGTCCAGGTGGTGCCGAAGGTGTCGGTGCGTCCGCGCAGGGCCATGGCGTTGCCATCCTCCGTGAAGGAGCCGCTGCCCGTGTGCACGTAGGATAGGCTGGCCACCGGCTCCGCCGTGAGGCGCCCGAACTGTACCGGATAGCCGATCTCGGCAAAGAGGCCCGCGCTGTCGAGCGACAGGCTGCCATGGGCCTCGCCCGAGAAGCCGCGCATGACGGCCGCGCGGTCGATGTCGAGCTCGTGGCGGGTATAGGTAGCGCCGCCGCGCAGGGCAAAGCCCCTCACCGTGCCGGAGCCGTAGAGCGCCGCATGGTAGCTGTCGAGGCTGCCGGAGGAGAGGCGCTCGGCGAGCTCGAAGCTCGTCTGTGTGTAGGCGCCTGCCATGCCGATGCGCCATGTGGTGTCGAAGCGCGTCTCGGCACCCAGGATGAAGCCGCCGGTGGTGCGTTCGATCGAGGCAACGCCCAAGCCGCCACGGCTTTCGCGGCTTCCCCAGCTGCCGAAGCCCTGGCCCCAGAGGTCCACCATCAGGGCCGGGGATCGGGGTGCCGACGGGAACGGCGCCTTGCTCACAGCGGGGGCATAGGCCAGCGGCGTGGCGCCGGGAGCCGGGCCGGTGGGACTGGCGGTGCGCAGGCGGGTGAGCAATGCCCGGTGAATGGTTTCCGTATCGCCCGAGGCGACGCCGACGGCCGTGGCATAGGGCTCGCCCGAGAGCAGATCGAGGGCGCGCAGCACGTCCGGGATCGTGGGCTGGGCCAGCACCACCGGCAGGAGCGGGCCGGTCATGCCCTGCGACTCGAGTGCCCGGCCGGTGCTGATCTGATTCCAGGTGCGGCCGACCTGATCGAGGGTGATCACCGGCGGGTTGTCCGGCTCAACCGGATCATCGGGGTCGACTGGATCTGTGGGATTGTCGGGCTGGTCCGGTTCGTCGGGATTGTCCGGCGGCGGCTGCGTCGTCCGCTGGAAGGTCACGTAGACGTTGGTGGCATCGTAGCTCAGCACGGGCTGCAGGAGAGCAAGACTCGCCGTCGCACTCTGAAAACGTGGCCCGGCAAGGCTTGTCGCCGTCAGGATGCGGTAAGGCGTGTTGACTGCATAGCCGCCCGAAACATCGACATTGACTCTGCCGCCGTTGATGGTGGCGACCCCATTCACCTGAAGTCTGTCGCTGCCGCCCTGATCGTTCACGCGGACGCGGAAACTGGAGCCAGCCGCGAAAGTCACTGAGGCGGCTGTGAAGACGCCAAGGGCTCCCCGCCCTGCGGGGGCAACCGTTCCTCCCGAGGCGACGTCGAGTGCGCCGACAGAGCCGGTGCCGCTCAGCGTTGCGCCATTGGATACGGTGACGGGAGCGCCCAGCATCTCTGCATCGAGGAAGAGCTGGCCAGCACTCACCGTGACGGGCAGGTTCCTGTCCGTCGCGCCGGTGAGCGTCCACTCCGCATTGCCGATCTTTTCGAGCCTCTCAAAGCCGCGATACCGGCCCTCTGTATCGACCAAGCCTACGTTAAGGGTGCCGCTGTCGACGCCGAATTCCAGGATATCCGTACCGCTTCCCCCCTCGACCCAGGTATTAACACTCGAATTGCCGCCGATGACATAGGTGTCATTCCCGGCGCCGAGGTTGGCAGCGGCGATGATCCTTACGTTCTCGTCGTTTGACGCTATCAAGGTTCCGTAATTTTCAACTCGGTCGCGGCCGCTTCCCGTAATAACCGCCGAATCCGTCGATGAATCGATGATGCCGCGGTTGATGGTCAGGGTCGTTTCACCGGTGTCACTCTGAATATCTGCACCAACAGCCGTGTGGCCGAAGGACGCAATCCGGCTGATAATGCTGCCGTTGTTGATGAAGGTCCCGCCCTGGGTGCCTGATTCGAAGCGGACCCCTGCGTTCAGATTGTACAGCACGTTCAGGGTGCCATTGTTGATAACTGTATTGCCAGCCCCTGACGTAATCAGAATTGCATTGGAACGTTGCCCGAGAGTTTCCAGCGAACCGTTGTTGATGACAGTGCTGTTGTCGCCGTTGACGATGAACCCCTCGCCCCCTGGGGAGTGTAAAGCTATGTTGGCATTGTTGGTGATCAAGCTGTTGGAACGGACAGTAATCAGCGCATTGGAGAAGCTCGCCTCAGGGTCAAACGTCGTGCCATCAGCGAGTGTGACCTGGACATCGGTGCTGCCGACCTCTGCTACGACCGGCGTTCCTTGGGGTCCGCCTGCGGCCTGGCAGGTCACCCTTGCTCCAGTCCCGGGCGTGGTTGCCGTTCCGGCGCCTGCCGTCAGGATGCAGTCAGCGGCCGCCCGCTCGATGGAGAAGAGGGATGTCGCCGCCGCAAGGCTGAACAGGAGCAGGCGCGAGGGTGCCTTGCCGGATGTAAAAACAGGATAGAGCGTAGAGGCCATAAGGGCAGCACCAATTCGGGCGAAAGTGAATCGTTATCTCATATATTTTCTTTTTCTTTCCTTTCGAACGCATAGGGGAAAAACCGTCTCCCCTCACATATTTGGAAGAGTGTTGCTACAACATCACAGTGATGTAGCCCACCTGCACCTCGCGAGCGGCCAAGCCTTGGTGGTGGGCGTGCTTAGGATGGAGTGGCTGTGTCTGAGGGAGCCGAGACGTGCAGGCATGCCCACTGGGGCATGGCTTGAAGAGAGTGATTCAACGGCAGGTTTGTTGATCCGAACCCGGTTATGTTACAATATATCAAATATTGGGCCGCCATGAGCCCGTCGAGGGAGAAGGGCCATGATAAATGAGGACCAGATCCAGGTCTCCGGCACGGCGTCGATTAAAATTGAGGACACGCAGAGCTGTCAGCCCAATCCGGCAAGCCTGATGAACGACCCGACCTTCACGCTTGTTCAGCTGAGCCGGGAAGAGATGGAGCAAGTCGCCGCAGCCCGCTCTTGGAGCCTTAAAATCGAGCTTCCGTAGTAAGAACTTCCAGCAGAGACACGCAGGTCCTGCCTTGCAATGAGAAGGGGCGGCCTACCGCCCCTTTCGTCCGCCTTTGTATTTCGGCTTCTGCCCGGCAAACCCTTGCGTGGAGCGCCCTGCCGGGCGCTCGCGGAAGTTCAGCGGGACCTCGCGGTCGGTGCCGGGGCCCATCTCGTCGAGGCCGGGCTTGCGCACCCGGGTGCCTTCGTCCGAGCGGCCTTTGCTGGTCGGGCCGTAAGAGTCCGAATCCTCGTCGCCGGCTGTCGCACCTTCGCCTGAGGGTGGCAGGCCCTTCGGCGGCAGGTTGGCGCTGCGGCCGTATTTGCGCGAGCCGCCATACCGGCCCGCATCGCGCTCCACATCAGCCTGACGCGCCATCGGGTCGTCGCTGATGGCGAGCTCGGTGGCCTGCAGGCGCTTGAGCTCGTCGCGCAGGCGCGCGGCTTCCTCGAATTCCAGGTTTGCCGCAGCCTCGCGCATGCGCTTTTCCATGTCGGCGATGACGGCCTTGAGGTTGTGGCCCACGGTCCGGTCGGCCATCCCCGTATCGACCGAGACGTGATCGCGCTCGTAGACGCTCTCCAGGATATCGGCGATGTTCTTCTTCACGCTCTGCGGCGTGATGCCGTGCTCGGCATTGTAGGCGAGCTGCTTCTCGCGGCGGCGGTTGGTCTCCGCGATCGCGCGCTCCATGGAGCCCGTGATCTTGTCCGCGTAGAGGATCGCCTTGCCTTCCACGTTACGCGCCGCACGGCCGATGGTCTGCACCAGCGACGTCTCGGAGCGGAGAAAACCCTCCTTGTCCGCATCGAGAATGGCCACGAGCGCGCATTCCGGAATGTCGAGACCCTCGCGCAGCAGGTTGATGCCGATGAGCACGTCGAAGGCACCCAAGCGGAGATCGCGGATGATCTCGATGCGCTCGAGCGTGTCGATGTCCGAGTGCATGTAGCGCACGCGGATGCCGTTCTCGTGCATGTATTCCGTGAGGTCCTCGGCCATGCGCTTGGTGAGCGTGGTGACGAGTGCGCGATAGCCCTGCGCGGCAAGCTCCTTCACCTCGTGCACGAGATCGTCGACCTGCGAGCGTGCAGGCCTGATCTCCACGATGGGGTCGACGAGGCCGGTGGGGCGGATGACCTGCTCGACGAACACGCCGCCGGTCTGCTCCATCTCCCACTTGGCGGGTGTGGCCGATACATGCACCGATTGCGGGCGCATGGCATCCCATTCCTCAAAGCGCAGCGGGCGGTTGTCGAGGCAGGAGGGCAGGCGGAAGCCGTATTCGGCGAGCGTCGCCTTGCGGCGGAAGTCGCCGCGATACATGCCGCCGATCTGCGGCACCGTCACATGGCTCTCGTCGGTGAACACGAGCGCGTTGTCGGGCAGGTACTCGAACAGGGTCGGCGGCGGCTCGCCGGGCTTGCGGCCGGTGAGATAGCGCGAGTAGTTCTCGATGCCATTGCACACGCCCGTGGCCTCGATCATCTCAAGATCGAACTGCGTGCGCTGCTCAAGCCTTTGCGCCTCGAGCAGGCGGCCCATGCGGGCAAGCTCCTGCAGGCGATGCTGCAGCTCGTCCTGAATGCCCTTCACAGCCTGCTGCAGGGTCGGACGCGGCGTCACATAGTGCGAGTTCGCGTAGACCTTCACGAATTGCAGGTCGTTGGTCTTCTTGCCTGTGAGCGGATCGAACTCGACGATGCTCTCGATCTCGTCGCCGAAGAGGCCGATGCGCCAAGCGCGGTCCTCCAAGTGGGCCGGAAACAGCTCGATCACATCGCCGCGCACACGGAACGTGCCGCGGGCGAAGTCGCTCTGGATGCGCTTGTACTGCAGGGCCACGAGATCGGCGATGAGCTGGCGCTGCTCGATCTTCTCGCCCACCTTCACGGAGAAGGTCATGGCCGTATAGGTCTCAACCGAGCCGATACCGTAGATGCACGACACGGACGCCACGATGATCACGTCGTCACGCTCGAGCAGCGCACGCGTCGCCGAGTGGCGCATGCGGTCGATCTGCTCGTTGATAGACGATTCCTTCTCGATGAAGGTGTCCGAGCGCGGCACGTAAGCTTCGGGCTGGTAGTAGTCGTAGTAGGAGACGAAATATTCCACCGCGTTGTCGGGGAAGAACGACTTGAACTCGCCGTAAAGCTGGGCGGCGAGCGTCTTGTTCGGCGCGAGGATGAGGGCGGGGCGCTGCGTCTCCTCGATCACCTTGGCCATGGTGAAAGTTTTGCCCGAGCCCGTGACGCCGAGGAGCACCTGGTCGCGCTCCTGCCGGCGCACGCCGTCCACCAGCTCGCGGATCGCGTTCGGCTGGTCGCCGGCGGGCGTGAAGTCGGACTTGATCCTGAACGGAATGCCGCCTTCCGACTTCTCGGGCCGGGGCGGGCGGTGGGGCACCCAGAGCGTGCCGTTCTTGAAGCGCGGATCGCCCTCGGTGAGCAGCCGCGAGAGCGCATCGACCGTAGCGGAATAGCCGGACCCGGAGGAGAGATCGCCCAGTTCCTCGGCCACGTCCGGCCCGTCGTCGGGACCCTTCAGGCCGAGCTTCTTGGCCAAAGCGGGGTCCACATCCGTGATGTCGCCGTGGATGAAGGTTTCCTGCGCGCGCTCGGCAAAGCCCTCCGCCGCCTCACGCTCCCGGTTGACCGCGGGATTCAGGAGATCGGCCAGGTGAGGGGCCAGGGGCTTCAGCTCAGGCTTGGAGGCTTTCCCGGTGGAAAGCTTGGGCTTCTTGGGTGATTTGGCCATAGAACGAATATGGTACAAACGGCTGAGGATTGAAAGGGCGGAAGCCCGTTCAGGCGGTGTGCTTCTCGGTCTTCCGGCTTGTGCCCCGCAGAGCTTTGATCAGCGGCACGGCGATGAAGTGGATGAGCGGGATCAGGAGTGCGCCCAGGACGAGCCCAAACAGGCCCGAGCCTGCTGCCGAGACGAGCCACTCCACGAAGCCGCCGAGCGCCGGCACCGCATGAGCGGCCGCAACCGCCGCGTCGTGAATGGCGTGGCCCAGTCCGGCGAAGCCGTAGCCTTCCAGCCCATGGACAATGATGCCGCCGCCGACCCAAATCATAGCTGCGGTGCCGACGATACTGAGAAGCTTGAGCAGGATCGGCATGCCCTTCACGAGACCCCGTCCAAAGGCCTGCGTCAGCGGGGCGAGGGCTCGGGGGCGTTGGCTGGCTGCCATGGCCACGCCGGCATCGTCGGCCTTCACGATCAGGGCCACGGTGCCATAGACCGCGATGGTGATGCCGATGCCGACGACGGCCAGCACCACGGCCTGCATCCAGATCGACCCCACCGGGATGCTCGCCAGCGTGATGGCCATGATCTCGGCCGAGAGGATGAAGTCGGTCTTGATCGCGCCGCTCACCTTCTCGTTTTCGAGGCTCTGCGCCGTCTGGGTGGCTTCGCTGACGGCGGCCTCGTGCTCGTGCGCCTTGTGCGGAAACAGCGCCTCGAACACCTTTTCCGAACCCTCGTAGCAGAGATAAGCGCCGCCGATCATGAGCAGCGGGGTGATGGCCCAGGGGGCAAACAGGCTCAGCAGCAGGGCTGCGGGCAGAAGATAGAAAAGCTTGTTCTTGAGGGAGCCGAGAGCGATTCTGCCGACGATGGGCAGCTCGCGCGCGGCGGCAAAGCCCACCACGTAGCGCGGCGTCACAGCCGCATCGTCGATCACCACGCCGGCCGCCTTCGCGCCCGCCTTGGCGGCCTGTAACCCGACATCGTCAAGCGATGCGGCGGCCACCTTGGCGAGGCCCGCGATGTCGTCCAGCAGGGCGATCAACCCGATGCTCATGAGGGCTCCTGTCGAAATCGGTCAAGCGTGACTGTCAGGATCAGCTACACGGCTGTTCCAGCTTCGACAACGTCTTGAAGCGGGATTGGGTGCAGGATTATGCGTCATCCCGGACGGCGTCAGCCGATCCGGGATCGTTTGCAGAACATACACTGTTTCCCTCCCCCTTGTGGGGAGGGGCAGGGTGGGGGTGCTGGCGCCATAGTGTCATAGGCTATCGCTCACACCCCCACCTCCAACTCCTCCCCACAAGGGGGAGGAGGGATCCTACGCTTCACTCGTCACGCCGCCCGGCGGGCGAGATAGCGCCCGTCTGCCGTCATGGTGATGCGACCGTAGCGAACGAGGGACGTGAGCGCTTTCTCGATGCGCGGCTCGATGCGCTTGCCGCCGCGCTTGAAGCCGCGCGCCAGGGCCGCCGCATCCATGGGGCGGCCTGCCGTGAGAAGGGCGTGCTCGACGGCCAGTGAATCGTCGAGCCGGTCCTTCGGGAACTCGGGCAGGGCGCGGTCGATGGCGACCACATTCGCCCCGAGATCCAGCTCCCCGGTCTTCGACACCGTGGCGCCCTTGGCAAAACGTGGGATCTGGTAGTCGGGCCTGAGCCAGCGCACGAAGCCTGCGGCCTCCTCCTTGGCCCGCTCGGCGTTGAGCGCCACGAGCCGTTCGAGGATCTCCTCGTCGGTGAGGGTTTCCGGCCAGCCATAGGCCTGGAACACCAGTCGGTCGAGCCGCTCGTGCAGCTCCTTGAGGATGAAGACCAGCCCCTCGTCCTTGATCCGCTCCTCATCGGGGGTGAGCGTCACCTTTCCGCCGTCATGGCCGGGCTCGTCCCGGCCATCCACGTCTTTGCTCCGCATCGACGCAGCGAGCCCTCTCCCCCCTTGTGGGGGAGAGTTGGAGAGGGGGGTGCTGGCGCCATCTTTGTCCAGTCCGGCGCTCACACCCCCACCCCTGGCCCCTCCCCACAAGGGGGAGGGGGATGAACCGTGTGCTTCCATCGCCTTCAGCTTCTCCAGCACGTTGTACATCTGCGTCAGCGTGAGCTTCGGATGCTCGGCCTGACGCTGTTTGCGGAACGCATCGAGCTCCTCCGCAACGGCGCGGATTTTGGCTTTCAGGGAATTGGGCGGATCGGGGAAGGGGAAGGGGTCGAAGATCTTGGATTTCACGTAGACAGGGGTTGGACCAAGCAATCCACCAACGCGACCTGCCCAAGTAGTATGAACACAAGAGGATAATACGCCTAGATGAAACGCATCTTCAAACGTGATGCCAAGTAGCTTGTTATCTAACAGTATCCTTGCTTCAAGAAACTGGAATATACGATGTTTCGCTGTTTCGACCGTCGCTATGTAGCGCGTGAGTCCGTGTAGAGCGGTACGCAAATCTTGTCGAGGTTTTCCGAAGAGCCACCATAAATTTGCATAGGCTTCAGCATCTTTTGTCCCTGACTTCGCAAACTGTGAGTCCCTCTCTGGTTTTACAGTCGCCAGAACATGTTGATAGACCTCGGGATAGAGTTCGCGGACTCTGTTCGCCTCCAATCCAAATAGGTCGATCACCATTACGTCCCGGGACATTGCCGTCAAATCGCGCCCATTGCGATAAGGTCGAATGTGCTTTTCCAAGTTGGGCCTTTTCCCAAGACCAAGATGGATTGCTTCATCTGGCGTTACGATGAAGCCTGATCCGTGCAGCTTCACTCCCGGAGAGCAAAGTCCCTCATTGGAGAGGAGAGGGAAGGCAGAGGTTACATCAACTCCCACCGTTAGATCCGAGTTGATGCGACCTAAACTCTCTGCAAATTCAGCTACAGGCTCATCTGTATCAAGGCCACGTTCACGCACGACTGAACGTAGAATGCCTTCCTGCTCGCCTCTTACTGCAACAGTCATTGCTATCCGCACATCCGCCGCATCCCTTGTGACTTTCGTCCACGGATGATCCGGGATCGCCATGATGAGCGACACCGGCGTCTTCGCCTCCATGCGCTTCTTCATCACGCGGCGCGAGAATTCCTGCGTAATCGAGTTGGTGGTGACGAAGCCGAAGCGGCGCAGGGGTGAGGCTTTAACTGTTAGAATTTCCGCCGCGCGGTCCCACCAGTACATGACGAAATCTGCGCTGTCGTTCATGTGCTTGTGCGCGGCCCAGAGCGCCTGCGTGTAGGCGTCGCCCAGGCGGGTGCGCAGGTCCTTGCCGCCGATGAACGGCGGATTGCCCACGATGAACTCCGCCTCGGGCCATTCAGGCCTGCGCGCATTCGGATAGGTCTCGATGCGCTTGCCGTCCTTCTCCACCACCTGCGGCACGGGATAGCCGTCCCAGGTGAGCACGGCGTCGTAGCCCTGGCGGCGGCCGAAATTGATGTTCTCGAAGGCGCGCAGGATCGGCTCGGAGGGGTGGCCGGTGCGGTTGCGGTAGTGCTGCTGCAGATAGCCGATCCACACCACGAGTTCGGCAATGGCCGCGGCGCGCGGGTTGAGTTCGAGGCCGAGAAATTGATGCGGGTCGACGGTTTCGCGGTCGAGACCCATGCTCTCCGGCTCGCCGAGCTGCGCCAGCGTCTCGAGCACTTCGCCCTCGAGCTTCTTCATCAGCTCCAGCGACACGTAGAGGAAATTTCCGGTTCCGCATGCCGGGTCCAGGACCCGCGTAGCGCAGAGCTGGTGATGGAACGCACGCACGATGGCGATTGCTGCCTTCTCGTCGCCGGTCTCCTTCGCGTGCTCGGCCTTGCGAAGCGCGATCTGCCAATCCTCGCGCAGAGGCTCCATGACGGTCGCCTCCACGAGGCGCTGCACATAGGCGCGCGGCGTGTAATGTGCGCCGAGCTTTCTCCGTTCGGTTTTATCCAGCGCCTGTTCCAAAAGCGTGCCGAAGATGGCGGGATCGACTTCTGTCCAGGAATGGTTTGCGGCGGCCAAAAGCTCGCCGATCTCCTCGCGGCCGAGCGGAAACACGGTGGTGTCCTTAAAGAGGCCGCCATTGAAGTGGCGCACACGGGTCTCAACCACGTGGCTGAACTCGTCGCCTGTTTCCATCTGCTGCCAGAGGGCCTTCAGCCGGTGCGGAAAATGCGCCGGGTCGTTCACGCTCTTCTGCAGCAAAGCCTTGAAGCTGTCCGGCGGCAGAAGCGATACATCCTCGGCGAACATGGTGAAGAGGCAGCGCATGAGGAAATGCGCCACCTCCTCTGCATTGCAGCCGCGCTCCTCCAGCGCCTTGCTCACCTGCGCGAGGCGCTTGGCGATATCACGCGTAACGCGGGCCGCTTCCTTCGACGGGTCGAGGGCATGCGGCTCCTGCCAGATGCGCTTCAACAGCGTGCGGATCTTCTCGTCGTGCAGATCGTCGAGATAGATGCGAAAGCCGTTGCGGTCGGGGAAGTGGCTGTAGGCGCGCCCGGTGCCGGTGAAGTCCGCGTAGAGCTCCAGGCAATGGCCTACGTCGCACACGATGATGAAGGGCGGGGCAGGATGATCCGCATCGAGCAGGAAGACGTAAGATTCCGCCTGCTGGCGCGCGTTCTTCATCATCACGTCCCAGCCGCGGGCGATGCTGCGTTTGCCCAGGGTGGCGGGTTCATCGGCAAGCAGAGGCAGTTGGCCTGGAATGGCCTTGTCCTTGCCCGGCAGGCGCGATTGCTTGGCCTCCAGGATGAAAGCGTTCTTCTTGTAGAGGTCGATGCGCTTTGGCGCCGTTGTCGCATCGCTGTCGCGCGGACGAACGGCGCGCTCGAACACGTAGTCGTTCAGCTCGCGCTCCTGACCGGAAGGCTCAGGCCGTTTCACGCCGATGACGTCGCAGAGTTCCGACAGGAACATCTGGTAATTGGCCCGCTCCGCACCGCCCTCACGGGAGGTCCAACGGGTGATGAAGAGATCGACGGGATTGGAGGGCTGGGCGGCATGAGACATGCCATTAAACGTTATATAGAAGCAATAATAAGTGGTTAACCTCCCGATCGGTAAGGCAATCTTGAGATCACTTCATATCAACTACCCTCATCCTGAGGAGGTCGCGCAGCGACCGTCTCGAAGGAGGTTCCAGTGCTCTCTGGAGGCTCCTTCGAGACGCAGACTACGTCTGCTCCTCAGGATGAGGTGGGAGAGTGTGTAAGTCGTAGGAACATATCGGGCGGAACTTTCGCTCCGCCCATGCCGGGATGTGGGGAGATCAGCCCGGCAGCAGAACGGTGTCGACCACGTGGATGACGCCGTTCGATTGCATCACGTCGGCGATGCTGACGGTGGACTTGCCACCCTTCTTGTCGGTGATGGTGAGCGTGTTGCCGGACGGCGTGACGGTGAGCATCTCGCCCTGCACGGTCTTCAGCATGGCCTTGCCGCCGCCTTCCTTCACCTTCGCGGCGAGATCCTGCGCGGTCATCTTGCCGGCCACCACGTGATAGGTGAGCACGCCGGTGAGCTGCGCCTTGTTCTCGGGCTTCAGGAGCGTGTCGACTGTGCCGGCCGGCAGCTTGGTGAAGGCTGCATTCGTCGGCGCGAAGACCGTGAACGGGCCAGCGCCCTGCAGGGTCTCGGCAAGGCCCGCAGCCTTCACGGCAGCGACGAGGGTGGTGTGGTCCTTCGAATTGACGGCATTCTCGACGATGGTCTTCGACGCGTACATCGGGGCGCCGCCGACCGTCTTGGTCTGCTCCTGCGCCGTTACAGACAGCGTGAGAGCCGGAACAGCCAGAGCGATGGCGGCAGTCATGCAGGCAATGCGAATGTTCATGGATCTGGTCCCTGAATTGGTTGGATTAAGGATCCCGGCCTGTTGCCGGAGACCGAAGGCTCAACCTTCAGGGTGTGTACCCCGCATGGATGCGATTGGATGCGGGGTCGCGTTTTCGTGAAGAGAGAAAAATTTCGGGTCAGGCGGTGAACGCCGTCGGACCCTTCAGGTAAGCTTGAATGCGGTCGAGCTCGACGTCTTCTGCCGTCGCGAGCTGCGTCTCATCCTGCTGAATCTCAGCAACGGGCAGCTTGTCGATGGCCGTGCTCTCCTTCAGAGATTTGTGGAGGGCCTGCAGATGCTTGATCTGCTCATCGTCGTCCGAACTCTCAGGCGGCTGGCGCGAGGTCATGACATCCTCCTTTGGGATTAGCCGAAAGTATTGGCGCGATCCGTGTCACAAATAGGGCGCCGTCACAGGGCTGTGGATGCCGTACCCTTCATCACAACAGGTCCCGTAGGCAGGCCCGTAGGGGAACCGGTGAGCGGCTCGACCGAGATCGCGAACAGTTGATTCGAATGCGGCTGCGGCAGGTTCCTGGGATCGAGCAGAACCGTCCTAGCCGTCTGCACCACACCTACGGAAACCGGCGCGCCGTTCGGGTCCGGGAAGGTCCAGACCTGGATGGAGTGGTTGTGCGGAATCTCCATGTCGCCGAGCGGCGTGAGCTCAAGCCTTCCATCTGCGAACGTGCGCAGCACGGCGCCTGGCTGGTTGGTCTCGCTCATGAGAACCGCCACGAGGGTCGGCTGGCGGGTGGCTTTCTCGGCGAAGTAGCCCACACCCATGGCGAGCAGGAGCCCGGCCAATGCGCCGGCCATGCCGAAGCCGCGCCAGAAGGTGAGGCTGTTCCAGAGCCCCTGCAGCAGGCCCGGCGATGTCTCTCGCCGTGCGGGCGCGGCAGGCCTCGCGGCGGCTATCGCGGGCTGAACCTCGAGACCGGCCTCGATCTGCTGCCACAGGGCTTCACCCGGTGGGAGGTCGGCGGCCGTGTTGTCCCATTCCGCGAAGCGGGTGCGCCATTGCTGGACGAGAGCCTGAAAGGATGCATCCGACGTCATGAGACGCTCGGCCAGGCCGCGCTCCTCGCTATCGAGAAGGCCCAGCACATGCTCGGCGGCCAGACGGTCCTGATCGTCGCGGGTCATGCCATGCACTCCCGCAGGGAGATCAGAGACCGGCGGATCCAGGACTTGATCGTGCCGAGCGGCACGCCGAGGCGGCCGGCGAGCTCTCCGTGGCTGAGCCCGTGGATATAGGCGAGCGTGATGGCCTGGCGCCGCGAGGGCTCCAGGCGCTCCAGGCAGCGCTTGAGGCTTCCCGTATCGGACAGGCGCATCATGACGGTTTCGGCATTCTCTTCATCGCTCGCGAGCCCCATGGGCTCGAAATCCTCGACCAGGTCGGTGCGGGTCTCGCCGCGCAGGATGTTGAGCGCCCGGTTGCGCAGGATGGCGTAGAGCCAGGAGCGGGCATCGCCGCGGGCTGGATCGAAACTGTCCGCCTTGCGCCAAACCTGGAGAAAAGTGTCGTGCACGGCTTCCTCGGCCAAAGCCCGCCGCCGCAGGAGCCGCATGGCGACGCCCAGCATCCGCGGTGCCTCAATGTCGTAGATGGCACGCAGGGCCGCGCGATCGCCCCGGGCGCATTGGCCGAGGGCGTGGTTCAGGTCCAAGGCCGGGGAGGCGATCTCCCCCAGCACTGCCTTCACGCGAGAACTCCGTTTCCACTTGCCAAGGATACACCCGAACCCTGCCGCTGGATGCAGAAGGGCTAAGATAAATTCACCACCTCTGCATCCATAGAGGATTCCGGCGGGTATGCGCAATGCTGGTCGCTGACGACCGGCGGTTTCAGCCGGAGGATCATCTTATGAAGTTCACACCCTTGGCCATGGCTCTCATCGGGTCATCCCTCGTCGCCGGTGCTGCGCACGCGCAAAGCGTCGCTGCCCTCGTGGGAGACGACACGATTGCCATCGTGGATGTGGCGGGCAAGAAGGTCGAGCGTTCGATGAAGGTCTCGGGCCTCTCCGGCACCCTTGTCGGGATCGATGTGCGCCCGGCCGACGGCATGCTCTATGGCGTTGTCACTGACGGAACGGTGGTGACGATCGACCCAGTGACGGGCAAGGCCACCATGAAGTCCAAGCTCGACACCATGCTGGCGCCCGGCACCATGGCGACCGTCGATTTCAACCCGGTGGCGGACCGGCTGCGGATCATCGGCTCGGACGGCATGAACCTTCGCGCCAACGTGGATGACGGCAAGGTCACGAAGGACGGCCAGCTGAAGTTTGCGGAAGCCGACATGCACAAGGGTAAAATGCCCAAGGTGGTGGCCGGCGCCTACACGAACTCCATGAAGGGCGCGAAGGAGACGGTGCTTTACGACATCGAGGCAGAGGGCGTACTCGTCAAGCAGGCGCCGCCTAATGACGGCATGCTGAACTCGGTCGGCATGCTGGGCATGAAAGCCGATACAGCTGCCTTCGACATCGTGTCGGCCGACGCCATGAGCGAAGGCTGGCTCATGAGCGGTAAGTCGCTCTACAAGGTCGATCTGGCGACAGGAAAGGCCTCTGAAGTCGGGATGATCGCGGGCGTGGACGGAAGCGTACGCGACATCGCCGCGATGCCCAAGGCCATGTAGTCGAGAGCGGCGCGCCGGTGATGACTGGTGCGCCTTTCCGCTCAGGCGCAGCTGCGGCCCATGGCGTTGAGACCCTCGTCCAGAAGATCGGCGAGGTTGGGGATGCCGATGAGCCAGTCGGCGGTCGAGGCGGAGCTTGCCTCGTCGCGCTCGCGGGCGAGGCGCACGGCGGCGCCCCATTCCTCAGGCTCCATATCGCCTCGGCCGATATAAACCAGGGCAATCAGGTCGGCGCGCTCGTCGTCGTTGAGGCCGGCGATCACATCCCGCACTTCTTCTTCGGTGGCATCGTCCGGGGATGCGGTCAGCGCATCGATGCTGCCGTCATCGATGGGATTCGACCCCGAGGCCGGATCGGTGATGCCCTCTTTGACGTCGATGGCCCTGGCCCGGAGAATGAGTTCGCAAACCTTGTCGAGCGCGATATCCATAGAAATCCTCTTCGAAGCCCGCTTGGGACAGCCGTTTGGTGGCGTAGCTGACAGGAAAACCCGGAAGAGAGGATTCGGTTCAGCCTAGCCTTCCCTCAGTCCAACTCCCGTGTTGGCGTCTGACGGGCTCTGCGCGTAAGGTTGAGTGAGGTTGGGGATATAACATGCGCCGTTCGATTGCTTTGTGGCTGGTGGGGCTGTTCCTCGCTGCTGTTCCCGTACAAGGATCTTTTGGGCAGAGTGCCCGCAGGGCCGAGCCGTTCCAGCTGGCGCCCCAGCGTCCGGGACAGGCCGACGTGTACATCCTGTCCTTCGGTCTCTGGGGTCCGCAAAGCGTGTTCGAGAGCGAGGCCCGGGGCGCCGCCCGCATTCTGGAGGCGCAGCTCGGCGCAAAGGGCCGCTCCATCGTCCGGTTCAACACCAAGCGTCGGGCCGGCGCGACGCCTGAAACCCTTGTGGCCGCGGCCGAAGCGGCAGGCCGCACGCTCGATCCGGCCGAGGACATCGTGGTGCTGGTCCTGACCTCCCACGGAGCGCCGGAGGGTATCGCTCTCGTGGCCGGGCAGGACACCCGCCTCGTCACGCCGGGCGACGTGAAAGCCCTGCTCGACAGGACCAAAGCGCAGCATCGGGTCGTCATCGTCTCGGCCTGCTACTCGGGCGTTTTCGCCAATGCGCTCGCCGATGCGCGCACTCTCGTGATCACGGCGGCTGCGGCCGACAAGCCGTCTTTCGGCTGCCGGGATGGGGCGACCTGGACTTACTTCGGCGATGCCTTCTTCAACAAAGCCCTCAGGCGTGACGCGCGCCTGGATACGGCTTTCGAGAGCGCACGCGGCCTCGTCACCCAGCGGGAGAGACGGGAGGGCTTCGATCCGTCCAATCCGCAGATCGCCGGCGGATCTCAGGTTCTGGAGCGTCTCAATGCCCGTTAAGTCTGCTGCCTTGCGGCCAGTGTACTGATACGGGCAACCCAGCGCTCGAGCCTTCGCCTGTTGACGCCAAAATCCGAGCGGCCGATCTGGCTGCGGGAATACAGGGCAAGGGTCGATGCGTCCTCGCCCCGGTCGAACACCTCAACGACCACGGTATCGGGAAAGCGCATGAGCCGCGTGCGCACGAGGTAGCGGTCCTGCCGCGGGCCTCGGTCGAGAAGGCTCGTGCCGGGCTCTGCCAGAGCCACCTCGGACACGAGGCTGCGGAGGCGGTCCGCCGGCACTGGAAAGACCGGGGGCTCCGCATCGGGTTGCGCCTGAGGGCAGATGTCCCGCGGGCAGATCAAGGCATCGTTGGGATTGGTGCGGCGCCTGAGTGTCGCGAAGTCCACCGACCCGAGATCCGCCGAGCCGAACACGCCCTGCCACGTTCGCTCAAGTCCCGTTTCCCAGCCGCGCCACAGGCCATAGCCGAGACCGACGCTCACAAGTCCGATTGCCACAGCCTTCTTTCGCATGTTCTGCCCGTTCCCATCAGTCGCTTGACAGCTTGGCTGAGAAGGATAGGGCAGGGCGCGCCCGCATCCTAGCACTTCCCGAAGGTCTCATGAGCCCGCATACCGCTCCCATCCTGCTGCTGATCGCCTCGAACGTGTTCATGACCTTCGCGTGGTACGGACACTTGAAGTTCAAGACCTCGCCCCTGTGGATCGCCGTGATGGCCAGCTGGGGCATCGCCTTCGTCGAATACTGGTTTGCCGTGCCGGCCAACCGGATCGGTTCCGCGGTCTATTCGGCCGCCGAATTGAAGACCATGCAGGAGGTCATCACCCTGGTGGTCTTTGCAGCCTTCTCGGTGCTGTACCTGAAGGAGCCGCTCGGCTGGAATCATGTTGTCGGCTTCTGCCTCATCGCCGGAGGGGCCGCTTTCATTTTTCAAGGGCGCTGACCTTAGCGCCCCTGGCAACGAAGCCGAGTAAGACGGGCTGGTCTTGTCGTAGCGTGTAACGCCGCGCTGCCAGCTCTTGAGCTTTTTAGACTAGAAGAGCACGACGATGTTGAAGCTGGATCACCTGACTGTCATCGCGCCAAATCTGTCTGACGGTGTAGCGCATGTCCGGGCCTGCCTTGATCTCGATATCCCTTTTGGACAGCGCCATGACTACATGGGAACCCACAACCACCTGCTTCAGCTCGGCGACACGGTCTATCTGGAGGTGATCGCTTTAGACCCGGACGCCCAACCTCCAGCCCGGGCGCGCTGGTTCGGGCTCGACAATAAGAAAGCTGTCATGGCCGACTGGGAAGCCGGACGCCGCCTGAGAAGCTGGGTCGCGAGAACAGACAGGATGGATGCTGTTCTCGCAGGTCGGGAGAACATCTTTGGGAAGAAGATAGCCTTGCCATGGACGAATTCCTCATTTGATTTCGCCATTCCGGATGACGGCTCCCTTCCGCTTGATGGCGCACTCCCTTCAATCATCGATAGGCGCGGCAAGGCACGCTCGATGGTGAACATGGCCGATCTGGGAGTGCGATTGAAATCCTTCTCGCTCCAACACCCTGATGCTACATCCCTTTCAGAATACTATCGGACGCTGGATATCGACCGCCCGCCGATGATCGTGCAGGGCAGCGACCTTCGCTATCGAGCACAGATAGAGACGCCTGCCGGCATCCGCGAACTCTGGTGACTTCGATCAACGCAAGATATGGCGGCATCTACATCGTCGCTTCGATTCTGTGGCTCTGGATTGCAGAAGGGACGAGGCCCGACCGGTGGGATATGGCCGGCGGGGCGATGTGCCTTGCGGGCGCGGCTCTCATCCTGTTCGGGCCGCGCACTTGAACTGTGCTCAGGTCGCGGGCTTCATGCGCAGGATGCGGCCGTTGCGGGAATCCGTGAGCAGATAGACGAATCCATCAGGCCCCTGACGGACGTCACGGATGCGCTCGCCGAGCTGCTGTAGCATGCGCTCCTCAGCCGTGACTCGGTTGCCATTTGTATCGAGCCGCGAAACGAGCTTCCCGGACAGGGCACCCACCAGGATGCTGCCGCGCCAGGCCGGGAACTTGTCGCCCGTGTAGAACGCCATGCCGGACGGGGCGATGGAGGGATCCCAGTAATAAACTGGCTGCTCGAGGCCTTCCTTCTTCGTGCCTTCGCCGAGCTTCTTGCCCGAATAATCGACCCCATAGGAGATGATCGGCCAGCCGTAGTTCTTGCCTTTCTGCGGGATGTTCACCTCGTCGCCGCCGCGCGCGCCGTGCTCCACGGTCCAAAGCTCACCTGTGGTCGGGTGGAGGGCCGCTGATTGCAGGTTGCGGTGGCCAAGAGACCAGATCTCCGGCCGGGCATCCTCTCGGTTCAGGAACGGGTTGCTGGGAGCTGCGCCGCCGTCAGGCTTGATGTGGACGATCTTGCCGATGTGGTTGGCTGGGTTCTGCGCCTGGTTGCGCAGGTCGAACCGGTCGCCAAGCGTTATGAAGAGGTTGCCCTCGCGGTCGAACACGAGGCGCGAGCCCCAATGGTTCGGTCCCGTATAATTCGGCTCCTGGCGGAAGATGATGTTCAGGGATTCCAGCGCCCTGCCGTTGTCGCTGAGGCGGGCCCGCGCCACGCTCGTGCCGGCGCGGCCCTCGCCGCGATCCTCGGCAAAGCTCAGGTAGACGAGCCGGTTCTGAGCGAAGTTGGGGTCGAGAGCCACGTCGAGCAGTCCGGCCTGGCCACGCACGGCAATCCGCGGGAGGCCTTGGATCGGTTCGGAGAGTGTGCCATTGGCATCGACGATGCGCAGGCGCCCGGGGCGCTCGGTCACCAGCATGCGGTTGTCGGGCAGGAAAGCGAGACCCCAGGGGTTTTGAAGATCGCGGGCGATCGTCTCGACGATCACCTCCACCTTGTCGGTGCGGAAACGCTGGGTGTCCTGGGCCAAAGCCGGGGAAAGGGCGCCGAACGTCAGGGCGCAGGCCAGGGCAACACGAAGCTTAAGCATACATCTCTCCGTCGGTCCGATGCCGGAGAGCTAGACTCTTGCAGCAGGGCGTCAACCGTGCCGTCGTTCACTCACGCGTTATCGGGTGGAATAGACGTGGATGGTTTTCGTGTCTTGTGCGGAGAGCGTCTGGGTGGTCGCCATGACGGAGAGCGTGGCCAAGCCCATCAGCATGATCAGGGCCAGGGAGCAGCGGCTCTCCTGGCGCCGGTCGAGACGCTGAACCCGGGACGACACGTGGCAGGTGTTTCTGGCTCTGAAGGTTTTCATCGGTTCTTCCCCTAGCAACCGAACGATGATCACAAGAGGAAAACTTCTTTGATTCAAGAAAGTTCCGGGGTGCGGCGAAAGTGCTGCTTACGGAGTCTTGGCTAAGTCTTTGTTAACCAATTGTTAACTATTGTGGCAAGCCGTCAGGCTGTCCCCCGACGCACAACGACGGACTTAGGCGGAGCGTTCCGAAGGGCCGTGAAAGACGGCCTCGATGTTGTGACCGTCAGGGTCGAACGCGAAGGCCGCGTAGTAGCCGGGATGATAGGGGCGCTCTCCGGGCCCGCCGTTGTCGCGCCCGCCATGAGCCAGCGCAGCCGCGTGGAAGGCGTGAACGCTCGCGCGGTCCTTGGCCTGAAACGCGAGGTGGACCCGCGAGACGGGACCGTCAGCCCTGTCGATCCATAGCTCGTCGCAGGCGAAATGCTCCGGGCTCTCGGAGGTGAAGTCATGGCCCAAGGCCTGCAGGACCGCGCGGTAGAAACGCCGGCTCGCTTCGAGATCGGAGACGCGCAGATGAACGTGGTCAATCAATCGGCCTTGGTGACGTTGCATGCCGGTTTCTCTCAGTTGTCATCCCGGGTTCTGCTGCGCAGCAGAACCCGGGATCGTGCGACGAGTATGGCGCCTGAACCTCGACACTGTCATCCCCGCGAAGGCGGGGATCCATAAACACCACGTCTCAGGAGAGGGCGATCAGCGTCGCGCGCTCTTCTGCCTCGTTGGCGGTTATGGATTCCGGGCTCCGCTGCGCGGCCCCGGAATGACAGTCTAATTGAGGCGCTCACTCAGCCTTGATGCCGGCCGCCTTGATGATCTCGGCCCAGGTCTGGATTTCCTTCTCGAGATAAGGCTTGAAGGCTGCCGGGTCGCGCACGTTCAGAGTGAACCCGAGCTTGGTGATCCGCTCCTTCACGTCGGGCTTGTTGAGGATCGCGATGATCGTGCCGGACAGCTTGTCGAGGACGGGCTTCGGCGTATTCACCGGCGCGAAGAACGCAGCCCAGGATTCCGCATCCGCATTGGTGATGCCCTGCTCGCGCAAGGTCGGCACATCCGGCGCCTGCGGGTTGCGCTGCGGGCTGGCAATCCCGATGGCGCGCATCTGGCCGGCCTGGAACTGGGAGAGCACGCTCGGCAGAGTCGAGTTCGACACATCGATGCGGCCGGCCATGAGCTCGGTAACCAGGGGTGCCGCGCCCCGGAACGGCACATGGGTCATCTTCGTGCCCGTGCGGGTCATGAAGAGCTCGGTGGCGAGATGCGAGCCGGAGCCCACACCGGTCGAGCCGTAATTCAGCTTGCCCGGATCCTTCTTGGCGAGTTCCACCAGCTCCGGAATCGTCTTCACCGGCAGATCGTTCTTGACCACGAACACGTGCTCGAAGGCGCCGGCGCCCGCCAGCGGCGCGAAGTCCTTCACCGCATCGTAGCCCGGCTCTCTCAGCAGGAACATGTTGTTCCCGTGGGTCTGGTTGTTGCCGAACACGATGGTGTAGCCGTCGGGATCCGCCTTGGCGACCGTGCGGGTGCCCACCGCCCCGGAGGCGCCGGCGAGGTTCTCCACCAGCACGTTCTGGCCGAGGGACTTGCCCATCTCCTCCGCGACGATGCGGGCGATGACGTCGGTGGGGCCGCCCGCCGGGTAGGGGACCACCATCTTGATGACGCGGTTCGGAAAATCTTGGGCCGAGGCTGCGGTGGCGAACAGGGCGGCGCCGGCGAAAAGGCCGAGCGCGAGGCGGCGGGTGACGGATTGGGTCATCGGAAAAGGCGTCTCCTCAAAAACCCGTCTCGAACGGGCTGTTTTGCTTGCTTGGACGGCTTGACCGCTTTAGGGTCCGCCGCCGTCACGGTCCCTTTTTAACGCCCCCCTCGGAGGATTCCCATGGGCTTTTTGTCTGACGCCCTTTCCCGCATCAAGCCGTCTGCCACGATCGTCATCACGCAGAAAGCGCGGGATCTGAAAGCCCAGGGGCGGGACGTGATCAGCCTCTCCGTCGGCGAGCCGGATTTCGACACGCCCGACAACATCAAGGAAGCGGCCATCGCGGCGATCCGCCGGGGCGAGACCAAGTACACGCCCGTGTCCGGCATCGTTCCGCTGCGCGAGGCGATCTCGCGCAAGTTCAAGCGCGAGAACGGCCTCGACTACAAGCCCTCGCAGACCATCGTGTCCACCGGCGGCAAGCATGTGATCTACAACGCGCTGCTCGCTACCCTGAACCCGGGCGACGAAGTGATCATTCCCGCGCCCTACTGGGTGTCGTATCCCGAGATGGTGGTGCTGTGCGGCGGCAAGCCCGTGTTCGTGGATTGCACCATGGAGCACAGCTTCAAGCTCCAGCCGGAGCCGCTTGAGCGCGCCATCACGCCGAAGACCAAGTGGATCATTCTCAACTCGCCGTCAAACCCGACAGGTGCTGCGTATTCACGCGCCGAGATGAAGGCCATCACCGACGTGCTGATGCGCCATCCGCATGTGTGGGTGCTCACCGACGACATGTACGAGCACCTCACCTATGGCGATTTCGAATTCGTCACGCCGGCGCAGGTTGAGCCCAACCTCTACGAGCGCACGCTCACCATGAACGGCGTGTCGAAGGCCTATGCCATGACCGGCTGGCGCATCGGTTATGCGGGCGGGCCTGAGCATCTCATCAAGGCCATGGATTTCGTGCAGGGCCAGCAGACCTCCGGCACCAGCGCGATCTCGCAATGGGCGGCCGTCGAGGCGCTCGACGGTCCGCAGGATCACCTGCCGCGCTTCAAGAAAGCGTTCGAGGAGCGCCGCGACCTCGTGGTCTCCATGCTCAACCAGGCGAAGGGCCTGAAGTGCCCGATGCCGGAAGGCGCGTTCTACGTCTATCCGTCCTGCGCCGAGGCCATCGGTAAAACCGCGCCGTCCGGCAAGGTGCTGGAGACCGACGAGGACTTCGTGTCCGAGCTGCTGGAAGCTGAGGGCGTCGCCGCCGTGCACGGCTCGTCCTTCGGCCTCGGCCCTAACTTCCGCATCTCCTACGCCACGTCCAACGCGGCGCTGGAGGAAGCCTGCAACCGCATCCAGCGCTTCTGCGGGTCTTTGCGCTAATGAGCCTGCCGCGGACCTTCCATCCCGATCCCGCGGCAGAGCCCTACCGGGCCAATTCCGCCTCCACGCACCGTGTGAAGTTCGATGCCCGCGTCGACTTCACCAATGGCGGCTACGTGGAGGCGAAGGATTTTCTCCTCGACATCGAAGGCGACAGCATCGCGCCGGAGCGCCTTGCCGAGATGATCGTTTCGGCCATGAATCTGCTGCGCGCCGGACCCGTGACGATTAAGGCCATGCGCGTGGTACGGCGGGGCGAGCATCAGGATGCTGTCAAGGTTCTCTGACTCAGAAGAGTCAAGAGGCACCATCTTTTCCTGCTTTAAGGACAGCTCCACAAAACCTCTTGCCAACTCAGCATCACAGGCAGAGCATCATCCTTAACGCGTCCTGAACAAGAGCGCGCCAACAGCGGGGGCAGGGAGGATGAAATCCTATGGCACCCAACGGCAGACTAGGTGCGGGCCCGCGATGCATTGCGATCGTCGGCCCGTTTCAGAGCGGCAAGACCACGCTTCTTGAGGCCATCCTGGAGCGGACCGGAACCGTTTCGCGGGCCGGGCGCGTGGCGAATGGGGACAGCGTGGGCGATGCGAGCGCCGAGGCCCGCGCTCATGCCATGAGCATCGAGCCCAATGTGGCCACGGTGAATTTTCTGGGCGAGAACCTGACCTTCGTCGACTGCCCCGGCTCCACGGAATTCCTGCACGAAATGCGCAACATCACGCCGGTCTGCGACGCGGCGATCGTCGTGTGCGAGGCGGACGAGCGCAAGATCCCGGCGCTTGAGATTATCCTGCGCGAACTGGAAGAAGCCGACATTCCGCGCTTCCTTTTCATCAACAAGATCGACACCGCCACCCAGCGCATTCGCGAAACGCTTGCGCTGCTGCAGGAGGCGTCGCGCACGCCGCTGCTCCTGCGCCAGATTCCGCTCTGGAAGGACGGCATTGCGGTGGGCTTCATCGATCTCGCGCTCGAGCGTGCCTTCATCTATCGCGAGCATGCGCCGAGCGAGGTGGTGGATCTCCCCGAGGGCGAACTGCCGCGGGAAAAGGAAGCGCGCTTTGCCATGCTCGAACGCTTGGCCGATTACGACGACGCGCTCATGGAGGAGCTGATCTCCGAGATCGAGCCGCCGCGCGACCAGATCTTCGACGATCTCTCCAAGGAGCTGCGGGAGAGGCATGTGGTGCCGGCGCTCATCGGCTCGGCGGAGCGCGGCAACGGCATCACGCGGCTGCTCAAGGCGTTGCGCCACGAGGCGCCGACACTGGCCGAGACCCGCGCGCGTCTCGGCATCCCCGAGCAGGGAGCGCCCTTGGCCCAGACCATGAAGAGCCTGCACCAGGGGCAGGGCGGCAAGCTCTCCATCGCCCGCGTCATGCGCGGCACCTTCCACGAGGGCGACACGGTGGTGGGCTCCCGCGGCGGCGAGGCGCGGATCGGCAGCCTGTTAACCATGGTGGGCAATACAACGTCCCGAAAGCCTGAGGCCGTCGCCGGGGATACGGTGGGCTTCGGCCGGCTGGAAAACATCGCCACGGGCGACAGCTTCGCGGCCGGCAAGGCAAGGCCCGAGGCCTTCCTGTCCGTTGCGCCGCCGGAGCCCGTCTATGCGGTGGCCCTCAAGGTCAAGGACCGCAAGGACGACGTGCGCCTCTCGAGCGCGCTGGCCAAGATCACCGAGGAGGATCCGTCGCTGGTGGTCGAAACCCGGCCCGAGATGGGCGAGATCCGGCTGCACGGCCAAGGCGAGATGCACCTGCGGGTGGCGGTGGAAAAGCTCGCCTCGCGCTTCCAGGTCGGCGTCGAGACCGCCAAGCCCAAGGTCGCCTATTGCGAGACGATCAAGCTGCCGGCAGCGGCCCGCGGCCGCCACCGCAAGCAGACCGGCGGCCATGGCCAGTTCGGCGACGTCATGATCGAGATCAAGCCATTACCGCGCGGGGAGGGCTTCGCCTTCCAGGACCAGATCACCGGCGGGGTGGTGCCGCGCCAGTACATCCCGTCCGTGGAGACGGGCGTCCGGGATGCGCTCAAATGCGGGCCGCTCGGCTTTCCCGTGGTGGATCTCGCCGTGAGCCTGACGGACGGCTCCTATCACACGGTCGATTCCTCGGACGCCGCCTTCCAGGCTGCCGCCAGGCTGGCCCTGGCCGAGGCGTTGCCGAAGGCCAAGCCCGTGCTGCTGGAGCCGGTTCTGTCGGTGGAGATCACGATCCCATCCGAGGCGCTGTCCAAGGCCACGGCCCTGGTGACCGGCCGGCGCGGGCAGATCCTCGGCTATGACGAGCGGCCCGGCTGGAACGGGTGGCAGGTCTTGAGCGCGACGATTCCGGAATCGGAGATCGGCGACCTCATTGTGGAACTGCGCTCCGCCACGGCAGGCGTCGGAACCTTCTCGACCCGGTTCGACCACATGGCCGAACTCAGCGGCCGACCGGCCGACATGGTGCTGCAGAAGGCCCATTAAAGCTCTTGGACCTGGACGATCTCAGTGGATCGTTCAGGTCTAAACTATTCTTATCGACAAAAGCGCTCTTCCGCGCCAAGTTAAGCTTTGACGGAGACGCCATCTCCCATGAAGCAACACGCGCCGCAAAGCGGAGGACGACGATGAACGCCACGAACCCGGCGCCTGCCACGGCAGGCGCTCAGGATCTTCCTGCAGCCCGCCCCTGGCTCAAATCCTATCCAGCAAGCGTTCCGCCTGTGATTGACGAGGCGAGGATCGGCACTGTCAACGACATCCTCCGTGATGCCCTGGCCAAGTACCCGAACCGCCCGGCCGCCGAGAGCTTCGGCAAGCGCGTGACCTATGCCCAGTTGGGGCGCGATGCAGATGCGGTCGCCTCCTGGCTCCAGGGCCAGGGGCTGAAAAAGGGCGACCGGGTCGCCATCATGATGCCGAACGTCATGGCCTATCCGGCGATCCTGTTCGGAATTCTGCTGGCCGGCGGCACGGTGGTGAACGTCAACCCGCTCTACACCCCGCGCGAGCTGACCTACCAGCTCAACGACTCCGGCGCCCGCTTCCTGTTCGTGCTCGAGAACTTCGGCACGACGGTCCAGGAATCGCTGCCCGAGATCAAGCTCGATCGGGTTGTCGTCGTGACGCCGGGCGATCTGCTCGGCCTGAAGGGCGCAATCATCAATCTCGTGTCCCGGCGCGTGAAGAAGGCCGTCAAGCCGTTCAGCCTGCCACAGGCGGTGACCTTCAAGGCTGTCATGGCTGAGGGCGCGCGCAGGAAGCCTCAGCCGGTCAGCGTGTCGCCGGACGACATCGCCTTCCTGCAGTACACGGGGGGCACGACCGGCGTTGCCAAGGGGGCGACGCTCCTCCACCGGAATGTGGTGGCCAACGTGATGCAGCTCGAAACCTGGATGGCCCCGTTCTTCGGTGACCGCGAGGATCATCTCATGGTCACCGCGCTGCCGCTCTACCACATCTTCGCTCTCACGGTCTGCGGCCTGCTGATGACGAAGATGGGCGGGTGTCAGCTTCTGATCGCCAATCCGCGCGACATCCCGGGTTTCGTGAAGACGCTCCAGAAAAGCCGCATCACGCTCATGTCGGGCCTCAACACCCTCTACAATGCCCTTGCCCATGCACCGGGGATCGAGAAGGTGGATTTCTCCCAGATGGTCCTGGCCGTTTCCGGCGGCATGGCCACCCAGGAAGCGGTGGCCAAAAAGTGGAAGCAGGTGACCGGGCAGCCGATCGTGGAGGGCTATGGCCTCTCCGAGACCTCGCCCGTGGTCTGCGCCAACCGCCTCGATATCGAGGAGTTCACCGGCACGATCGGCTATCCCCTGCCATCGACGGATGTAACCATCCGCGCCAGCGACGGCACGATCCTTCCCGATGGGGAGCGGGGCGAATTGTGTGTGAAGGGTCCGCAGGTGATGGCGGGCTACTGGCAACGACCCGATGAGACCGCGAAGGTTATGACATCGGACGGATGGTTCCGCACCGGGGACGTGGCGGTCATCCTGCCCGACGGTCAGATCAAGATCGTGGACCGCATGAAGGACATGGTTCTCGTCTCCGGCTTCAACGTCTATCCCAACGAGGTCGAGGATGTGCTCGCCAATCATCCGGGCGTGATGGAATCGGCCGTCATCGGCCTGCCGGACGAGCATTCGGGCGAGGCGGTGGTGGCCTATGTGGTCCGCAAGGACCCGAACGTCACCGCTGACGAGCTGCGCCAGTTCTGCCGCGAGAACATGACCGGCTACAAGGTGCCCCGCCGGATCGAGTTCCGCGAGACCTTGCCGAAGACCAATGTGGGCAAGGTTCTGCGCCGTGCGCTCAAGGAGGAGGCGGAGCAGTCTCACGTCCGCTGGAATTGAGCCCAAGAGTCTCTGAAAAGAAAAAAGCCGGGCCAAAGGCCCGGCAAAAGTAGAGGTCCGACAAATAAGTCAAAACCTTCCAGAGGGAACGGCCGACACGGCAGCGCCGGGAGGAAGAAAGCACTGCCGCGTTGAAATCAGCCACCGCTCATATCGACCGCATCGTGCCTCTTTGCAATGCAACATGCCTCATGAAAGGGCTGCATAGAACGCATGGCTCCTGTCACATGCGTGACAGAGTTCGACTAGCTATCGAGCTTGGCCGCAGGGATCGCGGTTAAAAGGTCCAGCGCTGAGCCTTGGAGATGAGGAAATCGCGGAAGGCCTGGACGCGGGCCACGGAGCGCATCTCCTCGGCATAAACCAAGTAGCTGTCGAGAGAGGGCATTTCCACGTCGCGCAGGATCTGGACGAGGTCCGGATTGCCCACGACGGCATAATCCGGCAGCACCGCGATCCCGGCGCCTGTTTCGACGGCGAGCTTCAAGGCCGTGATGTTGTTGACCACATAATGGTACTGGCGCGGCTCGCGTCCTTCGCGTCCGGCCGTGGCAAGCCAGTGCACGGCCATGAGATAGGACGGCTGGTGACCGCCGAAGGACACGATCCGGTGCTCGTCCAAGTCCTCCAGGGTCTTGGGCTCGCCGAACCGCTTGATGTAGTCGGCCGAGGCATAGACGTGGAAGTGGATGGTGAAGAGGCGGCGCTGGATCAGGTCGGGCTGGGCCGGGCGGCGCAGGCGGATGGCCACGTCGGCCTCGCGCATGGCGAGATCCAGCTCCTCGTTGGACAGGATCAGCTCGACCCGGACATCCGGGTAGAGGTCGAGAAACTCCGCAATGCGCTGGGCCAGCCAGATCGACCCGAGGCCGACCGTGGTCGTCACCTTCAGCTCGCCTGAGGGCCGTTCGCTGGTCTCGACAAGGCGGGCCTTGGTGGTCTCGAGCCGCATGCGCATGTCGCGGGCGGCCCGGAACAGCAGGTCGCCCTGCTCGGTGAGGATCAGGCCCCTGGCATGGCGGTGGAAGAGCGGGGCCTTCAGCTCGCGCTCGAGGGCACTGATCTGGCGGCTGACGGCGGACTGGCTGAGGCCCAGATCGTCACCGGCGCGCGTGAAGCTGCCCGCTTCAGCGACGGTGTAGAAGATCCGGATCTTGTCCCAGTCCACGGCATTCCCCTGATCCTTGCATGCTTCTAATGCAAGGCAGCCTCTATCTCTTATGAGCCGCGAGCCCGATGCAACAGGAAATCGGCCTGAAGGCTAAAGGGTTGTTAACAAATCCTATTCGGCGGCTTCCTGAGTGGCCTCCAGGGCCGCCAGATAGCGCTCCGAATCCAGAGCTGCCATGCAGCCCATGCCTGCCGAGGTGACGGCCTGACGGTAGATGTCATCCGTCACGTCGCCGGCGGCGAAGACGCCTGGAATATTGGTTTCGGTGGAGCCCGGCTTCGTCACCAGATAGCCGCCCGACTTCATCTCGAGCTGTCCGACGAAAAGCTCCGTCGAGGGCTTGTGGCCGATGGCGATGAACACGCCATCGGTCTTGAAGTCCGAGGCCTCACCCGAGACGAGGTTCTTGAGCCGCACATGGGTGACGGAGGAGGGGTTCTCCGAACCGCAGATCTCCTCGACGGCGGAGTTCCAGATCACCTCGATCTTCGGGTGATTGAAAAGGCGGTCCTGGAGGATGCGCTCGGCGCGCAAGTTGTCCCGGCGGTGGACCAGGGTGACCTTGGACGCGAGGTTCGCCAGGTACAGGGCTTCCTCGACGGCTGTGTTGCCGCCGCCCACGACCACGACCTCCTTGCCCCGGTAGAAGAACCCGTCGCAGGTGGCGCAGGCCGAGACGCCAAAGCCCTGGAACTGCCCCTCGGAGGGCAGGCCCAGCCACTTGGCCTGGGCGCCGGTCGCGACGATGAGGGCATCGCAGGTATAGGTGTCGCCGGAATCGCCCTCAAGCCGGAAGGGGCGCTGCTTCAGGTCCACCTTGGTGATGTGGTCGGAGACCATCTTGGTACCCACATGCTCGGCCTGCAGGCGCATCTGCTCCATGAGCCACGGACCCTGGATCACGTCGGCGAAGCCCGGGTAGTTCTCCACATCCGTGGTAATCATGAGCTGCCCGCCGGGCTGGAAGCCGGAGATCATCACGGGTTCTAGCAGCGCGCGCGCCGCATAGATCGCCGCCGTATAGCCTGCCGGCCCCGAGCCGATGATGATGAGCTTGGCGTGAGAATGGGCCATCAGGGGGTCTCCAGTGGAAAGGCGATGTCCGGCAAGCCGAGAGCGCGGCGGTGGCGGCTGAAGCCTTCAGCGATCGCTTTCGCGACCTTGGGTGTTGAATTTAAGGGTTCGTAGGGCTGTCCTTCAAGACGGCCTTCGAAGGGATGCACAATTCCATGGCTCTTAAGCCCGTTCATGTAAACATCCAGTTTCGGATGGCCGCCGGAGGGCTCGAAGACCAGGATCGGCCGCCCCGTGGCGGCCGCCTCGCCGATCATGTTGAAGGAATCCGCCGTCGCGACGATGAAATCGGCAAGGGCAAGAAGATCCACGTAAGGGTTCTCGCCGGTCCCGTCCCAGAAGAAGCCGCCATGTTTGGATGTGAGGGCCATCAGGGCCTCCCGCAAGGTGGCAGGGGTGCGGCGCGAGGCCGTGACCATCAATCCGGCTCCGGTCTCGGCAATGGACGCCAGGTGCTCCACCAGGCGGGCGATATTCTCCTCGGTGAAACGGTGATGGCGGCTGTTCCCTCCGGCCAGGACGGCAACCCGAGGATGGGGCAGATGAGCGAGGCGCGGATCGGGTTTCGCACGGGCAGTCTCGATCCGCTGCGCCGAGACCCGGTGGGGCGGCGTCAGAGTGGTGAGGATGTTGGGTCCCCTCAGGCGGTCGTAGCTCGGCGACCAGATCAAGTCGGCGGTTTGCGGCCCGGTGCGGGGGTCCTTGAGGAACACCGTGTAGGTTCGCCCGCCTGACGCCCGTTTCACATGGCGCAGATAGGCCACGGCCCGGCGGCCTGAGGCGATAAGCAGGTCGGGGAAGGGTGGGGCGAGAGGGCTGTCGGGAGCGCCCGGACGTTCGCGCAGGTCGATAGGACCCCAAGGCATCAGCCATGTGAAGGGCGCTTTCGGCTTCACCCTGCGGATCTCAGGGACCAAGCCCAGCGCCTCGGCCACGCTCAGGGCCTGCAGCTCGTCCCCGGCCTTGCCGTCCGTCAGCACCCAGGTGATAGGGCCAGTTTCCTCGCGCAACATTCGATCAATGAGCCTGTGGAGTTCATGAAGTTCGTTGCGACTTAATCGCCCGTCCTCCTTGTGCGGATCCCTTATACGGTCTAGTCAGCCAAGACGAGATTTTTTGACCTGATACTGCATGATCCAAGCGTTCGGCCGGTTTTGCCCGCCTCGGTCATGCCTACGGAGTTACCGTGCGCGGACGCCTCGATTCCATCGACTGGGCCATTCTGAAAGAGCTTCAAGCCGACGGCAGCATCACCAACGTGGAACTCGCCCGCCGGGTGGGCCTGTCGGCGCCCCCGTGCCTGCGCCGGGTGCGGGCGCTGGAGAGCGCCGGCATCATCAAGGCCTATCGGGCTATCCTCGACCCGAAGAACCTCGGCTTCGAGATCGTCTGCTTTGCCATGGTGCAGCTCGACGTACAGGGCAAGAAGGAACTTCGGGAGTTCGAGCAGCGGGTCAAGGACTGGGCCATGGTCCGCGAGTGCTGGACCCTCTCAGGCGACATCGACTTCATCATGAAATGCGTGGCCCCGAACCTCGCGTCCTTCCAGGGTCTTGTCTCCGAGCTCACCAGCCTGCCGAACGTGCGCAACGTCCGCACGGCGCTCACCCTCGATCTCATCAAGGACGAGCCGCTGGTGCCGATCGAGGATGTGGCGCCGGTCGAAGGCTAAAGCGTCATCCCGGGGCCGCGGCAGCGGAACCCGGGATCGCTGGACGAGAGTGGCGCTGCAAACCCTCCTCCCCCTTGTGGGGGGAGTTGGAGGTGGGGGTGCTGGCGCCAGACCTGCATAGGCTATCACCCACACACCCACCCTTTATCCCTCCCCACAAGGGGGAGGGAAAAAGCTCTCCCTTCTGCACCCGATCCCGGATCTCCGCTGACGCTTCGTCCGGGATGACCATGCTTTGAAGATTAAATCTGCCGCCGCAGCCAGCGGACCCAATGCTGCGTCACGGCGACGGTGCGGCCCTGCTCGTTGGGGGCGACGCTGGGGGCGTGCGCGTCGAGCACGGCCAGCATGGGATGCTGCGCGAAAACCTCACCCCGGCGGCCGACAGCCAAGGCTTCGCCCTCGACCGCATCGTGTCCACCACCATCCCCGCCGCGCCGCCGATAGCCGCCACCTCCGCCGGGAAAGGCCGTGAGGGTGACGCTGGTCAGCCGCACGACGAGACGGGGACCTCGCGGATCGGTTCGGTCGGCAAAGGAGCGCCGCAGCTCATCGAGAGCGACGGAGGCGACGAAGTCGGCGTAGGGTCCGAGGCGCTTGGCCTTTAGGACGCTCACATCCACGGAAAAGGACGAGAAGGCTTGCGGGAAGCTCTGCGCCTGAGCGGGCACGGCAAAGCCTGCGCTGGCGAGACCGGCACAGGCGAGAGCTTTCAGAAGCGAGCGGCGGGAGAGAGGGGACATCATCGAATTTCTCACTGTTGAAGCCCCCTTCTTCGCATCAGGCGCCGAACTGGACGCCGACAACCTCGTAGGACTTGCCACCGCCAGGGGTCGAGACTTCCACCGTGTCGCCGATGGTCTTGCCCATCAGGGCGCGGGCGATGGGGGAGGCGACCGAGACGCGGCCGGAGCGCACGTCGGCTTCGGGCTCGCCCACGATCTGGTAGGTTTTCTCTTCCTCGGTGTCCTCATCGACGAGCTTCACGATGGCGCCGAACTTGATCCGGTCGCCCGAGAGCTTCGTGATGTCGATGACCTCGGCACGAGAGATCAGGCTCTCCAGCTCAAGGATGCGGCCCTCGTTGAGGGATTGGGCTTCCTTGGCGGCATGATATTCGGCGTTTTCTGACAGGTCGCCAAGCGCGCGGGCTTCCGCAATCGCCTGGATGATCCGGGGGCGTTCCACCTGCTGCCGCTGCTTGAGCTCTTCCTCGAGCGCCGCGAAACCCTTGATCGTCAGAGGGACCTTGTCCATCGTTTGTCTCGTCCAAAAAGAGGTACGAGGCCGCTGTTGCCAGCGCCCTCGCATGTCAACGAAAACTTACCAGAAGCTTCGCAGTTCCAATGTGAGGCCGGATGCCTCAGGCAAAGTATTCCTGAAGCGCCCGAACTTCGAGATCGCCGCTGAGGTATGCGTTGATGCCCTCGGCTGCGGCGACCGCTCCTGCAAGAGTGGTGTAGTAAGGTATCTTATGCAAGAGGGCTGCTTGTCTCAAGGACCGGGAATCCGAGAGGGCGCCGGCCCCTTCGGTGGTATTGAAGACCAGCTGGATGTCCCCGTTCTTCATGGCATCGACCACATGGGGACGGCCTTCGAGCACCTTGTTGATGCGCTTCGCCTTGACGCCCTGCTCCTCGAGATAGCGCTGAGTGCCGGCCGTGGCCACGATCTGGAACCCGGCCTCCTCCAGCATCTTCACCGCGGGCAAGATCCGCGGCTTGTCCGAGTCGCGGATCGACACGAACAGGGTGCCAGTCTTCGGCAGCTGGCTTCCCGCGCCGAGCTGACTCTTGGCGAAGGCCACCCCGAAGCCCCGATCGAGGCCGATAACCTCGCCGGTGGAGCGCATCTCCGGCCCGAGCAGCACGTCCACGCCCGGGAAACGGTTGAAGGGGAACACGGCCTCCTTCACGGCGATATGCGGCAGCTCCTTTGGCGTGAGGCCGAAGGTCGCCAGGCCCTCTCCGGCCATGATGCGGGCCGCGATCTTGGCGATGGGCTCGCCGATGACCTTGGCCACGAAGGGCACCGTACGCGAGGCGCGGGGGTTCACCTCCAGCACATAGATCGTGCCGTCCTTGATGGCGTATTGCACGTTCATCAGGCCGCCGACCTCAAGCGCCAGCGCCAGGGCCTTCGTCTGGCGCTCCAGCTCGGCGATGATCTCAGGCGAGAGGGAGCGGGGCGGCAGCGAGCAGGCGGAATCGCCCGAGTGGATGCCTGCCTCCTCGATATGCTCCATGATGCCGGCAATGAACGAGTCCTTGCCGTCGCAGAGGCAGTCCACGTCCACCTCGATGGCATCCGAGAGGTAGCGGTCGAAGAGCAGCGGGTTCTTGCCCAGCACCGTGTTGATCTGGCCGGTCTTGTCATTGGGGTAGCGGGCCTTCACGTCGGACGGGATCAGGCTGGGCAGGGTGCCGAGCAGGTAATCCTCGAACTGCGCCTCGTCGCGGATGATCGCCATGGCCCGGCCGCCGAGCACGTAGGACGGGCGCACCACGAATGGCAGGCCGAGTTCGGCGGCGATCAGGCGGGCCTGCTCCACCGAATAGGCGATGCCGTTCTTGGGCTGCTTGAGGTGCAGCTTGTCGAGGAGGCGCTTGAACCGGTCCCGGTCCTCGGCGAGGTCGATGGCCTCCGGCGAGGTGCCGAGGATCGGCACGCCGGCTTCTTCCAAAGCATGGGCGAGCTTGAGCGGCGTCTGGCCGCCGAACTGCACGATCACGCCGTGGAGCGTGCCTTTGGAACGTTCGGTCTCGATGATCTCCAGCACGTCTTCCTGCGTCAGCGGCTCGAAATAGAGCCTGTCGGAGGTGTCATAGTCGGTCGAGACCGTCTCCGGGTTGCAGTTGATCATGATGGTCTCATAGCCCGCGTCTTTGAGCGCGAAGCAGGCATGACAGCAGCAGTAATCGAACTCGATGCCCTGGCCGATCCGGTTCGGGCCGCCGCCGAGGATGATGACCTTCTTGGCGTCCGATGGATTCGACTCGTCGGCCGGGTTGCCGGCGAACGGCGCGGTATAGGTCGAGTACATATAGGCGGTGGGTGAAGCGAACTCCGCCGCGCAGGTGTCGATGCGCTTGTACACCGGGCGCACGGACAGCGAGCGGCGCAAGCTCCTCACCTCAGCCTCGGACTTGTGGGCGAGAACCGCGAGGCGTGCATCCGAGAAGCCGAGGCTTTTGAGCTGGCGGAAGGCGCCGGGGGTCTGCGGCAGGCCGTGGGCCTTCACCTTGGCTTCCATGTCGATGATATCCTGGAGCTGCTCCAGGAACCAGCGGTCGATCTTGCAGCTCTCGTAAACCTCGTCATGGCTGACGCCGAGGCGCAGCGCCTGGGCGACCTTCAGGATCCGGTCGGGAGTGGGGGTGCCGATGGCGGCCTTGATGGCGTTGCGGTCGTCGCCCTTGCCCATGCCTTCGATCTCGATCTCGTCGAGGCCGGTGAGGCCGGTCTCGAGCGAGCGCAGCGCCTTCTGCAGCGATTCCGGGAAGGAGCGGCCGATGGCCATGGCCTCGCCCACGGATTTCATCGCCGTGGTCAGGGTCGTCGAGGCGCCCGGGAACTTCTCGAAGGCGAAGCGCGGGATCTTGGTGACCACGTAGTCGATGGTCGGCTCGAAGGAGGCCGGGGTCGCGCCGCCGGTGATGTCGTTGGCGATCTCGTCCAGCGTGTAGCCGACGGCGAGCTTCGCCGCGACCTTGGCGATGGGGAAGCCCGTGGCCTTCGACGCCAGGGCGGACGAGCGCGACACGCGCGGGTTCATCTCGATCACGATCATGCGCCCGTTCTCCGGGTTGATCGCGAACTGCACGTTCGAGCCGCCGGTCTCGACGCCGATCTCGCGCAAAACCGCCAGCGAGGCGTCGCGCATGATCTGATATTCCTTGTCGGTCAGCGTAAGTGCCGGAGCGACGGTGATGGAATCGCCCGTGTGCACGCCCATCGGGTCGAAGTTTTCGATGGAGCAGATGATGATGCAGTTGTCCGCCTTGTCGCGGACGACCTCCATCTCGTACTCCTTCCAGCCGAGCACGCTCTCCTCGATCAGCACCTCGTTTGTGGGCGAGGCGTCGAGGCCGCCCTCCACGATGCTGAGGAATTCCTCGCGGTTATACGCGATGCCGCCGCCGGTGCCGCCCATGGTGAAGGACGGGCGGATGATGGCCGGCAGGCCGACCTCGGCCAGCGCCAGCAGGGCCTCGCCGAGGGCGTGCTCCTGATAGCGCTTGCGCCGCTCGTTCTCGCCCGCATCCCACTTGAGCTTGTAGGCGGCGATCATGCGCTTCTTGTCGCCCGGATGAATGTCGAGCGCTTCCATGCGGGCGAGCTCGGCCAGATACGCGTCGCGGTCGGCCTTCTTGAGCGCCGATGCGTTGGCGAGGCGCGATTTCGGCGTGTCGAGGCCGATCTTGGTCATGGCCTCGCGGAAGAGCTGGCGGTCCTCGGCCTTGTCGATGGCTTCCGCCGTGGCGCCGATCATCTCCACGTTGAACTTGTCGAGCACGCCCATCTTCTTGAGCGACAGGGCGCAGTTCAGCGCCGTCTGGCCGCCCATGGTGGGCAGGATCGCGTCGGGGCGCTCCTTCTCGATGATCTTGGCGACGATCTCGGGCGTGATCGGCTCCACATAGGTGGCGTGCGCGAGATCCGGATCCGTCATGATCGTGGCGGGATTCGAATTCACCAGGATGATGCGGTAGCCTTCCTCCTTCAGGGCCTTCACGGCCTGGGTGCCCGAATAATCGAACTCCACGGCCTGGCCGATGATGATCGGCCCGGCGCCGACGATGAGAATGGAGGAGATGTCTGTCCGCTTCGGCATTGGGCCACCCAGGCGTGTCCAGCCGCGCGGCCGTAGAGCTACGGCGCTTCAAGCGCAGCCGGGATGTGATCGGATTATAGGTTGAGGGAGGCTCTTACACGGACCTTGGGCAAATTCAAAGGCCCGAGCACCGATTTAGACAGCCAATGTCCATGCGGTACGATCCGCCGGGACCGAGTCGGCAACGGAGTTGGGAAAACATGGCCATGGCAGAAGAACCGCGCTGGACTGTGGTGACGGGAGCCTCCAGCGGGATTGGCGCGGAGCTGGCCCGCGTTTTCGCCGCCAGGGGCTATCCGCTGGTCCTGACCGCCCGGCGGCACGAGCGGCTGGAGGCGCTGGCCGACGAGATCCGCCGGGCCCATGCGGTTCCTGTCGAGATCATGGCTCTCGATCTCGGGGACCGGGAGGCGCCGCAGGACTTGGCTGAGATGCTTCGGGAGCGGGGCATCACGGTCCATACCCTGGTCAACAATGCGGGCTTTGGACTACGGGGCTATTTCGCGTCGCTTCCCCACGAGAAGCAGATGGCCATGATCGACCTCAACGTCACGGCCCTGACCTCGCTGTCACGCCTGATGCTGCCGGGCATGATCGAGCGCCGGCGGGGCGGGATCCTGAACGTGGCCTCCATCGCGGCCTTCCAGGCTGGGCCCTACATGGCGGTCTATTATGCGACGAAGGCCTTCGTTCTATCGCTGTCCGAGGCTCTGCACGACGAGGCAAAGCCCCATGGCGTGACCGTGACGGCCCTTTGCCCTGGACCGACCGAGAGCGAGTTCTCGGACACGGCTGGCCTGAAGGATTCCCGGCTGTTCAATGCCGGTGTCATGTCATCAGTTGAGGTTGCCCGCGTCGGACTCGAAGGCTACGAGACGGGCCAAGCCATCGTCATTCCGGGCGCCAAGAACCGGGCTGGCGCTATCGGGGCCAAGTTCATGCCGCGCTTCGTCTCCCGCCGGATCGCCGGGCTTCTGCAGGGAATGAAGTGACGGGCGGGGCAGAAGCCGCTATCGAAGCCTCGTGACCGTCTCTCGACCCCTCCACCTCCTCGTCCGCCAGTTCACCGCCTTCTTCGGCGTGGGCTTGGTCGCGGCCGTCGTCCATTACGGACTCCTGATTGGCCTCGTGGAGGGCAGCAGCCTTCATCCGGTTCCGGCGACGCTGGCCGGCTATGTGGCAGGAGGGCTCGTTTCCTACGTGCTCAACCGCCGGCACACCTATACCAGCGACAGGCCGCATCGGGAGGCGACCTGGCGCTTCGCCGTCGTGGCTCTCGTAGGCTTTCTCGTGACCTGGTTCCTGATGCACGCCTTCACGGTCTGGCTCGCAGGGCCTTATTTGCCCTCGCAGGTCATCACCACGGGCGTGGTGATGCTGTGGAGCTTCATGGCACACAAGGCTTGGACCTTCGCCTGACGATCAGGCGGGTCGTCCCACAAAGGTCATCCGCGCCTGATTGTGCCCGAGATTGCGCGCGGCCCGCTCCGGCCTGAAACCGGCATCCTCCAGCAGATCGACGATCTCCTCCCCGCTGTACTGCGCAAGCCCCACTTCCTCGCGGATCTTGCGGTACTCGGAAAAAGCCGTGCGGGCGAGGCCGGTCACGGCTGAGCGCAGGAAGCCGCCTTGCCAGGCAAAGGAGAGCAGCGCCTTGGCATCAGTGAGCGGGCTGATGTCGGGCGGGATGATGTCGCCGAGGATCAGCCTGCCTTCCTCCTTCAGCTTGTCATGCGCAAGCTTCAGAAGGGCGCGGAACTCATCCAGGGAAAGGTACTGGACGAGGGAGTTCACGACGATGAGATCGAAGGAGGCGTCCGGCAGATTGGCGACGTCATCCGTCGATAGCACCGTGATCCGCCCGTTGTCCTTGAACCGCTCGTTGAGGCGTTCGCGCACCAGCGGGGCTGCATCGCTCAAGATGAGGCGGGCGCATTTCGCCGCGATTGTGTCGGCAAACAGCGCCTCGCCGCAGCCATAGTCGAACACTGCCGCATCCGGAGAGGGGATGAGGCCGATGATATCGTTGGCGATCAGCCGATAATGGAGGAGTTTGTGCCGCTCGCCCGTATAGATCGGCGTGTCCTGGTTCCAGTAGTCGCGCCAGTTCATCGAAGAAGCTTCCCCCGCTCGGTTTCAGGATTCCGCCGACAGCGAAGCCGAGTCATGCAGCCTGCCGCGCAGTTTCGCAACCTGCTTGGTCAGGGTGCCGAGCTCACCCGAGGACAAGCTCAGTGGGTCGGCAAAGCGAAGGTTTGTCACGATCGTGATCTAAAACTGCAATAACCGTAAAATTTAGGTTGCGCACAATCGAAATGGTCGCTAGAAGAGTATTTAGATTGTACGCAATCAAATTGTGAGCGTGCAGTTTGGCAGCCTGACGATCAGGTATAAGAATCCAAGGAGCTTTTCGATGACCCCTCTCTACACAGCCCATGCCTCAGCTCAGGGCGGACGCGAAGGCGTGGCCGCTTCCAACGACGGCAAGCTGGAGGTTCGCCTCTCTACGCCGAAGGAGCTCGGCGGCGCGGGCGGCGAGGGGACAAATCCGGAGCAGCTTTTCGCAGCCGGTTATTCCGCCTGCTTTCTCGGTGCCCTGAAGTTCGTGGCGGCCCAGAACAAGGTCGCGCTTCCGGCCGACACGTCGGTCGAGGCCAAGGTCGGCATTGGCAAGCGTGACGACGGCGCGGGCTTTGGGCTGGTGGTCGAGCTGAAGGCCAGCCTACCGGGCCTGTCTCACGACCAGGCGACGGACCTGCTGCACAAGGCCGATGTGGTGTGCCCGTACTCGCACGCCATCCGCGGCAACGTTCAGGTCACGCTGTCGGTCTAGAGCATTTTCGGCGAAGTGGACCCGGTTCGCCGTCAAAAAATGCGACAATCCAAAGAAGAGAGATGATTCCACGCTAGTGGAAACAGCTCTAAAAATTTATCGACGCCGTAGGGGCGAAGGCCTCCTGCTCATCGGGCAGGGGGCCTTTTTGATGGTCAGGTCCACAGCTTCATGAGCGGTCCGTCAGCGCCGTCCACGGGGTCTGCACTTGGCAGAGGCACCTGGGCGATGCGCTGCTGTGAGGAGGCCAGCGCCTTGGGATCGTCGCGGACCGTGTCGTAATCGGACCCGTTCGGATAGGCGCCGACCACAGTGAAATCGTCGCTCGCATTGATCAGAGCATGGGCGACGCCGGCCGGGATGACAATCACATCGCCCATGGTCACGGAGACGAGGTCGCCATCCTCACCGCCGAAGCGGATCGATCCTGAGCCCGATACGATGCCGAGCACCTCATGGGTGTTCGGGTGGTAATGGTGATAATCGTGAATGCTGTCGAGCCAGGCATTCGTCCAGCCATTCTTGGCGAAGGTCGCCTTGAACGCTTTGGCCGGATCGTCGGCAGCGGGCGGGATCGCCCCGCGGCGGACGATCAGCGGCAGCGACGAGTTGGGCACGATGCCGTTGCTGCGGAAGACGTAAGTGTCCGTTCCGAGCGGTGCGTTGTAGCCCCGCGGATCGCCATATCCTTTCGCCTGCGCCATGCGTTCCTCCCTTCAATTCGGGGAGGGAACGCTCAGGGCAGGCGAAAGATCGAGCGGGGCTTTTCGAAAGAGGCAAGCATCGGACCCAAAAGTGGATCTGCACTTTTGGGATCGATCCGATGCGTTAGGACTCTTACATGCCGATCAGCATCGCCGCGACGGCGCGGTCGATGGACAGGTAGAACATGCCGAAGGCCACCATCGCCGCGAATGCGAACTCGATGATCTGGTTCTTGAAGATGCGGAATTGCGCGAAGAGGTTCTGGCCGAAGATCGAGATCAGCCAAGCCGTGGTGAGCACCACCGGGAAGATGAAGAGATAGGACCAAGTGCTCTCGACCGGGCCCACATTGGAGGGGTCGATCAGCGGGCGGATGTTGCGCACCCACGGAGCATAGAGGGCGGCATAGAGCGAGGTCAGCCAGGAGAGCGTGACGGCAATGCCGAGGTGGAACGTGAACAGGTTGTGCAGCCGGCTGAATTCGCCGGAATCGTCATCGAAATTCATTGAAAAGCCCCCAAATCAAGAACCGGAATCATTTTCGTTTTATGGTTAATGATCGGTTACCGTGATTTGGGCGGCTGGCGCAACCCACTCGTTTGTCGCGGCGCCAGCCTGAAATGCTTGAGCTTTCAGCCCCGGGTCTTCTTCTCGTCCATCAGCTGGACGAAGCGGTCGAACAGGTAATGGCTGTCCTGCGGGCCAGGCGAGGCCTCCGGGTGGTACTGCACCGAGAAAGCCGGGCGATCGGTCAGCGAGATGCCGCAATTGGAGCCGTCGAACAGGGAGACGTGGGTCTCCACCGCGTTCTTCGGCAGGGTCTCCGGATCCACCGCGAAGCCGTGATTCATGGAGGTGATCTCGACCTTGCCGGTGGTCCTGTCCTTCACCGGGTGGTTCGCCCCATGATGGCCCTGGTGCATCTTCTTGGTCTTGGCGCCCACGGCGAGGCTCAGCATCTGGTGGCCGAGGCAGATGCCGAAGGTCGGGATCTTCTCGTCCAGGACCTTGCGGATCACTGGAACGGCATATTCGCCTGTGGCCGCCGGATCGCCAGGGCCGTTGGAGAGGAATACGCCGTCGGGCTTCAGCGCCAGCACGTCCTCGGCCGTGGCGGTGGCGGGCACCACCGTGACCTTGCAGCCGGCCTGGGCCAGCAGCCGCAGGATATTGCGCTTCACGCCGTAATCGATGGCGACCACATGGTGCTTATGCGATCCGTCCTGGTGGCCGTAGCCCTCGCCCCGGTTCCAGGTGGTCTCGTCCCAGTCGAAGCGCTGGCCGCTGGTGACCAGCGGCACGAGATCCTGGCCGTCCATGGACGGGAGCGCTGCGGCCTTGGCCTTCAGGGCGCCGATGTCGAAGCGGCCTTCCGGGTCGTGGGCGATGACCGCATTGGGCATGCCCCGGTCGCGGATCAGGGCCGTCAGCGCCCGGGTGTCGATTCCGGTAAGGCCCACGATGCTGCGGGCCTTCAGCCAGGCGTCGAGGTCGCGGGACGCGCGCCAGTTGGACGGCTCGGTGATCGAGGCCGCCAGCACGGCGCCGCGCACGCCCGAGGACGAGGCGGCGTTGACGCTCTCGATGTCTTCCTCATTGGTGCCCACATTGCCGATATGCGGGAAGGTGAAGGTAATGATCTGGCCGGCATAGGACGGGTCCGTCAGGATCTCCTGATAGCCGGTCATGGCGGTGTTGAAGCAGACCTCGCCGGTCGCCTCGCCCTCGGCGCCGATGCCGAAGCCCTCGAGAACCGTGCCGTCCTGGAGCACGAGAACAGCCGTCGCGCGCGGCTCTGCCCAGCCACTCGCCGTGTCTTTGTCTTGCAGCATCGTCATGATCTCTTTAAGTCCGGGGCCAATGGGCCGTGCTTGAGCAGGCCGCATCCGGGCCGCCCGTGAACTGTCCTGCGTGACTTAAGGGGCCGGCTGCCGTCAGTCAACGCTCAAGCGACCGAAAACCAAGGAGATATCCATGCTGCGCGAACGTTTCACCGCCGACATGAAAGAGGCCATGAAGGCTGGGGAAAAGGGGCGCCTGGGTGCCATTCGCCTGATTCAGGCCGCCCTCAAGGACAAGGACATTGAGGCTCGCGGCAACGGCAAGGAGCCGCTGTCCGATGAGGAGATCCTGGCCATGCTGCAGAAAATGGTGAAGCAGCGCCAGGAATCGATCGCCATGTACGAGCAGGGCGGTCGAACGGAGCTGGCTCAGCAGGAAAAGGACGAGGTAGCGGTCATTACGTCCTACCTGCCGCAGCAGATGGACGAGGCTGAGACGAAGGCCGCCATCGAGGCCGCCATCGCCGAGACCGGCGCCGCCTCCATGAAAGACATGGGTAAGGTCGTCGGCGCTCTCCGTGCCAAGTATGCCGGCCGCATGGACTTCGCCAAGGCGAGCGGGCTGGTGAAGGACATGCTGCCGAAGGGGTGAACCCTTCCGAATGTGCCCTCGTCATCACCGGCCTTGTGCCGGTGATCTCGGCCGGAAAGGCGCAGCGCCTCACAGGATCGAGATGGCCGGGACAAGCCCGGCCATGACGAGGAGAGGAGACTAAGGACAGGTTTCTTAAGGCTTCGCCGCCGGAGCCGCTGCATTGGCCTCAGGCGCCTGGCCAGGAGCGCCCATGCGGCGGCCGCGGACCTCTTCCGCCTGCTTCTGAAGCTCTTCCTGGATCTTCTTCTGCTGCTCGGCCAGAACCTGCGGATCGACCGGCGGGCCATCGAAGGCCTTGCCGAAACCATCCATCGGCACGCTGAAGGCCACTTCCTTACCGGCCTGGTTCCGGGCGCTGACATTCAGGGTCGTGCCCTTCTTGAGCGCCGCGACGAGGTCGTCCTTCACCGCCGCTTCAGCGAAGCAACCATGCGGAAGGCAGCTGGAGTAGCGGCCGGCCGCAGGCTGGCTCTTCTCCGCCGCGATCCGGATGCCCGGCGGCACGAGCAGGCCGAGGGGCATCAGGATCCGCAGGGTCTTGGGCGCGTTCTTGGCTTTCACGTCATACAAAGCCACGGCAACGATGCGCTGTCCCTTATCGGTCACGAAATCGCGTGTGGTATAGCAGATCTCAGCTTTCGCGCGCTCATCCTTGCCGCAGACCTTCGTCCATTCTGGCTGGGAGGGCGATGCTTTGAGCGCAACCAAAACAGGCGCTGGAGCAGGAGCGGCAGGCTGGGCCTGCTGGTTTTTAGGAGCAGGCTGATCCTTCGGCGCAGGCTGCTTCGGCTTCGGGGCCTGTCCTGAAGTCTGCGCGAGACCCGGCAGGGGGCTGAGTGCCAGCATGGTGGCCATCACGGCCCCGGAAAGGCGGGAAAGGGTAGGCATTTCGGGAGTTCTCCTCTCGTTGAACTGAACTGTCATCGGCCGGCTCTCCCAGGAGCCGAGGGGCACTCGGCTGGAACCCGCCTTGGGGATCGGCCGTCTATCGGGCAGGTTGATGTCAGAATTTGGATGACGGGTCGTTAAAGCCGATCTGCAGGAGCGCGCGAATGAACAAGGGATTTGGCGTAACCGTGACGGTGCCGCAGCCGGACGGCCAGGAACCGAAGACCGCCCCCTTGGTGGTGGTCGCCCGCGACGAGCAGGACGCCGAGTTGGTTGCGGTACAGGCAGCAGGACCGAACTCTTCCGCCGAAACCCTGCGCGAACTCACGGACGAGGAGGTTTTGGCTTACGATCTCGATCTCCAGGCGCATGGCAGCGCGAAAGTCCTGCCCATCCTCAATCTTTAGCAATCCCGGAGCAGGGCGAAGCGCCGCAGCGACCGGCACCATCGTCTGAGTGTTCAAGATCCGGCTTTGCTGCTAGGCAGATTAGATATGTTCCAAAATCCTCGCCAATGTCCTCGCAGACCATCCTCGTGTCCCTGATCCATCTGCCGATTGTGTCCGCTGCCGCCCAGGCGGGGCAGGGCCGGGACGGGCATGGGCAAGCCGCGATGCCTGCGCGCGGCGACCAAGAAGATTATGCCACCGGTGAGCGCAATGTACGGTAAGCCAGACGCTTCCATGCGCGCTCCAGGAGATGCCTCGACTGACCGCCTGCGCCTCTTCTTTCAGCAGGCGCCTGGGATGATCGCGATCCTCAGCGGACCCGATCACGTGTTCGAGTTTGCCAACACGGCTTATCTGGATCTCGTCGGCCGGCGTGCGGTTGTCGGCATGCGGGTGCGCGATGTGCTGCCGGAACTGCAGGAGCAGGGCACCGTGGCGCTCCTCGACAAGGTCTATTCCACGGGCGAGCCGTTCATCGGGCGGCGAATGCCCGTTGCCTTCCAGCGTCAGGCGAATGCTCCAGCGGAAACCCGCTACATGGACTTTGTCTACCAGCCGGTGGTGGACGACCAGGCGCGGGTGACGGGCATCTTCGCGCAGGGCTTTGATGTCACCCAGCAGGTCGAGACGGAAGCGGCCTTCAGCGAGAGCGAGGCGCGATACCGGCTATTTTCGGAGGAGACCCGGGAAGGCGTCGTCATCCATAACGGCAAGGTCATCCTCGACTGCAACCCGGCCTATGCCCGCCTCTTCGGTTATGGCGATGTGGCCGAGGTCATCGGGCTACCCAGCACGGCTTTCGTAAGCCCCAGGAGCGCTGCCCTTCTTCAGGCGAAAGGGGCTGTGGGTGACGAAGAGCCCTACGAAATCGAAGCGATCCGCAAGGATGGCTCCGTCTTTCCGGCCGAGTTCGTGGGCCGCGTGGCCACATGGAAAGGCCAGAAGGTGCGGATTGGTCTGGCGCGCGACCTCACCGAGCGCAAGCGGCGCGAGGCTGCGCTGCGGGAGAGCGAGGCTCACTTCGCCGCCATCTTCGATCAGTCCGCTGCCGGGCTTGCAGAGGCTGACCTGACCGGGCGCCTTCTCCGGGTGAATGACCGGTTCTGTGAGATCTCTGGCTACACCCGCGAGGAACTCGTGAATGGCCGGCGCATGCAGGACATCACCCATCCCGACGACCTGCCCGGAAACCTCGTTCTCTTCCAGAAGGCAATCGAGACTGGCGAACCGTTCGAGATTGAAAAACGCTACATTCGACCGGACGGCTCGGAGGTGTGGGTCAGCAATACGGTGACGCTGATCCGCGACGCGATGGGCGAGGCGCACTCGATGGCGTCGGTGAGCATCGACCTCACGGCGCGCCGTGAGGCCGAGACTGCCCTGCGCCAGAGCGAGAACCGCCTTCGGCTGGCTCTCGATGCCGGCCGCATGGCGGTGTGGGAGAGCGACAGCCGCACCAACTCTGTGACGACCTCACCTGAACTCAACCGCCTTCTCGGCTTCTCCGAGGATGAGACCCCGACCATCGAGGAGATCCGGGCTCGCTATGCGCCCGGCGCGCGGGACCGGCTCCGTGCTGCCGCTGCCGCCGCGCTCCAACGGGGTGAGCGTAATGCCGAGGAAGAGCTCGAGATCATCTGGCCTGACGGTTCCCATCATTGGCTGCTTCTCAGGGCGGACCTGGAGGTTGTCCCGGGAGAGGACGGTGCCGTCTCCATCAAAGCCACGGGCGTTGCCTTCGACATCACTGAGCGCAAACTGTGGGAGGAGCGTCAGCGTCTGCTGATCAACGAACTCAATCATCGTGTGAAGAACACGCTCGCCACGGTTCAATCGATCGCTCTCCAGAGCTTTCGCCACACGGAGGCTGCAACCGGTTCGAACGTCACGGCCTTTCAGGATCGCCTGTTTGCTCTCGCACGGGCGCATGACATCCTCACCCGTGACAACTGGGAGGGGGCCGAGCTTCGAGACATTGTCGGTGAGGTGATCGAACCCTACTGCCGCGAATCCAGCGGACGCTGCCACATCGATGGGCCTCGTGTCCGCCTGATCCCCAGCATGGCGCTCGCCCTGTCCATGGCCGTTCATGAGCTTGCGACCAATGCGGCGAAGTATGGCGCGTTGTCAGTGGCGGAAGGCCAAGTGTCGATCTCGTGGTCGGTCACGCCCGGTCAACCGAGGCATCTGACCCTGTGCTGGCAGGAGCGGGGAGGCCCTTCAGTCGCATCCCCCGTACGCAAGGGGTTCGGCACGCGGCTGATCGAACGCAGCCTCGCGCTGGAACTCGCAGGCGATGTGAACCTCGCCTACGTTCCCACAGGTGTCGTTTGCACCGTCAAGGCTCCGTTGCCGGACGGCATGGCTTAGATCCCGATCCGGCTTTCACGTGCTCAGGATCGCGGCCGTGGGATCGGTGTGGAATGCCGGGGCTTCGGAGCCTCCACGAGCCGGAACCGCACGGGAGCGGATGTCCAGCTGGACGGCAGCTTCAGAGAGACATCGCATGCCGTGAAGAGGCTTTGTCCCTCGGCATTCCTGACTTCAAACACATAGCCGGGCCGCTCGAGCTGTGGGCATTCCTTCCATCGGTCGAAATCAACCCACTCGCTCAACCCGTTCTCCCGTCAAAGATAAAAATCCGTCGACTTCAGAGACAAGACAGTGGGAAGGCTGATCTGGAAATCGGCCATTTCGTCGCCATTGATGTCGCCGGACAGCACACCGTCGCGCAAGTTCAGCTGCCCGGCCTTGCCGGTGAAGACACTGCCGCCGATGAACGAGAACGCCTGGTTGCCCGAGAGCTTCGTATTGGCATCGATGCTGCGCAGATCGATCCTGTCCGTGCCGGACACGAAGTCCTCAATGGAATCCGACGCGCCCGATGCGGTCTCGACCCGCGACTTGAACACGAAACGGTCGCTTCCCGGTCCCCCGGCCAGAACGTCGCTTCCCTGGCCTCCATACAGGGTGTCGCGGCCGCTGTGGCCATACAGAATGTCGTCCCCAAGGCCGCCTTCGAGATAGTCATAGCCGTCAGCACCTTCGAGCCGGTCGGAACCGCCACGGCCGTAGAGTGCATCCGACCCCGAGCCACCGATGACAACGTTTGCGCCATCATTGCCCTTCAGCACATCGGTATAGGCGCTGCCGGTCAGGTTCTCGATGCTCGCATAGCGATCTCCGTAGGCATCGCGCGTGTTCCTCGATGCGGCCATCAGGTCGGCGATAACGCCTGCCCTCGCAGTCGCATAGCTGGCAGTGTCTGTCCCCATGCCGCCATCGAGGATGTCGCGACCCGATCCGCCGGTCAGGATGTCGTCGCCGTCCTGGCCATAGATGGCATCGTTCCCGGCCCATCCGTTGATCTGATCGTTTCCGTCCGCGCCATCGAGCCTGTCGGCAGCACTGGTCCCGCTGAGCACGAGATCCTGCTTGGCCGGAGGCTCCTCCGTGACCGGCGGTTCGTCCGTCACAGGCGGCTCCTCCGGCACAGGAGGTTCAGAGGTTACCGGCTGAGCGGGCGGGAGCAGTTCCGCGAAGAGATAGACCCTGTCGCTGAACTGGACCATCTCGATGTTCGAGATGATGTCCGTGCCATCCAGTGCGCCTTGGCGCAGATCCGCAACCTGCAGCGATCCATCGGCCAGATGCGTGATGCTGTAGTTTGAGCGCTGGCTTGCGAAGATCGCCGTGTCGCTGCCGGTTCCGCCGTCGAGCAGGTCGTTGCCTTCGGCGCCGGTGAGCCTGTCGTTCCCGGCATTGCCCTTGAGCGTGTTCCCGGCCTGATTGCCGACGATCGCATCCGCGCCCGTTCCGCCGGTGGCATTCTCGATCAGCGAGCGGGTGTCGCCCTGATGGAGCAGGGCGTTGGCGATGTTGCCAGCAGCCAATCGCGAACCGTCATAGCGAAGTTTGGCGAGCTGTCCCGTGGCCGTGGTCGTCCAGCCTCCGGGGCGCAGGTCGACCTTCAGGTTGGTACCATAATTCGAGAAGTCGTAGGTGTCGTTGCCGCCGCCGTCCCAGACCGTCAGCAGGATCCTGTTGCCGCCGGGGGCTCCCTGGCCGACGCCGTCGATGAACATCTCGCCGGTCGTCGCGCTCCAGGTATAGACCGTACCGGCGCTGTTGGTGGTGTAGTTGGCACCATAGAGATGCTGCAGGGCCGCGATGTCGAGCATCATCAGCGACTGGGCATAGCCCCAGGTCTCGTTCACATAGCCGCGCGTGGTCGAGGCATCGATATGGGAGCGATAGCTCATGACCGTATACTCCATGGAGTCGCGGTCCGCCGGCAGGCCGGCCTCATGAGGATGCTCCAGCCCGAGGGAATGGCCGATCTCGTGGATGAAGGTCAGGAAGGCGTAGTTGCCCTTCACGGGCTTGCTGTATGTGCCGCTCGACTTGTTGAACCAGGCATCGCCCCCCTCGGAAGCCGTGGTCGGGTAGTAAGCCCAGGCGGTCCTGGGCAGGTCGGACAGGCCGAAGCGCAGGTCGGCGTGGTCGGTTGCCGTCTCGGTGATTTCCGTGAAGGTGAGGTTCGCCACTGAGGCGACCATCGACAGGGCCGTGCGGGCGGTCGCCTGCTGGAGCGGGTTGAGAGCCCCGAAGCTGGCGGTTTCCCCCTCGCCATAGGATGTGCCGTAGAGAGAGGCACTCGTCGGGAAGCTATAGCTGAAATCGCCAACAGCCCATTTCAGATTTCCAAGAAGGCCGTCAATGTAAGCGTCGCCAGTGGAACCGATTGTCGTAACAGCGGGCATTGCCCCTTGCTCCAAAATAACTTTGTTGTTTTTCTCGCAATGCGTTCAGGCTGGCACAAGGCTGTTAAAATTTCCGCACCAATCGAAGCGTTGACTTGGGGTTGTTAGGGAAGAGGGTGCCGCCTGTGGATTATGGGCACAATGAAAGCTTGGCCGTTCGCTTTCTGTCTCCACTGCCGCCGCCTTAAGATATGAAACAGGTTTGGAGACTCACGCCTCGTGCGATACCCGCCCCAGATTCTCGAAGAGATCCGCGCCCGGCTGCCGACCTCGGCGGTCGTGGGCAAGCGCGTGCGTCTCAAGAAGGCCGGGCGGGAATGGAAGGGGCTGTCACCTTTCAACGCCGAGAAGACACCGAGCTTCTACGTGAACGACCAGAAGCAGTTCTATCACTGCTTCTCCTCCGGCAAGCACGGGGACATCTTCACCTTCCTGATGGAAACGGAGGGGCTGTCCTTTCCCGAGGCCGTCGAGCGGTTGGCCGGGGAAGCCGGAGTACCCCTGCCCAAGCTGTCCCAGGAGGACCGGCAGGAGGAGGTCAAGCGCAAGAGCCTCTACGACGTCATGGAGCTGGCGGCGGCGTTCTTCGAAGCCTCATTGCAGGACCGGGTCGGAACCAAGGCGCGGGACTACCTGGCCGGCCGTGCCTTGAGCCGGGACACGCAGGCGCGCTTCCGCATCGGCTATGCGCCCCCTGACCGCTTTGCCCTGCGGGATCATCTCGCCGGCAAGGGCGTGCCCATCGACATGATGGTTGAGGCAGGCCTCCTGATAGCCGGCGAGGACGTGAAGGTGCCCTATGACCGCTTCCGCGACCGGGTGATGTTCCCGATCTGCGACCTGCGCGGCCGGGTGATTGCCTTCGGCGGGCGCGCCATGAGCGCCGATGTGCCGGCCAAGTACCTGAACTCCCCGGACACGCCGCTCTTCAACAAGGGACGGCTCCTCTACAACTACCATTTCGCCCGCCAGCCGGCCCATGACCGCGGCACCGTGATCGCCGTGGAAGGCTATGTGGACGTGATCTCGCTCAACGTCGCGGGCTTTCCCCATGCGGTGGCGCCGCTCGGCACGGCGCTCACGGAGGACCAGCTTACCCTGCTCTGGCGCCTCGCCGAGGAGCCGATCCTCTGCTTCGACGGCGACAAGGCCGGCCAGCGGGCCGCTTATCGGGCCCTCGACGTGGCCTTGCCGAACCTGATGCCGGGGAAATCCCTGCGCTTTGCCATGCTGCCCGAGGGGCAGGACCCGGACGATCTCGCCCGCGGCGGCGGGCCTGCAGCCGTGGAGCGGGTGATCGGCGCGGCCCGGCCCCTCGTGGATGTGCTCTGGACCCGGGAGCTTGAGGCCGGCCCCCTCGATACCCCGGAGCGGCGGGCGGCCCTGGAGCGGCGGCTGCGCGAATCACTTGCCCTGATTCGCGACGAAACCCTGAAGAAATACTACCGGGAGGAGGTGGAAAGCCGTCTGGCGGCTTTGAGTCCCGACACCCGGCCGAGCCGTTTCAACCGCCAAGGCGGCGGCTCGCGGCGGGATTTCCAGAAGCCTCAACCGATGACGCCGAGCTCCCCCTTGAGCGTCTCGCCGATGCTTGCCCGGAGTGCGCTGTTTGCCGGAGGAACGGCCGAGTCTCCCCGGGAGGCGATGATCCTGTGCACCTTCCTGGTTCACCCGGAACTCCTGCAAAATCATGCAGAAACCCTTGCAGATCTTGAACTTGAACGCCGCTCTACCCAAATGGTGCGCAGTCTCCTGCTCGATGGAGCGGCGAGCGGCGAACCTGCCGACCTGACGGTCATGAGGGCCCGCCTAGAGCGGGCCGGTCTGACGGCCGAGGCTGACAGGCTGACGGCTCTGGTCCGTCCCGGCGACCGATGGATGCTTGATCCTCACGCGGACCCCTTGCGTCTTGAAGACGCATTGAGGCAAGCCATCACCTTGCATCGCCGCGCCCGCACGTTACATAGCGAACTTCGAGCAGCCGAGCGCGCACTCGCCGAAGATGACAATGAGGCCAATCTCGCCTGGCTGCGGGAGGTCCAGAACCAGCTGTCTTCCGTCGAGGGTGCCGAGGCCGACATAGATGATGCAGCGATCCCCGGGGGTCACTGATGGTCTGGATTTCAGAATTGGGGCAGGTCGGGCGGCTGCCGCAGTTTGAGCAGGAGATGGTTAACGGTTAGTCAGCGACTCACTGTTTATAATCGGGAATGAATTTCGGGTGGCGGAGCCTTCAAGGCTGGCCGCCCTTTCGCGCAGCGCAGGTCCTGTAGGGGGGACAGGCGGGGCGCTGGAGTTGAGCAAAGCATGGCAACGAAGACAACCGGCGGCGACGAAGGCGATACCACGACCACCGAGCAGCAGACCGATGGGCCTCTGCTCGACCTGAGCGATGCCGCTGTCAAGCGGATGATCAAGCTCGCGAAGAAGCGCGGCTATGTCACGTATGACGAGCTGAACGAAGTTCTGCCCCCCGAGGAGTTCAACTCGGAGCAGATCGAGGACGTGCTCGGCCAGCTCTCCGAGATGGGCATCAACGTCGTCGAGTCCGAAGAGGCGGAAGAGGGCGAAAAGCCTGAAGCCGAGGAGGAGGAGGCCGAGGGTGGCGATCTCGTCGAGGCATCCCAGACCCGCGCCGTTGCCGTCCGCGAGACTACGGCCAAGGAGCCGACCGACCGCACGGACGATCCGGTGCGCATGTACCTGCGCGAGATGGGCTCCGTGGAGCTTCTGTCGCGCGAGGGCGAAATCGCGATCGCCAAGCGCATCGAGGCCGGCCGCGAGGCCATGATCGCAGGCCTTTGCGAAAGCCCGCTAACCTTCCAGGCCATCATCATCTGGCGCGACGAGCTCGTCGAGGGCCGGGTGCTCCTGCGCGATATCATCGACCTTGAGGCTACCTATGCCGGCCCCGACGGCAAGGGCGCGCCCAAGGTGGATGCCCTGGGCGAAGGCGAGGCGGAGGAAGAGACGCCCGAGACCGAGGAGGGGATGACCCCACCCGAGGGCGATCTCGACGACGACGACATGGAGAACAACGTGTCGCTCTCGGCCATGGAGGCCGAGCTGAAGCCGCGCGTTCTCGAGACCTTCGACTCCATTGCCGACAACTACAAGAAGCTGCGCCGCCTGCAGGTCGAGCATGTGGAACAGCGCATGCAGAACAAGCAGCTGACCCCGGCCCAGGAGCGCAAGTACAAGGAACTCAAGGCGGATATCGTCGCGTCGGTGAAGTCGCTGTCGCTGAACAACAACCGCATTGAGGCCCTGGTCGAGCAGCTCTACGACATCAACAAGCGCCTCATCTCCCATGAGGGCCGCCTGATGCGCCTGGCCGAGAGCCACGGCGTCGCCCGCGAGGAGTTCCTCAAGCACTATCAGGGCTGGGAGCTCGACCCGAAATGGGTGCTGCGCGTCTCCAAGCTCGGCGGTAAGGGCTGGAAGGACTTCGTCGCCAAAGCGAAGGACGGTATCCACGACCTGCGCGAGAACATCCACAATCTGGCGAGCGAGACCGGCCTGGAGATCCAGGAATTCCGCCGCATCGTCATGATGGTGCAGAAGGGCGAGCGCGAGGCCCGTCAGGCGAAGAAGGAAATGATCGAGGCAAACCTGCGCCTCGTGATCTCCATCGCCAAGAAGTACACGAACCGCGGTCTGCAGTTCCTGGACCTGATCCAGGAGGGCAACATCGGCCTCATGAAGGCGGTCGATAAGTTCGAGTACCGGCGCGGCTACAAGTTCTCGACTTATGCCACCTGGTGGATCCGGCAGGCGATCACCCGCTCGATCGCCGACCAGGCCCGCACGATCCGCATTCCGGTGCACATGATCGAGACGATCAACAAGATCGTCCGCACCTCGCGCCAGATGCTGCACGAGATCGGCCGCGAGCCTACCCCGGAGGAGCTGGCCGAGAAGCTCGCCATGCCGCTGGAGAAGGTGCGCAAGGTTCTCAAGATCGCCAAGGAACCGATCTCCCTCGAGACGCCCATCGGCGACGAGGAGGATTCGCACCTCGGCGACTTCATCGAGGACAAGAACGCGATCCTGCCCATCGATGCGGCGATCCAGAGCAATCTTCGTGAGACAACGACGCGAGTTCTCGCATCGTTGACCCCGCGCGAAGAGCGCGTGCTGCGCATGCGCTTCGGCATCGGCATGAACACCGACCATACCCTCGAGGAGGTCGGCCAGCAGTTCTCCGTGACCCGCGAGCGTATTCGTCAGATCGAGGCGAAGGCCCTGCGCAAGCTGAAGCATCCGTCGCGGAGCCGGAAGCTGCGGAGCTTCCTGGACAATTAAAGAAAGCAAAAGGGCGGGTCCTTAAAGACCCGCCCTTTTCAGTTGACCCATCAGATGTATCGTGAATAAGGCGAGCTTCTTTTCGATCTTTCTGATCATTGTTGCGATCGCCCTCGCCATTAAGCTGGGAGAGGGGGAGGGTTGGCTGGGATCCTTGCTGTTCGCCGGTGTTGCCAGTTTCATCTGGTGGGTATGGGACAAACTGTTCCGTGACGAAGCATAGCCCGCTGAAGCACTTTCATGATCATCAGCCTGACCATCATTCTCCTGTGCCAACTCCTAGGCGAGGTCGTCGCGCGCGGGCTCGGTTGGCCGCTTCCGGGACCTGTGCTCGGCATGCTGTTCCTCCTCGTGGGCTTGATCCTGCGCGACCGGGTCAGGACGAAAATTCCTGAGTTCGGCAGGGCGCTCGACTCCACGGGCAAGGGGCTGCTTGCCCATCTCTCGCTGCTCTTCATCCCGGCGAGCGTCGGCGTGGTGCAGCGGCTCGATGTGGTGGCGGAATATGGCGTGAGCCTGGGGATTGCACTCGTGGTCTCGACTTTCGTGACCCTGATCGTGACGGTCGTCACATTCGTGGTGGTGTCGCGCCTCAGCGGATCCTCCATGGAGGCGGAGGAGGGCAAGCGCCGTGACTGATCCCGCCTTCTCGCTTTGGGTCTATCTCTCACAGACGCCGCTGCTCTGGCTCGTGGTGACGCTCGGTGCCTACGTGATTGCGGACCGCATCTCGCTCGCGTTCAAGCGGCACCCTCTGTGCAATCCGGTGCTGATTGCTGTGGCGGCCGTTGCGCTCGTGCTGTGGGGTACCGGCACGTCCTATCCGGTCTATTTCGAAGGCGCGAAGTTCGTGCATTTCCTGCTGGGGCCTGCAACCGTCGCGCTCGCCATTCCACTTTACGAAAACCGGCACATCGTGCTGCGATCCATCGTGCCGATGGTGGTGGCGCTGGTCGTAGGCTCGGTCACGGCCATCGTGTCGGCTGTTGCCATCGGGCAGCTCTTCGGTATTCCCGATCCCATCCTCATCGCGCTCGCGCCCAAATCCGTCACCGCTCCGGTAGGCATGGGCATCACGGAGACCCTGGGCGGTGATCCTTCGCTCACCGCGATCCTCATCATGCTGACCGGCGTGACCGGCTCGATCATGGTCACGCCGCTGATGAATGCGTTGCACATGAAGGACTGGCGCGCCCGCGGCTTTGCCGTGGGGCTTGCGTCGCATGGCATCGGAACGGCGCGGGCCTTTCAGGTCAATTCACTCGCCGGCACATTCGCGGGCATCGCCATGGGGTTGAACGCCTTGGTGACGGCCCTGCTCCTGCCATTGGTGCTGAAGCTGCTGCTGGATTAGGAATTGTTCACGCAACAGCCGTAGCGCGAAGCACGTCACCACGTTGCCCATGGGGTTATGCCGATGACCGACACTGCGCTTGAAGGGAAGCCCCGGAAGACGAAGAAGGCCGCTTCGCCGGCTCTGCTGTCGGGCGGCAATCCTCAGCTCGCGTTGGGCTACGGCGATGCTCCCGTGCAGGCCTATATCGCCGCCATGCCGGGCTGGAAGAGTGAGGTCGGACGCCGTCTCGACGAGATCATCACGCGCAATGTCCCCGGCGTGCACAAGGCCGTCAAATGGAACTCGCCGCTCTACGGCCTTGAGGGTCAGGGCTGGTTTCTCGGCATTCACTGCTTCGCCAAGTACATCAAGGTGGCTTTCTTCCGTGGCGCGTCGCTGGACCCTGTTCCTCCCGAAACGTCCAAGCAGAGGGACGTGCGGTACTTCCACATCCGGGAGAACGAGCTACTCGATGAGGATCAGTTCGCCGCCTGGGTGAAGCAGGCCAGCCAATTGCCCGGCGAACGGATGTGAGCGCAAACCAACCTGCCGCTCCCGGTTGAACGGCGTGGCTAGAGCGGTGCCGCGGATGTCGGCTGCGCGCTCGATCCGAGGCTGCCGGTGGTGTCCTGCTGTTTCGGCAGAAGAGCCGGCACGATGCCGTCTGCGACGAGCGCGTGGAGCTGGCCGATATAGTTGTCCTCCCGTGACGGCTCCGTCGGATCGGAGGTCATGGTGACCGTCAGTCCGAGGCTGGGGATCACGTAAAGCATCTGCCCGCCGAAACCCCAGGCGTAATGAGCCGTGTGCCCGCGCATGTCGCGCATGAACCAGCCATAGCCATAACGGTCGCCGGTGAAGGGTGAAGACGTGCGTGGTGTCCACGACTCCTTGATCCAGTTCTCCGACACCACGCGCTTGCCGTCGATGGTGCCGCCCTGGCGATACATCTCACCGAAGCGGTGAAGAGCGCGAGGCGAGAGCGCCATCTCGTTGCCGCCGAGATAGATGCCCTGCGGATCGCGGGTCCAGGGCGCGATGGCGATGTCGAGCGGCTCGCCGAGCCAGTCGCGGGCAAGCTCCAGGGTGCTGCGTTTCGAGGCGCGCGTAAGCGCGGCCGAGAGCAGGTGCGTGCTGCCGGTGGAATAGAGCATGCGCCCGCCGGGCTCATCCACGAACGGTCGCGAGAGAGCGTCGCGCACCCAGTTGCCGCTGCTGATCCAGGCGCCGTAGTTGCGGCCGGAGGTGCGTTCCAGCCCGGCTCGCATGGAGAGCAGATGCCCGATGGTGATCTGCCTCACGCGCGGGTCTGCGTCTTCTGGGATGCTCCGCTCGAGGATCGACGCCACGGGCTGGTCGACGCCCTGCAGTACCCCGCGCTCGATGGCGACGCCCACAAGCGCCGACATGATGGTCTTGGAAGCCGATTTGATGTTCGTCGGGCGATCGAGCCTCGCGCCGCCGAGCGCCTGCTCGGTCAGGACGGCTCCATTGTGGGTGATGATAAGCGAGCGGAGGTTGGGCAGGCTCTTGGCGCGTTCGACCGTCTCCTCGATCAACCGGGCGTCGAGAGCGACCGGTGGAGGGGAGGCGGGCTGGGCCGCCGCGCCGCCGCTGCCGGCGACCATGAGCAGGAGCAGCAATCCTGCCTTTCGAAAGCCAAGATGGAGACAAGAGGGCATGGTCACTTCAGATATCCTGTTACCGTCCGACAAGACCCGAGATGGACCCGCGTTCCTCGACCGCAAGCCGCCACACACCATTGTGAGCCGCGCCCATTCATGCACGTGAGCAGCCTCAGCCCTGCGCCCGCGACATTTGTGCTCCACCGGCCCAAGTATTATTTGCATGTATATTCGTAAATATAAGGCAATTCACATGTTGCAATCGTGGTTTACCCGCCCGCTCTGGCAGCGGGTCGCGGTGGGCTTTGCCCTCGGCATCTTTGCGGGTGTCCTCGCCGGCGAGCAGGCGGCCGTCTGGTTCAAGCCGCTCGGCGACATCTACCTGAACCTCGTGCGGATGATCGTCATCCCGCTCGTGTTCTTCACCATCACGTCCAGCGTGGCAAAGCTCGCGGAAGCCGGCAACGTGGCTCGCTTAGGCCTGCGCACCCTGTTCTGGTTCGTCGCCACCTCGGCGATTGCCGTTCTGGTGGGTATCGCATTCGGTCACCTGATCGACCCGGGTCTTGGCCTGTCGAACCTGCCGCTGGGCGAGGTGAAGCCGCGCACGATCCCGACCCCGCTCGAGGTTCTGATCGGCATTGTGCCGACGAACCCGATCAAGGCCATGGCCGACACCAATGTGCTGCAGGTGCTGTTCTTCTCTGGCATCGTCGGCGCAGCCCTTGTGTCGCTTGGTGAGAAGACCGCCGGCATCCGCAATCTCGTCGATCAGGGTGCGACGCTCGTCTTCCGCATCACCCGCTGGGTGCTGCAGCTCACGCCTATCGGCACCTTCGGGTTGATCGCCTGGGTGGTCGGGCGCTACGGCCTGTCCTCGCTGCTGCCGCTCGGCAAGTTCATCGCCGCCATGTATCTAGCCTGCCTGTTCCACATCATCGTGGTTTACGGCGGTCTCTTGAAGCTGCATGGCCTGAAGGTGGGCCGCTTCTTCCGCGGCGCGGCGCCTGCCATGCAGATGGCCTTCGCCACCTCGTCGAGCCTTGCCACCCTGCCGATGTCCCTGCGCGTTGCGGTCGAGAAGCTCGGCGTGCCTCAGAGCTATGCGAGCTTCGCCGTGCCGCTCGGCGCCAACGTGAAGATGGACGGTTGCGGGGCGATCTATCCCGCCATCGCGTCGATCTTCATCGCGCAGTATTTCGGGCTTGATCTCACGGTCACGCAGTATGTGCTCATCGGCCTGACCGCCGTGCTTGGGTCGCTCGGCACCGCCGGCGTGCCCGGCACCTCCATCGTGATGCTGACGCTCACTTTGAGCACCGCCGGCCTGCCGCTGGAGGGCATCGGTTACATCATCGCCATCGACCGCGTGGTCGACATGATGCGCACCATGACCAATGTCACCGGCCAGGTTCTCGTGCCCGTGCTCGTGGCGAAGGAGGAGGGCGTTCTCGATCAGGCGGTCTATGACGGCGCCTTCGAGACGCGCGCTCCTGCAAGAGAGACGGTTCTCGTCGCAGCCGAGTAAGGATTGCGACAGCTGGTCAGCAAAAAGGCGGGCTCTGGGCCCGCCTTTTTCTTTGTCGAGAGCTGTGAACTCAGAACAGGAAGTCCGAGGCGCCGATCAGCGAAGCCTTCACGTTGAGAAGCGCAATCGATTGACCGTCGGCCTTGATGATCACGTCATCGGCCACACCGTCGCTGTCGCCGTTGCCTCGGGCGATGCTGAGTTCACGGAAGCTCAGGCCGTTGCTACGCAGATCGATACGGTCGACGCCGTTGGTGAAGTCCGTGATCTTGTCGGCGCCCCACTTGCCCGTGAAGCGGAAAGTATCGGCTCCCGTGCCACCGGAGAGAAAGTCGTTGCCGCTCTCACCTCCAAGTACATCGCGGCCGGTTCCTCCATACAGCTTGTCGTTACCCGCTCTTCCGTAAAGCTGGTCGTTGCCGCCCAAACCCTTGATCGTATTAGCAGCCGTTGTGCCGTAAATCGTGTTGTTGCCGGACGTGCCCTTGGCCGGGTCAATCAAGTCGAGCTTTACGTTGGACGATCCGACGGTAACCTGCTTGGTCACTGAGGAATAGCCGCCGCCTGAGAACGTGACTTTGTAATTACCTGCATCCAAAGCGAGGTTATAGCCGCCTGCACTGCCTGTCGTGGTTGTGTACTTGGCCCCGGTCGAACTCACGGCCGTTACCGTGATGCTGCCAAGCCCTTCGCCGATGTCGTAGAACCTGTCGCCGTCCTTGTCGTCCATGGTGACGCCGGTCAGGAAGGTCTTGCTTCCCGAGCGGGCGAAGTTCTGCGTGACGAAGGCCGCGTCCCAAGTCAGATAGCCGCCAGTCTGGAATCCGATGCCGACTTCCCGGAAGCCGCCGTTGAGAATGTTGGCCTTGTGGCCTGGGCTGTTCATCAGGTTCGTGTGCAGGAGTTCAACCTCGTCCTGCAGCCCTGTCGGCCCCCGGAGGCTCGCCCACGCGATGTTCTCGCCCGAGGCATAGGTGCCGGTGAAGCTGTAGCCGGCGTTGATCATCCGCTGGTGCGGAGACGAGCCACCCAATCCGGTGTGATTGAACACGTCGGCCGAGAGCATCCAGTTGCTGTGCGCATCAGCCGATTCGTTCAGGTTCCCATTGAAGGCGAGCGGCTGGGCGCCGGTCTTGGCGCGCTCCCAGTTCACCAGTTCGAGCATCAATTGCTCGTAGGACGTCGCCTGAGACATGAAATACCCCTTGTTCTAATTACTGTCCCGGTTGCCGGGCTTATTGCTTGCTTGCTTATCGCTAGAGTCTAAATGGGAAAAAGTTGTGACCTATGAGATATTTTGTTGCATTTGAGTTCCTGTCTCGCAGGATCAGCATCCCTGCCCCGCCTGGGCCGTAGCCCAGGATTGCAGGATGGACAGGGGATCGACATCCTGTTCTGGGCTATAGGAAGATCGGAAACGCCTCCGGAGGCAAGCTCCGGGCCTGATGCCATAACAAAAGAACCCTCGATGGACACCAAATCACCTGTCATGCCCGCTGCACCCGTTCAGACCTCGGCGGAAAGGGTCGCAGTGCCTATCTTAGCTGCGATCAGCGTGTCCCACCTGCTGAACGACCTGATCCAGTCCTTGCTCCCGGCGATCTATCCGATCCTGAAGGACAATTACCGCCTCGATTTCGGCCAGATCGGCCTGCTAACTCTGACCTTCCAGATGAGCGCATCGCTGCTGCAGCCGCTGGTCGGCACGTTTACGGATCGCAAGCCGCAGCCCTTCTCTCTCGTGGTCGGCATGGGCTTCACCCTCGTTGGCCTGCTGACGCTCTCGCAGGCGCATTCCTATCCGCTGCTGCTCTTGGGCGCTGCCCTCGTTGGTATGGGGTCGTCGGTGTTCCATCCTGAATCCTCCCGCGTCGCCCGCATGGCCTCGGGCGGACGGCATGGGCTTGCCCAATCGGTGTTCCAGGTTGGCGGCAATGCGGGCACGGCACTGGGGCCGCTGCTTGCGGCTTTTATCGTAGTGCCGTTCGGCCAAGGGAGCATTGCCTGGTTCTCCGCCGTGGCGCTGCTCGCGATGCTGATCCTGTCTGCGGTCGGGCGCTGGTACCGAGACAGGTTGGTGGAGCTGAAAGCGAAGCCCAAAGCGGCCCAGAAGACCTCGCCCGTGTCGCGCGGGCGCATCGCCGTGTCGATCACGATCCTGATGCTGCTGGTCTTCTCGAAGAACTTCTACATGGCGGGGCTCACCAGCTACTACACCTTCTACCTGATCGAGAAGTTCCAGCTGTCGGTTCAGGATGCGCAGGTGTATCTCTTCATCTTCCTCGGGGCTGTTGCGGCCGGCACGCTGCTCGGCGGCCCGGTCGGCGACAGGATCGGCCGACGCTACGTGATCTGGATCTCGATCCTCGGCGTCCTGCCATTCACGCTCCTGCTGCCCTATGCCAGCCTGTTCTGGACGGCGGTGCTGAGCATCATTATCGGACTCGTGCTGGCATCCGCCTTCTCGGCCATCCTGGTCTATGCGACCGAGCTTGTGCCCGGTCGCGTCGGCATGATCGCCGGCCTGTTCTTCGGCCTGTCCTTCGGCATGGGAGGCCTGGGCGCTGCAGCCTTGGGATATCTCGCGGACGCGACGAGCATCGAGACCGTCTACAAGCTCTGCTCGTTCCTGCCGGCTATCGGCCTGTTCGCCTATTTCCTGCCGAAGATCGAGAAGGCGCGCGGTTGAGGTCAGGTTGGCCCTGTCAGAGCAGGGCTTCCCTCGCAGCGTTCTCAAGCGCCTTCATCATCATCCGGTACGGTCCGGGCCCATGGCTAATGCGGGCGACGCCGAGTTCCGCAAGGCGCGCAGCCGGCGGCATGGCTGCGTTGAACATGACATTCACCGGCAGAGGCGATCCTTCGACCACGCGCGCGATCAACGTCTCATTGACGAGGCCCGGCACGAAGAAGCCATCCGCGCCGGCATCGGCATAGGCGCGTCCCCGTTCGAGGGCCTCCGCCACGAGACCTTCATGCGTATCTGCCGGGGCAACGAGAAACACGTCGGTGCGCGCATTGAGGAAGGCCGGAATGCCCAGCCTGTCAGCTGCGTGCCGCGCTCCCTTGAGCCGTGCGGCCTGTTCGGAGACCCCGCGCAAAGGCTTGGTCTCACGCGAGCTGTCCTCGATATTGCAGCCGATGGCGCCAGCCTGCACCACGCGGGCAACGCTTGTACCAACTTCCTCAGGATTGGCGCCGTAACCGCTCTCCAGGTCGATGGTCACGGGAAGATCGGTGGCCGCTACGATGCGCTCCAGATTGGCAATTGCGAGGTCGAAGGGCATATGCTCGCCGTCATCGAAGCCATATGCAGCCGCAACGGACCAGCTGCCGGTCGCGAGTGCCTTCGCGCCGCTTGCCGCAACGGCTTTCGCTGAGCCCGCATCCCAGACATTGAACAAGATGATCGGGCTGCCCTGAATGTGGAGCGCCTTGAATGCTTGAGCCTTCGTGACTTGATCGGACATCTCTAACCTCAGTTCTATGGTTGTGCTGTTGCCATGCGCTGCTCATGATTCAGCAGCCATTGCTTGCGCCAGATTTTTCCGCCGTAGCCGGTCATGGATCCGTCGGCGCCGATCACCCGATGACACGGCACGATGATCGCCACCTGATTGGCGCCGTTCGCTCTTGCCACCGCCCTTACCGCGGTGGAACGCTCCATCGTGTGCGCGAGTGCACCGTAACTGCGTGTCTGGCCCACCGGAATCTGCTGCAGAGCATTCCAGACGCTGGCTTCAAAAGCCGTGCCCTTTTGAACGACGGGCACGGTGAATGCCGTCAGCTGCCCTGAAAAGTATTGCTCGATGTCGCCGGCCAGTCTGTCGATCATCGGATGCTGGCCGAATCGGATCGGCCCGACACGCTCGCGCAGCCGCTTGATCTCATTGGGAAGTGCTTTGCGTTCTGCAAATTCGAGCAGGTGGACTCCCGCATCGTCCACCACGGCCAGCATTGCGCCGATGGTGGTGTCGAGCCATTGCGCCGTGAGGATCTGGTGTGCCGTCATGCGTGTCGGCGCATCGCCGATGAGCCTGCTGATGGCTTCGCGAAAGCCGCTGCCGGATTCGTAGCCGGCATCGAGCTGCGCATCCATCACGGAGCCGCCCTGCTGCAAGGTGCCGACCGCAAGGCCCAGCCGCTGTGACCGGGCATATTGCGCGAAGGTGACGCCGTATTCGCGCTGGAAAGCGCGGCGCACCGTCGAGGGATCGTAGCCGAGCGACTTCAGGTCTCCGGCGCTCCACCGCCGGTCGGGCTCCGCCTTGATCCGCTGTTGCAACACGCGGAGAGCCTCGCTTGCAGGCGGCTTGATGTCGAGCGGCTTGCAGCGCAGGCAGGGGCGAAAGCCTGCCTCCTGGGCCGTGTCCCTGCAGGCGAAGAATACGACATTCGTGCGCTTCGGCTTGCGGGCCGGGCAGGTCAGGCGGCAGAAGATGCCGGTTGTCTTCACGCCTACATAGGCGAAACCTTCATAGGAGGGATCGCGGGCGATCAGAGCGGTAAAGAGAGTGTCATCATCACGAAGCATGTGCATGACGATGTTCTAGCGCAGGAGACGGACCTGTGTCGCCGGAAACGAGGCGTCTATTTTCCGACTGCCGCCCTTATTGCCAGGCATAGTTGAAGCTGATGCTGATGCGCTCGGATTCCGCCTCGTTCAGGGGCACCTCGTGGCGCAGCCAGCTTTCCCACAGCAACACTGTGCCGGGAACGGGCTTCATATAGGCGAACTGGCGATTCTCGGGCTTCGCCTTGGCCTTGCGCGGCGGGGCCGCCATCATGAAGCCGAGGCGCGGGTCCTCGAGCTTGAGGGCGCTCGCTCCCTCGGGGATCGTCACGTAATAGGTGCCGCTGATCACCGAATGTGGATGGATGTGCGAGGTGTGGATTCCGCCGGGCGGCAGGATGTTGATCCAGAGGCTGTCCATGACGAGCTTGCGGCCCTGGAGGTCGTACTCCAGCTCCTTGGCAAAAGCCGCTACGTGCTTGTCGATCTCCTTCAGGAGGTCGCCGAAGACCGGAACCCGCCAGGGCAGGTCGTTGAGGGACGCATAGGACGTGTAGCCCGGATAGCCGTGCTTGGCGCACCAGCGCTGCCCGGCTTCATCATCCTCTGCGATCGACAGGGAGGCGGCCTCAAGCTCGGCGTTGCGCTGCTCGGCTTTGGAGCCGGTCAACTCGGCCCGGTAGACTTTGGTGACGAAAAGCGTATCGATGCTTGCCATGGCTCGGCTCTAGTACGGGGGCTGCCGTCTGTCAAAATGATTGCCCGATTGAGGCGCATACCAGCTTTTCTCGGCGAATACCTCCCTGTGCCTTGAAGGTTCGGCGGGGGCAACACACCTTGGCCTTATGACGCTGCCTCCCTCGATAGACCTCTCGGACGATCTCCTGACCATGGCCAAGAGCCTCGATAAGGAGAGTCTGTCGCGCGTCGTCGCCCTGCGGGACTGGCTCGTGACCATCGCAGCCCGCATGGAAGACTCGAACGAAGTTCTGGCCGGTTTCCTCACCCGGCTGATCGACCTGGGGCTGCCCATCGACCGGGCGGTCTCGGCCATCGAGGCGCTCCATACGGAATATGCGGGCATCGGCCGGTTCTGGACCCGGGAGGAGGGCACGGTCGTGCGCTACCTGCCGCACGGGGACCGTCGCGAAGCCGTCTACCAGGCAAGCCCCTTCGCCTACGTGAACCGCACAGGCGAATGGCTTATCCTCGACCTGGACGAGGCCGCCGACGATCTCTTTCCGGTTGTCCCTGAGTTGAAGGAGGCCGGTTACAGGCAATACGTCACGGTTCCGATCCTGTTCACGAACGGTGCCCAGAACGCGATCTCGTTCGCGACCCGGACACCCGGCGGCTTCGACCAGCGCGCGCTCACGATCCTGCGCATGGTGATGCCGTCCTTTGCTGTCGTCACCGAGTTGCGTGCAACCAGCAATCGCCTCGACCAGGTTCTGCGCATCTATGTGGGCGACGATCCCCACAAGGCGATCCTCTCCGGTGCCATTCAGCGCGGGCAGGTCACGCGCATTCGCTCGGCCATCCTGTTCGCCGATATGCGCGACTACACGCACATCTCGTCGACGCTCAGTCCCGAGAGCGCGGTGGAGCTGCTGAACACCTATTTCGACTGCCTCGTGCCGCCAATCGAAGACGAAGGCGGCGAGGTGCTGAAATATCTGGGCGATGGTGTGCTGGCGATCATGCGCGACAAAGGCGACGACACGGGCGGCGCAGCGCAATCGGCGCTCACGGCCGCCACCAATGCGCTTCGCCGCATCGAGGCAGCGAACAGCGAGGGACGCTTCCCCGTGCCGATCAGCGTGGGCTTCGCCCTCCATCATGGTGATGCCGCCTATGGCAATGTCGGTTCCGGCCAGCGCCTCGACTTCACCGTAATCGGACGCGACGTAAATCTCGCAAGCCGCATTGCCGAATTGAACAAGCGGCTCGGCGAGCCGCTGCTCATGTCGAAGCCGTTCGTGGAGCACCTGTGGGGCGATCCTTCACCGCTCGGAGCCCATGCGGTGGAAGGCTTTGCAGAAGCAATCGAAGTCTACCGGCCCTGAAGCCGCTCGCGGTCGTGCGGTGTATCAAGATCCAAGATAGGCCCGGCCGGCACGATGCCGGTGGGATTGATGGTCTTGTGGCTCTCGTAGTAATGCCCCTTGATATGCGCCATGTTCACGGTCTCGGCGATGCCGCCCGTCTGGTAGAGGTCGCGTAGGTAGCCGGAGAGATGCGGATAGTCCGCAATGCGGCGCAGGTTGCACTTGAAATGCCCGACATAGACCGGATCGAAACGCACCAGCGTGGTGAACAGCCGGATGTCGACTTCGGTGAGCCTGCTGCCGCACAGATAGCGGCGTGAGGACAGGCGCTCGTCGAGGGCATCGAGCGCCTCAAAGAGCGGGCGCACGGCCTCTTCATAAGCCTGCTGCGTCGTCGCGAAGCCTGCCTTGTAGACGCCATTGTTGATATGATCGTAGATGCGCGCGTTCAGCCTGTCGATTTCAGGGCGCAGATCCTCAGGATAGTAGTCATCGGGCTTCGCACCGATGCTGTCGAACGCCGTGTTCATCATGCGGATGATCTCGGCCGATTCATTGCTGACGATGGTGCCTTTCGTCCTGTCCCAGAGCACCGGCACCGTCACGCGTCCCGAATAGTCGGGCTTGGCGGCGGTGTAGACCTGATGCAGGTAGCGGGCGCCATGGATGGGATCTTGGACGACACCGGGGCCTTCCTCGAAGGTCCAGCCGTGTTCCAGCATGCGCCAATGGACGACGGAGACGCCGATCATCGCCTCCAGACCCTTCAATCGGCGCATGATCAGGGTGCGGTGAGCCCAGGGGCAGGCGAGCGACACGTAGAGGTGATAGCGCCCGCTCTCCGCGGCGAAGCCGCCTTCGCCGGTCGGGCCAGGGGATCCATCCGCGTTCACCCAGTTGCGGAAGACAGCGTTCGTCCGCACGAAGCGGCCGCCCGTACTCTTGGTGTCGTACCACCGGTCCTGCCAGACCCCGTCGACAAGCAGCCCCATCTCTTCCTCCACCGGATCTGAGACCAGACAGATGGTCGAATTCCCTACGGATCAAGGGCCTGCCCAACAAACCATGCGACAGCCGGGACCATAGGGTCATGACAGAACCGGCTTGACGGAGGGCACGATGTATTACAGGAACATAGGAGGGTGCTGGACGTACTCCGGCACTGGCCAATCGGGCATCTTTCCCTTGGCCAGACGTACCGCTCCTTCTTTGGAAGGGCCTGTAGCTCAATGGTTAGAGCCGGCCGCTCATAACGGTCTGGTTGCAGGTTCGAGTCCTGCCGGGCCCACCAATTCTTTCAACGACTTAGAGCGCCCAGGCCATTGGATTTCATCAACTCATCAGGACAACGGAATGCCAGATATTCTTGAGGTTATAATGAGTGTGCAGAAGGCTTGGTCTGAGCCGCGCCAGCCTGATGCGACCTTGGAGGCTGCCGGCGAAGCATTCGCACGAACTGTCGGGCATCGTCTGTACACTGTGACGCGTATGCTGAGAGGCGGGCTTGAGGTTGAGCGCATCTACTCCACGAACGTTGCTGTCTATGCTGTTGGCGGTCGTAAGCCTGTCTTGCCCAACGCATATACCCAGCGAGTGCGCGGCGAGATGAAACCGTTCTTGGCAAGAACGGTTGCAGAGTTCGCACCGCTCTTTCCTGATCACGAGACAATCGTGGGTCTTGGCTTAGGAAGCGTGATGAACTTGCCGGTGGTCTTTGACGGAGCTGTTCTCGGAACTGTGAACCTTCTGGACCGAGAAGGCGCATACAACGAACAGCATGTGGATCAGGCGATGCTGATAGCACGGCAACTCCTGCCCGTACTCCTCGAAACAAGCACGCAAATATAGGCTTTCAGCCTTTGATGACTGGACGCGCCAAGACGATCAGCCACCCTGTGCGCGGGCTGAGAAGCCCCAATGCCGAGAAGCCGGTTTCGCTCGCCTTGCAGGGCGGTGGGGCCCATGGCGCGTTTACCTGGGGCGTTCTCGACTATCTGCTTGAGGATGGCCGCCTTGCCATCGAGGCGATCACCGGTGCCAGTGCCGGGTCCATGAATGCGGTGGTTCTCTTTGAGGGCTGGCTCGAAGGCGGGCGGGACGGCGCCCGCGAACAGCTTCGCACGTTTTGGCAGCGCGTCAGCCTCGATGGCGGCTTGTCGCCGGTGCAGCGCTCGCTCTTCGATCGCATGCTGAGCTTTTGGAGCGTTGGGGGCGTAACGAACCATTTGTGGCTCGATGCCTGGTCGCGGGTGGCGAGCCCTTACGATCTGAACCCGCTCGACATCAACCCCTTGCGGGATGCTCTCAGCGAGCTGATCGATTTCGACCGGGTGAGGGCCTGCACGGATGCAAAGCTCTTCATTGCGGCGACCAATGTCTGGACCGGAAAGATCCGTCTCTTCACCGGCCCCGAGCTGACCGTCGATCACGTGCTCGCCTCAGCCTGCCTGCCCATGATCTTCAAGGCCGTTGAGATTGATAGCGAGCCCTACTGGGATGGAGGCTATTCCGGCAATCCCGCGCTGTTCCCGCTTTTCTACGAGACGCAAGCCGACGACATCCTGCTCGTCCAGATCAACCCGATCGAACGCCGGACGACCCCGCGGACGCCTCAGGAAATCCAGAACCGTCTCACCGAGATCACGTTCAACGCCCATCTTCTCCAGGAACTCCGGGCCATCGACTTCGTCACGCGGCTGATCGATGAAGGCAAGCTTTCGAAGCAAGACTACAAAAGGGTGCTGATGCACCGGATCCATGGAGGCGAATCGCTTGACGAGTTTGCCGCCGCCTCGCGCCTGAGCGCCAAATGGGAGTTCTTCGAGACACTCAGGGATCTGGGCCGGGAGGCTGCCCGGAGCTGGCTGACAGAGAATTACCAGAATGTCGGGGAGAGAAGTACGGTGGACCTGCGCAGTGCGTATTCATGATCGTTTCGGATCGCGCCTTGCGGGAGTTGGGAAGACGAGTACGAGAACGCAGTGAGGTTCCCCACTTGAAAAGGCCCCGCCGTTGCCGGCGGGGCCTGTCTTGATCAGCTGCGCTTCGGCGGATTCGCCGGCCAGCTCTTGATGAGCGTGTCGTAATCCACCGTCTCGCCTTTCGGCTTCTCGTTCGCCAGCTTGCGCTGGGGCGCGATGGTGCCGGAGCTTTCCGCCTTTTTGAACCATTCCTCGGCCGAGGTCTTGGGGTTCATCTTCGGGCCGCACTCGCCCTGCACATTGGCGCGCTCAAGACGGGTGAGCACGTCGTCCTGGGCCGCAGCCAGCGAGTCCATCGCCTGCTGCGGAGTCTTGGCGCCGGAGGCCGCATCACCGATGTTCTGCCACCAGAGCTGCGCGAGCTTCGGGTAGTCCGGGATGTTGTTGCCGGTCGGCGTCCATTGTACGCGGGCAGGCGAGCGGTAGAACTCGACGAGGCCGCCGAGCTGCGGTGCGCGATCCGTCATGGATTTGTGCCAGATGTCGCTCTCGCGGATGAAGGTGAGGCCCACATGGCTCTTCTTCAGCGAGACCGTCTTGGAGGTCACGAACTGCGCATAGAGCCAGGCTGCCTTGCGGCGCTCCACCGGCGTGGATTTGAGAAGCGTCCACGAGCCCGCATCCTGGTAGCCGAGCTTCATACCCTCTTTCCAGTACGCGCCCTTCGGCGAGGGAGCCATGCGCCATTTCGGCGTGTTGTCCGCGTTCACCACAGGCAGACCCGGCTTCACCATGTCGGCCGTGAACGCCGTATACCAGAACATCTGCTGGGCGACGTTGCCCTGGGCCGGCACGGGGCCTGACTCGGAGAAAGTCATGCCTGCAGCCTGCGGAGGAGCGTATTTCTTCAGCCAGTCGAGATACTTCGTGATCGAGTAGACGGCTGCAGGCCCGTTGGTGTCGCCGCCGCGCTCGATCGACGAGCCGACCGGACGGCAGCCTTCCATGCGGATGCCCCATTCGTCCACGGGAAGGCCGTTCGGAATGCCCTTGTCGCCGTTGCCGGCCATGGAGAGCCAGGCATCGGTGAAGCGCCAGCCGAGCGACGGGTCCTTCTTGCCGTAATCCATGTGACCATAGACTTTGACGCCGTCGACTTCCTTCACGTCGTTGGTGAAGAACTCCGCGATGTCCTCATAGGCCGACCAGTTCACCGGCACGCCGAGGTCGTAGCCGTACTTGGCCTTGAACTTCTCCTTGATGTCCGGGCGCTGGAACCAGTCGTAGCGGAACCAATAGACGTTGGCAAACTGCTGGTCCGGCAGCTGATACATCTTGCCGTCCGGCGCAGTGGTGAACGACTTGCCGATGAAGTCGTTAATGTCCAGCGTCGGCGAGGTCACGTCCTTGCCTTCGCCCGCCATCCAGTCGTCGAGCGCTACGGCCTGCTTGTAGCGGAAGTGGGTGCCGATGAGGTCGGAATCGTTGACCCAGGCGTCGTAGATGTTGCGGCCCGACTGCATCTGCGTCTGGATCTTCTCGACCACGTCGCCTTCCTGGATCAGGTCGTGGGTGAGTTTGATGCCGGTGATTTCCGAGAACGCCTTCGCCAGCGTCCGCGCCTCGTATTCATGGGTCGTGATGGTCTCGGAGACCACGTTGATCTCCTGGCCTACGAAGGGCTTCGCCGCATTGACGAACCATTCCATCTCCTTCAACTGCTCGTCCTTCGAGAGCGTCGAGGGCTGGAATTCGCTGTCGATCCAGCGACGGGCTTCTTCCATTCCGGCGAGAGCGGCGCCGGTGCCGAGCGCCATGGCAAGCACGCTTGTCGAGACGAAGAGCTTCAAGCGCCGGTGAGATTGGGTGAGTTTCATTCCTGTCCTCCCAGATTACCCCCGAGCCAGCTTCATTGCCGGTCTTGTCCCTTCCGTTCGGATGAACCGAAGGTCTTGAATTGTCGCTCCTTATACGTAGCGGAACACCGCGGCCGCATAGAGGAGCGAAAGTGCAGACGCCCACCACAGGTCAGGGCCGACGAGCCCGAGCCAGGCGAGGTGGATGAAGGCGGAGCCGAGAAGCGAAATGAAGAGTCGGTCGCCGCGCGTTGTCGGGATGCGCAGGATGCCGACGCGCTCCGTCTCGGGCCGATACGCCGCCAGCAGCGTCATGATCAGCAACAGGCTCGCGATAGCCGCAAAGAAAAGGCCAGTCTGCCACGTCCAAGCCATCCAGGCGAAATCGGGCATGGTGCTCTCCCTCAGACCCGGCCCAGGGCAAAGCCCTTGGCGATGTAATTGCGGACGAACCAGATCACGAGCGCACCTGGCAGAATGGTGAGCACGCCGGCGGCGGCCAGGAGACCCCAGTCCATGCCGGCTGCCGAGACGGTGCGGGTCATGGTGGCGGCAATCGGCTTTGCGGTCACGGAGGTGAGCGTTCGTGCCAGAAGCAGTTCAACCCATGAGAACATGAAGCAGAAGAAGGCCGCTACGCCGACGCCCGAAGCAATCAGCGGCATGAAGATCTTCACGAAGAAACGCGGGAAGGAATAGCCATCGATTGCGGCCGTTTCGTCGATCTCTCGCGGCACGCCGGACATGAAGCCTTCGAGAATCCAGACGGCGAGCGGCACGTTGAACAGGCAGTGGGCCAGCGCCACCGCCCAGGGTGTGTCGAAGAGGCCGATGGCGGAGTAGAGGTTGAAGAAGGGCAGGGCGAACACCGCCGGCGGCGCCATGCGGTTGGTGAGCAGCCAGAAGAACAGGTGCTTGTCACCCAGAAACCGGTAGCGGGAGAAGGCATAGGCCGCCGGCAGCGCGAAAGCGATCGACATCACCGTGTTGATGATCACGTAGGTGAGCGAGTTGATGTAGCCCGAGTACCAGCTCTCATCCGTGAAGATTTTGATGTAGTTGTCGAAGGTGATGTCGCGCGGCCAGAGGGTGAGCCCCGAGGTAATCTCCATATTGGTCTTCAGGCTCATGTTCACGAGCCAGTAGATCGGCAGCATGAGAAACAGGAGGTAGAGCGTCATGACGACGACGCGGCCGCTCACGCGGGGACCCGAGAGGGCTCGGTTGACCGCTGCCGGCGCTGCGGCAGATTTCACGTTAGATGGGCTGACGGCGATGGTTCCGCTCATGCTTCGACCCTGTCGCGCTCGGCATCCACGTTGGTCATGACGGTATAAAAGACCCAGCAGATGGCGAGGATTATGAGGTTGTAGACCAGCGACATGGCGGCCGCCTTGCCGAGATCGAATTGGCCGAGCGCGAGCTTCACCAAATCGATGGACAGGAAGGTGGTGGCGTTGCCCGGACCGCCGCCCGTGAGCACGAAGGGCTCGGTGTAGATCATGAAGGAATCCATGAAGCGCAGGAGCACGGCAATCAGCAACACGCGGCGCATCTTCGGCAGCTGAATCGTGCGGAACACGGCCCAGCGCGAGGCACCGTCAATTCGGGCGGCCTGGTAATAGGCGTCCGGGATGGATTTCAGCCCGGCATAGCAGAGAAGCGCCACGAGGCTCGTCCAGTGCCACACATCCATGACGATGATCGTCACCCAGGCGTCGATGGGATCGCCGGTGTAGTTGTAGTCGATGCCCAGATAATTGACGATCCAGCCGAGGAGGCCGATATCGCCGCGGGCGAAGACCTGCCAGATGGTGCCGACCACGTTCCACGGAATGAGCAGCGGCAGGGCCATGAGCACGAGGCAGAGCGCCACCGGCCAGCCCTCGCGCGGCATGGACAGCGCGACCGCAATGCCGAGCGGCACCTCAATCAGCAGAATGATGGCGGAGAACAGCAGCGTGCGCATGAGCGAGGACATGAACTGCTCGCCGAGCTGGCTCGACGGGTCGAGCAGCTCCTGGAACCAGCCGATGCCGTTCCAAAAGAACTGGTTATTGCCGAAGGTGTCCTGAACCGAATAATTCACCACCGTCATCAGCGGAAGGATGGCGGAGAACGCCACGATCGCGAAGACGGGCAGAACGAAGAACCAGGCCTTGTTGTTGATTGTCTTCGTCATGCTGCAATGCCTCCGGTGGCTTCGCCCGCAACCAAGTGTCCGTTGGCATAGATGTGCACGTGGTTCGGATCGAGCACGAGCGAGGCCTCATTCCCATCGATGGAGATGCCGTCCGGAACGCTTGCGGCAAGAGGGCGGCCGCTCATCTCCACACGGGCGATGCGAGCGCGCCCGATATCGTCGATGCGCCGCACCTGGACGGGCAGTCCCGCGCCCTTCGGCTGGAGCCGCACGAATTCGGGCCGGATGCCGAGCTCGATGCGCTCGCCGTCGGACAGCGTGCGATAGGCGCGCCGGAGAGAGATCATGGTGTTGCCGACGAAGGCGGTGGCGCCTTCGACCCGACAGGGCAGAATGTTCATGCCAGGCGAGCCGATGAAGTGGCCTACGAACGTGTGGGTGGGGCGCTCGAACAGCTCTTCCGGAGTGCCGGTCTGCACCACGGCACCGTCATGCATGACCACGACCTTGTCGGCGAAGGTGAGCGCCTCGGTCTGATCGTGCGTCACGTAGATCATGGTGATGTCCAGCGCCCGGTGGATCTCCTTTAGGGTGGAGCGCAGCTGCCACTTCAGATGCGGGTCGATCACCGTCAACGGCTCGTCGAACAGGATCGCCGCCACGTCGGGGCGCACGAGGCCGCGGCCGAGGGAGATCTTCTGCTTCATGTCGGCCGTGAGATTGCTGGCCTTGCGGTCGAGCACGCGGGTGAGATCGAGGAGGCTGGCGATCTCCTCTACCCGCCGGGCCGTCCTGTCGCGGGGCACGTTCCTGTTCTTAAGCGGGAAGGCGAGATTCTCGCGCACCGTCATCGTGTCGTAGACTACGGGAAACTGGAACACCTGCGCGATGTTGCGGGATTCCGTCGACAGGTCCGTCACGTCGAGGTCGTCGAAAAGCACGCGCCCGCGTGTCGGGCGCACGAGACCGGAGATGATGTTGAGCAGGGTCGTCTTGCCACAGCCTGAAGGCCCCAGCAGGGCATAGGCGCCGCCCTGGCTCCAGACGTGGTTGATCTCCTTGAGGGCATAATCCTCTGCTGTCCGTGGATTGGCCTTATAGGCATGGGCGAGATGATCGAGCGTGATGCGGGCCATGGGTCTTTCTCACGCTGCTTTCTGTGTAGGGTCTGCCGCGGCGAGCCGGCCATCCGCATCGAAGAGGAAGAGGCGGCGGGGATCCAGATAGGCGGTTACCTGAGATTTCGGCTCTAGGCGCCGCACGCCGGGCACTAATGCTACGAAGCGATGGTCGCCTGCATCAAGATGCACGTAGCTCTCCGAACCCGTGATTTCGGCCACGGACACTATCGAGGGGATCGCGATCTCATGGGTGCCGGTGGGCTCGAGAGTGAGATGATGGGCCCGGAACCCAACCGTGTAGTCTCCGTCGGGAACGCTGGCGAGAGGCCCAACCGCAGGAATCTGACCGCCGGTGCTCAAGGTGGCAGCGCCATCCGCCTTGAGGGCTTTCAGGGTGTTGAGTGGTGGATCGGAGAAGACGCGGGCCGTGACCAGATCATGAGGCTGGCGGTAAACCTGCGGGGTCGGGCCGAACTGCGTCACCCGGCCCTGGAACAGGGTGGCCGTGTTGCCGCCGAGAAGCAGGGCCTCAGAGGGTTCGGTGGTAGCGTAGACGAAGATCGCTCCCGAGGCCGCGAAGACCCGCGGCAGTTCCTCGCGGAGTTCTTCCCGCAGCTTGTAATCGAGGTTCGCCAGCGGTTCGTCGAGGAGCACGAGGTCGGCACCCTTCACCAGCGCCCGCGCGATGGCAGTCCGCTGTTGCTGGCCGCCGGAGAGATTGAGCGGCTTGCGGTCGAGATAAGGCTCAAGCTTCAACAGCTTGGCGGCCTCGCGCACGCGCACGTCGATCTCGCTCTGGGCTGCGCCAGACACGCGCAAGGGAGAGGCGATGTTCTCGTAAACGGTCAGCGACGGGTAATTGATGAACTGCTGGTAGACCATCGCGACGCTGCGGCGCTGCACGGGCCAGCCGGTCACATCCTGACCCTCGACCAGAACACGACCGCTCGTCGGCGCATCGAGCCCGGCCATCAGTCGCATGAGTGAGGTCTTACCCGCCAATGTTGCCCCGAGCAGCACATTGAGCGAGCCACGCTCCAGGGTGAGATTGACATTCTCGATGTGCGTGGAGGCTCCGACCTTCTTCGAGACGCCATCAAGAACGAGTGTCATCGGCACTTCCCTGGAAGTCTAGCAGCAAAGAAATGATCGAGAAGGAAGGAGATGATGTCAGCCCCATCTGGCAGGACGCTGGAGATGCGGATATTCCACGCTCGGCAAAGTTCGGCTCAGCGACACGCTCAGCCGCGTCCAGGGCTATGCCGTGCCCGTATGCGCCATCCCTCACCGCGACGCATAACGTCGCCGTTTCTTGCGGAACCAAGAGCGCCTCTCCCGACTGCCGACCCTCCGGGTCTGATCTGTCGTTATTGTTATGGTGAAGGTATCTTGCCCTCCGGGCGAAAGCAACCGGGTGTATTCGGTTCGAAACTGGTCTTTGACTGGACTGAGGTTGCTATTCAGGTACATGTTCGCGGCGGAGAGCAGCATGTCATTGAACTCTCGCGCTCTTCAGGAGTTCAAGCCCATGTGCCGGGCTCACTCATCTCCAGCAGTGGCCTGTTGATGACCTCACACCTGCAGAGAGAGAGAGAGTGCTATGCCGGATACCAGACCACTCGCCGTCGTCACAGGAGCCTCAACGGGCATTGGCTATGAGCTTGCCAAGCTCTGCGCCCAGAACGGATACGATCTGCTGATCGCGGCCGATCAGGCCGCCATTCATGAAGCCGCAAAGGAGTTCCAGGCTCTCGGCGCTGCCGTCGATGCGATTGAGGTTGATCTTGCCACCATGGAGGGTGTCGACAAGCTCTATACGGAGATAAAGGGTCGGCCCGTGGCTGCGCTTCTCGCCAACGCGGGTCATGGGCTCGGGCATGCCTTCCTGAATCAGGACTTTGCCCAGGTGCGCCATGTGGTCGACACCAACATTACTGGCACGATCTATCTCATCCAGAAGGTTGGGCGCGATATGCGAACGCGCGGTGAGGGGCGCATTCTCATCACCGGTTCCATAGCCGGCTTCATGCCAGGTTCGTTCCAGGCGGTCTACAACGGCACCAAGGCTTTCATCGATTCCTTCTCCTTCGCTCTCAGAAACGAGCTGAAGGACACAGGCGTGACGGTGACCTGCCTTATGCCCGGTGCCACAGACACCGAGTTCTTCGAGCGTGCCGACATGCTGGACACGCAGGTTGGGCAGGACAAGAAGGATGACCCGGCCGACGTGGCCAAGGTCGGCTTCGATGCCATGATGCGCGGTGACGGCGACGTGGTGAGCGGATGGAAGAACAAGTTCACCACGGTTCTGGCTTCCGTGACCCCGGCAGGCATGCTGGCTCAGCAGCACCGCAAAATGGCCGAGCCCGGATCCGGGAAGAAGTGAGCGTAACCCTGCTGCGTTCACCCGGCTTCTCGTGGATGTCGCGTTGACGATCCCGCCGTGATCCGTCAGGAGCGGTGTCGAGCGCCATGAATGGCGGCCACGAGGGTTTTGCGATGACGATGCCGACGGATCTGCTGCAGCGCCTGACCGGCCTTGTCGGTCCGACGGGTGTGGTCACGGACAGTTCCGATCTCGAACCCTATGCGGTGGACTGGCGCAAGCTCTTTCCAGGCCGGCCGGCCTGCGTGGTGCGCCCCTCATCGACCGAGCAGGTGGCCGGAATCGTGCAGATCTGCCGTGATGCCGGGGTGGCAGTCGTGCCCCAGGGGGGCAATACGGGGCTTGCCGGCGGCGCGGTGCCGGACCCGTCGGGCACGCAGGTCGTCCTGTCCCTCAACCGCATGGCAGCCATCCGCCATGTTGATCCTGTCGGCCTGACCATCGAGGCGGAGGCTGGGTGCATCCTGAAGGTCGCGCAGGACGCCGCTGCCGCAGTGAGCCGGCTCCTACCGATCAGCTTGGCGGCCGAGGGTTCGGCCACCATCGGCGGGGTCGTGGCGGCTAATGCAGGGGGCGTGAACGTGCTGCGCTACGGCATGACCCGCAGCCTCGTGCTCGGCCTCGAAGTGGTGCTGCCGGATGGTACTATCGCCAACGGCCTGCGCCGCCTGCGCAAGGACAATGCGGGCTATGACTGGAAGCAGCTCTTCATCGGCAGCGAGGGTACGCTCGGGATCGTCACGGCGGCCGTCCTCAGGCTCCTGCCGCGGCCGAAGCATGCCGTGACGGCGCTGCTCTCGGTCGCCGATCCCGCGGCGGCCCTGCGGCTCCTGGCGCTGGCCCAGGACGAATTGGGCGACCAGATCTCCGCCTTCGAGCTGATCTCCGCTACCTCCATGCAGCTTGTTGCCAAGCATGCTGGCCTGAAGGCTCCCATCGCGGAAGGGGATTGGTTCGTGCTGATCGAGGCAGCCTCCAGCCTCGCAGGCCTGCGCGAAGCCGCCGAGACCATGCTGGGCGCTGCTTTCGAGCAGGAGATCGCCCGCGACGGCGTCATTGCCGAATCGGGCGCCCAGGCGGCTCAGCTCTGGGCCCTGCGCGAGCATGTGACGGAATCCGAGGCGCGTGAGGGCAAGAGCGTGAAGCACGACGTCTCGGTGCCACTCACGGAGGTGCCGCGCTTCCTGTCCGAGGCTGGCGATGCGTTGGCTGCCGGAGCGCCTGGAACGCGCGTGAACGCCTTCGGGCATCTGGGCGACGGCAACATCCACTACAACATTCTCGTTGGACCGGATCACGATGCGGCCGTCGTGAACCGCATCGTTCATGACGTGGTGGCGGCCTTCGGCGGCAGCATCTCGGCTGAGCACGGCATCGGCCAGTACCGCGTCGGCGAACTCGCCCGCTACCGCGCCTCCACCGAGATGGAGTTGGCCCGCACCATCAAGCGGGCGCTTGATCCCGATAACCTGCTCAATCCGGGCAAGGTGTTTTCAAGCTGAGAAGCTGACTCGAAATCTGCATACCCTGAGCCCTCATCCTGAGGAGGATTGCGTGAGCAATCCGTCTCGAAGGAGGATCCAGTGCTCTCTGGAAGCTCCTTCGAGACGCAGACTACGTCTGCTCCTCAGGATGAGGTTAGAGTTTTATAAGCGAGTCTCTGACGACGTCAGCCCCGACCCAGCATGTAGAACTCGTCGTTCGGCCGCATGTTGCTGACATTGGCGAGGCGGTTCGACATGGCGAAGAAGGCGGCAATCGCTGCGATGTCCCAGACATCCTCTTCGCTGAAGCCGTGGGCGCTGAGGGCTGTAATGTCCGCGTCACCCGCGGTGTGAGCCTCTAGAGCTACCTTCATGGCGAAATCCAGCATCGCCCTTTGCCGAGGCGTAATGTCGGCCTTGCGGTAGTTGACGGCGACCTGATCGGCAATCAGCGGGTTCTTGGCCCGGATGCGCAGGATCGCCCCATGGGCAATGACGCAATACTGGCATTGATTGGCATTGCTGGTCGCCACCACGATCATCTCGCGCTCGGCCTTGGTGAGATTGCCGGGCTTGTCCATGAGCGCATCGTGATAGGCGAAGAAGGCGCGGAACTCGTCGGGGCGGCGGGCGAGCACCAGGAAGACGTTCGGCACGAAGCCGGACTTCTCCTGAACGGCCAGAATGCGCGAGCGGATGTCTTCCGGCAGATTGGTGATCTCAGGGATGGGAAAACGGCTGATCGGCGGCTGGCTCACGGGACACCTCTTCTCGATGGGTTTCTCCGGAGGGCGTTTTCCAGAGGCTTCTTGCCAGATCGAGCTTATTCGGGTTGGATTCCGTAAACAACGTGTCCTGATCTGAAGGAGAGCATCCATGAGCGCCCAGCAGGCCTTGTCCGGTGAGAGCATCCTGCTGCGGGAGGAGCAGGGCGGGGTCGTCACGCTCACCCTCAACCGTCCGGCCCAGTTCAATGTTCTGTCCGAGGAGATGCTGTCGGCGCTCCAGGAGACGCTCGACGACCTGAAGCAGGACGAGGCGGTCCGCTGTGTCGTCATCGCCGCATCGGGCAAGGCTTTCTGCGCCGGTCACGACCTCAAGCAGATGCGCGCCAATCCTCGCCAGGATTACTACGATGCCCTGTTCGCCCAATGCAGCCGGGTGATGCAGGCTATCGTCAATCTGCCCGTTCCGGTGATCGCCCGCGTGCACGGCATGGCCACCGCCGCAGGCTGCCAGCTGGTGGCCTCCTGCGACTTGGCGGTTGCAGCCGAGAGCGCCACTTTCGCGGTCTCCGGGATCAACGTGGGTCTCTTCTGCTCAACACCGGCAGTGGCGCTGTCGCGCAACGTGTCGCCAAAGCACGCCTTCGACATGCTGGTGACGGGCCGCTTCATCTCATCCGCCGAGGCTTTGTCCTTTGGGCTCGTGAGCCGCGTGGCGCCGGATGCATCCCTCGACGAAGCTGTAGAAGCGCTGACGGCGAGCATCTGCGCGAAGAGCCCGGTGGCGATCCGGACCGGCAAGGCCATGTTCAGCCGCCAACGCTCCATGAACCTGGAGGAAGCCTATTCCTACGCGGGCAACGTTATGGCCTGCAACATGATGGCCGAGGATGCCGCAGAGGGCATCGATGCCTTCATCGAAAAGCGCAAGCCGGTGTGGAAGGGGCGCTAGCTCTCAGCTTGCAGCTTTATAAGCCCGCGCCATTTCCCTGAGCTGGAACTTCTGGATCTTGCCCGTAGAAGTCTTGGGCAGTTCCGTGAAGACCACCGTGCGCGGACACTTGTAGGATGCAAGGTTCTTTCGGCACCAGGCGATGATGTCCTCAGGCGACACTGACTGGTCCGGCTTCAGCTCCACGAAGGCGCAGGGCGTCTCGCCCCATTTCTCATCGGGCATCGCCACCACGGCGGCTGCCTGAATGGCAGGGTGCTTGTAGAGGGCATCCTCCACCTCGATGGACGAAATGTTCTCGCCGCCGGAGATGATGATGTCCTTCGAGCGGTCCTTCAGCTGCACATAACCGTCCGGGTACTTCACCCCGAGATCGCCGGAATGGAACCAGCCGCCTTCGAAGGCCTTAGCGGTGCCGGCTGGGTTCTTGAGATAACCCTTCATCACCACATTGCCACGGAACATCACTTCGCCCAGCGTCTGGCCGTCCGCCGGCACGGGCTGCAGGGTTTCAGGATCGAGCACGTCGAGGGATTCGAGCACCGGATAACGCACGCCCTGGCGCGCCTTCTTCGCCGCGTACCCGCCCGAGTCGAGGTCGTCCCATTCCTGATGCCACTCGTTGACGACGGCAGGGCCGTAGACTTCAGTTAAACCGTAGAGGTGCGTGACGTCGAAGCCTGCCGTCTTCATAGCCGCAAGCACCACCTCCGGCGGCGGGGCTGCGGCCGTCATGAACTTCACCGTGTGCGGCACCGGCCTCTTTTCACTGTCGGTGGCATTGAGCAGCGTCGACATGACGATGGGCGCGCCGCACAGATGCGTGACCTTGTGATCGGCGAGTGCGTCGTACATGGGCTTCGCCCGCACAGCTCGCAGGCACACATGGGTGCCGGCCACGATGGAGAGCGACCAGGGAAAGCACCAGCCGTTGCAGTGGAACATGGGCAGGGTCCACAGATAGACTGGGTGCTGGCCCATGCCGCTCGTGATGATGTTGCCCATGGCGAGCAGGTAGGCGCCGCGATGGTGATAGACGACGCCTTTCGGATCACCCGTGGTGCCGGAGGTGTAGTTGAGCGTGATCGCGTCCCATTCATCCTGCGGCGGGCTCCAGGCGAAATCGGGATCGCCTTCGGCAACAAGCGCTTCGTAGTCCATCGTGCCGAGGCGTTCTCCCGGGCCCGCGAACTCCGGGTCGTCATAGTCGATCACCAGGGGCTTGTTCGCGCTCATCTCGAGAGCGGCTTTGACGGTGCCGGCGAACTCCCTATCGGTGATCAGAACCTTGGCCTCGCTGTGCTCCAGGGAGAACGCGATGATCTTCGCGTCAAGGCGCGTGTTGAGGGTGTTGAGCACCGCGCCGGCCATGGGCACGCCGTAGTGACATTCGAGCATGGCCGGTGTGTTCGGCAGCATCACCGACACCGTGTCACCCCGCCCGACGCCGCGCTGAGCCAAGGCTGAGGCGAGGCGCCGTGCGCGCGCATAGAGATCGCGATAATTGCGCTTCAGAGGTCCATGAATAACGGCGATCCGTTCCGGATGCACGCTCGCTGCCCGCTCCAGGAAGCTGAGGGGCGTCAGCGGCTGGTAGTTCGCCGGGTTCTTGTCGAGATGGGTGTCATAGATGCTCGGAGCCACGTCTGGTCCTCCCCTTGAGCGCGAGTATCGCCACGGGGGAGGGGCCTGACAATCCTACCAAATGTGAGGAGCCCGCGTTCACGCCTTTGCGGCGGCAACGGCTCTCTGGGCTTTCGCCGTGATCTCATCCCAGGCCCCGGCGCGGATGTCCGAGACCGGGCTGATCCATGAGCCGCCGATGGCCACCACATTGGAAAGGGCGAGCCAGTCCTTGGCGTTCTTCTCATCAACGCCGCCCGTGGGGCAGAAGCGCGCCTGCGGGAACGGGCCTGCAAGAGCCTTCAAGGCGGGAATGCCTCCCGCTGCAACGGCAGGGAAGAATTTGACGGTCTGAAAGCCATGGGCCAGCGCCATCATGAGTTCGGAAGCCGTAGCAATGCCGGGGATGAACGGCATTTCGCTTCGGGATGCTGCCTCAAGCAGGTCCGGCGTGGCGCCGGGGCTCAGCGCATAACGGGCACCGAGTGCCTGAGCGCGTTCCATGTCTTTCGGCGTCAGGACTGTGCCGATGCCCACGATGGCATCCGGCACATCCCGAATGATCGCTGCTGCCGCATCGGCCGCAGTCGGTGTACGCAAGGTGATCTCGATAAGGCGCAGACCGCCCGCCACAAGGGCGCGGGCGAGAGGAACCGCATCCTCCACACGCTCCAGCGTGATAACTGGAACGACGGGTCCAGAACGGAGAATGTCGGCAAGCTGCCGGTCGCGGGATTCAGCGAGAGCTGACAGATCTTGTGTCATCCGAGGAACTCCTTGAGCTTTATGTTACGGCTGGGGCATGGCGTCGCGAGGGATGATCGCACCGCGATAGCGGACAACCTGCCCCGCAAGGCGATGGCCTGCCTGGGCTGCTGCCTCAGGGCCTTGTCCCAGAAGGCGTGCGTGCAGATAGGCAGCCGCGAAGCTATCGCCGGCGGCTGTGGTGTCGACCACGTCGTCCGCAGGTTTGCCCGGAACGACGATCTCCTGACCCTGCACCGCAACCTGGCATGTCAGGTTCGGATACTTGAGGACAATTTCTGCTCGATCCTTGAAGGCCATCACTTCATCAACTCCGGCACTGCCAAACAGAAGCTCAAGGTCTTCCGTCGAGGCGAGAATGATATCGGCGCATTCGAAAGCTTGCCGAAAGGCCTTTCGCGCAATCTCCTGATCGGGCCAGCCGCGCGGGCGGAAATTGGTGTCGAAGGCCACGCGCTTTCCCGCCGAGCGCACCTCACGCAGAGCTTCGAACAAACGCCCACGTCCTTCGCCTCCGTAGAGAGACAGCGAGATGCCCGAGAAGTAGACGAGGTCGTCGCCGGTGAGGGAGCCGATGATCGTACGGGCTTCAGGGGCTTGGAAGAGCAGGCGGGCGGCGGCTGTCTCGCGCCAATACGAGAACCGGCGTTCGCCTTTGGGATCCGTCTGGATGATGTAGAGGCCGGGAAGGCGACCGGGAAGACGCAGCACACGGCTCGTGCCCACGCCCTCCGCCTCCCAGGCTGCGATCAACTCGTCGCTCCAGCTGTCGTCCCCCAGGGCAGTGACGTAATCCACCTGTGTGCCAAGACGGGCGAGATAGACGGCCGTGTTGAGGGTATCCCCGCCGAAGCTGCGGGAGAGCCTGCCATCGGCCTCCTCCCTGAGCTCGATCATGCATTCCCCAATGCAGGCGACCCGTGTCATGCTCTCACCGTGGTTGTTCTATCCCGCTAGGGAATATGATGGGACGGTGCTCTTTGTCGATCCGAATATTGCAATCCTTCGCTTGATCCTTTGAACAAAGGGGATCCAGCCCTTCATTAATGTCCGAGGTTGGCGGAGGCGCACCCAGAACTCGCTTTGAACGATCTCGAACTGATTCTCTAAGCCTTGGCTCTCGCTGGCGCCGATGCAAAGTCGAACGGAATTGGACTTGCAACGAAGCGGGGCCTGTGAATGCAAGGCAGCATTCAGGCAGTCTTTAAGCAGATATGGGCAAGTATCCCTTGTCTATTGTGCGTAAAATGAACTTTGCCACTTTAATTCCTGGCTGAACGCGCTAATGAGGAAATGCTGTCTTATGCATTCACCGTCGAAAACAAGGAGTTCCTGATGGCCAAGACTGCAACCAAGGTTTCCAAGAAGGCCCCGGCCAAGAAGGCTGCGGCGCCGAAGGCTGCAGCAAAGGCAACGTCGAAGACCGCGAAGGCGCCCGCCAAGGCTGCCGGCAAGGCGGCTGCGACGAAGGCTGCCAGCAAGACGTCGAAGGCATCCGTGAAGAAGACCGCGAAGGCTTCGGCCTCGTCGGCTTCCCCGATCCTGACGCTGCGCAACATTGCCGATCGTCTCTCCGAGATGCACGAGGTTCCCAAGCGCCAGGCCAACGAGATGTTGACCCAGGTGGTCGAGATGATTGCCAAGAGCCTGAAGAAGGGCGACAAGATCCGTCTGTCTGGCCTCGGCATCCTGCAGGTGCGCAAGCGCGCCGCCCGCATGGGCCGCAACCCGCAGACCGGCGAGCCCGTGAAGATCAAGGCTTCGAAGAAGATCGCCTTCCGCGCGGCCAAGGATCTCAAGGACTCGATCTAAGAGGTTGCTGCGGTCGGACGGGAGTCTCTTCGACCGCACGAGACGCAAGGTCTCTACACAAGCAAGGCAGGAAACTGCCTTGCTTTTTTTTGCCTTGCGCCTGCGGCGTATGATCGTCCTGCCTCAATGCATCTCTGCCAGATGCTGCACATTCAGGTGGATCCTGTATGGGGCAGCCCTAGAACAGGAGGGTGCATGACGATCAGCCCCAACAGCCGCGCCGCTCCAGCATCATGCGGGTCATCCTTGTCAGGCTGGCCCTTGCTCTTGTGCTGGGGCTTGCTGTTGGGTCAGCATCAATTTGGTCTGGCTTTCTCGACATCCCGAACAGGCTCAATCCCTTCACGCCATTGCGGGTTGCGGACGACGCCAATTGGCTGACCCGATGGAAGCTCTCCCGCCTCGAGCGCGATCGTGGGCAGTGTCTGACTGTTCTGGAGGGGTCACAGGTTTCGCACAGAGCCGTGCCGGATCGTACCTCAGAGGGCGGCTGCGGGCTGTCGAATGCCGTCGAGGTGTCCCGGTCTTCGGTTAGATTGAGCGGGAGCTTCACGGCCACTTGCTCGCTGACGGTCGCCTGGGCCTTGTTCGAACAGCACGTCTTGCTCCCGGCCGCGCGGGACCATCTCGGGCAGGAGGTTGTGAGGGTCGTGCATTTCGGCACATACGCGTGCCGGAACATCAATCACCGTGCCGGTGGGCGGCGCAGCGAGCATGCTATCGCCAATGCCATCGACATTGCAGGCTTCGTACTTGCCGATGGACAGCAGATTACGGTGAAGGGCGATTGGTCCGGAGGCGATGATCGCCAGAGGGCATTTTTGCGCGCCTTGAGAGATGGCGCCTGTCGCTTCTTCGATGTGGTGCTCAGCCCCGACTACAACGAGGCTCACCACGATCATTTCCACTTCGATATGGGATCCTACCGGACGTGCCGGTAGAAAGCCCCGCGTCGTTCAGGAGCAGACGGATCAGTTCATCGCGTAGCTGGGAGCCTCGCCCATCTGAGCCGCCTTGGCCGCCAGAAGGAGGGCTTCGCCGAGTTCGCGGGCATGCTCAGGCGTCATGGCCACCGGCATCTGACGCCGGATGCCCTGCTCGTATTCCTCAGGCGTGGTGGCAAGTTCAATCACCATCATCGCGTCCCGGCCATCGAGCGTGCCGACTGAGAAGCTGGTGAGAGCGCCGATCAGGTCCATATCCGGTTTCATTTTTTAAGCCCCCTTGCGTAGCGTCATTGAACCTTACTGAATGGCCCAACCCTTGTCTGCTCTGCGTATAGAGAGTGGATTTTGTTACGTTCGATTTTTTTGATCTATATCACTGATCCGTAAGAGAAATTTCTCGCGAGAAATCACCAAGAACATCCTGAAATCGGCTTTCGTCAGATTAGGGGGTCACAAGAATTGTAATTTTTCCCGCGTATCAAATGCTCGATTGGCGCGTTGACCAAGCGCAGCCTTGGCCACGGTCGATGGACCCCGAGCCGGGAGCGGAGGTGGTCATGGCGAATTGGCTCCTGAGTACTCTCGCGGTTTTTCTTCTGGCCGGTGAGGTTCTTGCGGCCGGACCCATCACTCCCGAAGCAGAACTCGATGTCGCGCTCGTCATCGCCGTCGATGTCTCCTCCTCCATGGAGGGTGAAGAGCAGGGCCTGCAGCGCGAGGGCTTTGTGGAGGCGTTCCGGTCGTCTCTCGTGCATGAAGCCATCGCAGACGGCCTGAATGGCCGCATCGCCGTCACTTACGTGGAATGGTCAGGCGTGAAGGATCAGCGCGTTCTCGTGCCGTGGACCATCATCGACAGCCCAGAGAAGGCGACTTCATTTGCCAATCATCTCGCCTACCAGCCCATTCGCCAGGCGGGGATGACATCGATCTCAGGCATCATCGATCACAGCCGTAAGCTGTTCGAGCAACTGGGTGGGGCTCCGATCCGCCGTGTGGTCGACGTATCCGGGGACGGTCCCAATAACGATGGTCGCCACGTCATCTATGCAAGGGATGAGGCTGTGGCGGACGGCATCGTCATCAACGGCCTGCCGATCATGTTCAAGCGAGCCTCAGGCAGCACGGAGCTGCAGGATCTCGATCTCTACTTCAAGGAATGCGTGATCGGTGGCGTCGGTTCATTCGTGCTGCCCCTCCACGATCCCGAGCAGTTCGCCATGGTCATTCGGGCGAAGATCATGCGCGAGATCGCGGGGATCGATGCTGCCCCTCGCATCATCCCGGCGCAGGCCAGCATGCCGAGCATGAACTGCGTGACGGGCGAGAAGCGCAAGCAGGAAGACCTGCTGAGTCAGGAGAGAAAACCATAAGCGCGCGAAAAGGGCCGGGCACCCACAGATGCCCAGCCCTCACGCATGTGCCTTGCAAAAGGCCTACTTCATGAGGCCCGCTGCCCGGAGAGCCTTCGTAATCACCGATCCTACATCCATGTGCGGCGCCTCTGGTTTTGGTGCCTCCTGGCGCGGCTTGCGTGTGGCGCCTCGTGCTGCCCACTCATCTTTTGCAGCCTGTTTGCCAGTAAACACCGTAGGCAGGTCGTGCCGAACGGGTTCAGAAGCGGTGCGGGTCCGCGAGATGTCGGCGTTCTGCTCGGTCAGGCCCCAGAACTCCGCGATCCGGTAGCTCGATGAGATGCCCACATCGAGAAGGAAGGGGCCCGCTGCACCATAGCTGTTCTCATCGTTGCCGACGGCCAGCGGCGTGCCATGGGCCATGCCGGTGATTTCATACTCCTCAATCACGTCGTCGCCGGACGCGTTGGTCCAAACACGGCGCGGGTAGCCATCGACAGTTTCGCTAACGTTGGGGCTGGATTTGAGGCCATGGACATCCGTCCATTGCTTGACGATCTCGCCTGCATTCATCGGCTTCACCGTGGCATCGGCGCTGCCGTGCCAGACCGAGACCTTGGGCCATGGTCCCTGATGGGACGAGGCGTTGCGCACGAGACCACCCCATTCCTGCGCCGAGCGGCTCTGGCCCTGGAACATGCACTCGAAAGCCTCGGGAACGCTGGTGGCGCAGCGATAGGGAAGGCCGGCAATGATGGCGCCGGCTGCGAACACATCCGGGTATGTGGCAAGCATCGTGGCCGTCATGGCTCCGCCGGCCGAAAGCCCGGTGACGAACACGCGGCTGCGATCCACGTTATGCTGCTTGATCGCATGCTCCACCATCTGCCGGATCGAGCCTGCCTCGCCCTGTCCACGTTCGGTGTCTCCTGCCTGGAACCAGTTGAAGCAGCGCTTCGGGTTGTTCGCCTCCTGCTGCTCGGCATAGAGCACGACAAAGCCATAGCGGTCCGCCAAGGCGGACCATCCGGAGCCATGGTCGTAACCGGCTGCCGTCTGCGTGCAGCCATGCAGAACGACCACGAGAGCCGGAGAGGAAGAGACGGATTCTGGCACATGGGTCAGCATGCGCAGGTTGCCTGGATTGGACCCAAAGCCAACAATCTCTGTTAGACGGCTCGGCACGGTCGAGTGTTCGAAATAAGCCGCCGTTGTATTGGAGGCTTTCATGTTGGTTTCCCACTGGCGGCGGTGACGCGCCAACTGCTGAAGCATTTGACCTAAGCGTTGCATTATCGTTTGGCCCTTCCGGGTAAGATAAGATCTGAAGCTAACGCTGATATGGTGCGCATGTTGCGATGCACAATAGCGATGGTGCGTCGCAACATGCGAAGGCCCTGCCGCCGTTGTCTTGTACTCTCGGGTGCGGCCTCCAAGCTGTGAGGTGCGGAGAAGAAGAGCTCTCTCCTAGGCCCTAAAGCAACAGGCCGGGACATGAACATGTCCCGGCCTGTTGCTTTTGATCAGGGGCGCTTGTCGGTTGAGCGCTTCTTGTCCTTAGATTTCTTGAAATCTTTCGGACCTTTGCTGGCCGGCGGTCCCTTGCGGGCAGGATGAGCGTCTCGCTCCCTTGGGCCATGGCTCTTCGGCCCATTGCCCTTCGGACCGCTCCAGAGCTTGGCATCGCGCGGCTTGCCGGATCCGGCCTTGCTAGGTCCTGACTTGCTGAATCCTGGCTTCCCAGGCCCTGCATCGGCAGGCTCGATGCTGATGTCTTCATCGTTGGTCTTGCGCACGGCAGAGGCAAATTTCGAGGCCTGCGACTTCACGATCTCGAACTTCGTCTCCCTATCGAAGATCTTGATCGAGCCGATCTCTTTCTTCGTCACATGGCCGAGGCGGCAGATAATGGGCAGCAGCCAGCGGGGATCCGCATTGTTGCGGCGACCGACGCTCATGCGGAACCACACCATGTCCTCGGACGAACGCTCGAAGCCGCCCTCCGACGAAGCACGATCACGCTCCTTGAAGCCGCGGGTGCGCTCCTCGCCCCGCTCGCGCTTGTCCTTGCGCTGGCGTGGCTCGCGGTCGGTGCCTGCATCGACGATCTCTTCCGGCGCCGGCAGGCGGGCGCGGTGGAACTTGACCAGCGCGTTGGCGATCTCCTCGGCCGAGCGCTCGGCCAGGAGAGCGCGGGCCATGCCAAGGTCCTCGTCCGTCGCCTCTTCGGCGAAGATCGGATCCTGCATCAGCCGCTCGCGGTCGCGCAGGCGGATCTCGTCAGCCGAGGGAGCGCCGGCCCAGGTCACGTCAACGCCGGCCATGTCGATCAGCCGCTCGGCCTTGCGGCGGCGGGTATAGGGCACGAGCATCACGCACACGCCCTTGCGTCCGGCACGGCCCGTACGGCCGCTACGGTGCAGAAGCGTCTCGTGGTCGTTCGGCAGGTCGAAGTGGATCACGAGCCCCAGATCCGGCAGGTCGATGCCGCGGGCCGCCACGTCGGTGGCGACGCAGACGCGGGCGCGTCCGTCACGGAGCGATTGCAGGGCGTTGCTGCGCTCGTTCTGGGTCAGCTCGCCCGAGATCGCCACGGCCGAAAAGCCGCGCTCGATCAGGCTCGCATGAAGGTGCCGCACGGCCTCGCGGGTATGGCAGAACACCATGGCGCCGCGGCTCTCGTAGAAGCGCAGCACGTTGACCACCGCATGCTCGACCTCGTTCGGCGCGATCCTGAGGGCGCGATACTCGATGTCGCCATGGGGCTCGTTCTCGACCAGGGTGTCAATGCGGTGGGCGTTGTGCTGATAGCGGCGGGCCAGAGCGACGATATTCTTCGGCAGGGTAGCCGAGAACAGGAGCGTGCGGCGCTCCTCCGGCGTGGCGTCGAGGATGAATTCCAGATCCTCGCGAAAGCCGAGATCAAGCATCTCGTCGGCCTCGTCGAGCACCACGACACGCATCTTGGAGGTGTCGAGGCGTCCGCGCTCCAGGTGGTCGCGCAGGCGGCCCGGGGTGCCGACCACGATGTGGCAGCCATCGGCCAGCGCCCGCTGCTCCCGGCGGACATCCATGCCGCCGACGCAGGAAGCGACGCGGGCTCCGGCCGGGCCGTAGAGCCAGATCAGCTCCCGGTTGACCTGGAGGGCGAGCTCACGGGTAGGGGCGATGATCAGGGCGAGAGGCTCGCGCGGCGCCTCGAAGCGCTCGGCGTCGCCCAGCAGGGTGGAGGCCATGGCGAGCCCGTAGGCGACCGTCTTGCCGGAGCCCGTCTGGGCGGAAACAAGGAGATCCCGATCGACAGCCTCCGGCTGCAGCACGGCGGCCTGGACGGGGGTCGGGTCGTTGTAGCCTTTGTCGGCCAGGGCGCGGTCGAGGCTGGGATTGGACTTGGGGAAAGGCATGAGAATGGGCTGAACCGTTTCAAGAGGAGCCCTCAAGGGCTCCGGTAAGGATGATCAGCCGGAGGCAGCGGCGTCGTCTATTTCGTCGATGGACACCAGGAACACGACATCGATATCGAGGCCGTCATCATCGTCTTCGCCGTCTTCGTCGACCTCGTCCTCTTCGTCCAGGGCCTCATAGAAGGCATCGATTTCGTCTTCCGATGCGGGCCGTGTCGTCAAGGCAGCTGAGCCGTCCCAGAGGGAGCGGCCCTCGCTCTTAAACGACTTTAGGTCATCTTTAAAGCTCTCGCTGAGAAAGAGTTCGCGGGCCTGCTCCTCATCGGCATTCGTCACGGCAACCGCCTTGCCGGCTATCTCCAGGGTGACCATGGCTCATCCTTTGCCGCTGCAATGGGATCCAAGTGACTAACGCTCAAGCCCTGAATTCGATCAAACCGACCCTGGGTAAGCCTTTCCGGGCCTTCAGGAAGGGTGTGAACAGCCCTTGAGACCAGTATGGACATGAGGCAACCAATATGAGACCAGTTAAGCTGTGAACGTGACTGGCTCCACTGTCTGCTTCCGGTCCTTGGACCGGCTTTCCCTGACGGGCTCCCGCTTTAACGAGGACGGGGCCGGTCTGCGCGGTCGTTTCGCCTGGATCATCGATGGAGCCACTGGTCTCTCCGAAGAGCAACTGACCACCGGGGGTAGCGATGCCGCCTGGCTTGCCGATTTCATCGACGGGCGGCTGGCGGCTCTGTCCGGAGCGGAAGGCGTCGATCGGGTGCTGCGGCAGCTTGAGGACGATGTTCGCTCGGCGTTCGGGGAAGCGACAGCGCATGTGCTGGATGTCAGCGACCATCGCACGCCCTCTGCCTGCCTCGGTCTGATCGAAATCCTCCCGGGGGAGGGCGGATTCCTCGCGCTCCAGGGACGCTTTCTCGGCGATGTGATCGCGCTCGTGCCGTCGGAGCATGGGATCGTGCGCTGGAGCGACGAGCGGGCGAAGCCTTTCGAACGGAAGACCCTGGCGGCTATCGGCGCCAGAGAGCATGAGCCGGGGCAGATTCCCGAAGCCGTGCGGCGCCAGATTCTGGAGAACCGCACCCGGCTCAACCAGCAGGACGGCTATTGGGTGGTGAATCCGCGTCGGCCTTGGGCCGGCCAGGAGCTGCGGTTCGAGGCGCAGGTGAGGCCGGGCGTGCCCATCGTGCTTGCCACGGATGGCTTCATGCGGCTCGTGGATGTGTTCGCGGCCTATTCGGACGACGACCTCTACGACCGGCTCGCCGCCGGGAAAGGGCCGGACCTGATGCAGGAATTGCGGGACAGGGAGCGAAGCGACCGCATGGCAGGCGCTTATCCTCGTGTTAAAACCCACGATGACGCAACCTTTCTCGTCATTGCAGCCGAGCGATCGCGCTGAAAAAATTCCGCAAGGCTTGTTCGAACGGCAGGCTCTGCGGTGGGAGGACTACGGACTACATCAATGAGGGAAACGACGATGAAACTGACCCGACGCATTCTGATGGGCGCTGCCGCCGGCAGCCTCCTGCTCTCTGGCACCGCCGCCATGGCCCAGCAGACCGAGCTGACCTTCTGGAGCTGGCGCCAGGAAGACCGCACCTTCTATCAGGACACCATCAAAAAGTTTCAGGAGAAGAACCCCGGCATCACGGTCAAGTTCGAGACCTATGCGCCTGAGAACTACCAGACGATCCTGTCCACGGCGCTCGCCGCCGGCCGCGGCCCGGACGTGATCCAGGTGCGCGCCTACGGCAACCTGGAGACGATCGCGACCCCCGGCTACCTGCTCGCCCTCGACCAGCAGAACGTGCCGGAGCTGGCGAACTTCCCGGAAGCAGCGCTTGCGGCCGAGACCCTGCGCTCCGACGGTAAGGTCTATGCCGTTCCCTTCGCCATGCAGGCCCAGCTCGTGGTCTACAACAAGAAGATCTTCAAGGATAACGGCGTGAACCCGCCGAAGACCTGGGATGAGCTGATGACGCTCGCTCAGGCCCTGAAGGCCAAGAACGTCACGCCATTCGCCAACGGCACGGCCACCGCCTGGCAGAACGAGACCATCGTCGGCGGCCTGCTCTCGTCCATGCTCGGCAAGCAGTTCGAGGCTGATATCGTCGCCGGCAAGGCGAATTTCACCGATCCGCGCTTCGTCAGCGCGCTCACGAAGCTCAAGGACGTCAGCCAGTACTTCTCGCCGAACTTCACCGGTGTCGACTACCCGTCCTCGCAGCAGCTATTCGTGGCCGGCCGCGCGGCCATGTTCGCGGGCGGTTCCTACGAGGTGGCGAACTTCAAGAACCAGAACCCGACTCTCGACCTCGGTGTGTTCCCGGCTCCCGTCATGAAGTCGGGTGATCAGCACCTGATCGCCACCTATTACGATGGCGGCTATGCGGTGAACGCCAAGACCGAGAAGAAGGACGCGGCGCTCAAGTTCGTGCGCTATCTCGCCACGCCGGAATACGGCACGGCCTTTACCAACACCTTGAAGAACCTCTCGCCGATCAAGGGCATCAAGATCGAGGATGCGATCACCCAGGAGGTGGCGAAGCTCGCCGAGAACTCCATGTCCTACCTGATGCTGGTGCGCTTCCGCTATCAGGAGCCGAGCGGCTCGGTGCTGCTGCAGTCGAACGTGCAGAAGATGCTCGCCGGCCAGCAGACCCCCGAGCAGGCCGCGGCCGAGATCAACAAGGGCATCGCGACCTACTACAAGCCCTTCCAGAAGTAAGATTTTGCCAAAGGAGGCGGCGAACGGGTGCGTTCGCCGCCTCTTGAGTTCTGACAAACACAATCCAAAAGCCCTCATCCTGAGGAGGTCACGTCAGTGACCGTCTCGAAGGATCAGGGCGTCTCCAGTGTCCGCTGGAACCTCCTTCGAGACGCAGCCTGAAGGCTGCTCCTCAGGATGAGGGCGGTGTTGGTTGCGAACGTTGAATTTAAGGTTTTGAGTGAATGCCCGTCTCGCGCAAACAGGCTCCGTCGCTGAAGCGGCAATTGTGGGTGGCGTTTCTCGTCGTTCCACCCATCGTGTTCATGTCGCTGTTCGTGGTCTATCCGATCCTGTCGGCCTTCGCCTATGCCTTCTACGACTGGCAGGGTTTGGCGCGCGGCGAGTTCGTGGGTCTCAAGAATTTCAAGGAAGTGCTGTTCGGCGCCACGATGGCGCCTGTGGTGTGGAACGCCTTCCTGCACAACGTCTATGCGCTGCTCGCGCTCATGATCATCCAGAACGGCGGCGGGTTTCTGCTGGCCTGGCTGCTCTACAAGGAACCCTTCGGCTTCCGCTTCCACCGGATCGCCGTGTTCGTCCCGGTGGTGCTGTCCACGATCATCGTGGGCTTCCTCTGGAAGCTTTTCCTCAACCCGAATTTCGGCATCATCAACCAGGCGCTCTACTCGCTCGGCCTCGATTCCTGGGCGAAGCCCTGGCTCGGCGATTCCTCGACGGCCCTGGGTGCGCTGATCCTCGCCAATGCCTGGCACTTCGTGGGCTTTCCGACCCTCGTCTATCTCGCCGGCATGCAGCGCATTCCGCCTGAGATCATCGAGGCGGCGCGGCTCGATGGCACCAGCGAATGGCAACTCCTGAAGAACATCGTGTGGCCCCTGGTGGCGCCGAGCACGACCATTCTCTTCACGCTGCTCTTCATCGGCGCGTTTAACTGGTTCGAAATTCCTTACGTGATGGTCGGCCTCGACGGTTCGCCCTTCGGCACCACGGACGTGCTGGGCCTCGTCTTCTACCGCACGGCCTTCGGCAACCAGAGCGCCAGCATCCAGAACTTCGGCATGGGCTCGGCGCTTGCCACGCTCCTGTTCCTCTTTATCGTCGTCTTCGCGTCCATGCTGACCCTGTGGCTGCGCCGTCGGGAGATCCAGTTTTGACCGCCCTCACGTCTCAGGCGCCCGCATCGCGCCAGCCGATCTCCTTCGCGCTGCTCGCGCAGGTCATCCTGATCGCCAACTCCTTCATCATGCTCTATCCGGTCGTGGTGATGGTGCTCTCCGCCTTCAAGACCACAGGCGAGATCTTCGAGCATCCCTTCGCGCTGCCCGATTTCACGCAAGTGGGGAACTTCGCCAAGGTGCTCGGCGAAACCGCAATGCCGACTTACTTCATCAACTCGATCCTGGTCACGGGCACGTCGGTCCTGCTGATCCTCGTGCTCGGCACCATGGCGGGCTATGCGGTGGCGCGCTACGAGTCGCGCACCAACACCTTCATCCTGCTGTTCTTCCTGGCAGGCCTGATGCTGCCGCTGAAACTCGCGGTCATCCCGCTCTTCATCCTGCTGCGCGATCTGGGGCTTCTCGACAGCCGCTGGAGCCTGATCGTCACCTATACAGCCATCGGCCTGCCGTCTGCCGTGTTCATCATGGCGGGCTTCCTGCGCACGCTGCCATCGGAACTCGAGGATGCGGCGCGCATCGACGGCGCGTCCGAGCCGCGCATCATGTGGTCCGTGATGCTGCCGCTGGCGCGTCCGCCCATGGCGATCGCGGCGATCCAGAACGCGGTGCCGATCTGGAACGACTTCTTTTTCCCCCTCGTCTTCATCCAGACCGATGCGCGCAAAACCCTGCCGCAGGGGCTCACCACCTTCATGGGCGAGTACACCACCGACTGGGGCATGCTGTTTGCGGGCCTCACCATCGCAGCAGCGCCCATCACGCTCCTCTACATCGCCCTGTCGCGCCAGTTCATTCAGGGCATGACGGCGGGTGCGGTGAAATAGCATGCTGATCCCGAAGGGCGCGCTTATCGTCTCCTGCCAGGCTCGTGCCGACAATCCACTCCATGGGCCGGTCTACATGGCCGCCATGGCGCAGGCGGCGGAGGCGGGAGGCGCCAGGGGCATCCGCGCCAATGGCGCAGATGACATTGCAGCAATCCGCGCCGTGACAGCACTTCCCATCATTGGCATCGCCAAGGTGTGGGATGGTCGCTTCCCGGTCTACATCACGCCGGACTTCACGCAGGCCGCCGAGATCGCCAGGGCAGGGGCCGACATCATCGGGCTTGATGCCACCCCACGTCCGCGTGACGGGGAGGCGGTGGAGCACCTGATCGGGCGCATCCGCAGCGAACTCGGCCGCGAGGTCTTTGCCGATATCGCCACGCTGGATGAGGGGCGGGCGGCCCATGCGGCTGGCGCCACCTATGTTGCGACAACGCTCTCGGGCTACACGGAGGAAACGGCTTCCGGCAGAACCGAGGGGCCCGATCTGGAACTTCTGTCCGCACTTGTGCCCGAGATTCCGGCGCCCATCGTCGCCGAGGGACGTTTCGACACGCCGGAACTCGTTGCGGAGGCTTTTCGGCGAGGAGCCCATGCGGTGGTGGTGGGCACTGCGATCACCAACCCGCGCGAGATCACGAGAAAGTTTGTTCGGGCCGCATCCTGAGCGGCCCTTCGGCAAGTTTGTAACGGAAACGTGAGAGCACCTCTGGCGTTCTCGGGTGTACCCATCCACAATGGGTTTGAACCGAGGTAAAGCCGTGCTGATACGCCGTCCGTCCGATATCCTGCCCTCCGAGATCACGCCCCGGGAGGTCTACTTCAACCGCCGCCAATGGATGGCCGGCACCGCCGGGCTTGCCCTTGCGGCCGCCCTGCCGAGGGGGTTGGAGGCTGCGCCGCTGTCGGCTGCCAAGAGCCCGTTCTCAACGGACGAGAAGCTGACGAGCCGCGAAGACGTCACCAGCTACAACAATTTCTATGAGTTCGGCACCGGCAAGGACGATCCCGCCGCCAAGGCTAAGTCCCTCAAGACCTCGCCATGGACGGTGAAGGTCGATGGCATGGTCGGCAAGCCTGCCGAGTTCGCCATCGAGGACCTGATCAAGGCCTCGGCTCTTGAGGAGCGCATCTACCGCATGCGCTGCGTCGAGGGCTGGTCCATGGTGATCCCCTGGGTCGGTTTCCCGCTCGCAGACCTCATCAAGCGCGTGGAGCCTCTCGGCAGCGCGAAGTACGTGGCCTTCGAGACGGCCTACCGGCCCGAGGAGATGCCGGGGATGGACTCCGTATTCCCGGTGCTCGAATGGCCCTATGTGGAGGGCCTGCGCCTCGACGAGGCCATGAACCCGCTGACCATCATGGCGGTCGGGCTCTATGGCGAGACGCTGCCGAACCAGAACGGAGCGCCCATCCGCCTCGTGGTGCCGTGGAAATATGGATTCAAGGGCATCAAATCGATCACGCGCATCAGCTTCGTCGAGAAGCAGCCGCCAACCTCCTGGAACAAGCAGGCGCCCAGCGAGTACGGCTTCTACGCCAACGTGAACCCGAGCGTGGACCATCCGCGCTGGAGCCAAGCGACCGAGCGGCGCATCGGCGAGGGCGGCCTGTTCGTGAAGCGCCGCCCGACCCTGATGTTCAACGGCTATGCCGAGCAGGTGGCGAGCCTTTACACGGGCATGGACCTGCGGAAGCTCTATTGATGGCGGGAAGAGCCACTGCGCCCGGCGCCAAGGGCTTCACCCTGCCTCAGGTGCCGAAGATCCTCGTCTACATCGTCGGCTTCATCCCGGCCGTGTGGCTGTTCTATGCCGGCATCACCGATCAGCTCGGCGCCGATCCCATGCGCTATCTGGAGCAGGCGCTCGGCCTCTGGGCGTTGCGCTTCCTAATCGCGACGCTCGCGATCACGCCGCTGCGGCAGCTCTTCAACATCAACCTGCTGCGCTACCGCCGGGCCATCGGGCTGCTGGCATTCTATTATGCCGCCCTGCACCTCATCACTTATCTCGTGCTCGATCAGGGCTTGGACGTGGCGGCCATCGTGGCTGACATCATCAAGAGGCCCTACATCACCATCGGCATGGCGACCTTCGTCATCCTGGTGCCGCTCGCCGTCACCTCCAATAACGCCGCCATCCGGTGGATGGGCGGGCAGGCCTGGGCCAGGCTGCACAAACTCGTCTATGTGGCGGCGGTCGGCGCGGTGCTCCATTACATCCTCGTGGTGAAGTCCTGGCCACCCGAACCCCTGGTTTACGCAGCCATCGTCGCCGTGCTCCTCGGCTACCGGTTGGTCCGATCCCTGGTGAAGAAGCCGTCGCCCCGGCGACGTCCCGCTTGAAGACCAGGGCCACTCGGCTAGGATGCGCCGGGTAAAAGCAAGGCTTCTCCTTTGAACGGCAGGATCATCTATCGAGCAGGCTTCGTTGTCGGCGCATTTGCGCGGGCGCTCCTGATCGGGCTGGTCTGGGCGAGTCTCGCGTTGCCGGGTGGCGCCATGGCCCAAAGCCGAGACGTGCTGGTCTTCGCCGCTGCCAGCCTGAAGAACGCGCTCGATGATGCCGCCGCCGCCTGGATGCGCGACAGCGGCAGGCGGGTCGTGGTGTCCTATGCGGCCAGCAACGCGCTCGCCCGGCAGATCGAAGCGGGAGCTCCGGCAGACATCTTCTTCTCCGCCGATCTCGACTGGATGGATTATGCGGCCTCCAAAGGGCTGATCCAGCCGGAAAGCCGCGTCAATCTCCTGGGCAATTCTCTTGTTCTCATCGCATCGACGGGTTCTAAGGCGCAGGTTGAGCTCAAGCCGAGTCTCGATCTCGCATCGATCCTCGGCAGTGATCGCCTGGCCATGGGCCATGTGAATGCGGTGCCGGCCGGCAAATACGGCAAGGCCGCCCTCGAGCATCTCGGCGCATGGGCGGGCGTGAAGGACAGGGTCGCCCAGACCGAGAATGTGCGCGCCGCGCTTCTGCTCGTCGCACGCGGCGAGGCGCCGCTTGGGATCGTGTACAAGACCGATGCCGTGTCCGACTCGAACGTCACCATCGTCGGTACGTTTCCGGAAGGCAGCCATCCGCCAATCATGTATCCGGTGGCGCTCACGAAGGATTCGAGCAATTCGGACGCCGCATCGTTCCTGACGTTTCTGGCGTCGGAAAAGGCCAAGCCGTTCTTTGAAAAGCAGGGCTTCACGGTCCTCAGCAAGGCAAGATCGGGCTCTTGATGGAGGGGCTGTCTCCGGAAGAGTGGACGGCGGTTCGCCTCAGCCTGAAGGTCGCCTTCGTGGCGATGGCGGCGAGCCTCATCCCGGGGATCGCCATCGCGTTCCTGCTGGAGCGCGGGCGTTTCTGGGGTCGGCAGGCGCTCGATGTGCTCGTGCATCTGCCGCTGGTTCTGCCGCCTGTTGTCGTCGGCTGGTTTCTGCTCGTCGGCTTCGGGCGCCGTGGCCCAATCGGGGTGTTTCTCGCCGAGCAGTTCGGCATCGTTTTCTCGTTTCGCTGGACAGGCGCGGCGCTCGCCTGCGCCATCATGGGCTTTCCGCTGCTGGTGCGCGCCATTCGTCTCTCCATCGCGTCGGTCGACCGCAAACTTGAAGATGCGGCGGGCACGCTCGGCGCGCATCCTGCCTGGGTTTTCGGCGTGGTGACGCTGCCGCTGATCCTGCCTGGCATCATCGCCGGCATGGTGCTCTCCTTCGCCAAGGCCATGGGCGAGTTCGGCGCGACGATCACCTTCGTGTCTAGCATTCCCGGCGAGACGCAGACCATCCCGTCTGCGATCTACGCCTATACCCAGGTGCCGGGAGGCGAGGGCGGTGCGATGCGGCTGACGCTCGTATCGATCATCATTTCCATCGGCGCGCTCTGGCTCTCCGAATGGCTGGCGCGGCGTGTGCGTCGCAGGGTTCACGCCTGATGATCCTTGACGTCGACATCGAGCATGAGCAGGGCGCCTTCGCGCTGAAAGCAAGTTTTCAATCCAATGGCAAGCTCACCGCACTTTTCGGCCCGTCCGGCTCCGGGAAGACAACGATCGTGAATGCCATCGGTGGCCTCGTGCGTCCCGATCACGGCCGCATCATGGTGCAGGGGCGGGCGCTGGTCGATACGAAGAAGAACATCGTCGTGCCCAAGCATAGGCGTCGCATCGGCTATGTGTTCCAGGAAGGACGGCTCTTTCCGCATCTCAACGTACGGCACAACCTGCTGTTCGGCCGCTGGTTCACGCCAAGTGGCGAGCGGAAGGCGGGCTTCGATCATGTGGTGAATCTGCTCGGCATCAGCCATCTGCTCGACCGCCGCCCGTCGACATTGTCTGGCGGCGAGAAGCAGCGCGTAGCGATCGGCCGTGCGTTGCTCGCCGATCCGCAACTCCTGCTGATGGACGAGCCGCTGGCGTCCCTCGACGAGGCTCGCAAGGCCGAGATTTATCCCTATCTGGAGCGCCTGCGTGACGAAAGCGGTGTTCCCATCGTGCTCGTCAGTCATTCCGTGGCCGAGATCGCACGGCTGGCGACCTCCGTGGTTGTCCTCTCGGAGGGATCGGTGACTGCTTCAGGCCCTGCCGCAGAAGTCCTGCGGCATACGAGTGTCTTTGCTGAGAGCGGTCCCACGGAGGCAGGCGCGCTGATCGAGGCACAGGTGTTCAAGCATGATGAAGCTTATGACTTGACCGTGCTGCAGGCGAAAGCCGGCGCTTTAAGCGTTCCGCGTCTCCTGCATCCCATCGGCACAAGCCTGCGGGTGCGTCTGCGCGCCCGCGACATCATCCTGTCGCTGAAGGCGCCCGAGGGATTGAGCGCCCTGAACGTGCTGCCGGGATTCATTTCCTCGATCGAGAATGTCGAGGGAGCGAGCGTGGACGTGCAGCTCGATTGCGGCGGAGATCCTGTCGTGGCCCGCGTGACCCGAAAATCAGTGGAAGAGCTTGGCCTGAAGCCTGGCCTTGCCGTTCACGCCATCATCAAGAGCATCGCCTTCGACCCGGAGGCCCTTGGCGTCACGGGCGGTGAGAATATGTGAGATCAAAAGCCCGGTGAGGTTGCATGGACCGCATAGCCGTGTAGCCTCTCCCGTCATCCTTTCCAGTGTCGAGAGACCAACACCATGAACGAACAAGTCCGGAATTTGCCCAATGCGGCCTCCCATGCCCAGCTTCTCGACCGTCTCGCGGAGGTCGCCGTTCGGGTTGGGCTTGGGCTGAAGCCGGGGCAGGAACTGGTCCTGACCGCGCCGCTTGAGGCCGTGGCCCTGGTGCGGCGCATCACCGAGCACGCCTATAAGGCTGGCGCCTCCCTGGTTACCACGATCTTCTCCGACGAGGAGAGCACGCTCATGCGTTTCCGCCATGGGCGGGATGAGGGTTTCGATACGGCTCCGGCTTGGCTCTACGAGGGCATGGCCGAGGCCTACAAGAAGGGTGCGGCCCGGCTTGCTATCGTGGGCGAGGACCCGTCGCTCCTTGCCAAGGAGGATCCGGACAAGGTCTCCCGCGCCAATCGGGCCCGCTCCAAGGCCTATATGCCGGCCCTCAACATGATCGCGGGCTTCGACATCAACTGGACCATCGTGTCTGCCGCAACACCAGCCTGGGCCAAGACCGTGTTCCCGGATGATACGGACGAGGTCGCGCTGGCCAAGCTGTGGCAGGCGATCTTCTCTGCTTCACGCGTCGACACGCCGGATCCGATTGCCGCCTGGGAGAAGCACAATGCGGCCCTGCAGACCCGCACGCGCATGCTGAACGACAAGAACTATGCCGCGCTCCATTTCCGCGGCCCCGGCACGGATCTGCGCGTCGGTCTTGCCGACGGGCATGAATGGAACGGCGGCTCGACGACGGCCAAGAACGGCCTCGTCTGCAACGCCAACATTCCCACCGAAGAGGTCTTCACCACACCGCACAAGGATCGCGTCGACGGCACGGTGACGAGCACGAAGCCGCTCTCCTATAACGGCACCCTGATCCAGGACATTCAGGTGCGGTTCGAGGGCGGGCGCATCGTGGAGAGCAAGGCGCGCACGGGCGAGGCCGTGCTGAACAAGGTTCTGGATACGGACGAGGGCGCACGCCGCCTCGGCGAGGTCGCCCTGGTGCCCTATTCCTCGCCGATCTCTAAGAGCGGGCTGTTGTTCTTCAACACCCTGTTCGACGAGAACGCCTCCAGCCACATCGCGCTGGGCCAGGCCTACAGCAAGTGCATTCGCGGCGGCGGTGGCATGAACGAAGACGAGCTGGCGTCACGCGGCTCCAACAAGAGCCTAATCCATATCGATTGGATGATCGGCTCCGATCAGGTGGATGTGGATGGTATCACACAGGACGGCAGGGCAGAGCCGCTTATGCGCGGCGGAGAATGGGTGACATCGTAACAAAAGACTCGCGCTTTGCGCTGTGCTGGATCTATGATCCAGGCGATTGTCTGACCTGACGCAAACGGTGCTTGACGTATCGGCATCGTGGCTGTGATGGATGCAGGTATCAAAGAGGTACCGGTCTGATGGACTTTCAGGCCGGTGCTGTCTCAAGAGCGTGGATGGATGTCGGACACACCCAATCGTCAATCTGAAGCCCTCCTGTCGGTCCGCTCCCTGTCGGTGGAGTTCGGCACGGGGAATGGACCCTTCAAAGCCGTCAAGGAAGTCAGCTTCGACGTGCAGCCAGGCAAGACCCTGGCGGTTGTCGGCGAATCGGGATCGGGCAAGTCCGTCACGTCGCTCGCAATTATGCGCCTGACGGATTACACGGGCGGGCGCATCACCGGCGGGCAGGTACTGTTCCGCCCCAATGGCGGCGAGGTCATCGATCTCGTTCGGGCCTCCGACGACAAGCTCCGGGAGATCCGCGGCAACGACATTGCCATGATCTTCCAGGAGCCGATGACGTCGCTCAACCCTGTCTTCACCATCGGCAACCAGATTTCTGAGACCCTGATCCTGCACCAGGGCCTGAATGGGCGTGAGGCGCGGCTTCGGGCCAGGGACCTGCTGCAGAAGGTGCGCCTGCCGGATGCGGACAGGCTCCTCGACCGTTACCCGCACCAGCTCTCCGGCGGCATGCGCCAGCGCGTGATGATCGCCATGGCACTCGCCTGCAATCCCAAGCTCCTGATCGCCGATGAGCCGACGACCGCCCTCGACGTGACCATCCAGGCGCAGATCCTCAACATCATCCGCGACCTGCAACAGGAAATGGGAACCGCCGTTATCTTCATCACGCACGACATGGGCGTGGTGGCCGAAATGGCCGATGACGTGGTGGTGATGTGGAAGGGCGAGAAGGTGGAGCAGGCGCCGATGCGCGACATCTTCGCCGCTCCGCAGCACCCCTATACCCGCGCGCTTCTCTCCGCCGTTCCGCGCTTAGGGAGCCTCACAGGCCAGCCGCTGCCGAAGCGCACGCCCGTGATGGTCATGGATGGCGACGTGGCCAAGCCCGTCGGCGGCACGCACGAGCAGAACACGGCCGATTACACCAAGCCCATTCTCGAAGTCGAAAAGCTCACCACGCGCTTCGATGTGGGCAAGACCTTCTTCGGCCGCGTGACGCACCGCGTCCATGCGGTCGAGGAGGTGAGTTTCGACATCTATCCCGGCGAGACGCTGGCGCTGGTGGGCGAGTCCGGCAGCGGCAAGTCCACCATCGGGCGCACACTGCAGCAACTGGTTGAGCCCACAGGCGGCACCGTGCGCTTCAACGGGCGCGACATGGGGGCCATGAGCCCGGCCGATCGACGGCGTCTGCGGCAGGAGATCCAATATATTTTCCAGGATCCCTTCGCTTCCCTCGATCCACGCCACACGGTGGGCTACAGCATCGCCGAGCCGATCATCGTCCATGGTCTGATCAATGACCGCAAGGTGCGTGAGAGGCGCGTGCACGAGCTGCTGGAGCAGGTCGGCCTGCAGCCGCAGCATGCCAAGCGCTACCCGCACGAGTTCTCCGGCGGTCAGCGCCAGCGCATCTGCATCGCCAGGGCACTCGCCAGCGACCCCAAGCTCGTGATCGCGGACGAGTCCGTGTCCGCCCTTGACGTGTCGATCCAGGCGCAGATCGTCAATCTGCTCATGGAATTGCAGGAGCGGCGGCGGCTGTCCTATCTCTTCATCACCCACGACATGGCTGTGGTGGAAAAGATCAGCCACCGGGTTGCCGTGATGTATCTCGGCCAGATCGTCGAACTCGGGACCCGGCAGGCGATCTTCGAGAACCCGCAGCATTCGTACACCCGCAAGCTGCTGGCGGCGGTGCCAATCGCTGATCCGCAGCGTGAGCGGGCGAAGGTGCGGATTGATGGCGAGATCCCGAGCCCTGTGCGCCCGGTCGGGCAGGAGCCCGCGATCCATCGCATGCGCGAGGTTGAGCCGGGGCATTGGGTGGCCATTGAGGCGGACACGCTTCGTGGTGCAGCGTAAAAAGACTTTCCAGAGGGAGACAACAGGATGAAGCTTTCGACAACACTCAAGGCACTCGGTCTGACGGCCGCTGTCGCATTGGCGCCACTGATGGCGTCCGGCGCTCAAGCTGCCGGAACGATCACGGTCGCAACGAGTATTGATCCCGGCAGCTGGGACCCGATCGACACCTTCCTGGTGTCATGGTCGGCTGCGGGCAACAACCTCTTCGACGGCCTGACCGCACGCGGTCCGGACATGAAGCTTCAGCCGGGCTTGGCGACATCCTGGGAGTTTCTCGACGATGGTGGCCGCATCCGCTTCAAGCTGCGCCAGAACGTGAAGTTCCACAACGGCGAGCCTTTCAATGCAGGCGCCGTGAAGTTCACCTTCGACCGCCTGCTCGGCGACGAGGGTAAGAAGGGACCGCAGCAGTCGAACTACACCTCCATCTCGAAGGTGGAGATCGTCGACGATTACACGGTCGACTTCATCATGAAGCAACCTGACCCGGTATTGCTGACGAAGCTCGCCGGCTATGGCGGCGTCATTGTGCCGCCGAAATACATTCAGGAAAAGGGCGACGCCCATTTCAACATGAACCCGGTCGGCACTGGCCCGTTCAAGTTCGTCGAGTATTCGCCGAAGGTCAGCCTGACGCTTGAAGCTTTCTCTGAGCATTGGAATGGTGCGCCTAAGCTGGATAAGGTGGTCCTTCGCTTTATCTCGGAGGCGAACACGCAGGTGGCCGAGCTTCAGTCCGGCCGCCTCGACATCGCGACCCTTATTCCGTTCGGCCTCACGCCGACAGTCGAGAAGAGCCCGAACCTCAACCTCGTCAGCATTCCCGGTCCGACAGTTGTTTCGCTTCGCCTCAATACGAAGGAAGGCATCACCAAGGACGTGAATGTCCGCAAGGCGCTGATCATGGGAATTGATCGCGATGCGATCATCAAGGCGGTTCTGCTCGGCCATGGCAAGCCGATCGCGAGCTTCCAGTCGGAGCTGTCGTTTGGCAACGACCCCGCCTTGAAGCCGCTGCCCTTCGATCTCGCTAAGGCAAAGCAGATGCTGCAGCAGGCGAAGGTCTCGGCCGGCGCACCGGTCCGCATCGACTTCCGCGGCAATGACGCGACCTTCCGCGAGGTGGCGCAAGCCGCGGCCGGCTACTTCCAGGCGCTGGGCCTCAAGCCCGCTCTGCAGCCGCACGAGCCTCCGGTTCTGCTCAACGACATCATCCCGAACGGCAAGACCGGCGAGGCTTGGCATCAGGCCTGGGGCGGCTGGACTTTCGACTACGACAACAATGCTTACCTGATGTATCACTCGGGCGAGAAATGGAATCCCTACGACAACGATCCCAAGCTGAATGCTCTTCTCGAGAAGCAGCGCACGATCTTTGACGTGAAGGAGCGCGAGAAGGTGCTGCAGGAGGTCGCACGCTACGTGGCCGATCAGGCGCTCGAAATCCCGCTTTACAATCAGAACACCGTGATAGGCGTGAACAAGCGGGTGAAGAACTTCGTCCCGCCGGCGGATCTGCGCTTCCGTTTCACCGATGTGACGGTCGAGTAAGGCCCGATCGTCCTCCACTATCGAGAAGGCGCCACGAAGGTGGCGCCTTTTTCCCAAGAGCAAGAAGGACCCCCCAGTGGCGGGATTCATTCTCAAGAGATTGCTGCAGACCGTGTTCGTGGTCTTCGCGGTAACCCTGATCGTCTCCTTTGCAATCAGATTGTCCGGCGATCCCGCCGTGATCCTAATGGGCGGCGGCGGCAACATCACGGAGCAGGATCTCCAGAACATCCGGCAGGCGCTCGGCCTGGAGCGTCCGTTCCATGTTCAGTATCTCAGCTTTCTCGAAGGGATTCTGAGGGGAGATTTCGGCAAGAGCTTCATGGGCGGTACGCCGGTTTCCCTGCTGATCGCCAACGCGCTGCCCGCGACGCTCCTGCTGGCCTTCGCCTCGCTCATCACATCGATCATCCTTTCCGTGCCGCTGGGCATCTACGCAGCCGTGCATCGCGGCCGCTGGCCGGATCAGATGATCCGCATCCTGTCGCTGGTCGGTCTGTCCTTTCCGAATTTCTGGCTCGCCATCATGCTGGTGCTGCTGTTCTCCATCGTGCTCGGGATCTTGCCGCCGAGCGGCATGGAGGGGCCAGAGAGCTTCATCATGCCGGCGCTGACCATGGCGATCATCCTCACCGCCACCAATGTGCGCCTCGTGCGCACCTCCATGCTGGAGACCCTGTCGCAGCAGTACATCATGGTGGCGCGCTCCAAGGGCCTGCGCGATCGGGTCGTGCTCTACAAACACGCGCTCCGTAACTCAGCCATTCCGCTGGTCACCTATATCGGCCTGCAGTTCGGCGGCCTCGTCGGCGGCATCGTGATCGTAGAGCGGGTGTTCAACTGGCCCGGCATGGGCACGCTCGCTTTCGACGCCATCTCCAACCGCGATTACCCGGTGCTTCAGGGCGCGATCACGGTGCTGGCGCTGTTCATCATCCTCATCAATCTTCTGGTCGACATCGCCTATGGGCTGATCGACCCTCGCATCCGGACGGAGTGACGCCCATGGCTGCCGCTCAGGCTGTCCCCTCGTCGCGCTCGTGGTTCAAGTCGCTCGAGCTTGTCCTCGGTCTCCTCTTCGCAGGCGGCATTGCCTTGGTCGTGCTGCTCTCTCCCGTGCTGTTTCCGGATGGCGGCGAGGGCATGGACCTCATGGCAAGGCTCACCCCGCCGTTCCAGAGCTGGACACACATCCTCGGCACCGATCCCCTTGGCCGCGACGTGCTGGCCCGCGTCGCCGTGGGCGGCAAGATCTCCCTCATGGTCGGCTTCCTGTCCGTGCTCGGCGCCGTCACCATCGGCACGCTCGTCGGTCTGGTGGCGGGTTACTATCGCGGCATCGCCGAGATCCTTCTGATGCGCTTTGCCGACATTCAGCTCGCGCTGCCCTTCATCCTCGTCGCGATCATGTTCCTGGCCATCCTGGGTGCGGGCATCGACAAGGTGATCCTCGTGATGATCGCCACACAGTGGGTGCAATATGCCCGCCTCGTGCGCGGCTCCGTGCTGGCCTTGCGGGAGCGGGAGTTCATTCTCTCGGCCCGCGCCATCGGTGTCGGCAACGGGCGCATCATCTTCACGCACGTGCTGCCCAATGTGCTCGGCCCCATCGTCATCCTGATGACCCTGCAAGTGGCTAACAACATCCTGCTCGAAAGCAGCCTGACCTTCCTTGGCCTCGGGGTCGATCCGCTCATCCCGAGCTGGGGCGGCATGCTGGCCGACGGGCGCACCTATCTGCAGACAGCCTGGTGGGTCAGCGTGTTTCCCGGCCTTGCCATCATGTTTACCGTGCTCGGCCTGAACCTTCTGGGCGATTGGCTGCGCGATTATCTCGACCCGACAGGACAAACCTCGAAATGACGATTTTGCTCGAAGAGCGGGTTCCGCGCACGCTCGACGGTCTCGTGCGCGAATGGGCCAGCGATGATTATCGCGGCATGATCCTTGAGGCCTGGCTGTTCGAGGATGAGGCAGCCCGTCGCCGGGCTGAACAGGTCTTTGCTGCATCCGGCATCCATGCCCGCCTGCGCAGCGCCTACAAGCCGCTCGTGCATGCCTTTCTCGAAGAGTTCGACCTGGCGGGCGTCACTCGGGCGACTGTGCGCTATCCCGTGCACGAGAAGGCCGACCGCCTGCGCTTCCTCTCCGAGGCCTATCCCCTGGCTGCCCTCCTGGAGAGCATCGAGACCCGCTTCGAGCCCGGACAGGCCGATCTGACCTACCGGGTCACGCTCGAATACGCGGATGGAAGCGTTGCTGAGCACGAGGTCTTCGCGCCCAACCGCCTGCGCACCAACCATCTCGATCAGGTCGACCTCACCCCGACCGGGTGGTTGAAGGTGACGGGGCGTAGCGATGGAGGCGCCGACCAGGACGAGCCGGTCGAAACCGAGATCGAGCAGGTGTTCCACAAGGTCATGGCAGCCGTTATGGCCTACGACTGGCCCGCAACCGAGTCCTATGTGGAGACTCTCGCCATCGATGTGGCCATCCCGGGCATCGAACGCGCGCTCGATTACGGCGACGAGGTCATGAGCACCCGCGAGGCGCTGCACGAAGATTTCTATTTCTCGATCCTTGAGTTCTTCAAGCACCGCTCAGGCCGCCCCTCCGACGACCGTGGCCTGCAGCCGGGCCAGATCGTGCCGGACATCCGCGCGGGCGAAGGCGACGCGAACATTCGCGTGACGCTGCGCTCCTTCGGCGCGCCGTCCGATCCGGCACGGCCGGGGCAGGATATCGAGACGGCGGACGCCGCACCGTCCCTTGCCCAGATCCACCGCGAGCTTGCGGAGCTTCCGGGCGAAATCTTCGAGGGTGTCTCCCGCGAGGGGAGGCCGGTGCGCGGCCTCTATCGTGCCGGCTCGCGCGCGGCCGTCCTGGTCACGAGCGGGCAGCACGCGAACGAGACTTCGGCTCCTGTCGGAACCTTGCGGGCGGTGCGCCGGCTTCTCGCCAACCCGGAGGCGAACATCGCCTATATCCCGGTCGAGAACCCGGATGGTTATGCGCTTCATGGCCGCCTCTGCGAGGGCAACCCGCGCCACATGCACCACGCGGCGCGCTACACGTCGCTCGGCAACGATCTGGAATACGGGGGCAGCGAACCTCTCTATGAGATCGGTGCCCGCAACCAGGCTCTGGCCCTGTCGGGGGCGCAACTCCACCTCAACCTCCATGGTTATCCGGCCCATGAATGGACCCGGCCCTTCACGGGCTATCTGCCACGTGGCTTCGAGCTCTGGACAATCCCGAAGGGCTTCTTTCTGATCATGCGGCACCATCCTGCCTGGGGCGAGACGGCAAGGACGCTGATCGAAGCCGTTACGACGGGCCTGTCGGCCGTGCCGGGACTGGCCGAGTTCAACCGGCGCCAGATCGAGATCTGCTCGATCCATTCCGGGGGGACCCCCTACGAGATCATCAACGACATCCCGTGCCTGATCACGGCCGACGAGCGTCACCCGACCCCGCTGACGCTGATCACGGAATTCCCGGACGAGACGATCTACGGCGATGCTTACCGCTTTGCCCACACTGTGCAGATGGCGACGGTTGTTGCCGCCGAAGAGGCGTTCAATACGCTGATGAGTGCCGTTGTCTGAGGTCTCATAAGCGCCGTTACGTCACCCATCAAGTCCTCCGCCGGCGACGTTTTCTCCCTCAGGAGAGCAGGTGGTCTTTTCCCTCATAGGCATTTTGGCTGCGGTTGAGTGCCTGCACACGCGCTCAGCTTGCGTGATGTTGCGTTATATTGTAGTGAAACTGCATAACGTATAATAAGCGAAATTTTGAGACTTAGGGGCAGATTACATGGCTAAGCTTTTCGAATTTCAGGCAGAGAGCATGCCGTCCTGGTGGGATGGCAATTATCGGAGCCAAGCCGTCAGAGACGTCCTGACCGAGATTCAGAAGGATGGTGCCTCCCAGGTTGTCATCGTCCCCACCGTCTACATGGATAGCCTCCGCTCCACCACAATCTACCGCGACAATGGGGATCCCGGCGGGAACAACGTCGATGGTCGTCCGCGGACAGAGAGCGATGGATCCATCAGAACAGCCATTTCGGAGGCCAAGTCCCGCGGCCTGGAAGTGATCTTCAAGCTGCATGTGAACATGCAGAACGACGATTGGAACGCATTGATCGGCCCCGGCAACAACCCCGATGGCACGCCACCGACAGAACAGCAGTGGGCGACCTTCGGCAATGCGTGGTTTGCGTCCTACAAGGAGGCAGTGCTTCACTACGCGCGGCTGGCCAAGGAACAGGGCGTTACGACCTTTGCCATCGGCAATGAATGCGAGAGCATGACGCATCCTCGCTTCACGCATCACTGGAACGATATCATCGAGGATGTTCGCGAGATCGTAGGCAGCACCGTAAAGCTGACCTATGCGGCCACCTGGACGGAAGCTCTCCACGTCGAGTTCTGGGACAAGCTCGATTACATCGGGACCAATCCTTACATTGCCTTCACCCAGAACAACTTCAATCCGACGCTGCAGCAGCTGATCGATGGTTGGACCAAACCGTCGGACGTCTCCAGCACGAGCGTTCCCATCATCCAGAAGTTCGGCCAGAACATTTCTGCCATGGATGCCCTGAAGCGGATTGCTGATCAATTCGGCAAGAAGCTCGTCTTCACCGAGGCCGGCTTCCGCAGTATGGACGGCAACAACACGGCTCCTTGGCAATGGGGTGAGCCCCACCCCGTGGATGAAGTCGAACAGCTCAACATGCACAAGGCCTTCTACAAGATCCTGACTGATCGTCTGGATGAGGGCTGGCTGGCCGGCTACTGGTTCTGGAATTATGACGCGAGCGCAGGGGTGATCGATCCGTCACCTGACGTAGGATATTCCACTCACGGCAAGCTCGCGGACACGCTCGTTGAGCAATATTTCAAGGACCCTCGTTCCGTCACGGGCCTCGAGAAAACCGGCACATCGCTCGCTGACACGCTGAGCGGAGGCTTCAATAACGACACGCTGATCGGCGGCTTAGGTAACGACAGCCTCAGGGGCAACAAGGGTGCCGATGTCTTCTCCTATTCCGGCGGCGACGGTGCCGACACCATCCTGGATTTCAGCTCTGCGCAGGGCGATAAAATCCGCCTGTTGAATGCAGGTGTGGCTAATTTCGCGGATCTTCAGGTTGCCACCATAGCGGGTGGATACCGCATCAGCTTCGACGATGGCGGCAGCGTCACGATTCTGACATCCGAGCAGATCAGCGAGAGCTGGTTCACCTTCACCATCGGCCAGACGGGGCCCTCAAAAAAGCCGACCTCCGGCGATGACGAAATCACCGGAACCAGCCGGGCCAATTTGGTCAATGCGCTTGCCGGCAACGACATCGTCCGCGGTCTCGGCGGCAACGACAGGCTGACCGCCGGCATTGGCGATGATACCGTCGAGGCCGGTGACGGCAATGATGTGGTCTATGGTAATGCCGGAGACGACTACCTCGAAGGCAATGCCGGAGCGGATCGGCTCTATGGTGGGGACGGGGCAGACATCGTCTACGGCGGCTTAGGTAACGATCAAGTTCGCGGTGATGCCGGCAACGACATGCTCTATGGCGAGGCCGGAAATGACCTCGTCCGTGGCGGTGAGGGTTATGACCTGGTCGCTGGAGGCGACGGCCACGATAAGCTCTACGGCGAAGCCGGCAACGATCAACTGGCTGGTGGTGCCGGCAACGACACCATGCAGGGTGGCGCCGGCGACGACAGGGTTGAAGGCGAAGATGGCGACGACAAGCTCTATGGCGGTGACGGAAACGACGTCGTCGAGGGCTGGTTCGGTAACGATCAGCTCTGGGGCGGCCGAGGAGACGATTTGCTGACCCCTGGTGGAGGCACCGACAAGATGTGGGGCGGCAAGGGCGCGGATAATTTCCTCCTCGGTCAAGGCATGAACAAGGACATCATCTACGACTTCAAGCTCAAAGAGGAAGATCAGCTCATCATCCAGGGCAACATGAACGATACGGGCATCGGCCGCGGTAATTCTGATGCCGAGGTCATGCAGATTTTCATGAGGCTTGTGAAACAGGTTGGCCGCGACACCATCATCGACTTCGGCAGAGGTGACGTCCTGACAGTGAAGAACTTCAAGGCTTCTACCCTGCAACGGGACGACATCTGGTTCTGGTAAGAACCGGATCTCTTAGAGCCAAGCAGCGGCCCGAGAAGTTTTCTCCGGCTGTTTTCATATGCGGCGACACCTGTGTCTACGCTGGAACAAGCCGAGTCCTGCCGTCGTTCTCCGGCTGAGCCGGGATATGGTGCACCCGGCCTTGCCGGAGATGCAGCCATGGCCCGCCTGTCCTGGAAGCAGAACGAGAACGACGCATCCATCAAGGAGGCCGTGGATCTCGTGCGCGAGCATGGCGAGCCCCTGCCGTCGATTGCCGACGAGCAGGCCTTCGGAGCCATGTTCGACCGTTTTGCCGATGCAAAGGTGGTGCTTCTCGGTGAGGCGAGCCACGGGACCTCGGAGTTCTACCGGGCGCGCGCCGCCATCACGAAGCGCCTAATCGAGCAGCATGGCTTTTCCATCGTAGCCGTTGAGGCTGATTGGCCCGATGCGGCGCGGATCGATGCTTATGTCCGCCACCGCCCCGTGCCCGATGGCGACGATGCAGCCTTCGAGCGCTTCCCAACCTGGATGTGGCGCAACGAGGAGGTGGCTGATTTCGTCAACTGGATGCGCGAGCACAACAAGGAGCGGGCAGAGGACGAGCGAGCCGAGTTCCGTGGTCTCGACGTCTACAGCCTGAACTCGTCCATCCGGTCCGTGCTCGATTATCTCGACAAGGTCGATCCGCAAGCCGCCAAGGAGGCGAGGGGGCGCTACGGCTGCCTCAGCCCCTGGCAGTCGGATCCGGCCCGCTACGGCCGGGCTGTGCTCACGGGGCAGAAGAGGCCATGCGACGAAGCCCTGCTGCGCCAGTTGCAGGATATCCTCGACAAACGCATGGACTATCTCGGGGCGGACGGCGGCGAAGCCTTCTTCGATGCGGTGCAGAACGCCAAGATCGTCCACGCGGCCGAGCACTACTACCGCATCATGTACGAGGGCGCGACGGAGTCCTGGAACCTGCGCGACCGGCACATGTTCGAGACGCTGCAAAGCCTGCTCGCGCGGCGCGACAATGCCAAGGCGGTGGTCTGGGCGCACAACTCCCATATCGGCAACGCCGCTGCCACGGCCATGGGCTGGCAGGGCGAGTTCAACATCGGCGAGCTGTGCCGCAAGACCTATCGCAACGAGGCCGTGCTGATCGGGCTCAGTACGGATCGCGGTACGGTGGCCGCGGCGGACGATTGGGACGAGCCCATGCAGGTGAAGACTGTCCGCCCGGCGCGGCCCGACAGCCACGAGCGCATCTTCCGCGATGCGGGCCTGGGGTGCTTCCTCACCGACTGGCGCGAGAACGGCCAGGCCGACCTGACGGCGGTGCTGTCCCGGCCCCGCCTGGAACGGGCCATCGGCGTGGTCTACCGGCCCGAGACCGAACTCTACAGCCATTACTTTGAAGCTGTCCTCGCCGAGCAGTTCGACGCCTTCGTCTGGTTCGACGAGACCAGGGCCGTGAAGCCGCTCACCCACGCCCACGGCAAGGGCATGCCGGAGACCTATCCGTTCGGATTGTGACCAAGCTGCGTGTCATCCCGGACGGCGAAGCCGATCCGGGATCGTGTGAATAACAAGGCGTCATCCTCGGCTCGCGATCCCGGGCTCCACTTCGTGGCCCCCTGATGACCGCCGGAAGCCCAGGCGACACTCCCCCGCCTTGCCCCGGTCGTCCGCCCCTGCTAACTGACGGCCAACTCCATTCACATCTCGATCAAGCAGGGCTTTTTCCGTGTCCCGTCAATTCATCTACCACATGCGTGGCCTCACCAAGACCTATTCGGGCGGCAAGAAGGTCTTGGACAACATCCATCTCTCCTTCTACCCGGACGCCAAGATCGGCGTGCTCGGCGTCAACGGCGCCGGTAAGTCGACCCTGCTGCGCATCATGGCCGGCACCGATACGGATTGGACCGGCGAGGGCTGGGTCGCGGAGGGCGCCCGCGTCGGCTACCTGCCCCAGGAGCCCCAGCTCGACCCGTCGAAGAACGTGCGCGAGAACGTCATGGAGGGCGTGGCCGCCAAGAAGGCGATCCTCGACCGCTACAACGAGCTCGCCATGAACTATTCCGAAGAAACCATGGACGAGATGACCCGTCTCCAGGACGAGATCGAGGCCAAGGGCCTGTGGGATCTCGACTCCCAGGTCGACCAGGCCATGGATGCCCTGCGTTGCCCGCCGGACGATTGGTCCGTGGACAAGCTCTCGGGCGGTGAGCGCCGCCGCGTGGCCCTGTGCAAGCTGCTCCTGGAGCAGCCGGAGCTGCTGCTCCTCGACGAGCCCACCAACCACTTGGACGCCGAGACCACCGCCTGGCTCGAGGGCCACCTGCGCAACTATCCGGGAGCGATCCTGATCGTCACCCACGACCGCTACTTCCTCGACAACGTCACGGGTTGGATCCTTGAGCTCGACCGTGGCCGAGGCATCCCTTACGAGGGCAATTACTCGTCCTGGCTCGAGCAGAAGCAGAAGCGTCTCGAGCAGGAGGGCCGTGAGGACGCGGCTCACCAGCGCACCATCGAGCGCGAGCGCGAGTGGGTGTCGGCCTCGCCGAAGGCCCGCCAGGCCAAATCGAAGGCCCGTATCCAACGCTATGAGGAACTCGTGGCCAAGGCCAACGAGAAAGGCCCGACGACCGCTCAGATCATCATCCCGATCGCCGAGCGCCTGGGCAACAACGTCATCGAATTCGACAACCTCAAGAAGGCGTTCGGCGACAAGCTCCTCATCGACGGCCTGTCCTTCAAGCTGCCGCCCGGCGGCATCGTCGGCGTGATCGGCCCGAATGGCGCCGGCAAAACGACGCTCTTCCGCATGATCACCGGCCAGGAGGAGCCTGACGAGGGTTCGATCAAGATCGGCGAGAGCGTGAAGCTGGGCTACGTGGACCAGAGCCGCGACTCGCTCGACGCCAATAAGACCCTCTACGAGGAAATCTCCGGCGGCAACGAGGTGCTCTATCTCGGCAAGCGCGAGATCAACGCCCGCGCCTATTGCGGCGCCTTCAACTTCAAGGGCTCCGATCAGCAGAAGAAGGTGGGCGTGCTCTCCGGCGGCGAGCGCAACCGCGTACACCTCGCCAAGATCCTGAAGTCGGGCTCGAACGTCCTGCTCCTCGACGAGCCGACCAACGACCTCGACGTGGACACCCTGCGGGCGCTCGAAGAGGCGCTGGAGGATTACGCGGGCTGCGCCGTGATCATCTCGCACGATCGCTGGTTCCTCGACCGCATCGCCACCCACATCCTCGCCTTCGAAGGCGACAGCCATGTGGAATGGTTCGAAGGCAACTTCGCCGATTACGAGGAGGACAAGAAGCGCCGCCTCGGTACGGATTCCACGATCCCGCACCGGATCAAGTACAAGAAGTTCTCGCGGTAACCGCCTCGCGGGAACGGTTTCAACGCTCATCAGGAACGCGGGATTGGCCTAGCCCAATTCCGCGTTCTTTCATGTTTGGGCCAAGAGGCTGTGTTCGATTGACGCCTTAAATCTTCAGGATCCTCTTAGCCTCATCGAGGAGCCTCTCCGACTCGGGATGATTGCCGGCCTTGTGGGCTTCCTCGCCTTGCTGGCGCAGGCTCATGACCCTTTGTCGGTCGGCTGCCGAGAGCTGTGCCGTCTGCATGGCCTTGTCGATGGCCGCCATATCCATCGGACAGCGGCGGGCGAAGGCTGGTGCAGCTGCGGCCAGGCTGAAGGCTAGAACGAGAGAAACTGTGCGAAGCATTGTATGCCTTCCTTTCCCGCACGAACGCCCGGTTCTGTGCAGAAGACATCAAGAGTTTTGCCCCCATGGCCAATTCTATTCCAATATCTTGAAGGGGTGAACTTCGCCTGATGGATAGATCCTAGGCCGATCATGAATTCGCGGCATAAGCGCCCGTCGCGCTTTTTCGAAGAGAGTTGGGTTCTTCGACGAAACAGTGTATGACCCTTGAGGCACGAGACATAAGAAGAGAGTCCACGTGCCAGTCGACAACATTTCCAGCTTTGAATCCGTCGCAACCCCTGAGGAAGCCGTCGAGCGCCTCATTGAGCTCCATGACAGCGCCATCGAGGCGCAGCGCCATGCTCTGGAGCATTTCTTCGCCACCGGCACGGCTCCTACGCCCCTCGAACGTTCCCGCTTCCGCTATCCGGAGTTGCGCCTGGACTATCGGGCATCATCGGTGCCGCCAATCAAGCAGCGCGCCTATGCCAAGTTCCAGGGGCCGGGCGTCTATGCCACGACCATCACGCAGCCGACCTTCTACCGGAACTACCTGCTGGAGCAGCTGAACTTCCTCGTGCGCGACTACGGCGCGACCATCGAGGTCGGGGTCAGCGACCAGGAAATCCCGTATCCCTACGTGTTCGAGCGGGGCGACGAGCTGGGCCGGGGGGCACATTCCGCCTCCGAACTCGCCCAGCACTTCCCCACGCCGCTCCTCGCCAAGGTGGGTGACGAGATCGCCGACGGCACCTGGATGTTTCATGAAAACGAGGCGCGGCCCCTGGCGCTGTTCGATGCGGCGCGGGTGGATTATTCGCTCCGCCGTCTGGTGCACTACACAGGCAGCGACTGGCGCTGCGTCCAGCCCTGGATCCTGCTCACCAACTATCATCGCTATGTGGACCAGTTCATTCGCTGGGCCGTGAAGGAGCTGGCCGACGAGAACGGGCCTTATACGAGGCTCGACCTGCCCGGCGGCGTCAGCATCGAGCGAGGGCTGGACGAAGGAGCCACCGAAGAGCTGATCGCCTCTTCGCCATGGCACCGGTTCCAGATGCCCGCCTACCACCTCATGCGCAAGGACGGGCAGGGGGTAAGCCTGGTCAATATCGGCGTCGGTCCATCCAACGCGAAGAACATCACGGATCACTTGGCGGTGCTGCGGCCCCATTGCTGGCTCATGGTCGGCCATTGCGGCGGCCTGCGCCAATCGCAGTCCATCGGCGACTACGTGCTGGCTCACGGCTATCTCCGGCGCGACCACATCCTCGACAGCGCCGTGCCGCCGGAAATCCCGATTCCGGCGCTGGCTGAAATCCAGGTTGCCCTGCAGGATGCGGCGGTCCAGGTCACCGGCGAGCGCGGCGAGGAGCTGAAGCGGCGCCTGCGCACCGGTACGGTCGTGACCTATGACGACCGGAACTGGGAGCTGCGTTGGAGCCAGGAGCGGCGTCAGATCAATCTCTCTCGCGCCATTGCGGTGGACATGGAGAGCGGCACCATCGCGGCTCAGGGCTATCGCCTGCGCGTGCCCTACGGAACCCTGCTCTGCGTCTCGGACAAGCCGCTCCACGGGGAGATCAAGCTGCCCGGCGCTGCCAATGCCTTCTACGAGCGCGCGGTGAGCGAGCACCTCATGATCGGCCTGGCGGCCCTGGACATCCTGAGAGGACAGCGCACCTCCCTGCATTCGCGCAAGCTGCGGAGCTTCGACGAACCGCCCTTCCGGTAAGCCGGTTCCCCGTGTCCCGCGAGACCCTCGGCCTGCTTCTGGGCTTCGTCGGCGTATGCATTTTCGCCGGCACGCTGCCGTTCACCCATATTGCTGTCGAGTTCTTAAGCCCGCTCTTCATCACGGCGGGGCGGGCAGCGCTTGCGGGACTCCTGGCGTTGTCAACGCTCCTTCTGCTCCGCAAGCGCTGGCCATCAAGGCGGCAGGCCGGCACCTTGGCGCTCGTGGCCCTATGCCTCGTCGCCGGGTTTCCCGGCTTCACGGCGCTCGCCATGCAGTCTGTGCCTGCCTCCCACGGCGGCGTGGTGCTCGGCATCCTGCCGCTCGCCACCTCGGCCATCAGCGCCCTGATCGCCTGCGAGCGCCCGAGTCCGGCCTTCTGGCTGGCGGCTTTGGCCGGCGCCGCCCTGGTCATCGGCTTCACCCTCCATGAGGGAGGCGGCCAGCTGGGGCAGGGGGATGTCTTTCTCCTGGGGGCTGCCCTGTCCTCGGCCTTGGGCTACGTGCTGTCGGGCAAGCTCGCCCGCGCGGGCTTGGCCGGTTGGGAGGTGATCTCCTGGGTACTGGTGGTCGCCCTGCCGGTCACGGTCCCCCTGGCGCTCTGGTCCATGCCTGCGGACCTGGGGGCAGTGCCTGCCTGGAGCTGGATCGGCTTCGCCTATGTGGCCCTGATGAGCCAGTACCTAGGCTTCTTCGCCTGGAATGCGGGGCTTGCCATCGGGGGCATCGCCCATGTCTCCCAAGTTCAACTCCTGCAGACCTTCGTGACCCTGCTGATTGCCTCCATTCTCAACCGGGAGGACATCGCGCTCTCCGCCTGGTTCGTGGCCGGGGCCGTCTTCGTGCTGGTCGTTCTGTCAGGGCGCGCCAAGGTTCGCCGAGAAAAGTCCTAACACTTTGCTTGCTCCTGCTGCAAAAAAGATATAAACATATCTTTATATGTAAGAGCGAGATTTGGCTGTGCCTGACACCCCGTCTCCATCGTTGGATCTGACCCTCGACGTCCTGCGGGCCGCCGCGGAAGAGACACGCCTGAGGATGCTCGCCCTCTTGACGGAGGGCGAACTCTCCGTTTCCGACTTCACCGACATCCTGGGCCAGTCCCAACCTCGCATCTCCCGCCACCTGAAGCTCCTGGTCGAAGCCGGTCTCGTGGAGCGGCATCGTGAGGGAGCCTGGGCCTTCTTCCGACTCACCGACCGGGGCGTTGCCCTGCGGATCATCCGTCCGACCCTGGAAAGCCTCGATCGGTCCGATCCGCAGCTGCTGGAGGACCGGACGCGGCTTCAGGCGGTGCGCGCCCAGCGTTCGCAGGCCGCGCAGGCCTTCTTCTCGCGCCTGGCTCCCGAGTGGGATCGGATCCGCTCGCTGCACGCGCCCGAGGCTGTGGTCGAGGCCGCCGTGCTCGATGCCTTGGGTACGCGCACGATCCGCAACCTCGTCGACCTCGGCACGGGTACCGGCCGCATGCTGCAGCTGCTGGCGCCTCGCGCCCAGCGAACCGTTGGCCTCGATGCCAGCCATGCCATGCTCTCGGTGGCCCGCGCCAATCTGGAGAAGGCGGGCTTGAGAGGAATCGAGCTGCGCCAGGGGGACATCTATGCCCCTCCGTTCCCGCGCGACACGTTCGATCTCGTCGTCATCCATCAGGTTCTGCACTACCTTGACGACCCGGCTCGGGCGATCCGCGAGGCGGCGCGCCTCGTAGCCCCGGGCGGGCGCATCCTCGTGGTCGACTTTGCGCCTCATAGCCTCGAGTTTCTGCGCGAGGCGCAGGCTCATCGACGCCTCGGCTTTGCTCCGGCCCAGGTCGCCGGCTGGCTCGATGAGGCCGGGCTCGACTGCACCCTCAACCGGGAGATCGCTCCGCCCAAGAAGGGCGAGGAGCATCTGACCGTATCCCTATGGCTTGGCCAGGATCGCCGCACCGTGACGGATTGGCCCTTGAACGAACCCGACAGAGAGGTCGCCTGATGTCACCGCTCACCCTTCGGCCCAGCCGGCAGGCCTCCCGTCCCATCAAGGTGTCGTTCGAGTTCTTCCCGCCGAAGACTCCTGAGATGGAAGCGACCTTGTGGTCGTCGATCCAGCGTCTCGCCCCGCTCAATCCGCAGTTCGTCTCCGTGACGTACGGCGCAGGCGGTTCGACCCGCGAGCGGACGCACGCAACGGTCTCGCGCCTCGTGCAGGAAACCGACTTGAAGCCTGCCGCGCATCTCACCTGCGTGGCGGCCACGAAGGACGAGGTCGACGATGTCGTGCGGTCGTACTGGGACGCGGGTGTGCGCCACATCGTGGCTCTGCGCGGCGACCCGGTCAGCGGCATCGGCACGGCGTACGAGCCCCATCCGGGCGGCTATCAGCAGACCTGCGATCTTGTTGCCGGCATCAAGGCCATCGGTGACTTCGAGGTCTCGGTCTCCGCGTATCCGGAGAAACATCCCGAAGCGTCGTCGCTGGATGCGGATATCGATGCCCTGCAGGCCAAGGTGGATTGCGGTGCGGACCGCGCCATCACCCAGTTCTTCTTCGACAACGATCATTACTTCCGCTTTTTGGACCGGGTGCACGCCCGTGGTATCAGCATCCCGATCGTGCCCGGCATCGTTCCCGTGCAGAACTTCAAGCAGACGGCGAATTTTGCCTCCAAGACCGGCGCGAGCGTTCCCGCCTGGCTGGCGGCCCGTTTCGATGGTCTCGACAATGACGTGGAGACCCGCAAGCTCGTGGCCGCAGCTGTGGCCGCCGAGCAGGTGATCGATCTCGTCGATCGCGGCGTGAATGAGTTCCACTTCTACACCATGAACCGTGCCGACCTGGTCTACGCTATCTGCCATTTGCTTGGCCTACGCGACCAAAGCGTGAAGGCTGCTGCCTGACCTCACCGAAATCACCATCGGCAGCCTACGAACCGGCTGGGATGCAAAGAGAACAGATCGAATGACTGTATTCACTCCTCGCCCGGCCAATGGCTCCGACGTGCTCAGGGCGCTTCGCGAAGCCGCCTCCAAGCGCATCCTCGTGCTCGACGGCGCCATGGGCACGGAGCTGCAGAATTCACGTTTCTCGGAGGAGGATTTCCGGGGCGAGCGCTTCAAGGACTGGAAGCAGGACGTCAAGGGCAACAACGATCTCCTGATCCTCACGCAGCCCGATGCGGTGCGTAACGTGCACCTCGAATATTTCCGGGCTGGCGCCGACATCGTCGAGACCAACACCTTCTCCGGCACATCCATTGCCCAGGCCGATTACGGCATGGAGGAGATTGTCTACGAGCTGAACTTCGACGGCGCGCGTCTTGCCCGCGAGGCCGCGCTGATCGCGCAAGATGAGGATGGCCGCCGCCGCTTCGTGGCCGGCGCCGTCGGTCCGACGAACCGCACGCTCTCCATCTCGCCCGACGTGAACAACCCCGGCTATCGCGCGGTCACGTTCGATCAGGTGCGCGAGGCTTACGCCGAGCAGGTGAGGGGGCTGGTCGATGGCGGGTCCGAGATCATCCTGATCGAGACCATCTTCGACACGTTGAACGCCAAGGCCGCCATCGTGGCCACGCAGCAGGTCTTTGCCGAGCGAGGCATCAAGCTGCCCGTGATGATCTCCGGCACGATCACCGATCTCTCCGGCCGCACGCTGTCGGGCCAGACGCCGGAGGCCTTCTGGTATTCCGTGCGCCATGCGGAGCCGTTCTCCATCGGTCTCAACTGCGCCCTCGGCGCACGCGAGATGCGCGCGCATATCCAGGAGATCGGCCGGGTTGCCGACACCCTTGTCTGCGCCTACCCGAATGCTGGCCTGCCGAACGAGTTCGGCATGTATGACGAGCGTCCCGAGGCCACGGCCTCCATGCTGGCCGAGTTCGCCGATTCAGGTCTCGTGAACGTGGTCGGCGGCTGCTGCGGAACGACGCCGGAGCACATCCGCGCCATTGCGGAGGCCGTCGCCGGCAAGGCGCCGCGCTCAATTCCGAAGGTGCAGCCGCTCATGCGCCTGTCGGGCCTTGAGCCCTTCACGCTCACCTCCGACATTCCCTTCGTGAATGTGGGGGAGCGCACGAACGTTACTGGCTCCGCCAAGTTCCGCAAGCTCATCACCAACAACGACTATGCTGCTGCGCTCGATGTGGCGCGCGATCAGGTGGCGAACGGCGCCCAGATCATCGACGTCAACATGGACGAGGGTCTGCTCGATTCCGAGAAGGCCATGGTGGAGTTCCTCAATCTCGTGGCGGCCGAGCCCGACATCGCCCGGGTGCCGGTGATGGTGGATTCGTCCAAGTTCCACGTGATCGAGGCCGGTCTCAAGTGCCTGCAGGGCAAGGCCATCGTGAACTCGATCTCCATGAAGGAAGGCGAGGCAGCCTTCATCGAGCAGGCGAGGATCTGCCGCGCCTATGGCGCTGCCGTCGTGGTCATGGCCTTCGACGAGGTCGGTCAGGCCGACACGCTGGAACGCAAGGTCGAAATCTGCACCCGCGCCTACAAGATTCTCACCGAGCAGGTCGGCTTCCCGCCGGAGGACATCATCTTCGATCCGAACGTGTTCGCGGTGGCGACCGGCATCGAGGAGCATAACGGCTACGGCGTCGACTTCCTGGAAGCGACGCGCATCATCCGTGAGACTCTGCCGCATGCCCATATCTCGGGCGGCGTGTCGAACCTGTCCTTCTCTTTCCGCGGCAACGAGCCTGTGCGCGAGGCCATGCACTCGGTATTCCTGTTCCACGCCATCAAGCTCGGCATGGACATGGGCATCGTGAATGCCGGCCAGCTCGCGGTCTATGACGAGATCGATCCGGAGCTGCGCGAGCTGTGCGAGGATGTGGTACTCAACCGCCGTTCCGACGCCACGGAGCGCCTGCTGGAAGCGGCACCCCGCTTCAAGGGCGATGGCACGGGCGCCGTGAAGGCGGCCGATCTCGAATGGCGCTCCTGGCCCGTCGGCAAGCGCATCGAGCACGCTCTCGTCAACGGCATCACCGAGTTCATCGAGCAGGATACGGAAGAGGCGCGCCAAGAGGTTGAGCGTCCGCTGCATGTGATCGAAGGTCCGCTTATGGCCGGCATGAACGTGGTGGGCGATCTTTTCGGCGCTGGAAAGATGTTCCTGCCGCAGGTGGTGAAATCCGCCCGCGTGATGAAGCAGGCGGTTGCCTATCTCATGCCGTTCATGGAGGCCGAGAAGAAGGCCAACGGCTCGACCGAACGATCGGCTGCCGGCAAGGTGCTGATGGCGACCGTGAAGGGCGACGTGCACGATATCGGCAAGAACATCGTCGGCGTGGTGCTTGCCTGCAACAACTACGAGGTCATCGACCTTGGCGTCATGGTGCCGGCCCAGAAGATCCTCGACATCGCGCGTAAGGAGAAGGTCGACGTGATCGGGCTTTCAGGCCTCATCACGCCCTCCCTCGACGAAATGGTGAATGTGGCAAGCGAGATGGAGCGTGAGGGCTTCGACATTCCGCTCCTCATCGGCGGCGCTACCACCAGCCGCGTGCACACGGCGGTGAAGATCCATCCGAACTACAACAAGGGTCAGGCCGTCTACGTGACAGATGCGAGCCGCGCCGTCGGTGTCGTGTCCTCGCTGCTCTCGTCCGACATGAAGGACGGTTATGTGGAGACGCTCCGGGCCGAGTACCGGAAGGTGGCGGATGCGCATGCGCGCTCCGAGGCCGATAAGCAGCGCCTCCCCATCGAGAAGGCCCGCGCCAACAGCCTGAAGATCGACTGGGCATCGTATCAGCCGCCCAAGCCCACCTTCACCGGCGCTCGCGTGTTCCGCAGCTACGATGTGGGCGAGCTCGTTCCCTATATCGACTGGACGCCGTTCTTCCAGACTTGGGAGCTCAAGGGGCGCTTCCCGGCCATCCTCGAGGACGAGAAGCAGGGCGAGGCCGCGCGCCAGCTCTGGGAAGACGCGCAAGCCATGCTCAAGCAGCTTGTCGAGGAGCGCTGGTTCAACCCGAAAGCGATCATCGGCTTCTGGCCCGCCAATGCGGTCGGCGACGACATCCGTCTCTTCACGGGCGAGAGCCGCTCGGAACAGCTTGCCACCTTCCATGGCCTGCGCCAGCAGCTCTCCAAGCGCGACGGCAAGCCGAATATCTCCCTGTCCGATTTCGTGGCCCCCGTCGAGAGCGGCAAGCCCGACTGGATCGGCGCCTTTGTGGTCACCTCCGGCATTGAGGAGGTGCGCATCGCCGAAAGGTTCGAGCGCGCCAACGACGATTACCGCTCAATCATGGTGAAGGCGCTGGCCGACCGCATCGCGGAGGCATTCGCCGAGCGCATGCACGAGCGCGTGCGCAAGGAATTCTGGGCCTACGCGCCGGATGAGAATCTCACGGGCGAGGGTCTGATCAACGAAGAATACCAGGGCATCCGCCCAGCTCCCGGCTACCCGGCTCAGCCCGACCACACGGAGAAGGCGACACTGTTCAGCCTGCTCGAAGCGGAGCGCCGCATCGGCGTGAAGCTCACGGAATCCTACGCCATGTGGCCGGGTTCGTCCGTGTCGGGCCTCTATCTGTCGCATCCGCAGTCCTACTACTTTGGCGTTGCGAAGGTGGAGCGCGATCAGGTGGAGGATTACGCCGAGCGTAAGGGCATGAGCGTGACCGAGGTCGAGCGCTGGCTCAGCCCGATTCTCAACTACGATCCGGCGAGCTACCGGGTGATGGCGGCTGAGTAGGGGCTTTATCATGCATGTCATCCCGGACGGCGCAAGCCGATCCGGGATCACGCGCAGGATGTAGCGCCGGAAACTCAACATTGTCATCCCCGCGTAGGCGGGGATCCATAACCACGACGCCCATCGTACAAAGCGAATTTGATCCCCCTGTGTTCATCCTGCATAGTTAGCGGTTATGGATTCCGGGCTCCGCTGCGCGGCCCTGGAATGACAGTGCTCTAATCTGAAAGCGATCCCGGATCTCGCTTTGCTCGTCCGGGATGACAGCATCTAAACTCTACTCCCGCCGCAGCGCCTCGATCGGGTCGAGCTTCGCCGCCCTTTGCGCCGGATAGAACCCGAAGAAGATGCCCACCAACGCCGAGAAACCAACGGCCATGAGGATGGCGTTCGTCGACACGAGCGAGGGCCAGCCGGCGAGCTGCGCCACGAGATAGGCGGCACCCGCGCCGAGCGCTATGCCGAGCGCTCCGCCGATGGTGGAAAGCGTCGTCGCCTCGATGAGGAACTGGCTGAGGATGTCACGCGGACGCGCGCCGACGGCCAGTCGCAGGCCGATCTCACGGGTGCGCTCGGTGACGGAGACCAGCATGATGTTCATGATGCCGATGCCGCCGACGAGCAGCGATACGGCTGCGACGGCTGCGAGCAGCATCGAGAGGGTGTTGGCGGAGGCGGTCGCGGTATTGGCGATCTCGGTCAGGTTGCGAATCGAGAAATCGTCCTCCTGCTCTCCGATGATCCGATGGCGCTGCCGCAGCAGCTCCGTCATGGTCTCGATCCCCGGCTCGATGTCGCTCTCGTTAGCGAACTTCACGAAGATCGAGCCGACGGAGCGGTCCTTGGCGTAGTTGCGGCCGATCACGCGGCGCCGGCCCGCATCGAGCGGCACGAAGACCACGTCGTCCTGATCCTGACCGAAGGCCGACTGGCCTTTTGACGCCATCACGCCGATCACGCGGAACGGCACGTTACGCACCCGCACGACCCGGTCGATGGGATTCTCGTCGCCGAAGAGGTTGCGCGCCACCGTCTGCCCAAGAAGAATGACGATGTCGCCGCGGCGCACCTCTTCCGGATCGAAAGTGCGGCCGGTGGCGACGTCCCATTCGCGGGCGGAGAACCAGTCGAGGTCGACGCCATAGATGCGCGTGCCCCAGTTGCTGCCGCCGGCCACCACCTGCGCGCCGCCCTGCACGAAGGGTGCTGCCGCCACCACGCCGTCGATCTCGCGGCGGATCGCCTGGGCGTCGTCGTCGGTGAGCGATGAGGCGGCGCCTGCGCCAAGGCGTGCGCCGCCCTGCGTGACATTGCCGGGCGTGACGATGGCGAGGTTGGCGCCGAGAGAGCGGATCTGCTGGTCGACGAGATTGCGCGCGCCGGAGCCGATCGCCACCATGGCGATGACGGCTGCCACGCCGATCACGATGCCCAGCATGGTGAGCAGGCTGCGCAGGGCGTTGGCCAAGATGGCGGAGAGGGCGGAGCGGATCGCCTCGATCAATCTCATTCGGCGGCCTCCGGTGCGAGATCGCGCGCATCGACGGGTGTCTGACGGCCATCTTCAGTCACGCGACCGTCGCGGAAGCGGACGAGGCGTTGCGCGTGTCGCCCGACCTCCGCATCGTGCGTCACGAGCACGATGGTGACTCCCTCGCGATTGAGTTCCTGAAACAGGGCCATGATCTCGTTCGCCGTGCGACTGTCGAGGGCGCCGGTCGGCTCGTCTGCGAGCAGGAGGCTTGGGCTGTTGACGAGGGCGCGGGCAATCGCCACGCGTTGTTGCTGCCCGCCGGAGAGCTGCATCGGGCGGTGATGGGCACGCTCTGCAAGCCCGACGCGGCTGAGCGCCTGCAGGGCGTGCTCGCGGCGGGTCCTGCGGTCGAAGCCCGCATAGATCATGGGCAGTTCCACATTGGCCAGCGCATCGACGCGCGGCAGCAGGTTGAACTGCTGGAACACGAAGCCGATCTCGCGGTTGCGCAGGCGCGCCAGTCCATCCGCATCGAGACTCTCGACGGCGGTGTCTGCCAGCCGGTAATGCCCGCCCGTCGGCCGGTCGAGGCAGCCGATCAGGTTCATGAAGGTGGACTTGCCCGAACCCGAAGGTCCCATGACGGCCACGAAATCACCCTGGTCGATGTCGAGGGACACGCCGTCGAGCGCCACGACACGCCCGGCATCGAGGTCGTAGGCCCGGCTGAGATCGCGTGCTTCGATGAGAGCCACAGGGCGCCTTCCTAGAACATCCGCGGCGGACGCGGGCGGCGGTTGTTGGAAGCACCGTTCGTCTCGTCCGCCGCATCGGCACGCGGCGCACCGATGATGATTGCAGCGCCCTCCTGCAGCTCGCTACGAAGGATCTCCGTATAGGCTCCATCCGTCACGCCAAGGCGCACGGGCAGGGGCTGCGGGTTGCCGTCGGGCCCAACGCGATAGACGCGCGCTCTGGTGCCCTCGTCCTGCATGGATCCGGCCTGTTCGCCACGGGGGCGGCGCCGCGGCCCTTGGCCAACCGGCGCCGTCCCGCTTCCTTCGCCGTTGCCGGCCTGCTCATCCTGCGGACGGGGCCGCCGTCTCGGCTGAGCGTCCGGCGTGCTGTCTCCTGCTTCGGCCGTTGCCATCGTGACGGCAGGCCGGAAGCGCAAGGCGGCATTCGGAATCCGTAGCACGTCCTCGCGCTCGTCGGTGATGATCTGGAGGTTCGCCGTCATGCCGGGCAGCAGGGCCTGGTCCTGGTTGCGCACGCTGATGACCGCCGTATAGGTGACCACGTTCTGCACCGTCTGCGCGGCAAGGCGCACCATGCGCACCCGGCCGTCAAAGGTGCGGTTCGGATAGGCGTTGACCGTGAAGGACACTTTCTGCCCTTCCTTGAGGCGACCCACATCCGCTTCGTCGATATTGGCGTAGATGTCGATCTCGCTCAGATCCTGCGCAATGGTGAAGAGGGTTGGAGCGGAGAGCGAGGCGGCGACCGTCTGGCCGAGCTCGATGTCGCGCTTGATCACCACGCCCTCGACCGGCGATTTGATTTCCGTGCGGCCGAGATCGATCTCGATGTCCCTGAGCTTCGCCTGTCGCTGCAGGATGATCGCCTCGGCGGATTTCACATTCGCTTCCGACAGCGCGAGATCGGCTTTCAACCCAAGCGTCTCTGCCTGGTTGGACGCGATCTGTGCATCGGCCGAGGCAAGGTTCGCCATCTGAATGTCCACCTGGGTGCGGGCCTGCTCGAGAGCCGTCTGCGTTCCGACCGCGCGGGTGTTGAGTTCCGTCTGTCGCTCAAGACCACGTCGAGCTTCCTCCAGCTGGGCCTGGGTCCGATCGCGCTGTGCCCGAAGGTCTGCGGCCTGCGCTTCAGCACGCCTGAGTGCCGAGCGGGCCTTGTCGATCTGGGCGCGCCTGGTGTCGAGGTCGGCTCTCGCCTGCGCGAGATCCGCCAGCGCTGCATCACGGCGCGACTTGATCTGCTCCGCATAAAGGCGGGCGACCACCTGGCCTTCCTTCACGGGCGTGTTGTAATCGGCGAGAATCTCGACCACTTGGCCGGAGAGTTGCGAGCCTACGAGGACTGTGGTGACGGGGTTGAGCGTTCCCGTGGCGCGCACGCTTGCCGTAATCGGCCCGCGATCGACCGTGCCGAGGCGAAAGGCTTGATCCGAGGCGTTGCCGCCCGTTGGCTTCCACAGGACGAAGCCAGCGCCTCCTGCCACCAGAACAATGACGATCAGCCACAACCAGACGCGACGCACCCGACAACCCTCAGCAAGACATGATCATTCATGCGGGGCGATTGTGGCCGATTTCCTATAGCGTTGCGAGTTAACTCTTTGTCATGCAGCCGCCAGCGGCCGGGCTGCGATCAGGTTGCGCAGAGTCATGATCGTCGAGGCATCCGCGACGCCATCGACGCGCTCGGGGCGGAAATGGCGCTGAAAGGCGGCGACGACCTTCTCCGTATCCTCATCGAAGACGCCGTTGATCTTCAGACCGTAGCCGTACATCACGAGCATGGCCTGCAGCGCCTCGATGGGCATGCCCTGGTCGCCGCGCGAGAAGAAGCGGCCGTCGCTGGTCGCAGCCGGCGCGACCCAATGGCCGACGCCTGCCTCGTGCAGGGTTTTCCAGGGAAAGAGCTCGCCGGGATCGACCTTGCGGCCGGGCGCCACATCCGAATGGGCAAGCACGCGCGTGGCCGGAATGCGCCAGCGGGTGACGATGTCCTTCGCCAGCGCAGCCACGCTCTCGATCTGAGCCGCGGGGAAGGGCGGCAGGCCGCCGGGATGGCCGGGATTGGCGATCTCGATGCCGATGGAGCTGGAGTTGATGTCGGTCTCCCCGTCCCAGGAGGAGAGGCCCGCATGCCAGGCCCGGCGGGACTCCGGCACCATCTGCAGCACACGCCCGTCGCCGAACACGAAGTAATGGGCGGAGACCTGCGAGACCGGATTGCACAGCCACTGCAGCGCTTCGCCCTCGTCAGGCATGCCCGTGTAGTGAAGGATGAGCATGCTGGGTCGCCGGCCGTCCTTGCGCTCCCCGTGGTTGGGGGACGGAAACACCTTGGCGGCGACGGGGCTTTCCGGTGTCAGCGCGCTCATGCGGTCACCGGAGGTTCCGCTCGGCGGCGATGCGCTCCCAGGCCGCGTTGATGGTGGCCACACGCTCGGTGGCGATCTTCACGGCCTCCGGCGGCAGGCCGCGGGCGATCTCCCGGTCGGGGTGATTGTCGGCGACGAGCTTGCGGTAATGCCGCTTCAATTCCTCGTCGCTCATGCTCCGGTCGGCATTGAGAATGAGATAGGGATCGTCCTTGCGCTTCACGTGGCGGGCGGCGATGCGCTCGAAATCCTTGTCCGAGAAGGCGAAGATCGTCGCCACGTCCTTGAGGTAGGCATATTCGGCCTCGTGAACGGCTTCATCCGCCTTGGCGATGTGAAACAGGCCGTCGAGCACGTCCTCCAGAAGCGCAGGCTCTTCCTTGAACTCTTCGTGGATCTGGCGGGCATAGGCCTCGAACCCGTCCGAGGTCTGCATGGCGAGGTTGAACAGGCGCTCCACCTTGTCGTGCTCGCTCTCCGGCACCTCGACGATCTGCTCGAAGGCTCGGACCTCCACGTCGACCACCACGCCGTCCGCCTTCGCCATCTTGGCGGCGAGCGCTACCAGGCCCATGGTGAACATGACATCGCGCGGCGGCTTTCCGAACAAAGCGCCTTCGCGATCAACGAGAACATGGCCGGCGACTCCGCCCAGGAGGGCGCCAATTGGCCCGCCGAATGCGAGCCCGATGCCGGCACCGCCGAGCTTACCCCAAATCGACTGAATCATCTTATGTAAAGTCGTACGCCCAAGTGCAGGCAAAAGAAAAGGGGCCGAGAACGCCTCGGCCCCTAGAAATTCGCTCGTAAGCGGGATTAGCGGCAGTACACGTTGCCGTAGACGTCCTGGTAGGTGCCGTAGGGGCAGGCCGGGCCGCGCGGGGCCGTCGAGGCACCCACGATTGCGCCGCCGGCGCCACCGATGGCCGCACCGGCCAGAGCGCCGCCTGCCGAACCCGTCGCTGCGCCGCCGATGGCCGCACCAGCGAGGCCGCCGATTGCGGCGCCGCCGACTGCACGCTCACCAGGAGTATTGCAGGCTGCCATCGAGAGGGTGAGGGCACCGGCGGCAATGGCTGTCATGATCTTCTTCATGGAGGCTTCCCTGTTGTTGAGCGGGCCTTCGGCCCGGCGGTAGTTAGCTTGACCTTACGCTTTCGCCAACTCCTGGGCGGAGAAAGAGTTCCTCCAACACGCGGGAGAGGGCGAGGTTCAAAGCCATTCCAAGGCTCGAATTGCGTTGTAGGGCCCCAGCCTCACGAAAGCAATACGGTCAAGCTTGAACCTATTCTGAACAAAATTGTGCCGTCAGGTGCCACATCTTCGCCTCATTTCGCCGTCACCCAGCGCCCCCTTATGGTTACCGCCAGCTGGAGTTTCGGTTTGACTTGGCAACACTTCCTCAGAACGCTGGCGATTGCAGGTTTGGGCGCAGCCGCCCTCGTGGTGGCGTCCCAGGCCCGGGCGAGCGGAGGCGAGAGCGCTCCCATCTCCCCCGATCAGGCCAAGCAGTTTCTCGGCGCTGCGGCGGCTGAGGCCGCTGCCTTCGCCGAAGAGGAGGCTGCCGCAGCTTCTGCTGCTGAGGCGCCCGAGCCGGATGCCAGGGCTGCAGCCAAGAAGAAGTCGAAGGAGGCCGCTGCTTCCAAGGCTGCCAAGCCTCAGACAGGCACGGCGGGCGAGGCGCAACCCGACAAGGTTGCAAAACTGACGGCTGCCCCCGAAGCGGCGGATCAGCAAACCGCGTCTCTTCCTGTGCCGCTGGTCGGCGCCGTGTCGAAGGCCCGCCTGTCCGATGCTGCGCGTGCCGGTGCGCTCAAGCCTCTCATCGCCCGCTACGCCTCCGAGAACGGGCTGCCCTATGAACTGGCCGATGCCGTGATCCGGCTCGAGAGCCGCTACAATGCCGGCGCCCGTAACGGTCCGAACGTGGGCCTCACCCAGATCAATGTCCGCACGGCGCAGTCGCTGGGCTACAAAGGCGACGCCGCCGGGCTTTTCGATGCGGAAACGAACCTCCGCTACGGCCTCAAATACCTGGCCACTGCCTATAAGCTCGCGGGCGGCGATACCTGCGGCACGATCCTGCGCTACCAGTTCGGCCACCGCACGCAGACTATGACAGCCGCATCGCGGGCTTATTGCGCCAAGGTGAAGGTGATCACGGCGGCAGCCGATTAGAGCATCGGACCCAAAAGTGGATCTGCACTTTTGGGATCAATCGGATGCTCAAGTCTTCGCCCTTGACGGCAGGGCCCTTTTGGCACCACATCCCGTCCGTCAGCTGGCCGGGCGGCCGCTTCGAGTTCAGCTCGGGGAGGAAAGTCCGGGCTCCATGGAAGCAAGGTGCCGGATAACGTCCGGCGGGGGTAACCCTAGGGAAAGTGCCACAGAAAGCAGACCGCCCCGCAAGGTCTTCGGACCCCGGGGTCAGGGTGAAAGGGTGCGGTAAGAGCGCACCGCGGACGCAGCAATGCGGACGGCATGGTAAACCCCACCAGGAGCAAAACCGAATAGGGACGACAGGCGCTCGCGCCAGGCCTGCTTCCAGGCTGGTCGTCCGGGTTGGTTGCTAGAGGCGGTCAGCAATGATCGTCCCAGAGGAATGGTCGCCACGTCCGAAGTCTTAGACTTTGGGCCCTACAGAACCCGGCTTACAGGCCGGCTGACCCCATCTATCCACAGGCCACAATCTGCAAGAAAGCGGAGCAAACCTTTGCTCCGCTTACGATTCATTAACCGTAAATGCGTCTCATGGAGAACGCATGCCATGAGGCCTGCGCTCCACCTCCGTTCCGTTGACGACCATATTATCCCATGTTATCCCAAACCATCCCGTCGACGGTGTCTTCCGAAGAGGGCGTCAAGCACCCAAGAAGTGCTGGCGTACTGCTTCTGAAAGTCGCGTCACCACCGACAACGGGTGGCAGATCCTCAGGATCTGTCGGGGGGCTGACAATCAGGAGCGTGCGAGCTGCGGCCAATGAACCGCTTCGTGTCCAATTTCACCAACAAGTTGGATTCGAAGGGTCGCGTCTCGATCCCCGCATCCTTCAGGGCCGTGCTGGCCCGGGATGGATTCGAGGGGCTCTACGTACATCCGGCGCTCGATGCGCCGGCGCTGGACGCAGGCGGCAACGTGCTTCTGAACGAGATCGATGCGTTCTTGTCGACGCTGTCGCCCTATTCGGACGAACGGGATCAGCTGTCGACGGCATTGTTCGGGACCAGCGAGATTCTGAAGGTCGATCCGGAGGGGCGTGTCATCCTGACGGACACAGTAAAAGTGCATGCCGGGATCGGCGATACGGTGACGTTCGTCGGACTTGGTCACAAGTTCCAGATTTGGGAGCCCGAGCGCTTCCGTGCGCACTTGGAGGAGGCGCGCACGAAGGTCAGAGACCTGAAGAAAGCGTTGGGCAATCGAGTTTTGGAGCCAAGGCTAGTGCAGAACACCTCACCAGGAGTGCGGGAACGATGATGGGACGCGGCGACGGCCCAGGAGCCGGAGCCGCTGGCGGACCGTCCCGTCACGTTCCTGTTCTCCTGGCGGAGGTTGGCACGGCGCTTGATGCGGATCGCGGTGGCGTTTTCATCGACGGCACGTTCGGCGCAGGCGGCTACACGCGCGCCATTCTCGATGCTCATCCGCAGAACAAGGTGATTGCCATCGACCGCGATCCCGATGCGGTTGCAGGCGGTGCGGCGCTTAGCGCCAAATTCAAGAAACGTCTGATGCTCGTGCCGGGCCGCTTCGGTGACCTCGACGACATTGCGCACGCACAAGGATTCGACAGCGTCGACGGCGTGGTGCTCGACATCGGTGTGTCGTCCATGCAGCTCGATCAGGCCGAGCGCGGCTTTTCGTTCCGCAACGAGGGACCGCTCGACATGCGCATGGAGCAGTCGGGCCCGAGCGCGGCGGATCTCGTCAACGAAGCCTCCGAGGCCGAACTCGCCGACATCTTCTATCATTACGGTGAGGAGCGCCGCGCCCGCGCCGTTGCGCGCGCGGTGATCGAAGCGCGGCGCCGCCAGCCCTTCGAGACCACGCGGCAGTTGGCCGATCTTGTGGCATCCCTGATCCGGCAGGAGCCTGGCGGTATCCACCCCGCCACGCGCGTGTTCCAGGGGCTGCGCATTGCCGTCAACGACGAGCTCGGTGAACTGGTGCGCGCCTTGCACGCGGCCGAGCGCATCCTGAAGCCCGGCGGACGTCTCGTGGTCGTCACGTTCCACTCGCTCGAAGACCGCATCGTGAAGCAGTTTTTCAGCGTTCGCACGGGGCGTGCGCCGACGGGCTCGCGCCATCTGCCGACCGCAGCAGCCCCTGAAGCGACTTTCGATGCGATCACCCGCGGCCCTGTTGCTCCGGGCGAGCAGGAGATGGCACGCAATCCGCGGGCGCGCTCGGCAAAGCTGCGCGCGGGCGCTCGCACCGATACGCCGGCGCAGGAGCCCTTGAGCGCCATCACCATGCTGGCCGAACTGCCGCAGACAGCCGAGAAAAAGGGAGGGCGCCGGTGATCCGACTGCTCCACATCATCGCGATCTCCGCCCTCATCGCATCGGCGGGCTATGCCTATTCGGTCAAGTACGAAACCCTCTACTATGTGGAGCAGGTGGCGAAGCTGAAGTCGCAGGTCAGCCGCGAGCGCGAAGCCATCGCGGTTCTGCAGGCCGAGTGGCAGTATCTGGACCGTCCGGACCGCCTTCAGGAGGCAGCAGACAAGCACCTCGATCTTCAGGCGCTGAAGATTCAGCAGCTCGCGCGTCTGTCCGACCTGCCGAACCGGCCGTCCCGCGAGGACGAGATCGGCCGCAAGCTCGAAGCGCTTGGGCTTCTTGAGCCGACCTCGACTCCGAAGGACAGGAATTCGGACGCCCGCACCCCGACGACTCAAACTCCGAAACGGTGAGCCTCGTGTCGCAAGAGCCCCAAACCGAATGGCAGGGTCAGAGCCCTCATCAAAAGCTGGGCGTGCTCGGTCACGCCCGCGAGCTGTTTCGCCTGCGTCATGACAAGAGCACGTCGCGCGTCGGACTCGCAGCTTTGTGCTTTGTCGGCCTGTTCAGCCTGATCGGCGGACGCCTCGTTCATCTCGCGGTGACCAGTGAGAACACGAGCGAAGTGCGTCGCGTGACGTCGTCCGAAATCTCCGCTGCGCGTCCCGACATCGTCGACCGCAACGGCGAGATCCTCGCCACCGACGTGAAGATGGTGTCTGTGTTCGCCGAGCCGCGCAACATCGTCGACAAGGACGAAGCGGTCGAGCTGCTGACCGCCGTACTGCCCGATCTCGACGCCACGGACCTGCGCAACAAGCTCGGCACCAAGAAGGGCTTCGTGTGGGTCAAGCGCGAGATCACGCCGCGCCAGCAGGCGGAGGTGCATCGCCTGGGCATTCCCGGCATCGGCTTCCTGCCTGAGAACAAGCGCGTCTATCCGAATGCGGAGGCCGCCGCTCACGTGCTCGGCTTCGCCAACGTGGACAATGTGGGCATCGCCGGCATCGAGAAATACATCGACAGCATGGGCCTGCAGGACCTCAACGGCGCAGGCTTCAACATCTCGGCTGCCGACCTGAAGCCCATCCAGCTCTCTCTCGATCTGCGCGTGCAGCATGCGCTGCGCGACGAGCTTGCCAAAGGCATGGCGAAGTTCAAGGCCAAGGCTACGGCAGGCGCGATCCTGGATGTGAACACGGGCGAGATCATCGCCCTCGTGTCGCTGCCCGACTACGATCCCAACAATCCGGTCGACGCGCTCGATAAGGACCGGATCAACCGCATCAATGTCGGCGTGTTCGAGATGGGCTCGACCTTCAAGGCGCTCACCGTCGCGATGGCGCTCGATTCCGGCAAGTACAACATCAACTCGACCTTCGACGCACGCTCCGGCCTGCGCTACGGCAAGTTCACCATCGGCGACTATCATCCGACGCGGCGCGTTCTCAGCACGCCGGAAGTGTTCGTGCACTCGTCCAACATCGGCACCGCCCGCATGGCGCTCGGCATCGGCGTCGAGGGCCACAAGGCCTTCCTGCGCAAGATGGGTCAGCTGACCCGTCTCGAGACGGAGCTGCCGGAAAACGCCCTGCCGATCGTTCCGCCGCGCTGGGGCGAGCTGAACACCATGACCATCGCCTTCGGCCACGGTCTCGCAGTCGCGCCGCTCCAGGCGCTTTCGGCCGTGGGCGCGCTGGTGAATGGCGGCATCATGATCAAGCCGACCTTCCTGAAGCGCACGCAGGACGAGGCGCGCCAGAACGCCCTGCAGGTGCTCAAGCCCGAGACCAGCGAGGCGATGCGCTATGTGATGCGCCTCAACGCTTCGACACCGGAAGGCTCCGCCGGCAACGCCTCGATTGCGGGCTTCTTCGTCGGTGGCAAGACCGGCACCGCCGAGAAGGTGATCAACGGGCGCTACGCCAAGAACAAGAACTTCACCACGTTCACGGCAGTGGTGCCGTCCGACAAGCCGAAATACGTGTTCCTGACCATCATGGACGAGCCGCAGGCCGTGGAAGGCACCTACGGGTTCTCGACCGCAGGCTGGAACGCGGCTCCCGTGACGGGCAACATCATCGAGCGCATCGCGCCGCTGCTCGGCGTGCCGCCGCGCTTCGAGCCGCCGGCTCAGCCTTTCCCGCTCATGTCGCGCCTCGGCGCTTGGGGCAGCAACCGATGAATGCACGTTCCGCAAATCTCGGCGATCTTCTCGGCCTCGCGGCAGGCGACGCTCAGGCGTCCCTTTCCGTTTCAAAGATTGCTTCCGACAGCCGCAAGGTGGAGCCCGGCACCCTGTTCTTTGCCGTGCCCGGCACCAAGGTCGACGGCATGAGCTTCGTGCCGCAGGCGGCGGACTCAGGCGCGGTCGCCATCGTCGGCGAGGCGGGGCGTCCTGCCGAACTGCCGGAGTCCGTGGCCTATGTGCAGGTGAAGGACGTGCGCCGGACGCTCGCTCTGGCAGCCGCACGATTTTATCCGAAGCAGCCCGAGAAGGTCGTCGCCGTCACGGGTACGAGCGGCAAGAGCTCCGTGGCCGATTTTATCCGCCAGCTCTTCGCACATCTGGGCTACAAATCCGCCAGCGTCGGCACGCTCGGAATCATCACGTCGGACGGTGCGGCCTATGGCTCACTGACGACTCCCGATCCGATTTCCCTGCACGAGAGCTTCGACCGTCTGGCCCATGACGGCGTCACGCGCCTGGCCATGGAAGCTTCTTCGCACGGCATCGACCAGCGCCGCCTCGACGGGGTGCGCCTGCATGCGGCAGGATTCACCAATCTTGGCCGCGATCACCTTGATTATCACGCCACAACGGAAGCCTATGCGGCGGCAAAGCTTCGTCTGTTCGATACGCTTCTGCCGCAGGACGCGCCTGCCATCATCAATGCGGACGGCCCTTATGCCGACGTGTTCCTGCATGGCGTTCGTAACCGCGGGCTCGAAGTCATCACGACGGGCAGCATGGGCGAGACCATCCGTCTCGTCGAGGCACGCGCGGAGGGTTTCACCCAGGCGCTGACCCTTGAGGCTTATGGGAAGACGTTCCAGACAACCTTGCCGCTTCTCGGCGCCTTTCAGGTCGAGAATGCGCTTGTCGCCGCAGGCCTCGTGCTGGCCGTGGAAGGCGAGGGCAGGGCGGACGAGGTGTTCGAAGGCTTCAAAGGGCTGAAAGGTGTACGCGGTCGCCTGGAGCAGGTGGGCGAGGTGGATGGCGCCATCTGCATTGTCGACTACGCGCACAAGCCCGATGCGCTTGCCCACGTGCTCGATGCCCTGCGCCCGTTCGTGACAGGAAAGCTGTTCTGCATCGTCGGCTGCGGCGGCGACCGGGATCAGGGAAAACGTCCGCTCATGGGCCGCATCGCCAGCGACAAGGCGGATGTGGTCGTCGTCACGGACGATAATCCTCGTTCCGAAGACCCGGCCGCCATCCGGGCCGAGGTGCTCAAAGGCGCCCGCGGTGCCCGGGAAATCGGTGACCGCGCCGAGGCCATCCGCACCGCCGTGGGCGAGCTTCACCGGGGCGATATTCTGGTCGTGGCCGGCAAAGGCCATGAAACGGGCCAAATCATCGGCGACCGGACCCTGCCGTTCTCGGACCACGACGAGGTCCGGGCGGCCATTGCAGCGAGGCAGGGATGAATTCGCCCCTTTGGACACGAGACGAGATCGCAGCCGCCACCGGCGCCCGCATCGGCGCTGGCTTCGCGGAGGGCACGGGTGCATCCATCGACACGCGCACGCTCGAGCCCGGCGATCTCTACTTCGCCATCAAGGGCGACGTGCATGACGGCCACGATTTCGTGCCGGCAGCGCTGGAGAAGGGCGCCTCGGCGGCAATCGTGTCCGAGGAAAAGGCTCCTGAATTTACAGGCTCCGACAGGCTGATCGTGGTGCCGGACGTGCTCGAGGCCATGCGCCAGATGGGCCGCGCGGCTCGCGCCCGCACGAATGCCAAGATCGTCGCCGTCACGGGCTCGGTCGGCAAGACCGGAACAAAGGAGGCCATGCGCGCCGCGCTCTCCCGCCAGGGCGCGACCCACGCGTCGGTTGCCTCCTACAACAACCATTGGGGCGTGCCTCTGACGCTCGCCCGCATGCCGCGCAAAACCGCGTTCGGCGTGTTCGAGATCGGCATGAACCATGCCTACGAAATCCTGCCGCTCACTGGCATGGTGCGCCCGCATGTGGCGGTGATCACCACGGTCGAGCCCGTCCACATCGAGTTCTTCCCTTCGCTCTGGGGCATTGCGGACGCCAAGGGCGAGATCTTTTCAGGCCTGGAGCCCGGGGGCACGGCGGTGATCAACCGAGACAACGCATACTTCGAGCGCATGCGCGCCCATGCCTTTGCCTCAGCAGCCGGTCGTGTCATCAGCTTCGGCGAGCACGAAGCGGCGGATATCCGCGCGAACCGCATCATCGTGAAGCCCGACCATTCGGTCGTCGACGCCACGATCTTCGGCCAGGCCCTGACCTACAGGATCGGCACGGCGGGCCGCCACCACGCGCTTAATTCCCTGAGCGTGCTCGCAGCCTCCCATGCGCTCGGTGCTGATATTGCCCTGGTGGCGCTCTCCTTTGCCGAGCTGAAGCCTCCGGTTGGGCGCGGCGAGCGCACCATGCTTAGTGTCGGCGAGGGCGAGGCCGTGCTGATCGACGAGAGCTACAACGCCAATCCGGCTTCCATGCGCGCGGCGCTGGCCAACCTCGGTGCGGTGGAACTCGGGCGCGGGGCGCGGCGGATTGCCGTTCTGGGTGACATGAAGGAACTGGGCGAGACGGGGCCGCGGCTTCACGCAGAACTGGCGGAGGCCGTTCAGGCCAACGGGATCGATCAGGTCTTCGCCGCCGGCGCCCTGATGCAGAATCTCGTGGACGCGTTGCCGAAAGCCATGGTGGCCGCTCACACGCAAACCTCCGCCGATCTGGTCGATGCGGTCTGCGCCGCTGTCCGTCCCGGCGATGCGGTCACCGTCAAGGGCTCGCTCAGCATGAAGATGGCCCTGGTTGTCAAAGCTTTGAAAGAACGTTACGGCGCGAGCCCAACGGCCCACGCGCTGAAAGGATGATCGATGTTAACCTGGTTGGCTGAGCTCAGCCCCTATTTCAGCCCCCTCAACATCTTCCGCTACATCACGTTCCGCACTGGGGGCGCGACGGCGACCGGCATGCTGTTCGTGTTCCTGTTCGGACCCGCGATCATCTCGCTCCTGCGCGTGCGCCAGGGCAAGGGGCAGCCGATCCGCGAGGACGGTCCGCAATCGCATCTGCTGACCAAGCGCGGCACGCCCACCATGGGCGGCCTGATGATCCTCGCGGGCGTGCTGGTCTCGACCCTGCTCTGGGCGAACCTCGAGAACCATTATGTGTGGATCGTGCTGTTCGTCACGGTGGGCTTCGGTGCCATCGGCTTCTATGACGACTACCTGAAGGTCACGAAGCAGTCGCACAAGGGCTTTTCCGGCCGCTCGCGCCTCACCATCGAGGCGATCATTGCCGTCGTGGCCTGCCTGGCGATCTCCTACATGGCCACCCCGGGACTGGCGAACAAGCTGGCGCTGCCCTTCTCGAAGGATCTGATCGTCAATCTCGGCTGGTTCTACGTGATCTTTGCCGGGTTCGTGATCGTCGGCGCCGGCAATGCGGTGAACATCACCGATGGTCTCGACGGTCTCGCCATCGTGCCGGTGATGATCGCGGCCGGCACCTTCGGCTTCATCGCCTATCTGTCCGGTAACGCGGTGTTCTCCAACTACCTGCAGATTCATTTCGTGCCTGGCACCGGCGAACTCGCCGTGCTCTGCGGTGCCCTCATCGGCGCAGGACTCGGCTTCCTGTGGTTCAATGCGCCGCCGGCGCAGATCTTCATGGGCGACACGGGTTCGCTGGCCCTCGGCGGCATGCTCGGCGCCATTGCGGTTGCGGCCAAGCACGAGATCGTGCTCGCCATCGTGGGCGGCCTGTTCGTGCTGGAGATCCTGTCCGTGATCATCCAGGTCACGTCGTTCAAGCTCACCGGCAAGCGCGTCTTCAAGATGGCCCCGATCCATCACCACTTCGAGCAGCTGGGCTGGACCGAGCCGCAGGTGGTGATCCGCTTCTGGATCATCGCCGTGGTGCTCGCGCTCACCGGCCTCGCCACCCTGAAACTCCGGTAAGACGTATGACACCCGTCACCTCCTTCGCAGGCAAAACAGTTGCTCTCTTCGGCCTCGGCGGCTCGGGGCTGGCCACAGTGCTTGCCTTGAAGGAGGGCGGAGCGCGGGTGATCGCCTGCGACGACAATCCGGCGAAGATGGCAGAGGCCAACGCGAAGGGCATCGAGACCGCCGACCTGCGCGACGCAGACTGGTCGCAATTTTCGTCCTTCATCCTCTCGCCCGGCGTGCCGCTGACCCATCCCGAGCCGCATTGGTCGGCGAAACTCGCGCGTGAGGCTGGCGTCGAGATCATCGGCGATATCGAGCTGTTCTGCCGCGAGCGCGCGAGTTTCGCCCCGAATGCGCCCTTCGTGGCGATCACCGGCACCAACGGCAAATCCACCACCACGGCGCTGATCGCTCATATCCTGCGCGAGGCGGGCCGCGACGTGCAGATGGGCGGCAATATCGGCACGGCGATCCTGTCGCTCGCGCCGCCGTCCGACAATCGCATCCACGTGATCGAGTGCTCGTCGTTCCAGATCGACCTCGCGCCGTCGCTCGCGCCCACCATCGGCGTCCATCTCAACCTCTCGCCCGATCACATCGATCGGCACGGGACGATGGAGCTTTACGCGGCGATCAAGGAGCGGCTGGTGGCGAAGGCGGGACTTGCCGTCATCGGCGTCGACGATCCGATGAGCGCAGCAATCGCCGAGCGCTGCGAGGCCAAGGGCGTGAACGTTGCCCGCGTTTCGGTTGAGCCTCTCAGTGTGAAAGGCGTCTTTGCGGACGGCGAAACCCTGGTCGGCGTGACTGGAGCGGACGCCGCGCCATTGGCAAACCTGTCCGGCATCGGTTCGCTGCGCGGTGCTCACAATGCGCAGAACGCGGCTGCTGCCGTTGCTATCGCCCTGGCCTTGAATGTCTCTCCGGATCAGATCCGCTCCGGCCTCCACACCTTCCCCGGCCTGCCGCACCGCATGGAGGAGGTTGGCCGCATCGGCGAGGCTCTCTTCATCAACGATTCAAAGGCCACCAATGCGGATTCCACCGAGAAGGCGCTGAAGTCCTTCGACGACATCTTCTGGATCCTCGGCGGCAAGGCGAAGGAAGGCGGCATCGAGCCGCTGAAGGAATACTTCCCGAAGATCCGCAAGGCCTATCTCATCGGTGCCGCCTCGGACGAGTTTGCAAGAACGCTCGGCTCGGATGTGCCGCATGTTCATTGCGGCACCCTCGACAAGGCCGTGGAGCAGGCGGCCTCCGACGCGCAGGCGCTTGATGCTCACGCCGTCGTGCTCCTGTCGCCGGCCTGCGCATCCTACGATCAGTTTCCCAATTACGAAGTGCGCGGAAACCATTTCCGCGATCTGGTCCGGGCATTACCCGGCATCGAAGCCAAGGGGGCTTGAAGATGGTGTCACGCGCGGAACGCTCGGCTTTCGGCGATTGGTGGTGGACGGTTGACCGTTCGCTTCTCGCAGGCCTCGCCATCCTCATGCTGGCCGGCCTCGTCTTTCTCATGGCCGGCGGCCCGCCGGTGGCGGAGCGGCTCGGCCTCTCCACCTTCCATTTCGTGAACCGGCAGGTGATGTTCCTCGTCCCGGCCGTGTTGATCACGATCACCGTCTCGTTCCTGTCCCTGCGCCACCTGCGGCGTCTGGCTCTGCTGGTCTATGCGCTGGGGATGGTGATGATCCTTTTGGCGTTCCAGTACGGCCCCGAGATCAAGGGCGCCCACCGCTGGATCATGATTGGTCCACTCGGCCTTCAGCCCTCCGAGTTCGTGAAGCCCGCCTTCGTGGTGCTCTCAGCCTGGGCGTTCTCGGAAGGCGCGCGGCGCAAGGACGTGCCGGGCACGCTCCTGGCGTTCCTGCTGCTGCCCGCCACCATCATCCCGCTCATCCTGCAGCCGGATTTCGGCCAGACCATGCTCGTCACCATCGTGTGGTGCGGCCTGTTCTTCGTTGCCGGCCTGCACTGGTTCTGGGTGATGGGCCTCGGCGGCGCCGGGCTCCTGGGCATCGGTGCGGCCTATCAGTTCCTGCCGCACGTGCGCGCCCGCATCGAGCGCTTCCTCGACAAAGAGTCCGGCGATACCTTCCAGGTCGACACCGCCATGGAGTCGTTCTCCCGCGGCGGCTGGCTCGGACGCGGTCCGGGTGAGGGCTCGGTGAAACGCATCTTGCCCGACGCGCATACAGACTTCATTTTCGCCGTGACGGCGGAGGAGTTCGGCATCGTGGTATGCATCGCGCTGCTCATGGTCTTCGCCTTCATCGTGCTGCGCGGCCTCACGCTGGCGCGCCGCAACGAGGACACCTTCTGCCGCCTCGCGGCTACGGGCCTCATCTTCATGTTCGGCCTGCAGGCCTGCATCAACATGATGGTGAACGTGCACCTCATGCCCGCCAAGGGCATGACGCTGCCCTTCATCTCCTATGGCGGTTCCTCACTGCTGTCGCTGGCGCTCGGCATGGGCTTCCTCATCGCGCTCACGCGGCGCCGCCCGCGCGCCGAGATGATGGACCATTTCGGCCAGGATCGACTCTGAAGATGAACGCTCCTCTCATCCTCCTGACCGCCGGCGGCACCGGCGGTCATCTCTTTCCGGCCGAGGCCCTCGCCAACGCTCTTAAGGCATCCGGTGCGCGCGTGGCACTCGCCACCGACAAGCGCGCCAACGCCTATGCAGGCTCGTTCCCGGCCGATGAGATCGTTGAGATTCCCTCCGCCACGCCGTCGGGCCGATCCATCCCGCAGATGGCAAAGGCCGCCCTGATGCTCGGGCAGGGGACCCTGAAATCTATGGCGGCGATACGCCGGATGAAGCCCGCCGTGGTCGTGGGCTTCGGCGGCTATCCCACCGTGCCGCCGGTGATCGCCGCCTCGCTTCTCAAGGTGCCAACCGTCATTCACGAGGCGAACGGCGTGATGGGGCGGGCCAACCGACTGCTCGCCCGCCGCGCCACCGTAGTCGCCACGGGCTTTGCCGGCATCAAGGGCATTCCGGCCAATGTGCCGGGCAAGGTGATCCACACCGGCAACCCGATCCGTCCGGCGGTACTGGAGGCGGCGAAGCAGGCTTATGCGCCGCTTGAACCCAATGGCAAACTCCGTCTCCTCGTGGTCGGGGGCAGCCAGGGCGCTCGCGTGATGAGCGATGTGGTGCCGCCCGCCATTGAGGCTCTGCCGCAGGAGCTCCGCTCGCGGATTGCCGTCACGCAGCAGGCGAGGGGCGAGGACCTGGAGCGGGTCGTCGCCCATTACCAGCGCCTGAATGTGGAATTCGAGGCCGAGCCCTTCTTCAAGGACCTGCCGCACCGGCTGGCCCAGGCTCATCTTGTCGTCTCCCGCTCCGGCGCCTCGACCGTGGCCGAGCTTGCGGTGATCGGCCGCCCCGCGATCCTCGTGCCCCTGCCGGGCTCCCTCGATCAGGACCAGGCGGCCAATGCCAAAACCTTAGGCGATCTGGGCGCCGCCATCGTTTACCCGCAATCGGACTTCAACCCTGAGCGGCTGGCTGGCGAGATTCAAGCCTATTTTCAAGAGCCTGACCGCTTGACCAGAGCCGCCGCCGCCGCACATAGCGCCAGCATCACGGATGCGGCTGAGCGGCTCGCTCAAGCCGTGCTCACCCTCATTTCTGCGAACAATCAGGTAAAAACCCCATGAAACTGCCGCCGAAGCTTGGACCCATTCACTTCATCGGCATTGGCGGCATTGGCATGTCAGGCATCGCCGAGGTCATGCACAATCTGGGCTACACGGTGCAGGGCTCGGACGCCGCCGACAACTACAACGTCAAGCGCCTGGCTGACAAAGGCATCAAGACCTTCATCGGCCACAAGGCCGAGAACGTGGAGGAGGCCGAGATCGTCGTGGTCTCGACAGCCATCAAGCGCGACAACCCGGAACTGGTCGTCGCCCGCGAGAAGCGCCTGCCCGTGGTGCGCCGCGCCGAGATGCTGGCCGAGCTGATGCGCTTCAAGTCCTGCGTGGCGGTGGCCGGCACCCACGGCAAGACCACGACGACCTCACTCGTCGCCACGCTGCTCGATGCCGGCGGCCTCGATCCGACGGTGATCAACGGCGGCATCATCAACGCCTATGGCACCAATGCCCGCATGGGCGACGGCCAGTGGATGGTGGTGGAGGCGGACGAATCCGACGGCACCTTCCTGAAGCTCCCGGCGGATGTGGCGATTGTCACCAACATCGACGCCGAGCATCTCGACCATTTCGGCACCTTCGACGCGATCAAGGATTCGTTTCATTCCTTCATCAACTCGATCCCGTTCTACGGCTTTGCCGTGATGTGCATCGACCATCCCACCGTGCAGGACCTCGTGGGCCGCATCGAGGACCGGCGCATCATCACCTATGGCGAGAACCCGCAGGCCGATGTGCGGATCATGGATGTGGATCCGCGCGGCGGGCAGACCAAGTTCCGCGTGATGATCCGCGACCGCCGCCCCGGCTTCCGTCTCGAGCTCGAAGACCTCGTGCTGCCGATGCCGGGCGCGCACAACGCGCTCAATGCCACGGCGGCAATTGCTGTCGCGCACGAACTCGGCGTCTCACCCGATGCGATCCGCAAGGCACTCGCGGGCTTTGGCGGCGTGAAGCGCCGCTTCACCCGCACAGGCGAGTGGAACGGCGTCACCGTGTTCGACGATTACGGCCACCACCCCATCGAGATCGCCGCGGTGCTCAAAGCCGCGCGCGCCTCCACGGACGGGCAGGTGATTGCCGTGGTGCAGCCGCACCGCTACTCGCGCCTGTCGTCCCTGTTCGACCAGTTCTGCACCTGCTTCAACGATGCCGACGCGGTCATTGTCGCGCCTGTTTATGCAGCGGGCGAGCAGCCGATCCCGGGTGCTGATCGCGACGGCCTCGTGTCGGGCCTCAAGGCCCGCGGCCACCGCAACGTGATGGCGTTGGAAAAGTCCGAGGACTTGGCCAACCTCGTCAAGGGCGTGGCGAAGCCGGGTGACTACGTGATCTGCCTGGGCGCCGGCAACATTACCCAATGGGCCTATGCCCTGCCGGGTGAACTCGAGCATCTCGGCGAGAAGGCCGCCTGATGTTTGCCGATATCACCGCCGACCTGAAGGCCCGCATGCCGGAACTGCGCGGCAAGCTGGAGGCGAATGCGCCGACGGCGCCGCTCTCCTGGTTCCGCACGGGCGGCCCGGCGCAGGTGCTGTTCACCCCGGTAGATGCGGACGATCTCGCGTATTTCCTGCAGCATCTCGACCGCAGCGTTCCGGTGCTCGTCGTGGGCCTCGGCTCCAACCTTCTCATCCGCGACGGCGGGTTCGAGGGCGTGGTGATTCGTCTCGGCAAGGGCTTTGCCGAAGTGTCCATCGAGCCGAACCTGCGCGTGCGCGCCGGAGCAGGTGCTCCCGACGTGAAGGTGGCGCGCGCAGCTGCCGAGGCTGGCATCGCGGGCCTGTCCTTCCTGCGCGGCATTCCCGGCGCTATCGGCGGGGCTTTGCGCATGAATGGCGGCGCCTATGGCGGCGAGACCAAGGATGTGCTCATCGAGGCCAAGGGCCTCACGCGCACTGGCGAGGCGGTGAGCTTCACCAACGCGCAGATGGGCTTCACCTATCGCCATGCGGGCGTGCCGGATGACGTGATCTTCATCGAGGCGCTGTTCGAGGGCCGTCCCGGCAATCCGGACGAGATCCTCGCCGAGATGAACGCCATCACCGAAGCGCGCTCCTCGACTCAGCCGGTCAACACCCGCACGGGCGGCTCCACCTTCAAGAACCCGCCGGGCAAGAAGGCCTGGGAGCTGGTCGATGCCGCGGGCTGCCGGGGCTTGCGCGTGGGCGATGCCCAGGTGTCCGAGATGCACTGCAACTTCCTGATCAACCATGGCTCCGCCTCGGCGGCCGACATCGAAGGCCTGGGCGAAGAGGTCCGCCGCCGCGTTCGCGAGATGTCGGGCGTGGAGCTCGAGTGGGAGATCAAGCGGGTCGGGATTGCCAGCGCATAGTGCGGAAAAGTGGATCCGGTTTTCCGCACCGAACTATGCGCCAGCCAAGAGAAGGAGCATCGGCCCCTCTGGGGCTGATGCTCCGGCCCTGACCCGAATCACTTTCTGACCCGGCATCGCCGGAGCACATCACAGGAGAGACCCATGGCGAAGCATGTTGCCATCCTTTATGGCGGCTGGTCGGCGGAGCGCGAGGTCAGCCTGGCGTCCGGGCGCGCCTGCTGCAAGGCCTTGGAAGAGCAGGGCTACAAGGTCACTCCCATCGACGTGCAGCCCGATATTGCCACCGTTCTCCAGGCGGTTGCGCCGGATGTGGTGTTCAACGCGCTTCATGGGCGGGTGGGCGAGGACGGGACGATCCAGGGCCTGCTCGAACTCTTAAAATTTCCCTACACCCATTCCGGCGTCCTCGCCTCGGCGCTCGCCATGCAGAAGGACAAGGCGAAAATCGTCATGGAGTCGGCCGGCGTGCCGGTTCCCAGGGGCATGGTCGTTAACCGTTTCGAGGCGGCGAAAAGCCACGTCCTGCCGGCGCCCTATGTGATCAAGCCGATCAGCGAGGGCTCGTCCTACGGGGTCATCATCGTCCGCGAGGACCGCTCCCATCCGCCCCAGGAACTGCTGCGCGAAGACTGGGCCTTCGGCGATCAAGTCCTTGTGGAATCATATGTTGCAGGCCGTGAGCTGACCTGCGCGGTCATGGGCGACAAGGCCCTGGGGGTCATCGACATCCGGCCCGCCACCGGGGTCTTCTACGATTACGATGCGAAATATGTGAAGGGGGGCTCCATTCACGTCCTCCCGGCAGAAATTAAACCGAATATTTACCAAAAGGTCCAAGAGTTGGCGTTAACGGCGCATCAAGCGCTCGGCTGTCGGGGAATCAGCCGCGCCGACTTGCGGTACGACGATACTCCTGGGGGAACCGGGGAACTCGTCGTTCTTGAGGTCAACACGCAACCCGGCATGACCGAGACGAGCTTGGTGCCAGAACTGGCAGCCCATGCGGGCTATACGTTTGGCGAGCTTGTGCAATGGATGGTGGAGGACGCTACCTGCAACCGATGACGGCCTATCCGGCCGGATTCGCCGTTGCGCGCGCTGCCTCCGGGGGCCGGAGGCCCGCCTCCTCGTTCAAGCAGCCCTCCCGAATCAAGAAGCTGTTCGGCGCGACTGGTAGCGTGCGCCGACGCTCCTCAACCGCTCCCATCGAACAGCGCCTCCCGCGTTTCCTCGGCAGTGGTCTGACGCTCGCCTTCTTCTCGGCGGTCGTGGGTTATGGTCTCTGGCAGGGCGGTCATATCGACGATTTCATCCGCCAGCACGGCGAGCCGCACCACGCGCTGGCGCGCACCGTGGGCCTCGGCCTAGAGCAGGTGACGATTTCCGGCATCTCGCAGATGAGCGAGAACGAGGTTCTCGCGGCGGCGGGCATTAACGGCAAGCTGTCGCTCGCTTTCCTCGACGTGAACGATCTGCGCGAGCGCCTCGAGCGCGTGCCGATGGTCAAGTCGGCGACGGTGCGCAAGCTCTATCCCAACGAACTCGTCATCACGCTCTCCGAGCGCGAGGCTCATGCGATCTGGCAGAACAACGGCGAGCTCTTCGTCGTTGCGGCCGACGGCACGGTGATCGACCTCATGCAGGACGAGCGCTATCTCAATCTGCCCTTCGTGGTGGGTGAGGGCGCCAACGCCCGCAGCAAGGATTATCTCGCTCTTGTCGAGGCGGCAGGACCGCTGAAACAGCGCATCCGCGCCGGCACGCTCGTGGCCGGGCGGCGCTGGACGCTCAAGATGGACAACGGCATGGACGTGCGCCTGCCGGAGATCGGAGCCGCTGATGCGCTGGCTCGTCTCGTGAAGCTCGAAAACGAGCAGAAGATTCTGGAAAAGGACGTGCTGGCAATCGATCTGCGCATGGCGGATCGCGTTGTCGTCCGCTTGACGGAAGAGGCCGCCTTGGCCCGCGCCGAGGCACTCAAGAAAAAACCAATGCGCGGCAAGGGGGTCGATACATGAGTCTCTCGGGTCACGGTTTGACACCTCGCCTGAAGCCACTCTCCGCACGCAAGAGCACCATTCTCTCGGTGCTCGACGTGGGAACGAGCAAGGTCGTCTGCGTCGTGGCGGAACTGAAGCCGGCCGACGAGGTCGAGTCGCTGCGCAGCCGCACCCATGTGGCGCGCATCCTCGGCATTGGCCATCAGCGCTCCATGGGCTTGAAAGGCGGCGTGGTCGTCGATCTGGAGGCGGCCGAGGCGGCGATCCGGCAGGCGGTGCATGCCGCCGAGAGGATGGCGAAGGTCGAGATCCAGTCGGTAATCGTCAACCTCACCGGCGGGCGTCTCGCGTCCGAGCATTTCGAGGCGCATGTTCCCGTGCGCGGCGCGGTGAGCGAAGGCGACGTGCATCGCGTGCTCGATGCTGCGTCGAGCTACGATCTGCGTCGCGGCCGCACCGTTCTTCATGCGCTTCCCACCGGCTTCTCGCTTGATGCGCAGAACCATATCGTGGATCCCGCCGGCATGATCGGCGAGCGCCTCGGCGCGGACCTGCATGTGGTGACGTCCGAGGCGGCGGCTGCACGCAACCTCATGCTGGCCGTCGAGCGCTGCCATCTCGGCATCGAGGCTGTGATCGCCACCCCTTATGCCGCGGGCCTGTCGGCTCTCGTCGACGATGAGGCCGATATGGGCTGCGCCGTCGTCGACATGGGCGGCGGCACGACGAGCGTCGGCATCTTCTCCAACGGGCATCTGGTTCACACCGATGCCATCGCGGTCGGCGGTCATCACGTGACCATGGACATTGCGCGCGGTCTCACGACCCGCGTGTCCGCTGCCGAACGGCTCAAGACTTTCTACGGCTCCGCCATCGCTTCGAGCGCGGATGACCGGGACATGATCGCGGTGCCGCAGGTGGATGAGGACGAACGGGACGTTCCGAATCATCTGCCGAAGTCGCACCTCGTTCGCATCATCAAGCCGCGGGTCGAGGAGGTTCTCGAACTCGTGCGCGACCGGTTGAAAGGCGCGGGCTTTGCAGCCCAGGCCGGACGGCGGGTTGTGCTGACGGGCGGCGCAAGCCAGCTCGTCGGGCTGCCGGAGACGGCGCGCCGCATCTTGCAGGGTCAGGTTCGTGTCGGGCGCCCGCTCGGCATCAAAGGCCTGCCCGAAGCGGCAAAGGGCCCTGCCTTTTCGGCAGTGGTCGGCCTCCTGGTTTACCCGCAGGTGGCACACATCGAGTATTTCGAGCCGCGCTCCAGCGGCTTGTTTCAGAGTACGGGAACCGACGGCTACTTCTCTCGGATGGGCCGGTGGATTCGCGATAGTTTCTAAGACGAGTAACGCGTTGGCGCGGCGGGCCATCGTGAAGAGTTCAAGTAAACAAAGGTCAGCGTCCGCCAAACGCTCATCACTATAAGGCCAGAAGAGGCACAGATCATGGCTATCAATCAGCAAGCTCCGGACATCCGGGAACTCAGGCCGCATATCACGGTTTTCGGCGTCGGCGGTGCCGGCGGCAATGCCGTGAACAACATGATCGAATCCGGACTGGAGGGCGTCGAGTTCGTGGTGTCGAACACCGACGCGCAGGCGCTGGCTTCTTCCAAGGCCCAGCGCGTGGTCCAGATGGGCATTCAGGTCACCGAAGGCCTCGGCGCCGGCTCGCAGCCGGAAGTCGGCCGCGCGGCCGCTGAAGAGGTGATCGACGAGATCCGCGATCAGCTCGCAGGCTCGCACATGGTGTTCATCACCGCCGGCATGGGCGGCGGCACCGGCACGGGCGCTGCGCCCGTCGTGGCCCGCGCAGCCCGCGAACTTGGCATCCTGACGGTTGGCGTCGTGACGAAGCCGTTCCAGTTCGAGGGCGTGCGCCGCATGAAGCTGGCGGAAGCCGGCATCAACGAGCTGCAGCAGGCTGTCGACACGCTCATCGTGATCCCGAACCAGAACCTGTTCCGGGTCGCCACCGAGAAGACGACCTTCGCGGACGCCTTCGCGATGGCCGACCAGGTGCTCTATTCGGGCGTTGCCTGCATCACCGACCTGATGGTGAAGGAAGGCCTCATCAACCTCGACTTCGCCGACGTGCGCTCCGTCATGCGCGGCATGGGCAAGGCGATGATGGGTACGGGCGAAGCCTCCGGCGAGAAGCGTGCGATTCGTGCCGCTGAAGCGGCGATTGCCAACCCGCTCCTCGACGACGTGTCGATGAAGGGTGCCCGCGGCCTGCTGATCTCCATCACCGGCGGTAACGACCTCACCCTCTATGAACTCGATGAAGCCGCCACCCGCATCCGCGAGGAAGTGGACCAGGATGCCAACATCATCCTCGGCGCCACCTTCGACGAGAGCCTGGAAGGCATCATCCGCGTGTCCGTCGTGGCCACCGGCATCGACCACGCGATCATGGAGAACGGCGGCGACCTGACGGCCACCGAGCAGCGCATCTCCGAGGTTGCCGAGCGCCTGCGGGCCGAGGCCCGCGCCCGCGCCACCCAGGCCACGCCGACCTTTCGCTCCGCCGCCCAAGCCGAACCGGTGAAGGCGGCTCCGATCCTGACCCAGGGCTCGCCCGTTCTCGCTCCGGCTCCGATGGCGGCTCCCGTGGCTGCGGCCCAGCCTGTGGAGCCCGCTCCCCAGCCGATCGTGCGCGACGACGTGGTTCTCACCCCGGCCCAGCCGCGGCAGGCGGTTGCCTACGAGGCTCCGGCCCCTCAGGCTCAGGTCTACGAGGAGCCCATGGACCAGGGCGCCTTCATCCCGCCGCAGGCCGAGCGCGCCATGCGCCCGGCTCGGATGCCGCGCATCGACGAGCTGCCCATGCCCGGACAGGTCGCCCTGCGCGCCAGCCGCGGCGAGGAGCCGGCTCCCGAGCACAAGCCTTCGCTGATCCAGCGTCTCGCGACCATCGGCTTCGGCCGCCGCGAGGAGCCGCAGCAGGCCCCCGCCGAGCCGCGTCAGGAGGCTCCGCGCCAGCCGATGTCCTCGGTTCATGCCGAATATGCCCGCCGGCCGATACCGACCCAGGCGCAGCGGCCGCCGCAGGGCCAGCCGGCCCCGGCTCCCCGCGCGGCTTCCGAGGATGATCAGCTGGAGATTCCCGCCTTCCTCCGCCGCCAGGCCAACTGACAGCTCTGTCACGAACGTTACAAAAGGCCCTCAGCCCTAATCGGCTGGGGGCCTTCTTCGTTAAAAATATATTAAAATCATAGGCTTGAGACTTATCCCCTTTGTAACACACGGTAAGAAAGCGTGATTTGGCCTGGCCATACAGCGGGACTATGGTGCCTCACATCAAAAGGGGCACCGCTACAAGAAGCCTGCCGCGGGAAGCACAACGCAGACAATGCACCTTCCTTCGGCGCAACAGGCTCTGTCAGGCGACAAGGGTAATTGAGGTCCAGGACTTATGAAGCAAAGCCAGCAAACCACGCTTCGCGCCGCCGTGACCCTCATCGGAACCGGAGTTCATTCCGGGGATGAAGTGAAGATGATCCTTCATCCGGCTGAAGCGAACCATGGCATTGCTTTCCTCCGCACCGGCCTCCCGGGCGGCCTGGACCGTCTGATCGATGCTCGGCATCTGGCGGTGACCGCCACCGAGCTGTGCACGGTCATCGGCGACCGCGACTCGGGCGCGGTCGCCACCATCGAACACCTCATGGCGGCTCTTGCCGGCCTCGGCATCGACAACGTGCTCGTCGAGATCGACGGCCCGGAAGTTCCGATCCTCGACGGCAGCTCGGCGCCCTTCATCGATGCCATCGACCAGGTCGGCATCACGGCTCAGGGCGTCACCCGCCGCTACATCAAGGTTCTCAAGCCCGTGCGCGTCACGCAGGGCCGGGCTTTCGCCGAGCTTCTCCCCAACGAGCGCGCCTTCCGCCTCGACGTGGAGATCGACTTCCCGACTCCGGTGATCGGCCGCCAGCGCAAGGCCATCGACCTGTCTCCCTCGGTGTTCCGCCGCGAGATCTCCCGCGCCCGCACCTTCGGCTTCATGCGCGACGTGGAGAAGCTCTGGAGCGCCGGCTTCGCGCTCGGCGCTTCCCTTGAGAACACCGTGGCCATCGGCGACGATGGCATCATGAACCCGGAAGGCCTGCGCTATGCCGACGAGTTCGTCCGGCATAAGCTCCTCGATGCCGTCGGCGACCTGTCGCTGGCCGGCCTGCCGCTGCTCGGCACCTACCGCTCCTATTGCGGCGGTCACCGCATGAACTTCTCCGTGCTGGAAGCTCTGTTCTCGAGCCGCTCCAACTACGCCATCGTGGACGCCACGCCGCGCCGCGAATCCGGCTATGCCGACATCGGCAGCGCAGTCGCTTCGGTTTTCGCTCCCGAAGTGCACTGAAATAATTTCCTATAGCACCGCTACGGCAGCTTCAGCTTCAAGGCGCCCATTGGCCGCATGATTTCATGCAGGCTTTCTTAATTCCTATTGGGTAAACCCTGTGCTATGGGCTTGGCTCTTGCCCCGTGCTTGGGCTAAAGAACCTTTGATGCACCGTTGAAACATCGGGCACGGTTTTTGGAGGACCGCGAAGCATGTCGTTCGCGAAGGCTTATTCGGGTATGAAAAGCGCGGCTGCCCGCGCTCTGATCCTTGGCGTCTGCGGCTTGGGGCTCGCGGGATGCGACACGCTCTCGTCGCTGAACCCGTTCGAGAAAGACACGAGCTACAAGCCCGAGATCGTCTCCAACCTGCCCGCCGAAGAGATCTACAACGACGGTCTCGCCCGGGTGCAGAAGGGCGATTTCGACGGCGCTGTCACCAAGTTCAGCAGCCTCGACAAGCAGTATCCCTACACCGACTGGGCCCGCAAAGGCTTGATCATGGAGGCTTACGCCAACTACGAAGGCGGCTTCTATGACGAGGCTATCACCGCCTCGCGTCGCTACCTCCAGAGCTATCCGAACACCACGGACGCGGCCTACGCCCAGTACATCATGGCGTCGTCCTATTACGACCAGATCCCGGACATCACCCGCGACCAGGAGAAGTCCGAGCGCGCCATCCTGGCCCTGCAGGAACTGGTCCAGCGCTATCCGAGCTCCGAGTACGTGGCTGACGCCCGGAAGAAGATCCAGGTTGCCAGCGACCAGCTCGCCGGCAAGGAGCTTGAGGTCGGCCGCTTCTACCTGCAGAAGCGCAACTACGCGGGCGCCATCAACCGCTTCCGCCAGGTCGTGTCCCGTTACCAGACGACCCGCCACGTGGAAGAGGCTCTCGAGCGCCTCACCGAGGCCTACATGGCCATGGGCATCGTGGGCGAGGCACAGACCGCCGCCGCCGTTCTCGGTCACAACTTCCCCGACTCTCCTTGGTACAAGGATGCCCACGCCCTGCTGACCCGGGGCGGCGTAGAGCCGCGCGAGGACTCCCAGTCCTGGATCAGCAAGGCCTTCCGCGGCGTCCCCCAGGTCGGTCAGCGGACGGGCTAAGCCTCACCATCCATGCTCATCCAGCTGGCGATTCGCGATATCGTCCTCATCGACAGGCTTGAGCTTCACTTCCATGAGGGCCTGAGCGTCCTCACGGGTGAGACCGGCGCGGGCAAGTCGATCCTGCTCGATGCCTTCGCCCTGGCCCTCGGCGGCCGCGGCGACGGCAGCCTCGTGCGCCATGGCGAGAACCAGGGTCAGGTCACGGCCGTCTTCGACTGCCCCATGGATCATCCGGCCCGCCGCATCGCGTCGGATGCGGACATCGACATCGACGGCGACCTGATCCTGCGCCGCGTGCAGGTGGGCGACGGGCGCACCCGCGCCTTCGTCAACGACCAGCCGGTGAGCGTCCAGGTGCTCAAGGCCATTGGCGCGACCCTGGTCGAGATTCACGGCCAGCACGATGATCGTGCCCTCGTCGATCCCGTCTCTCACCGGGCCATTCTCGACGCCTTCGGTGGCCTCTCCGGGGAAAACCAGGCCGTGGCCGACGCGGCCCGCCGGGTGCGCGACGCGCGCACGGCCCTGCAGGATCACCGCAACCGCATCCAAAAGGCCCGCAAGGAGGCCGACTTCCTGCGCCATGCGGTCGAGAAGCTGACGAAGCTCAACCCGCTGGCGGGCGAGGAGGAGAGCCTTGCCGAGCGCCGCGTGATCATGATGCAGTCGGAGAAGGTGGCGACCGACCTGAACGAGGCCTACGAGGTCGTGGCCGGCAACGCGTCCCCGGTCAACGAGCTCTCGGCTGCCGTGCGCAAGCTGGAGCGCCGCGGCGCCCAGGCGCCGGCCCTGGTGGATCCAAGTGTCAAGGCTCTCGACGCCGCGCTGGTCGCCATCGACGAGGCGCGCGCGGCCCTGGAAGACGCGATCCGCGCCACCGAATACGACCCCCGCGAGTTGGAGCAGACCGAGGAGCGCCTCTTTGCCCTGCGCGCCGCCGCCCGCAAATACGACGTGCCCGCCGACGAGTTGGCCTCCCTGCGCCAGCGCTTCGAGGAGGACGTGGCCGCCATCGACGCCGGCGAGGAGAAGCTCGCCGGCCTTGAGAAGGCCCTGAACGAAGCCGATGCCGCTTATGTAAAGGCTGCCAAAGCGTTGTCCGCCGGCCGCAAGAAGGCTGCCCAGGCCCTCGATGCCGCCGTCCAGGCCGAGCTGCCGCCGCTCAAGCTGGAGCGGGCGCGCTTCATCACCGAGATCACCACCGACGAGACGAGCCGCGATGCAGGCGGCTTCGAGCGCGTGGAGTTCTGGGCCCAGACGAATCCCGGCACCCGCGCCGGCCCGCTCATGAAGGTGGCCTCGGGCGGCGAGCTTTCGCGCTTCATGCTGGCCCTGAAGGTGGTGCTGGCGGACAAGGGCTCGGCCCCGACCCTGGTCTTCGACGAGATCGACACCGGCGTCGGTGGCGCCGTGGCGGACGCCATCGGCCAGCGCCTCGCGCGGCTTGCCCGCAAGGTGCAGGTGATGGCCGTCACCCACGCCCCGCAGGTGGCCGCCAAGGCCGAGAGCCACTTCCTCATCGCCAAGGAGGGCGTGCGCGGCGCCGAGGACCGGGTGGCCACCCGGGTCATCCCGCTGGAGGCCACCCCGCGCCGCGAGGAGATCGCCCGCATGCTCGCCGGCGCGACCATCACCGAAGAAGCCCGTGCGGCCGCCGCTCGCCTGCTCGAAGCGGCGGCGCACTAAGCCTGCAAGTCTCACGTCTGTGTGAGGGCACAGACTGCCGCACTTGTTGCGGAGGGCGCACACCCGATTTCCCCTGGACGCACCAAACGGTGTGGTCATGGAAATGAGCCCCGCGTGCCCCGATTGCATTCGAATATCCGCTGCACTGCACTTGCTGCCTGTATCGTTCTGACGGGCGCAGGATCGTCCCAGGCCGATGTGGGCCTGCCGGCCTCTGCCACGCAAACTGAGCCCTTCCGCCATGTCCAGGCCTTGCAGGACATCGCCACGGCGAATGGCGGCAACAGGGCGGCCGGCACGCCCGGCTATGACCGCTCCGCCGACTACATCGCCGATCAGCTGCGTGCCGCCGGCTACACGGTGCGGTTCGAGGAGTTCACCTTTCCGTTTTTCGACGAGCGGTCCCCGCCGGTACTCGTTGCAGGCTCCGCGGAGCCCGGTGCGCTCACGCCGCCCCGCGAGGCATTGCGCACCTTGGCGAGTTCAGGTTCAGGCGATGTAACGGCGCCCGTCCAGGTTGTGGATCTCGGCTTGAACGAGGAACCCTTGCAGACCTCGACCAGCGGCTGCGAGCGCGAGGACTTTGCAGGCTTCACCCCAGGCCACATCGCCCTCGTGCGGCGCGGCACCTGTCCGTTCCAGACCAAGGCGGAGCTGGCCCAGGCGGCGGGAGCCGCAGGCCTCATCATCATGAACCAGGGCACCGGCGACCAGACCGGCACCTTCGGCGGACGTCTCGCCACGCAGGCGTCGATTCCCGTGCTGGGCGTGACCACCGAGACCGGGCGGAAGCTTGCTGAGGTGGCCCAAGACTCATCCCGCAATCGGGTGCGCCTGAAGGTCAATGTCGAGACCGGCACCCGCTCCACCCGGAACGTCATGGCGGACTGGGGGGAGGCGAGCGGCCGCTTCATTGTGGTGGGAGCCCATCTCGACAGCGTTTCGGAAGGGCCCGGCATGAACGACAATGCCAGCGGCTCGGCGGCCGTTCTGGAGACGGCCCTGCGCCTTGCAAAGGAGCCTGCGACCGCCACGCCGATCCGCTTCGCGTTCTGGGGTGCGGAGGAGCGGGGCCTCATCGGCTCGCGCCATCACTTGGATGCGCTCTCGGAAGAAGAGCGGCGCCGGATCCGGTTCTACATCAATCTCGACATGGTCGGTTCGGTGAATCCCGGGCGCTTCATCCAGCTGTCGCAGACGGAGCGCACCGCTGAGACCGCCGGCATCATCCAGGCCTTCACCGATCACTTCGAATCCAGAAATCTGCCGGTGGAAGAGCGCTCCCGCAACCAGCGTGGCTTCGGCTCGGACGATGCGGCCTTCGCAGGCAAGAACATTCCGACGCTCGGCCTATTTACCGGCGCCGGCAATGCGAAGAGCGACGAGCATGCCGTGCGGTTTGGCGGCCAGGCCGGGCAGCCTTACGACCCGTGCTATCACAAGGCCTGTGACAATGCGGAGAACTTGGATCGTGTGGTGCTCGGGCAGATGACCGACGCGTTGACGCATGTGCTGCGGAATACGCGCCCGATTATGCCAGATCGATAACCAAGCAGGATGGCTCTTCCTGCCGGCTAGACGGCCGCGTCGGCCTCAACGGACGCCAGAAGCGCGGCCTCCTTCTCGGGAGGCATTCCGGCCTTCAGGGGCGTTGCACGGCGGGCTCTGTCCCAGGTGAGAATGGTCTTGAGCGTTTCATTCAACGGTCGCGTCCGAAGCCCTTGTACGAACGCCTTTTCCGTATCGATTTCCAGAAAATGGCGGAACGGCTCATCCGCATGCGGCAGCCAGAGGGGAACCTCGCTCCAGGGCTCAAGGCCCGCGGCCAGCACTGCCTCATCCGGGCACCAGACGAACCGCGCATCCGATCCTGCAACCTGGCGGCACGAATCGAGGAGGGCACTCATGGGCAAAGGACGGCCGGTGAGATTGAAGATCCCGCCCAATCCGCCCTCGGCACCCTCGACGATGAAGCGCGCGGCATCGCGCACATCGATGAGCTGAACGAGCCGCCGCGGATCGCCGGGGGCCGGGACAGTTCCGCCCTGATCCACGCGGCGCACCCAATAGGTCAGCCGGTCCGTATAATCGCCTGCGCCCACCAGAAGCCCGGAGCGAAGAATCAGCGCCCGGTCGCCGAGGCGCTCGATCGCCACCAACTCGCATTCGCGTTTCAGCGGACCATAGGCCGTGCCGTATGATGCCGCGCCGGAGCGCCGCTCCACGGGGAGCGATCGTGCGAGGTCCAGTTGCTCAGGGGTCGCGCGGCTCGTCGGCGCCTGTTCCGTCAGGCCGGGCTTGGCGAAATCCGTATAGACGGACGCGCTCGACACGAGCGCGTAGCAGCCGATAGTCGGGGAGAGCGCATCGAGCAGGCTCGCCACGGCTTCGGGCGCGAAGGCGCAGGTGTCCACGACAAGGTTGAAGCTGCGGCCTTTAAGGGCCGAGAGGTCCTGGTGCCGGTCTCCGACAATCGTCTCGAATCCAGCGCCTATAGAGGAATTGACGGTCTGGCCGCGGGTGAAGATCGCGACCCTGTGGCCGGCTTTAAGCGCCGCATCCGCAACCGCCCCACCCAGAAACCCCGTTCCGCCGACCACGAGCACATTCATCACAGGCATCCCGACTCACGTTGAGCACGGCCTATGAGGATGGAGGTCTCGCGAGAGGTCAACTTCCGCAACGGCAGCTTGGAAGAGCCGGTCCCGCCAGCACCAGCCTAGGTCCGGCGATCCCGGCATTCATCCGCACGAAACCATGGATGGCCGCAGCAGGTGGGGCCATGGTGTGGTAAGGGTGTCATCCCCGGCGCACGAAGTGCGGGAAGGGGATCCACCAGCAGGCGCAGCGCCATGGATTCCCTTCTCCTCCGCTACGTGTCCTTCCGGGAATGACACCTCAATTCCGTCCCGTATGCACTCATCCCCATCTCTGTCATCCCGGACGAAGCGTCAGCGAAGATCCGGGATCGGGTTCAGGATAGAGCGCGGGTCTCCCTCTCCCGGATCTCGGGTGTTTCCGAGATCCGTTTCTGTTGGTCCAAGTCGGAACACCCGACTTGGGATGGGAAAAGTGAACCGGCGCTACAATCCTCACGCGATCCCGGATCGGCTGTGCCGTCCGGGATGACGCCCGTCGGCTCCGGGGGACGGCCCCTCTCCCGGTCTGCTGTGCAGGCCATCCTCTCCCGCACAAGGGAGAGGGCAAGGTGTATGTTCTCTCTTTGTTCTTGACTTTCGTCCTAACCTTGGCTATAGCTGGTTCTGTCCTGTCTCACGAGGGACGCGCCCGAGGCGTCGGTTGTGGGGACAGGATCCGGTTCTGACAGGCCTGGGGAGTCGCACCCCCTGGCGGTCAGGGTCCTTTCGTGGAGGAGGCAGAAAGACCGACCTGTTCGGGCAGGTCCTGTCTCCGCTCCTCCCAAGCCTTGCCGGCACCGGTGCACCCGGGGCTGCGCATGAAAAGCGCCGTGAAGCTCTCTGAGGGTGCGTCCCTGATGGGCTGAAGCGCAAGGCTTAAGGATCGAAAAGCCGGGCGCGGGAGGAAGGCTGCTTCCCGTCCGGGCGGAACTCCCGTCCCGAACCCACCTCTGCGCGCTCCGCTGGAGCGGCGAGGTCGCCTCACGTCCCGCGCTTCCCTCGACCCACGAGACAAGTCAGGACCAAGCCTACAGCCGCCACCCCGCGCAGGGGAGGGAACGCCCTCACTTGTCTTAAGGAATGGGTCATCATGGAAGAGGAGAATGCCGGAAACCGGTGAAACCTATGCGGTCTGCTCTGGAGACTGAAGCGCCGGGCGCTATGGTTCAAGCACCCTCAAACCCGATTCGATTATGCCCGCACACAACACCTCCTCAAAACCCGTTGACCACCTGACGCCCGATGAAGCCCGTGCCGAGCACGAGGCGCTCGGCGCCGAGATTGCGGAGCATGACCGGCTTTATTACGAGGAGGACGCGCCCAGTGTCTCGGATGCGGAATACGATGCCCTGCGCAAGCGCTACGAGGCGCTGGAGGATCAGTTTCCCGAACTGAAATCGCCCGAGAGCCTGACCCAGAAGGTCGGCTCCAAGGTGTCGGAGAAATTCGGCAAGATCCGGCATCGCGTGCCGATGCTGTCGCTCGCCAACGGCTTCGCCGACGAGGAGGTCGAGGAGTTCGTCGAGCGCATCCGCCGCTTCCTCAATCTGAAAGACGACACATCACTCGCCTTCACGGCCGAGCCCAAGATCGACGGCCTGTCGCTGAGCCTGCGCTACGAGAATGGAAAGCTCGTCTCCGCCGCCACCCGTGGCGACGGAGCGGTGGGCGAGGACGTGACCAACAATGCCCGCACGGTGGGCGACATCCCGCACAAGCTGAAAGGCTCCGGCGTTCCGGAGATCTTCGAGGTGCGCGGCGAGGTCTATCTCTCACATGAGGATTTCGCCGCCATCAATGCGCGGCAGGAGGCCGCTGGCAAGGCGCTCTTCGCCAACCCGCGCAATGCGGCGGCGGGCAGCCTGCGCCAGCTCGATGCGTCGATCACCGCATCGCGGCCGTTGCGCTTCTTCGCCTATGCCTGGGGCGAGGTGAGCGCCATGCCGGCGGACACTCAAGCCGGCATGATGGAGTGCTTCAGGAGCTTCGGCCTCAAGGTCAATCCGCTGACGCGCCGCTGCGAGAGCATCGCGGAATTGCTGGAGCATTACCACGCCATCGAGACCGACCGCGCCAATCTCGGCTACGACATCGACGGCGTTGTTTACAAGGTCGACTCATTGAGCCTGCAGCAGCGCCTCGGTTTCGTGTCACGCTCGCCCCGCTGGGCGCTGGCGCACAAGTTCCCGGCGCAGAAGGCGATCACGGTTCTGGAAGGCATCGAGATCAATGTGGGCCGCACCGGCTCACTCAATCCGATTGCACGGTTGAAGCCCGTGACGGTCGGCGGCGTCGTGGTGTCGAACGCGACGCTGCACAACGAGGATTACATCAAGGGCATCGGTGGCAACGGCGAGAAGATCCGGGGCGGTGTCGACATCCGTATCGGCGACACGGTGGTGATCAACCGTGCCGGCGACGTGATCCCCAAGGTGCTCGACGTGGTGCTGGAGAAGCGCCCGGCCGACGCGAAGCCTTACGAGTTTCCCACCACGTGCCCGGCCTGCGGCAGCCACGCGGTGCGCGAGGTCAATCCGCGCACCGGCAAGGAGGATGCGGTGCGCCGCTGCACCGGTGGCCTCATCTGCCCGGCGCAGGCGCGCGAGCGGCTGAAGCATTTCGTGTCGCGCAACGCCTTCGACATCGAAGGCCTCGGCTTGCAGCGCATCGACGAGTTCTACGAGGAAGGATTGATCCAGCGCCCGCAGGACATCTTCACCTTGGAGGCGCGCAATGCGCGCAGCCTCAAGCGATTGGAGAACCGGGAAGGCTGGGGCGAGACGAGCGCAAAGAACCTGTTCGCGGCCATTCAGGCGCGCCGCTCCATTTCCCTCAACCGCTTCATCTTCGCGCTCGGCATCCCGCATGTGGGCGAGACCTCGGCGCGATTGCTCGCGCGCCATTTCGGCACCTTCGAGCACCTGCGTGAAACGGCGAAAGCTGCGGCCGATGACACATCGGAAGCCCATGCCGAGCTCACCTCCATCGGCGGCATCGGCCCGGTGGTGGCCGAGGCCATCGTCGAGTTCTTCAGGGAGCAGCACAACGAGGAGATGCTCGATGCACTGCTGGCCGAGGTCGCCACGGAGCCCATGGAGGCACCGGCCACCGCGAGTTCGCCGGTCGCCGGCAAGACCGTGGTGTTCACCGGCTCCCTCGAGCAGATGACCCGCGAGGAAGCAAAAGCCATGGCCGAGCGGCTCGGGGCCAAGGTGGCCGGCTCCGTATCCAAGAAGACCGACATCGTGGTGGCCGGTCCCGGCGCGGGTTCGAAGCTCGCCAAGGCGGCCGAACTGGGTCTCCAGGTCATGGACGAGGACGGCTGGTTCGCCCTCGTCGGGCGGGGGTGAGACTCCTGTCCAAGACAGGCGGGCCTCGATATGTCATGGTGCGCCCATGACGGTGATTACCCCGGAGGTCTCGCTCGATCCTGCCCAGGTCGGAGCGGGCGACGTAACGCATTTCTGGCGGGTGCCGCGCTATCGCGGCCTCGACTGCCTGCGCGCGACCTTCCGCCGTCACGCCTATGCTCGTCACAGCCACGACACCTATGCCATCGCGGCGGTGCTGGCCGGCTGCGAGACGTTCTTCCACCGGGGTGAGCAGCGCTATGTTCCGGCCGGCTGCGTGGCGGTTGTCTGCCCTGACGAGATCCATGATGGCGAGCCCTATGGCGGCGGCTTCGAGTATCGCACCTTCTATCCCTCGCCCGAGCTGATGCAGGAGATCGCCGAGGATGTGGCGGGCCGCCCGCTCTCGCGCCCGCCCTGGTTCCGGCGTTCGGTCATCGACGATCCCGAGCTGTTCCAGGCTCAGGTCCGGCTCCATGCATGCCTCTGCCAGGAGGACAGCTGGGCTTCCGAGATGGAGCAGGACACCCGGCTCATCGACTTCCTGAGCCGTCTGATTGCTCGCTGGGCTGATCTCGATGCCCTGCCGAGTGTCCGCTACGGATCGACGAGCATCCTGCGGGTGCGGGATTATCTCGATGCGCATATCGGCGAGGAGGCGGACCTCGCGGGCCTCGCCAACCTGGCGGGGTTGTCCCGCAGCCATTTCATCCGCGCCTTCGCCAAGGAGACCGGGCTGACCCCCCATGCCTATCTTCTCGATCGCCGCTTTCGGGCCGCGACCCGGCTGCTGGGGCAGGGCGAGGCCCCGGGCGATGTGGCAGCCGCCTGCGGCTTCTTCGACCAGAGCCACCTCAACCGGGTGTTCAAGGCCCGCATGGGCGTGACGCCGGGGGCTTATCGGGCGGCTTGATACAGCACTTTCATCCAAGACGTTGCATGATTCATCGCGCATAAGGCCGAGGCAATGAGGACTGTCATGGATCAGGCAAACCCCTTCGTCTCCACGCCGCGCCGCGATATCCAAGCGGGCCTGCGCGACATCGCCCCGGTGGCCGTGGCGGCGCTGCCCATCGGTCTCCTGTTCGGTGCGATTGCTGCCGCCAAAGGTATGTCGACTCTTGAGGTCACCTTGATGTCCGCGCTGGTCTTTGCAGGCGGTGCGCAATTCGCCGCCATCGAGACCTGGATCAGTCCCGCGCCAATTCTGACGCTCGCCTTCGCCACGTTGCTGATCAATGCGCGCCATGTGCTCATGGGAGCCTCCCTCACCCCGAAGGTCCGCATGTCGCGGGTCCAGACCCTGCTGGCCTATTTCTTCCTCACCGACGAGGCTTGGGCATTGTCCGAGCGCCGCGCATTGGAGCGGCCCGTGACAGGAGCCTATTGGTTTGCCATGGCCGTGGTGCTCTGGGCGAACTGGACGCTATCGTCGAGCATCGGGGCGATCCTCGGCTCGTTCCTCGGCGATCCCGAGCGCATCGGCGCAGACTTCGCTTTCACGGCGTTGTTCATCGGCCTCGTGGCAGGCTTCGGGAAGAGCCGCGTGACGCTGGTGACGGTGGCTGTCAGCGCGGGCGTCGCAGCCCTCGTGCATTACTTCATCGGCGCGCCTTGGCATGTGGCATCAGGCGCGCTCGCAGGCATTGCCGCGGCTTATCTCGCAGCCCCTGAGGAGGCGCGCTCATGAACCTCGACACGACGACACTGATCGCCATCCTGGCCATGGCGGTGGTGACCTATTTCACGCGCATCGCAGGCTTGTTCGTGGCCGACCGCCTCGTGCTCACCGGCCGCGCGAAAGCCGCCTTCGATGCCATTCCGCCCGCCGTGCTCGTAGCCGTGATCGCCCCCACGGCGCTCACCACCGGATGGGCGGAAGCTACTGCTGCCGCCATCACGGCGGTGGCGGCGTTCCGGCTCCCGCTGCTCGGCACGGTGGCGGTCGGCGTGGTCGCCGTCGTGGTGCTGCGGAACGTGCTCTAGCCGATCGGCTGCGTGGCATCCTCAAGCCAATCGCGCGTCTCGGCATCGAGGTGCGGGCCGATCTTTTCGCGCACCGCTGCATGATATGCGTTGAGCCACGCGATCTCATCCGCATTCATGATTGCCGGCTCCACGAGGCGCAGGTCGATGGGCGTGAAGGTCAGCGTCTCGAAGCCCATCATCTCGCGGTCGCCGCCGGGGATCGTGCGCGGCTCAACGAGGATGAGATTCTCGATGCGGATGCCGTAAGCGCCGGGCTTGTAGAAGCCGGGCTCGTTGGACAGCATCATGCCGATCTCGAGCGGTGTGTGCCCGGTCTTGGCGATCCGCTGCGGGCCCTCATGCACGGAGAGATAGCTGCCGATGCCGTGGCCGGTGCCGTGATCGAAGTCGAGGCCCGCTTCCCACAGGGGCTTGCGTGCGAAAGCGTCGATCTGCGCGCCCGTCGTACCCTTCGGAAACACCGCCTGCGCGATGGCGATATGGCCCTTCAGCACGCGGGTGAAGCGGTCCTTCATCTCGGCGGTCGGCTCACCCACGATGATTGTGCGGGTGATGTCCGTGGTGCCGTCCTCGTATTGCGCACCGGAATCGATCAGGAAGATCTGGTTAGGCTCGATGGCGCGGTTGCTCGAAGAGGTGACGCGGTAGTGGGGCAGGGCGGCATTGGGGCCTGCGCCCGAGATGCTGGGGAACGAGATGTTCTTGAGCGCGCCCGTCTCGACGCGGAAAGTTTCGAGTGCCTCCACCGCATCGATCTCGGTGAGCCTACTCGAGGGCGCCTCGCGGTCGAGCCAGGCGAGGAAGCGGGCCACCGCCACGCCGTCACGCAGATGCGCCGCATGGGAGCCTGCGATTTCAGCTTCGTTCTTCACGGCCTTCATGAGAGCAATCGGATCGGCCCCCACGTCGACCTTGCCGCCCGCCGCCTCGATGCGGCGGATCAGGGCGACGGCGCCGGTGGCGGAATCGATGCGGACCTTGCCACCGGTTCCACCCAGCTCGTCCAGGGCGCCTTGGAAACCGCTGATCGGCGCGAACGCGGCGAGATCGCCGACCGCGTCGCCAGCCTCGTTCGTCACCTTCGCCGGATCGAAGAACAGGCTCGCGCGGCCCTCGCGAGGAAGGATCGCATAGCCGAGCGGCAGGGGCGTATGCCCTACGTCGCCGCCGCGCAGGTTGAAGGCCCAGGCGAGGTTGTGCGGATCGGAAATGACAAGGGCATCGATCTTAGCCTCCGTCATCTTGCGGCGGATGCGCTCCAGCTTCGCCGGCGCGGTCTCGCCGGCATAGTCGAGCGGATGCGGCCGCACGGGAGCCTGCGGGGGCGCGGGGCGATCAATCCAGATAACATCGACGAGGTTCATGTCGACGGGAGCAACCTGCCCGCCGGCCCGGCTGACCGCCTGCTCCAGCCGCTTCAGGCTCTCGCTGGTGTGCAGCCATGGGTCATAGGCGAAGGTGCCGCCCTGCGGCAGGTTCTCGGCAATCCAGTCCTCGGGCGTGAAATCGGCGAGCTGAACCGGTGTGATGACGGAGGTGTCCACCTGCTCGGCGGCTTGCACCGTATAGCGTCCGTCGACGACGAGAGCGGCCTTGTTCTGGAGGATCACGGCCGTCCCGGCGGAGCCCGTGAAGCCTGTGAGCCATGCCAAACGCTCCGCGCTCTTCGGCACGTACTCACCCTGATGCTCGTCGGCGCGGGGCACGATGAACCCGTCGAAGCCGCGGCGGGCCATTTCGGCGCGCAGCTTGGCGATATGCTTGGGTCCTTGGTCGGGAGAGGTCGTGTCGTCGAAAAACTGGAACTGAGCCATGGAAAGCAACACCGGAGATCGGGAATGAAGAGGTCTGCACGCTAGGCTGGAGCGAGCGCGGCTGCAACTGCAATGGCCCTGTGGGAGAGGATTCATCCTTGAGCAGACCGCCCTAGGATTATGCGTCAGGTGACTAGATCTTAATCGAAATTAGGAGCGTTCTGCAAATAGCGCATGGCTCGCATGTGATCCTATGACTTCTACCAAAGTCGAACCGAGCTTATCTTTCTGACAACAAGAACAGAGGAGCGCTGAAGGGTTTCAGCACCGATCTGTTGGAGATGAGCCCATGACCGCAGCCGTATTTTCGTCCCACCTTGCCAGCCCTTCGTCCGCCCCGTCCCGAATTTCGCAGATCGCAACCCGCGTGATGAACGCTCTCATTGAGAGCCGCATCCGGAGCGCCGCACGGGAACTGCGCCGCCATGAGGCCTTCATGGCCGATGTCGGCCGCCGGCAGGATCATTCTCCTCTGTTCCTCGACCAGTCCGACGATCTGCCCTTCAAGCTCTAATCACTTCATTTGCGAAGAAAGATAAGACGATGATCATCATCACCGCCCTCAAGGCCATCCGCGAAGTATGGACTGAGACCCTCAAGCTCCGCCGCGAACTTGCCAAGCGCTATCCGGGCGTTCTGGCAGAGTAACAAGCATTACCACTGAGGCAGCGCCCGTGCGCTGCCTCGTGTCATGACCAAAGCGGCCCAGCCGTCCAGATTGTAGCGGCGCTGCAGATACCAGCCCTGGTGCGCATAGGCCGACAGAACGCCAGGGACGTCGCGGTAGAGAAGCCCCGACAGAATGATCGTCCCGTCATCACTCGCCACACGCGCCAGCGCCGGTGCTAGCATCCGCAGGGGCTTGGCCAAGATGTTGGCGAAGACCAGGTCGAAATGCCCGGGACGGTCTGCCTCCGCATGGCGGATGCCAGGACCGACATAGAGCCTCATCCACGCCGCGATCCCGTTGAGCCGCGCGTTCTCCCGCGCCACCCGCACGGCCTCCGGGTCGATATCGCCCGCCACGACGGGACGCTTTAGAACCTTCGCCGCAGCGAATGCCAGAATGCCCGTGCCGGTGCCGACATCAAGCACATGGCGCGGCGTGCGCATCTTCAGCTCATCCACGAAAGCAAGCAGGCAGCCCTTGGTGGTGCCATGGTGCCCGGTGCCGAAGGCAAGGCCTGCCTCGATCTCGATGGCGATGTCGCTGGGCAAGCGCTGCTCGCGGTCATGGGAGCCGTGGACGAAGATGCGGCCCGCACGCACGGGCTTGAGCCCTTCCAGCGACGACTTCACCCAATCCTTCTGCTCCAGAGGCAGGAACACACCCTTGTCGGCCTCTGCGCCCACGATGGGGCGCAGCAGGTTGCGGATTGCCGCCTCATCCGGCTGATGGGCGAAATAGGCCTCTAGCATCCAGGGGCCGTCATCTTCCGTCTCGAAGGACGCAACAGCAGTTTCGGCCGGATCGAAGATCTCGCCGATCATGTCGGTCATGGCGCGTGCGGAACGCTCGTCCGTGGTGATGCGGAAGACGTGGGTGGGGCGGTTGGGGTGCAGACCTTCAAGCATGCGGTCGCCTTACCATTCCTCGCGGCGCAGGTCACCTGTCCGTGATGTGGAGGCCTGCGAGGAACCGTCAGGGTGGCGGCCCGTTTTGCACTGGCTCAGCAGCAGTCGTGGCCGAGGGCCAATGGCTGCGCTTGTTTCCCCAGGAGAACCCCATGACCGGACGCCTCTTCGACAAGGTTGCCATCGTGACGGGTGCCGGCACCGGCATCGGCGAGGCGATTGCTCTCAAGTTTGCCCGGGAGGGCTCCCGCCTTCTGCTCGTCGGCCTGCCGGACGATCCGGTGGAGGATGTGGCCCGCATGATCAACAAGGCCGGCGGCTTCGCGGAAATCTACCTTGGCGATATCGCTGAGGAGCGCCATGCTCAAGCAGCGGTGGAGGCTTGCGTGAGCGCCTATGGCCGCATCGACATTCTCATCAACAATGCGGGCATGTTTTTGGTGGCTGCGGAAACGCAGGACTATCCAATCGACAAGTTCGACGAGACCCTGCGCTCGAACGTCCGGTCCGTCTTCCTCATGACCAAGTTTGCGCTGCCTCATCTTCAGAAGACACACGGCAACATCGTCTCCACTGGTTCGGAGGCTGGCATGATCGGCATCGCCAAAAACACCATGTATGGCGGCACAAAGGCCTTCATTCATTCGTTCATGCGCGGCGTGGCCGTGGAGCAGGCGGCCTATGGGGTTCGCGCCAATTGCGTCTGCCCTGGTCCCATCGACACGGCATGGACCCATAAGTCCAGTGGCCCCATGGACCGAGAAATGGAATCGATGATGATCGACGCGACGCCTATGGGTCGTCGCGGCACGCCGGAAGAGGTCGCGAACATATTCTGCTTCCTCGCGTCCGATGAGGCCAGCTACGTCACAGGCGCGCTTTATGCGGTGGATGGTGGCGTGACGATTGCAAAGGGAGCCGTTGGCTCCATGGCTTCCTCGCATTTCAAGAAGCAGCCTGAAGGAACGCTGCCGACCCGTCACTCGCATGACGGCTTGAAGAACAAGGATTACGAGACGCTCACCTGAAGAGCACTCGATGACTCCGCTGATGCCGGACCCTAGCCCGGCATCAGTTCCCTGGCGGGCTCGAGCACCTTTAGGCGCTCCGATTCCTTCGCCTTGTACTCGCGCTGCACATCCGTGATGTAGTCGCGCGTGATCGGTGCTGCATCGCGCTTGCGGGCGAGCTGCATGTGGAACACGAGCTGGCTGCCGGTGGTGAACATGGTCTCGGCGCTGATGAGATAGAACTCGAACATGCGGCAGAAGCGCTCGTCGTACATGGCAGCGATCTTTTCGCGATTGGCTTCGAAGCGCTGATGCCAATGGTTGAGCGTCTTCGCGTAATGCAGGCGCAAGAATTCGAGATCCGTTACCCAGAGGTGGTTCTGCTCGACGACGGGGAAAACCTCCGACAGGGCGGGGGAGTAGGCGCCGGGGAAGATGTACTTCCTGAGCCAGGGGCTTGCGGTACCGGGCGGGCTCATCTTGCCGATGGAATGCAGCACCATCAGCCCGTCATCGTCGAGCAGTGCGTTGATCTTGGCGAAGAATTCGCCGTAATGATGCACGCCCACATGCTCGAACATGCCGACCGAGACGATGCGGTCAAACTTCCTGTCCACCTTGCGGTAATCGAGAAGCTCGAAGCGCACTCGATCTGACAGGCCGGCCCGTCGCGCCTTCTCATTGGAGAGTTCGTACTGCTCCTTCGAGAGCGTGACGCCGGTCACGTCCACGTCTTCCATGGCGGCTAAATAGAGGGCGAGGTCGCCCCAGCCGCTACCGATGTCGAGGATCTTCAGGCCCGGCTTCAGTCGGAGCTTCGATGCGATCAGCCTCAGCTTGTTCTGTTGTGCCTCTTCCAGCGTGTCGTCATCATTGACGAAGTAGGCGCAGGAATACTGCATGCCCTTGTCGAGGAAGAGCTTGTAGAAATCGTTGCCCAAATCGTAGTGATGCGCCACGTTCTGCTGCGCCTTGCCGACCGGATTCGCCTGCTGGAAGCGCTTCACTCCGCGCGAGATGCGCTTGAGCACGCTCTGCAGCGGGTAGTTCGCCAGGGATGAGCGGTTCATCGAGAAGAGGTTCAGGAAATCCCGTAAGCTGGAGCCGTCCTCGAAGCTCATGCGGCCGTCCATGTAGGCCTCACCGGCGTGCAGTTCCGGGTTGAGGAAGAGCTTGTGATAGAGCGAGCGGTCCGTCAGCCGCATGGTGACGGTCGGTCCCGGCTTTTCCCCGCCGAAGGTGTGGGTGCCGCCCTCCGCATCGATCACCTTCAAGGTTCCGGCACGCACGAAGGATCGCAGCATATTGGACAGGGGGAACATCGGCACCTCTCAGGGGTGATTCAATTGGGCCGGATGGTTCCACAGTTACGAGCGGGAGGCTAGAGCATCGTGCGGAAAAGTGGCCCCGGTATTCGCTGACGCGGCCCTCCGGGTCTGCAGCAACGATGCTCTCACTCATAAGTAAAGCATCGGATAGATCCCAAAAGTGCAAGTCCACTTTTGGGTCCGATGCTTGAGGGCGGCCAGATCAGAACTCGTCTAAAGTACAGGAAGAAGGGCCTCATTCGGGAACAACGGGGAATCGCTTTGGTTGGAAGGCTGACTCTTGCGGGGCTGAGAGTCGCGACTCAATCCACCAGACAGGAGCAGCCGATGTTCTTCCGCCAGAAGCAGATGGCGTATCACGCCAAGCCTGACAAACCAGACCCGCTCTTCGCCAAGATGCTCCAAGAACCCCTGGGCGGCCAGTGGGGCGAGATCAGCGTGATGATGACCTACCTGTTCCAGGGTTGGAACTGCCGCGGTCCCCAGAAGTACAAGGACATGATCATGGACATCGGCACCGAGGAAATCGGCCATGTCGAGATGCTTGCCACCATGATCGCGCGCCTGCTCGAAACCTCGCCGATCGAGCAGCAGGAGGAGATGGCCAAGAACTCGGTGGTCGGCGCTGTGATGGGCGGAGCGCGCGTCGAGGATGCCATCGTGGCCGGCATGAACCCTCAGCAATACATCGTGGCGGGTCTTGGCTCTCGGCCGTCCGACAGCGTCGGCAATCCCTGGACGTCGGCCTACACCATTGCGAGCGGAAACCTGCTCGCCGACTTCCGCTTCAACGTCACGGCCGAGAGCCAGGGCCGCTTGCAGGTTGCCCGCCTCTACAACATGACCAACGACACGGGCGTGCGCGACATGCTCGCGTTCATGCTCGCCCGTGACACCATGCACCAGAACCAGTGGCTCGCGGCCATCAAGGAGTTGGAGGAAGACGGCCTCGAGATGACTCCGGTGCCGTCGAACTTCCCGCAGAACCTGGAGAAGACCGAAGTGTCCTACCAGTTCCTCAACCATTCGGAAGGGACGGAGAGCGAACAAGGCCGCTGGGCTCGGGGACCAGCGCCGGATGGGAAGGGCACCTTCACCTACATCGATCGCCCGCCGGCCTACACGGAGGACGAGGGCAACCTCAATCCGGTCGATCCCCGCACCTACGGCACCCCAGCGGCTCCCGTGCCGCCGGCTGCTGCGGAGTAGTTGTAGCGAGTTCTACATCAACGTCATGGCCTGCCTTGTGCAGGCCATTGTCATTTTGAATTGCTCCCCATTGTCATTCCGGGCTCTCGCTGCGCTCGCCCCGGAATGACAGTGAGAGCGTGTTCAAGTCTATCCTAACGCTTCTACGAAACTGTCGAGAACCATCTTCCGCCCGGCTTTGTCGAACTCGACCGTGAGCTTGTTGCCGTCCACTGCCTCGATGGTGCCAGGGCCGAACTTGGTGTGCAGGACGCGTCCGCCCAGCTTGAAGCCTGAGCCGCCGGTAGATTTCGCCACCAGCTCACCCTCGATCAGCATGGGGCCGCGCCGTTCGCCGGATCGGCGGGCAGAATAGCCGCCATCATCCGTGCTGGCACGGTGGGCTTGGGCGCGCTGCCAGCCGGGAGTCTGGTAGGACGAGCCGCTGAAGGGCTGCATGCGGTCGAAGCGGGATCCGCCATGGGAGAAGTTGGCCGGAGCCTCGGCGATCTCCACATTCGGTTCGGGCAGGTCGTCGACGAAACGGCTCGGTACCGTCGAGTTCCACAGGCCGTGGATGCGCCGGTTGGACGCGAAATAGATTTTTGCCCGACGCCGGGCACGGGTGATGCCCACATGGGCGAGACGGCGCTCTTCCTCCAAGCCTGCGCGGCCGCTCTCGTCGAGGGCACGCTGGTTCGGGAACAGCCCTTCCTCCCAGCCGGGCAGGAAGACCGTGTCGAATTCCAAACCTTTCGCCGCATGGAGTGTCATCAGGCTCACGCGCTCAGTGGTGTCGGATTCGTTGGCTTCCATGACGAGCGACACGTGCTCAAGGAAGCTCTGCAGATCAGGGAATTCCTCCATGGAGCGCACGAGCTCCTTGAGGTTTTCCAACCGCCCGGCCGCGTCCGCCGACTTGTCCTTCTGCCACATGTCCGTGTAGCCGGATTCCTCCAGCACTGTCTGGGCGACTTCGGACTGCGAGAGCGTCTCGGACAGCTTCGCCCAACGGCCGAAGGAGATGAGCAGATCGCGCAGGGTCGCGCGCGGCTTCGGCTTCAGCTCGTCAGTCTCGACGATGAAGCGCGCGGCCTCCATCAGCGGCACGCGGGCCGCGCGTGCATGATTGTGCAGCACCTGGATCGTCGCATCGCCCAGGCCGCGCTTCGGCGTATTCACGATGCGCTCAAAGGCAAGATCGTCCGCAGGCTGGTTCACCACGCGCAAGTAGGCGAGTGCATCGCGGATTTCCGCGCGCTCGTAGAAGCGCGGGCCGCCGATGACGCGATACGGTACGCCGAGCGTCACGAGCCGGTCTTCGATCTCGCGCATCTGGGCCGAGATGCGCACCAGGATGGCGATCTCGGACAGCGAGTGCTTCTTGGCGTGCAGCGCCTCGATCTCTTCGCCGATAAGCCGCGCTTCTTCCTCGGAGTCCCAGGCGCCGGTGATCGTCACCTTCTCGCCGGGCTCATCCTCAGTGCGCAGGGTCTTCCCGAGGCGGCCCTGGTTTTTGGCGATGAGGCCGGACGCAGCCGAGAGGATGTGGCCGGTGGAGCGATAATTGCGCTCCAGGCGAATCACGGTCGCGCCGGGAAAGTCGTGCTCGAAGCGCAGGATGTTGTCGACCTCGGCGCCGCGCCAGCCATAGATCGACTGATCGTCATCGCCGACGCAGCACAGGTTCTTGCGCGCCTGGGCGAGAAGCCGCAGCCAGAGATACTGGGCCACGTTGGTGTCCTGGTACTCGTCCACCAGCATGTAGCGGAAGCGGTTCTGGTATTGCTCCAGAATGTCCGGATGCTCGCGCCACAGGCGCAGGCATTCGAGCAGGAGATCGCCGAAATCGACGGCGTTCAGAACTTTCAGACGCTCTTGGTAGGCCCGATAGAGCCGCCCGCCCTTGCCGTTAGCGAAGGCTCCGGCTTCACCGGCCGGCACCTGGTCGGGTCCAAGGCCGCGGTTCTTCCAGCCGTCGATATGGCCGGCAAGCTGCCGGGCCGGCCAGCGCTTCTCGTCGATGCCCTCGGCCTCGATCACCTGCTTCATCAGGCGGAGCTGGTCGTCGGTGCCCAGGATTGTGAAGTCGGAGCGCAGGCCCACGAGTTCCGCATGGCGGCGCAGGATCTTGGTGCCGATCGAGTGGAACGTGCCGAGCCATTGCATGCCCTCGGCCACGGGACCGATCACGGCCGTGATGCGCTCGCGCATCTCCCGCGCGGCCTTGTTGGTGAAGGTCACGGACAGGATCTGGGACGGGTAGGCTTTACCGGTGGCGATCAGGTGCGCGATCCGGGTGGTGAGCACGCGGGTCTTGCCGGTGCCGGCGCCGGCCAGCACGAGAACCGGCCCCTCGGTCGCCTCCACGGCGGCGCGCTGCTCCGGGTTTAGGCCGTTCAGGTACGGAGATTGCGGCGCAACCGCTGCGCGGGCGCGGGCGCTCAGCGAGCCGGAGGCCGGCTCATGGGCCAGGCTGTCCTGCGGATCGGGTCTGGGATCGGACTGATTCATCGGCGGGACCATGGATCAAAAGGCGAACGGCGTCGAGCCCGGAATGCCTGTCGATCCTGCCGCAGGCGCGAACTTTGGGGCCACGATGTCATTGTTGACGAGGGGCCTCATCCTCATATGGGAATCAAGGTCCTGAAGAGGAATGTCCCATGCGTCTCATGGTGGCCCTTGCCATCGCTTCCAGTCTCATCCTGCCCCTGGCCGCACCGGCCGACGCTCAGACGCGCCTGCCTCGCGTGAGCCCGTCCGAGCGGGCCTCGAAGGACATTAACCGCCGGATCCGGCAGGATCAGCAACTGCTGAACCTGGAAGAGCGGATCCAGATGGAGAACAACCAGATCCGGCAGGACATTCAGCGCGAGCGTCTCTTTGCTCCCCGTCCGCTGCCCTCGATCCGAAGCGGGGCCTGCCCGCGCGGCTCGATCAGCTGCTAGCGCATCGCGCGGCCCGCTGGGTCCGGTCCACACGATGCGCCGCTTTTAAACTTTAGCATCGGCTTCATCCCAAAAGTGCAAGTCCACTTTTGGGTCCGATGCTCTAATGCCGGGTGCCCGAGGCTGACAAAGCCTCCTGGATCTCGGCCCGGTGCGGAATGCCGATGACGCGGCCTAAGGCTGATGGTCTCGGCAGCCGGGCATGGGTGGTCTTCATCACGGCGAGGTTGGCCATGATGTCATCCGGGAAGGGGCTGACCTTCCGGGTCTCCATGTCCACGTGAAGGGACAGGCCCTCCATGGTGGCGGCCACCCAGCCTTCGCCCGCATGGCGGATTTCCATGTAGTAGTGGATACGCTTCTCGTCGAAATCCACCAGCTGGAGCGTGACGCGCACCCTGTCGTGCATCGTCAGCTCACGCTTGTAGGTGGTGTGGATCTCGGCTGCGAAGAAGGAAGCCTTGCGCTTTTCCAGGTAGTCATGGCCAAGGCCGACGAGGCTGAAGCCCTCTTCCACAGCCCGGTCGAAGAGCACATGGTAATAGGCCATGTTCATGTGGCCGTTGTAGTCGATCCAGGCGGGCTCGACTCGCATCCTGGAGGACACGAAGGGCGCGAAGAAAAAGACGGGGGTCCGCTTTTCCATGGTCAGTCTCGTCCCTCGATGCGTCTCAGATGCCAGTCCCTTCGCGCTGAAGGAAACAATGTTAGCACGATCCGGCAGCATGTGCATGAGGGGTGCGGCATCTTTCTCATCGCAGTGTTGCCTTTGCAACGGTTCTGGTAGCTATGGGTCACATGAGCATCACAACCGGATCTGAAGCCTCCATGAATGCGCCCCACGCTGCCGTCCGCCAGAAAGCCACCGATGCCGCCCTTGCCTCCCTTCAGGCCGAGCTGTCCGGGCGTTTCGGCGACCGAGTCGCCACTTCAGCCGCCGTGCGCGAGCAGCACGGACACTCGCTCACCTGGGTGAAGAACCAGCCGCCGGACATCGTGGTGTATCCCCGGACCACCGAGGAGGTGTCGGAAATCGTAAAGCTTTGCGTGAAGCACGAGATCCCGATCATTCCCTACGGCACCGGTACATCGCTTGAAGGACACGTCAACGCCCCGTATGGCGGCGTAACCATCAATCTGAGCCTGATGAAGCGCATCATCGCCGTCCATGATGAGGATCTGGATTGCGTGGTCGAGGCCGGCGTGACCCGCAAGGAGCTCAACGAGCACCTGCGCGACAAGGGCCTGTTCTTCCCCATCGATCCGGGCGCAGACGCCTCCATCGGCGGCATGGTCGCCACACGGGCGTCCGGCACCAATGCGGTGCGCTACGGGACCATGAAGGACGTGGTGCTGGCGCTCACCGCCGTTCTGCCCGATGGCGAGATCGTGAAGACGGCAAGCCGCGCCAAGAAGAGCTCGGCGGGCTACGATCTAACCCGGCTTCTGATCGGCTCTGAAGGGACGCTGGGCATCGTCACCGAGATCACCCTCAAGCTCCACGGCATCCCCGAGGCGATCTCGGCCGGCATCTGCCCGTTCCCTTCCGTGAAGGCGGCCTGCGATGCTGTGATCATGACGATCCAGTCCGGCATCCCGGTTGCCCGCATCGAGCTGCTCGACGAGGTGCAGGTGAGGGCGGTCAATCTCCATTCCAAGCTCACGCTGCCGGAGAGCCCTCTGCTGCTCCTGGAATTTCACGGCTCCGAGGCCGGGGTGCAGGAGCAGGCGGAGCGGTTCGGCGAGATCGCGGCCGAGTTCAGCGGCGGGCCATTTGAATGGGCCACGAAGCCTGAGGAGCGTACGCGCCTTTGGCAGGCCCGGCACGATGCCTATTGGGCCGCCAAGGGCCTGCGGCCGGGCGCCCAATCGGTGGCAACCGATGTCTGCGTGCCGATCTCGCGTCTGGCCGAATGCGTCGATGCCACAAAGCAGGACATTCTGGAGAGCGGACTCATCGCTCCCATCGTGGGTCACGTGGGCGATGGCAATTTCCACGTCCAGCCCCTCGTGAACACGGACGATCCGGCGGAAATCGAGGCCTGCGAAGCTTTTGTCGACCGGCTCGTGCGGCGGGCGGTGGCCATGGAGGGCACCTGCACGGGCGAGCATGGCGTTGGTCAAAAGAAGATGAAGTACCTGGAGATCGAGCATGGGCCGGCGGCTTTGGGCCTCATGCGCGTCTTGAAACAGGCCATCGACCCTCACAACATCATGAATCCGGGCAAGATCATTGCGCTTTGACGGTGGAACACCGTGAACAGCGCTCCCGGTCCTCGTCTTCATGGGGTAAGGACGTCTCAGAGTAACGGAGAAAAGGCGGCTTCTTGCGCGATATCCTGACGATCATCGCATCCATTGTGATCCTGATCCTGGCGATTGCCGTGGCAGTGCCTCCCTTCATCCCCTGGGAGGCCCACCGCGAGACGATCGACCAGATGATCGCGCGCGCCTCGGGAACCGAGGCCCAGACCGAGGGCGAGATCGGCATTCGCCTGCTGCCTGAGCCGAGGATCATCCTCGACCGTCTGAGGCTCGGCGGGAAGACGCCGGACTCGCCGGTCCTGACCGCCGAAAACGTCTGGGCTGAGGTCGCCCTCACGCCCCTGCTGCGGGGCGAGGTGCGCTTTACGGAAACGAGGGTCGGACGCGCCGATATCCGCGTTCCGGTCTCCGGAGACGGCGAGTGGCGCCTGCCGCCTGAGCTGGTCTCGGGCAGCGGCCGGGCCCGGGAATGGTCCATCGAGAACCTTGCGGTCGGCCAGCTCCTCGTGACCACACAGAGCGCGAGCACGGGCCGCACCAATCAGGCTTTCGCCGAGAACGTCGTCATCGAAGGCCAGAAGCTCATAGGCCCCTGGCGCGTCGAGGGAACGACATCCGGAGTTCCCTTCCGGCTCGTGACCGGGGAATTGGCCGAGGACAAGACCATTCAGGTCAAGCTCTCAGGCGGCGGCGACATCTATCCGCGCTTCGACCTCGATGCCCGCCTGGGACTGAGCGAAGGTACCGGCGAGGCTGCGACTCCGAACGTTTCGGGCAAGGCCAAGATCCTGTTCGGCCCTCCGGCGCAGGTTGCAGCGGCGGGCATTCCAATTCCCGTGACGGTCGAGACCGAGTTCAAGACGGTGCCGGGCGCCGTCGAGCTCAATCCCGTCAGTCTGGAGGCGGGCGAGGGCGGGGCGAGCCTGCGCATGACCGGGGAGGGCAGGGTCGGGCTCAATGATCCGCGCATATCGTTGCGTCTCGAAGGGCGCAGGCTCGATGCCGACAGTTTCATCCTCTCCGGAAACGGGCAGGATTTCAAAAGCAGGATGCAGCAATGGTCCCTGCCGCTGATCCGGGTTCCTATCGATCTGGATCTCAAGATCGACAGCATCGGCCTGGGTCAGGAGGATCTGACGAATGCCAATCTGCGCCTGTCCCTCGATACCGGACGGGCACGGCTGGACCGGATCGAGTTCACGGCTCCTGGCAACACCAAGGTGGCAATTGAGGGCCAGCTCGGCCTGACCACGAGGGGCGGCATCAACGGCAAGGTGGCGTTGGCGTCCAACCAGTCCGACCGCCTCGCGCGCTACCTTGCCAAAATCAACCTGAATTCGCCGTTACTGACAGCCTTGGACGGACGTCCCGTGGAGCTATCCTCCGAGGTCGCGTTCTCGAACCCTGTGCTGTCCTTCAACCGGCTGCGGCTGAAGATGGGCGAGTCCACGTTGACCGGCAATGTCCGCTACACGGCGCCCGAAGCGAATGAGCGCGGCAGGCTTGAGGCACAGGTTGGCCTTCAAGGCCTCAATCTCGACGATTTGCCCCAGGTTTCGAGCGTATTCCAGGCGACCGAAAACCTCGATATCGGCTTCATCCTGGACGCCCGCGGGGTCAGCGCCGGCAGGAGCCCGGCGACGGGGCGGATCACGGCCCGCATCCTCTCCGACGGCCCGGCGCTGCTGGTCGAGACCCTCGATATCATGGATCTCGCCGGAGCCAACGCCCGGGTGCGCGGGCGGATCGCGCCTGACGGCTCGGGCCGAATTTCTGGCAAGGTCACGGCCCAGCGTGCCGATCCCCTGGTCGATCTCCTGGGAAGCGTCTGGATCGGCGGTATCTCCAAGCTCGTGCCGCCCTTCGTTCGCGAAGGGGCGCTCGATCTCGATGTCGCCTCCGAGCGGGTGGCTCCGCCTGCCGGGTCCACCGAGCTGCGGTTGCGCACGACGGCTACGGGCCGCATGGCCGGCGGGCCATTCGAGGGGCAGGTCGAATCCATTGACGGACGTACCGAGAGCCTTACCCTCGCCCTCTCCACCGACAATACCGGGCGCTGGGTCAACCGGCCGAACATGACGGGCCTCAATCAGCCTTCCAAAGTGGATCTCCGCGGCTCCCGTGTCGGATCCGGCCGGTTCAGCGTGGCTCTCACCGGAGATGTCGCCGGTGTGAAGGTGGCCACGACAAAGCCGTTTGCCCTAAGCGAAGGCGACGATGTGGTGGACAGCGGCGAGGCCGAAATCGCAACGCCCGACATCACGCCTTTCCTGCGTCTGCTCGGCGATGGGGCCGGCGTTGCCCCGCCAGTGCCGGTGAGCGGGCGGGTGACCCTCGGCCGGGAACGCGGCGCGACCCTGCTCGACATCAACGCCAAGGTTTCCAACGAACCCGTGCAGGCGCGCCTCGTAGCCGCCTCGCGATCCGAGATCGGCGGCGAGGTCTCCCTGGGCCGCCTCTCCATGCCGTGGCTCGCGGCGGCGCTCGCGCTCAACGTGCCGGGCGATCAGACCACAAATACGATCTGGTCCACGGCCCAGTTCGGCCAGAGCGGGCGCCTCGTCACCGGCGGGCAGGTCACCTTCCGGGTGGGTACGCTCGAGCTGGGCCGCGGCCTCCAGGCCACACGGGCGGCGTTCGTCGTCGGAGCCCAGCCGGACGGGATCTCCATCCGCAACCTCGAGGCGACGATCGGCTCCGGCAGGATCACAGGCACGACAACGATCACCCGGCAGGGAGCCGTTGCCACGATCGTGGGCGAGGGCGCTATCGACCGGGTGCCCCTGTGGGCCCTGACGGGCTCCACGCCTTTCGAGGCCATCCTGTCCGGGCCGCTCCGGTTTGGAGCAGCAGGCGCAAGCCTCTCGGAACTCGTCGCCAATCTCGGTGGCGCCGGCGACTGGCAGGTCGCCAATCTCCGCATCCCCGCAGCCGACCCGAACGTCTTCGACAGAGCCCTCAAGCGCGCGCTCGCGGAGACCGATCCTCTGGTCGAAGGCAAGGCGGAAGCCGTTCTCGGCATGGAGCTTGGACGGGCGCCCCTCAACACAAGTCTCGTCCGAACTTCGGCCGCCCTCGTGAGCGGGGTGCTGCGGCTCTCGCCCTTCGTGGCCGAGAGCGGGCCGGCCGTCTGGCAGGGCGGCATCACCTACGACCTGAAAAACCTCCAGCTCGATGCCCGCGGCGCACTCACGGCGAAGGCCGCCCCTGCCGAATGGGTCGGCGCTCCGCCGTCGATCGGCCTGAACTGGCAGGGCTCCCTGACGGCTCCTGTTCGTCAGATCGACGCGGGGCCGTTCCGCAACGGGTTGGCGGCCATCGTGCTCAAGCGTGAACTGGAAAAGATCGAGGCGTTCGAGCGAGCCGCCGCGGAGCGCCAGCGCCAGATCGATGCGCAGCGCGAGGCTGAGCGCCAAAGGGCGAAGGCAGCCGAAGAGGAGGCGCTTCGCCAAGCCAAGGCCAGGGCTGAGGCCGAGCGGGTGCGCCGGGAGGCGGAGCGGCTGCAATCGGAGCAGCGCAGACAGCCGGAAGAGCCTGAGCCGACCGCGTCGCAAACCTCGCTGCCGCCATTGAATCCGCCCGTCGACGTGGCTCCGCCGCCGTCGGTCTATGGGGCTCCGCCGATACGCTGATCGGCGTCCGATACTAACCGGCTCCGCAAGTCGTTGAGCACGAAGACGCGGATGGCGGAGGACAGGTTCTGCTCGCCGCGCTCCGCATCAATGCGCCCGATCAGAGCTTGAACGGAGATCTTCTCCCGCTCCGCAATCTCCCGCAGGCCCTCCCAGAACGGCTCCTCAAGGGAGATGCTCGTCCGGTGGCCGGCGATCGAGACGGAGCGCTTGAGAACGGCAAAGCCCATTCACGGTGTCTCGTCGGCATCGCGCTTATGACCTTCCAGGCGGCTCTTCGCCAGCTCCTGCTCGGCCTTGGTGAGCGTCTTCTCGGCCTTGGTGCGGCCGAAGCTCACACGGTTTTGTTCAGCGCGGGCATTTTTATCGGCCCGCGCCTTGTTCTTGCGCGCCTGGCGCAGATTGATGATCTCGGCCATGGCGCTTGTTTTACCTTACTCGCCCGGCTGCAGCATCGTCTCGGGACGCACGACGGCGTCGAAGTCCTCGGATGACACTCCGGCCTTGAGGGCCTCTTCCTTGAGCGTCGTGCCATGCTTGTGCGCCGACTTGGCGATGGCGGCCGCCTTGTCGTAGCCGATGGTTGGGGCAAGCGCCGTCACGAGCATGAGCGAACGCTCCATCAGCTCCTTGAGGCGATCCTTGTTCGGCTCGATGCCGACGACGCAGTTGTCGGTGAAGCTGATGGCGCCATCTGCGAGCAGACGGATCGACTGCAGCACCGCATTCACGATAACCGGCTTGAACACGTTGAGCTCGAAATGGCCTTGCGAGCCTGCAACGGTGACGGTGGTCTGGTTGCCCATAACCTGGCAGCACAGCATCGTCATGGCCTCGGCCTGGGTCGGATTGACCTTGCCGGGCATGATCGACGAGCCGGGCTCGTTCTCAGGCAGGGAAATCTCGCCGATGCCGGAACGGGGTCCGGAGCCCATCAGGCGGATGTCGTTGGCGATCTTGAACAGGCCGGCAGCCAAGCTCGACAGGGCTCCGTGAGTGTAGACGAGAGCATCGTTGGAGGCGAGTGCCTCGAACTTGTTGGTGGCCGAGGTGAAGGGCAGGGCGGTCAATTCCACCACCTTCGAGGCGAAGCGGTCCGCGAACTCGGGATGGGCGTTGAGACCGGTGCCGACGGCGGTGCCGCCCTGGGCGAGCGCATAGATGCCGGGCAGCGTCTGCTCGATGCGGGCGATGCCGAGGCGAACCTGAGCGGCGTATCCGGAGAACTCCTGGCCGAGGGTGACCGGCGTTGCGTCCTGCAGGTGCGTGCGGCCGATCTTCACGAGATCCTTGAAGGCTTCCTGCTTGTCCTCGAGAGCCTTCAACAGGTGCTTGAGGGCGGGCAGCAGGCGGTCATGAACCTCGCGGGCCACCGCAATGTGCATGGCGGTGGGGAACGAGTCGTTGGACGACTGGCCCATATTCACGTGGTCGTTCGGATGAACCGGCTTTTTGCTGCCGCGCTCGCCGCCGAGGCGCTCAATGGCGAGGTTCGAGAGAACCTCGTTCATGTTCATGTTGGACTGGGTGCCCGAGCCTGTCTGATAGACCACAAGGGGGAACTCGTCGTCGTACTTGCCCTGCACCACGTCGGCAGCGGCCGCCGCGATGGCATCGGCTAGGCGCGGCTCCAGCTTGCCCAGATCCTTGTTCACAAGCGCCGCCGCCTGCTTCACGATGGCCAGCGCATGGACCAGGGGAAGCGGCATCCGGTCCGTCCCGATGCGGAAGTTCTGGAGGGAACGCTGCGTCTGGGCGCCCCAGAACTTGTCGGCGGGAACGTCGATGGGGCCGAAGGTATCTGTTTCGATGCGGGTGGAGGGCGACATCCTGACCTCTTTCGATGGAGTTGCGTGTTCTTATCTCAATTGATGGCGCTCGCAACCGCGAACGCGCATCGGAGGCCTTGGAAATTCGCATGAGCGACACCCTGGAAACGCCCCTTTTCCGCCCGCCTCACCCCAAGCCCCGCACCGAGCTTCTCGGCATGATGGCTTTCCTGCGCGCCGTTCGCGAAAACCCGTTGAACATGTGGATGGAGACGCATTTCGAGGAGCCGGTCGTCACGGGCGAGGGAGCTCTCGGCCGCATGACGGTGGTGAGCGATCCTGTCGCCATTCGCCATATCCTGGTGGACAACGCCGCCAATTACCGCAAGGACGACCTGCAGATCCGTATCCTGGCACCTGGCTTAGGCCGGGGTCTCGTGACGGCCGAGGGTGACGAATGGCGCCTGCAGCGGCGCACCCTCGCGCCGCTCTTCACGCCCCGAACGGTCATAGGCTTCTTCCCGGCAATGGTGGAGGCGGCAGACCGTTTGGTGAGGCGGTGGCAGAGACGGCCCGACGGGCGCGTGGTCGATGCGGCCCTCGACATGACCAGGGTCACCCTCGACGTGCTGGAGCGGACGATCTTCACGCAAGGCGTGCCGAAAGACCCGGATGCCCTGGGCCGGGCAATCACCCGCTATTTCAACTCCATCGGCCGGGTCGACCCGCTCGACATCTTCGGATTCCCGGACTGGGTGCCCAGGATCGGACGCCTGCGGGCAAGACCATCGATCCAGTTCTTCGAGGAGACCGTCAACGAACTGATTGAGGCCCGCAAGGCGCTGCTCGCCAGCGGCGAACCGGCGCCTCGTGACCTCCTGACCTTGCTGCTAGAGGCGGCGGATCCGGAGACCGGCAAGGGCCTGAGCGACATCGAGGTGCGGACGAACATCATCACCTTCATCGGCGCCGGGCACGAGACCACGGCCAATGCCCTGTCCTGGTCGCTTTATCTGCTCTCACAGGACGAGCACGCCCGCGCCCGGGTCGAGCAGGAGGTGGACGAGGTGCTGGGAGAAGGGGTGGTCGAGCCCCATCACCTGGAGCGCCTCGTTTATACCCGTGCGGTGATCGACGAGGCGGTCCGGCTCTATCCGCCTGCACCCTATATGAGCCGTACGGCCATCGCGGATGATCGGGTTGGCGATGTGGAGATACCGGCAGGCTCCATGGTGGCGATCTCGCCTTATGTGCTGCACCGCCATCGAAAATTGTGGGACGAGCCCGACGCCTTCCGGCCCGAGCGCTTCCTGCCGGAAAACCGCAAGCAAATCGACCGCTTTGCCTATCTGCCTTTCGGAGCTGGCCCGCGGGTTTGCATCGGTGCGAGCTTCTCGCTGCAGGAGGCCGTGATCGTGCTGGCGACCATCGCCCGGTCGCTGCGACTCGATCTCGCTGAGGGACACGCAGTCGAGCCCGTGCAGCGCATCACCTTGCGGCCGCGCGGCGGCCTGCCCATGCGCGTGACACAGCGCGTGCGCAAAGAGGCTTTGGTCGAAGCTTGAAGGATGGGATTTAGTTCTTCTTGCGAAACGCGTCGAGGCTGACGACCTCGGCGGTGCCTGAAGCATCCGGCTCGGGGGCCTGCTCCGCAGAAGCCTCGGCTTGCTCGGCCTTGGGGGCCGCCGCCTTCTCCGTTGCGGGCAGCGCCTTGCGGGGCTGCTTCAGTTCCACCGGCTCCGATGAACCGCGCGCAGGCTGAGGCGCGGGTGCGGCCTCGGGCGCTTCCTCCTCGTCGTCATCCTGGCTGTCGAACTTCAGGCCGAACTGCACGGACGGATCGAAGAAGCCGGTGAGCGCATCGAACGGGATCAGCAGCCGCTCCGGGATGCCGGAGAAGGAAAGACCCACCTCGAAGGTGTGCTCGGTAACGTTGAGATCCCAGTACTGATGCTGGAGAACGATGGTCATCTCCTGAGGGTACTTTTCGCGCAGGCGGTTCGAGAGGCGAACGCCGGGAAAATCCGTCTGGAAGGAGATGTAGAAATGGTGCTCGCCCGGGAGTCCGTCCTTGGCATCGATCAGTACCTTGCGCACGACGCCCTTGAGGGCCTCCTGCACCAGAAGATCGTAGCGGATCAGGTCTTTACCACCGGCCATGCGTGAGCCCTTGCAGAAACAAAAGTGGAGGCTTCTGTTGCCAGGTGCCTCCGGACCCCGCCTTACGGTGCTAACCGCAAGGGCTTTGAGTCGGCTTTAGGGACCGCTTACGCAGCCACTGCAACCGGAGCATAGTTGTCGTTGGCAACTATAGATTCGGCCCGATAACGGCGGAACCATGCCGAGCGAAAGTCTACCCTTTACGCCCTCGTCGATCCTATTTCGCCCCCGCCGAAAGCCAGATCCTGCCTGGATTTTGGTGGAGGCGCCGGGTACCGCCCCCGGGTCCGATGGGTTTATTCCGATAGCCGTTTATCGCCATAGCCGATCTTGCGACCGGCACCCCCAATATAGGCAGGCTGGACAGATTTTGAAAGAGTGGGGATGGAGATGAATTGCGACTCGGAGGGCCCAACCGGCTGACCTATAATGTGCCGAGGAGTACCGCATGCAGGCCTATCACGATCTCATTCGCCGCATCATGGACGAGGGCGTCCGCAAGGACGACCGGACCGGAACGGGCACGATTTCCGTGTTCGGCCATCAAATGCGCTTCGATCTCAGCGAGGGTTTTCCGCTCGTCACCACGAAGAAGCTGCACCTGCGCTCCATCATTCACGAGCTGCTCTGGTTCCTGAAGGGCGACACCAATATCCATTATCTTAAGACGAACGGTGTTTCGATCTGGGACGAGTGGGCGGACGAGAACGGAGATCTCGGCCCCGTCTACGGCAAGCAGTGGCGCTCCTGGGCCAAGCCCGACGGCGGCACGGTCGACCAGATCCGCTGGGTTCTCGACGAGATCCGCCGCAACCCGGACAGCCGGCGCCTGATCGTCTCCGCCTGGAACCCGGCCGACCTCGACAAGATGGCGCTGGCGCCCTGCCATTGCCTGTTCCAGTTCTACGTTGCGGAGGGGCGACTCTCCTGCCAGCTCTATCAGCGCTCGGCGGATGTGTTTTTAGGCGTGCCCTTCAACATTGCGTCCTATGCGCTGCTCACGCATATGATGGCGCAGGCGACGGGCCTGCAGCCGGGCGATTTCGTCCACTCCTTCGGCGACGCGCATCTCTACCTCAACCATCTGGAGCAGGCGCGCCTGCAGCTTTCCCGGGAGCCAAGGTCGCTGCCGAAGCTGCGGCTCAACCCGTCCATCCGCTCGCTGTTCGACTTCACCTACGACGACATTGCCATCGAGGATTACGACCCGCACCCGGCCATCAAGGCTCCCGTCGCAGTCTGACCGGCATGAACAGGCGCGAAGCCATCGAGAGCGCCGTCCGCATCCTCGCTCCGCGCATTCCGCGGCACGAGTTCGAGGCCGTGACCGATCACGCCCTGGGCAGCCGCGGCCTGCACGGCGCCTCGCCGGAGGCCGCAGCCTGGCTGTCCCTTACCGCCTATATCCGCCACCGGCTGACGGACTACGACAGCCTTCTGGACGATGGCTATGACCAGGAAAGCGCCCGGTTCTTCGTGCTGGACGACATGAACGCCGTCCTGGAGGAGTGGGGATCACCGCGGCGCGTTCAGGCTGAAGACGAAACTGAATAAGCTCGACAGTTCATCGGATAATCGTCACAAGGCATCATGACCCTCTCGATCCGACCTGCCATAGCGTCCGATGCGGCCCTGATTTTCCGCTTCATTCGGGAACTCGCTGAGTATGAACGGCTGGCGCATGAGGTCGATGCAACCGAGGCAGACATCGCGGAGGCGCTCTTCGGTCCTAACCCGCGCGTCTTTGCCGATATTGCCGAGTGGGAGGGTGAGCCTGCCGGCTTTGCCCTATGGTTCTATAACTTCTCCACCTTTCGCGGGCGCCACGGGATCTATCTCGAGGATCTGTTTGTGCGGCCCGAGCTGCGCTCCAAGGGGGGCGGCCGTGCCCTGCTGCGGCATCTGGCCCGCCGGTGCATGACGGAGGGGCTGGCGCGCCTCGAATGGTGGGTGCTCGACTGGAACGAGCCGGCGCTCAAGGTCTACCGTTCCATCGGGGCGATGCCGATGGACGAGTGGACGGTGCAGCGCGTGACCGGAGAGGCCTTGCAACGATTGGCGGAGGAGTCATGACTATTCCCCTCATCCTTGTGGTCGCCATGGCCGAGAATGGCGTGATCGGCCGCGACAACCGTCTGCTCTGGCGGATCAAGACCGACATCGGGCGCTTCCGTCGCCTCACCATGGGCAAGCCGATGATCATGGGCCGCAAGACGTTCCAGTCGATCGGCAAGCCCCTGCCGGGACGTGAGACCATCGTGCTGACCCGCGACGGAGAGTTCTCAGCAGACGGCGTGCATGTGGCCCACACCTGGGATGAGGCTGTCGCCAAGGGGGAAGAGCTGGCTGCCAGAGCAGGAGCTGATGCGGTCGCGGTGGCAGGCGGGGCGGAAATCTACGCCCTATCGCTGCCGCACGTGGACAAGCTGTTCCTCACCGAGGTTCATACGGTGCCTGAGGGCGATGCGGTCTTCCCCTCCTTCGACCGGTCACAGTTTCGCGAGGTGAAGCGTGAGGACCACCCGGAAGGCCCGGATGACGAGCACCCGTTTACCTTTATTGATCTCGAAAGGCGTCGTTGAGCCGCCTTACGGTTGACGAAGCGGTTCGGAGTCCCCAATTCGCAGGCTTGACAGGCGGAACAGGCAACACCCACAACCGTCTCAAGTTTCTTATCGGCCGTTTCGGCCGGTCTCTTCGTAAGTGAGGAAAGGCGTCCTATGCCTTGGAGTAACCAAAGCGGCGGCGGTGGCCCCTGGGGGCAGCGTGGCGGGTCAGGAGGCGGCAAGAGTCCATGGGGCTCGGGCGGGCCGCAGGGGAACGGCAATCCCCCGGATCTCGAAGATATCCTGCGCCGCAGCCAGGACCGGCTGAAGGACTTCATCCCCGGCGGCTCCATGGGAGGCCGGGGTCTGATCATTTTGGTGCTGGGTGTCATTGCCGTCTGGCTGCTCACCGGCTTCTACACGGTGCGGCCGAACGAGGTCGGCATCAACATGATCTTCGGCCGTTTCACCGGAACCTCCGGCGAGGGCCTGCGCTACAACCTGCCTTACCCGATCGGCCGCGTGGTGAAGCCGAACGTCACCGCCCAGCAGCGGGTCGAGGTGGGATACCGCTCCACGCCCACAGGGCAGGGGCGTGCGCGCGACGTGATCGAAGAGAGCCTGATGCTCACCGCTGACGAGAACATCGTCGACATCGATTTCGACGCTGTCTGGCAGATCAACCCGGCACGTCCTCAGGATTATGTCTTCAACCTGCAGAACCCTGACGGCACCATCAAGTCGGTGGCCGAAAGCGCCATGCGCGAGGTCACCGGCCGCCGCAACATCCAGGCCATTCTCACCACCGAGCAGGCGAGCGTCGCCCAGGAGGTGCGCGAAATCATGCAGGAAGCCTTGGATGCCTACGGGGCCGGTGTGCTGATCAACGTGGTCCAGCTTCAGGCGGTCAGGCCGCCGTCGGAAGTCCAGCAGGCTTTCTTCGACGTCAACGCCGCTCAGCAGGATGCCGTGCGCGTGCAGAACGAGGCCGGCGCCTTCGCCAGCCGCGTTGTCCCCGAAGCCCGAGGCGAGGCGGCCCGCACGGTTCAGCAGGCGGAGGCTTATCGCGAGCAGTCGGTGGCCGACGCCACCGGTCAGGCCGCCCGCTTCCGTCAGGTGTATGAGGAGTACCGCAAGGCTCCGGAGGTCAGCCGCGAGCGCATCTTCCTCGAGACGATGGAGCGCGTTTACGGTGGGGTCGACAAGATCATCGTGGACCAGAATGGGCAGGGTGTGGTGCCCTTCCTGCCGCTTAACCAGATGCAGCAACGACAGCAGCCTCAAGGCAATGCCGCCAACCCGCAGCAGGGAGCCACGCGATGAACTCTTCGACTCTTCGCACAGGCCTTCTCCTCCTGGTGGGCTTGATTGCCATCGTCCTCTACAGCTCGATCTTCATCGTGCAGCAGACCCAGTATGCCCTGGTGCTGCGCTTCGGCGCCGTGCAATCGGCAATCTCGGAACCGGGCTTGAAGTTCAAGGTGCCGCTGGTCGACAACGTCACCTACTTCGAGAAGCGGGTGCTCGATCTCGACCTGCCGGTCCAGACCGTCCTCTCGGCCGACAGGCAGAATCTGGAGGTCGATGCCTTCACGCGCTACCGGATCGTCGATCCGCTGCGCTTCTACCAGGCGGTCGGCAACATCGCTCTGGCCAACCAGCGTCTGCAGAGCTTCACCAACTCGGCCATGCGTAACGTCCTGGCGAACGCTTCGCGCGACGCCATCGTGCGCACCGAGCGGTCCACCCTGATGAACCGCATTCAGGAGGATGTGAACCGGCAGGCGGGGAGCCTGGGAATCGAGATGATCGACGTGCGTCTTACCCGCGTCGATCTTCCGGCGGCAAACAGCCAGGCGGTTTATCAGCGCATGCGCACGGAACGTGAGCGTGAAGCAGCCGATATCCGGGCCAACGGCCAGCAGCAGGCCCAGACGATCCGGGCCCGTGCCGAACGCGAGGCGACGATAATTCGCGCCGATGCCAACCGGCAGGCTGAGGAACTGCGCGGTCAGGGCGATGCAGACCGCAACCGCATCCTCGCCGAGGCCTTCGGGCAGGATCCGGAGTTCTTCTCCTTCTACCGGTCCATGCAGGCTTATGAGACAGGCCTGAAGGCGAGTGACACCCGCCTCGTGTTGAGCCCGGACTCCGATTTCTTCCGCTACTTCAATGATCCCACGGGTCAGCGCGGTCGCGGTGCTTCTCCTGCTCAATCGGCCCCAGCGCCAGCGCCGGCCCAACCGGCTCCAGCCCAATAAGCCTGCCTGATGTTGGACTTGATTGCAGCCCTCGGCCTCGCTCTTGCGGTCGAGGGCATTCTATTTGCGGCCTTCCCGGACGGGATGCGCCGGGCCATGTACGAGGCCGCTCACAGTCCAAGCGATCAGATGCGGATCGTCGGCATCATCTCGGCAGTGCTCGGTCTCGGGGTGATCTGGCTTGTGCGTCAGTTCGGATAGGGGCGGCCAGGCTTCCGCCGACCAGACCGCTTGAATGACAGGGCCAAGCACCAATCTATATCCACAAACTCCGAAAGAGGATTGTCGATGAACACAGCCACGAACGCGCTGGCACCTTCCAAAGCGGTGCTGCCCCAGCGTCCCCTGCGCCGGCTTGCCGCGTCCTGCTTTGCGGTCCTGACCCTGGTCGCGACAGCGATGCCGCTGCCGGCCCATGCCCGCTCGGCCCCTGAATCCTTTGCTGATCTGGCCGATGAGGTCACGGGTGCAGTGGTCAACATCTCGGCCTCGACCACCGTGGAAGCCCGCAACCGTACCCTGCCTCAGCTTCCGCCCGGTACGCCGTTCGAGGATCTCTTCGAGGAGTTCTTCAACCGTCGCGGCCAGGGTGGTCCTGGCGGCCCCGGTGGCGGTGAAAACTCCCCCTCGCGTCCCCGCAGCTCGAATTCGCTCGGCTCCGGCTTCGTGATCGATCCGTCCGGCATTGTGGTGACCAACAATCACGTAATCGGCGATGCCAACGACATCAGCGTGATCTTCCCCGACGGGACGCGCCTGAAAGCCGAGATCATCGGCAAGGACTCCAAGGTGGATCTCGCGGTTCTGAAAGTGAAGTCCGACAAGCCCCTCAAGGCGGTGAAGTTCGGCGATTCCGAGACCATCCGCGCAGGCGACTGGGTCATGGCGATCGGCAATCCGTTCGGTCTCGGCGGCTCGGTGACGGCCGGCATCGTATCGGCCCGCGGCCGCAACATCGACTCCGGTCCCTACGACAACTACATTCAGACCGACGCCTCCATCAACAAAGGCAATTCCGGCGGTCCGCTCTTCAACATGAACGGCGAGGTCATCGGCATCAACACGGCAATCCTCTCGCCCACCGGCGGCTCGGTCGGCATCGGCTTCGCGGTCCCCGCCTCCACGGCGGTGCCGATCATCGATCAGCTGCGCCAGTTCGGCGAGACTCGCCGCGGTTGGCTCGGTGTGCGCATCCAGAACGTCGACGACGCCACCGCCGAGGCCCTGAATCTCGGCACGGCGCGGGGTGCGCTCGTCGCCGGCATCGACGACAAGGGACCGGCCAAGCCGGCCGGTCTTGAGGTGGGTGACGTGATCGTTCGCTTCGACGGCAGGGAGGTGAAGGATTCCCGCGACTTGCCGCGGATCGTCGCCTCGTCGCCTGTCGGCAAGGCGGTGGACGTGACGATCGTCCGCAAGGGCCAGGAGATGACCAAGCAGGTGACCCTGGGCCGTCTTGAGGACACCGAGAAGCAGGCAAGCCTGCAGCAGCCCTCGACCGAACCCCCGACGGCAACCCGCCAGGCTCTCGGCCTCAACATGTCCGGCATGACGGACGAGCTGCGCCGCCGCTTCAGCCTGAAGGACGACCTCAAGGGTGTGGTCATCACGCGAGTCGACCCGAACTCGGCCGCTTCCGACAAACGGATCCAGGCCGGTGAGGTGATCGTCGAGGTCAACCAGGAGCCGGTCTCCAATCCGGCCGATGTGACCAAGAAGATCGACGACCTCAAGGCTCAGAACCGCAAGTCGGCGCTGCTTCTCGTGGCGAATGCCCAGGGCGAGGTGCGCTTCGTGGCCTTGTCCATCGAGTAAGCTGATCGCTGAGATCGACAATCGAAAAGGCGGCCTCCTGGGCCGCCTTTCTCGTTTCAGGGATGTCTCAACAGCTTCAGCTTAACCCTGCACGATATCGCTTGCCTGGTAGCCCTGCGCATAGAGCAGCGCCGTCAGGTCTGCATGATCGAGCCGCGCATGAGCCGCAGCCGCTACCGCGGGCTTTGCCCGGAAGGCAACGCCTAACCCCGCTTCACCCAGCATGGCGAGATCGTTGGCGCCGTCGCCCACGGCCATTGTCTCTTGCGCATCCAAGCCGAAGCGGGTGCGCAATTCAATCAGGGTCGCAAGTTTCGCTTCTCGGCCGAGGATCGGTTCCTCGACAAGGCCGGCAAGGTTCTCGCCCTCCAGGATCAGGCGGTTGGAACGGTCCTCATGGAAGCCGATCATCGCCCCGATGGGACCGGTAAAGACCGTGAAGCCGCCCGAGACGAGGCAGGTATAGGCACCGTTGGCGCGCATCGTCCGGACGAGCGCCGTTCCACCGGGCGTGAGGGTAATGCGCTTTTCGATAATCTCGCTGACCACGCTCACGGGCAGGTTCATCAGCAGGGCCACGCGCTCGCGCAAGGCCGGCTCGAAGGCGATCTCGCCGCGCATGGCGCGCTCCGTGATCTCGGACACCTCGGCCTTCAAACCCACATAATCCGCAAGTTCGTCGATGCATTCCTGGCCGATCATGGTGGAATCCATGTCGGCCAGGAACAGGCGCTTGCGCCGGTGAGCCGACGGCTGAACGACGATGTCGATGGGCTGGCCGTTCAGAGCCTCGCGAAGGGTCGTCTCAACGGCCTTCGCGTCCGTAGCACCGGGAACAATGAGATCCGCTGCGATTCCTCTTGCCAGAATGGCTTGTTCCGGCTCTTGTCCCAGCGCCCGGGCGGCCAGGGTCACGATCTCGTCCGTGACAGCCGGTTCATTCGGATTGGCGATCAGGGTCGCAACAAGGAAGTTCTGAGGAGACGCCATTGGAGAGACCTGGCTGTGAGTGACGTTCGGGTCGGCGCGGTTCTCATCGCAGGGCCAACCGCATCAGGCAAGTCCGCTCTCGGCGTCAGGCTGGCCCAAGCCCTCAACGGCGTGGTGATCAATGCCGATTCCATGCAGGTTTACCGCGATTTGCGCGTCATTACGGCCCGTCCCACGCCGCAAGACGAGGCCGAGGCCCCGCACCGCCTCTATGGTCATGTGGATGCCGCCGTAAACTTCTCCGTCGGTCGCTATGTGGCGGATGCCGTCAAGATCCTACGGGAGATCGAAGGCACGAAGCTGCCGATCTTCGTTGGCGGCACGGGCCTCTACTACAAGGCCCTGACGGAGGGTCTCTCCGACATGCCGCCCGTCCCGGAGGAGGTGCGTGAGCAGGTGCGCCGGGACAGCGAGGGACTTGAGACGCCCGAACTCCACCGGCTTCTCCTTGAGCGCGACCCCGAGACAGCCAGCATCTTACGCCCATCCGACCGCCTGCGGGTGCAGCGGGCTCTCGAGATCTTCGCCGCCACCGGCCGACCGCTGATCTCCTTCCATGGCGCGCGCGAGCCGGGGCCTCTGGCTGATTGCCCCGTCATCAAGCTCTTCCTCGCCCCGGATCGGGACGAATTGCGTCGGCGGATCGACCGCCGCTTCGAGACGATGATGGAGCAGGGGGCCCTCGACGAGGTAAGGGCCTTAGGTGAGCGGAACCTCGACCCCATGCTGCCAGCCATGCGCGCCCATGGCGTTCCCGGTCTCCTGGCCCATCTGCGCGGCGAGATCTCGCTCGATGAAGCCATTGCCAAAGGACAGGGAGATACAAGGCGCTATGCCAAGCGCCAGTTCACCTGGTTCCGGCATCAACTGGCGGACTGGCATTGGGTCGAGCCCGAGCAAGGGTTTGAGGCCGCGATGGCCCACATCAATGGCCCGCCAGATAGCCTACGGCCATCTGATAGAAGGTGATGAAGATCTCGAACACGATCAGGAGCACGATGATCAGTTCGAGGCGTAAGGACCGCTCGGTGTCGATGATATCGGTCAAGGCCTGCGCGGTGTCGCCGAGCACCTCCAGCTTGCGGTGGAGTGCGGCTGCGCGCTCCTTCAGTTCATATTCGTCCTCGAGACGGGCATAGAGACGCTCCAGGTCAGGGCGGTCCCACAGGACGTCTGGCTTCTCCTCCACGGCCACGCCTCCCGACATGCGCTGACGGACAAGCAGGGCGTGGCCGACCTGCTTGAGGATCCTGCGGCGGTCGCGCGGGCGGCGCCCCTTCTCGGCGAGGTGCTGGACGGAGGGCTCGACCAGCTCGAAGGCAGCGGTGGCCTCCCTCTCGTCCCGGGCGAGGGTGGCGCTCTTCGATAGGGCATCCGCAATGACGAGCAGCCGCTCGGTGGACATCTGCTTGATGTAGATCGGGCCGCCTGGAGGGATCTGGTCGTCCCGGTCGGGAGAGATCTCGATGATGGCGGTTTCTTCCTCATGGCGGGCAAACTCGCCTGAGATCCGCTGGCGCAGGCTGCGGATGACCTCGTCTTCCTCCAGAGGGGTGAGGCCGACCAGAACGGCGACGCCGTAGCGGAACAGGGCCACGAAGCCGTCTTGGCCAGCCCGGAAGGCGAGGGGCGTCGTGGACAGGACGTCGCTGCGCTCCAGCCCCGCGACGTCGAGGCGGTCGCCCAAGAGGAGAGCGCGAGCGGTAAGGCGCAGGTTCTGCGTGGGTGTTTTGGCGGAGGAGGTGGTGTCGGTCATGGTCATACGACTAAAATAGGGGGCTCAACGTAAAAGCTAAGCCGCTTCGCGCCAAGTTGCCCCCGCTTGACCGAATGAAATGGATCGTTTAGCGTCTGCGCAACTTTTGAACTTAAGAGCTGCCCAAATGCGCAAGCTTATTCTCGTAGTACGAGCGCCATCGACGGAGCGGGATTGACCCGCAGGTCCGGCGATGGCGCACAGGCCCCCTCAGGGGCCTTTTTTATTGCCCAGATTTCTTGAGACACAGCAGACGAGACCGACGGAGCAAGACCCATGAGCGAGACGATGACCGGAGCCGAAATGGTGATCCGAGCCCTGCAGGACCAGGGAGTCGAGCATATCTTCGGCTATCCGGGCGGCGCGGTTCTCCCCATTTACGATGCGCTCTTCCATCAGGAGAAGGTCCGGCACGTTCTCGTCCGTCATGAGCAGGGCGCCGTCCACGCAGCCGAAGGCTATGCCCGCTCCTCCGGCAAGCCCGGTGTGGTGCTCGTGACCTCGGGACCCGGCGCAACGAACGCGATCACGGGTCTTGCCGATGCGATGATGGACTCGATCCCGCTGGTCTGCATCTCCGGTCAGGTGCCGACCCATCTCATCGGCTCGGACGCGTTCCAGGAATGTGACACCGTCGGCATCACGCGCCACTGCACGAAGCACAACTATCTCGTCAAATCCATCGAGGACCTGCCGCGGGTTCTGCACGAGGCTTTCTACGTGGCGCAGAACGGCCGCCCTGGCCCGGTTGTGGTCGATCTGCCGAAGGACATCCAGTTCAAGACGGGCTCCTATGCGCGCCCCTTGAGCAACCAGCACAAGACCTACCGCCCCACCGTGAAGGGCGACATGGAGCACATCCGCGCGGCCATCGAGCTGATGGCCAATGCCAAGCGCCCGGTCTTCTACACGGGCGGCGGCGTGGTCAATTCCGGGCCGCATGCCGCGACGCTGCTGCGCGAACTCGTCAGGCTCACGGGCTTTCCCATCACCTCGACCCTCATGGGCCTTGGCGCCTATCCGGCCTCCGACACGCAGTGGCTCGGCATGCTCGGCATGCACGGCACCTACGAGGCCAATCTCGCGATGCATGAATGCGACGTGATGATCAATATCGGGGCGCGCTTCGACGACCGCATCACGGGACGTCTCGATGCGTTTTCGCCCTTCTCCAAGCGCATCCATGTGGACATCGATCCGTCCTCCATCAACAAGACCGTGAAGGTGGACATCCCGATCGTCGGCGATTGCGCGCATGTCCTGGAAGATATGGTGCGCCTGTGGCGGCAGGGCGCTCATCAGGCTGACAAGGTGGCGCTGAGGGACTGGTGGGGCAAGATCGAAGGCTGGCGCGCACGCAACTGCCTCGGCTTCCGGAACTCGACCGAGACCATCAAGCCGCAGCACGCGATCAAGCGACTCTACGAACTCACCAAGGACCGTGAGACCTATGTCACGACGGAAGTGGGGCAGCACCAGATGTGGGCGGCCCAGTACTTCAAGTTCGAGGAGCCGAACCGCTGGATGACCTCGGGCGGTCACGGCACCATGGGCTACGGCCTGCCGGCCGCTGTTGGCGCGCAGCTGGCGCATCCGGATGCGCTGGTGATCGACATCGCCGGCGAAGCCTCGATCCAGATGATGCTGCAGGAGATGTCCACGGCTCTGCAGTACAACCTGCCGATCAAGGTGTTCATCCTCAACAATGAGTACATGGGCATGGTGCGCCAGTGGCAGGAACTGCTGCATGGCGGCCGCTACTCGCACAGCTATTCGGAGTCGCTGCCTGATTTCGTGAAGCTGGCTGAAGCGTATGGCGGCGTCGGCATCCGCTGCGACAATCCCAGCGATCTCGACGCGAAGATCCTCGAGATGATCAACGTGAACCGCCCGGTGATCTTCGACTGCCTCGTCGACAAGACCGAGAACTGCTTCCCGATGATCCCGTCGGGCAAAGCGCATAACGAGATGCTGCTCAACGACTATCTCGGCGAGACGGGAGCCGATATCGGCTCCGTGATCGACGAGAAGGGCAAGATGCTGGTTTGATCCGGAAAGTGTGACACATGCCCACCCTCGTCATTGCCAACAAGTGCTACTCGTCATGGTCCCTGCGCCCGTGGTTGCTGATGAAGCAGCTTGGCGTCGGCTTTGACGAGATCACCATTCCGCTCGACTTGCCGGATACCAAGCAAATGGTGCTCGAGCATTCGCCGGCCGGCAAGGTGCCGGTCCTGATCGATGGCGATGTGACCGTGTGGGAGAGCATCGCTATCATGGAGTATATCGGCGATGCTTATGGTGCGCGCGTATGGCCCGAGGACCGCAAGGCTCGCGCGATGGCGCGCTCTGTGGCTGCCGAGATGCATGCCGGGTTCATGGCTTTGCGCTCCTCCTGTCCCATGAATCTCGGCAAGAAATATGCCTCAAAGGATCGAGGCGAAGCCGTTGCTCGGGATGTTGCCCGCTTCAGCGAGATCGTGCGCGCGGCGCGGGAGCACTTCGGCGCGGGCGGTCCGTTCCTCTTTGGCGCGTTCTCGGCGGCGGATGCCATGTATGCACCGCTTGCGACACGCCTCGACACTTATTCCATCGCCCTCGATGCCACAACGCGCGCCTATGTGGACACGATCCTGTCGCTTCCAGCCTTCCAGGAATGGCGCTCTGCCGCCTGGAAGGAGACGTGGATCGTTGACGTGGATGAAGTCGACGAGGATGCAATTGAAAACTACCGCAAGGCGGCTTGAGGCTTGAAGGACGTTCGGGAAACCAGACCATGCTCCAGATGAAAACCCACTATCCCGATGCGACCCGCGTCGAGCCTTCCCACCGGCGCACGCTCGCCATCATCGTCGATAACGAGCCCGGTGTTCTCGCCCGCATTGCGGGCCTGTTCTCGGGCCGCGGCTACAACATCGAGAGCCTGACCGTCACTGAGACGGAGCACGAGGCGCATATCTCGCGCATCACCATCGTGACCACGGGCACCGACAGCATCATCCAGCAGATCAAGAGCCAGCTCGAGCGCCTCGTGCCGGTGCATCGCGTGGTTGACCTGACCCTCACGGGCGAGGCAGTCGAGCGCGAGCTCTGCCTCGTCAAAGTGGTCGGCAAGGGCGATCACCGCGTGGAGGCGATGCGGCTGGCCTCCGCTTTCGGAGCCCGTACGCTCGACGCGACGCTGACGTCCTTCGTGTACGAACTGACCGGCACAACGGACGAGGTCGAGCGCTTCATCAAGCTGATGACGGCGGTCGGTCTCGTGGAAGTCTCCCGCACCGGTGTGGCTGCGATGGCGCGCGGCGCGGAAGGAATGTGATGCTAGCGCACCGTGCGGACCCAGCGGGCCGCGCCAGCGAAAAGTGGAAACCGGTTTTCCGCTCCGAACGATGCGCCAGCTCAGAAGATGAGCATCGGGTTGATCCCAAAAGTGGTGCCCACTTTTGGGTCCGATGCTCTAGCCCCTGAAGTCGCTTTCCTTCAGAAATGCTTCTTCCTCGGCTGTCGTCTCACGACCGAGGATGGCATTGCGGTGAGGGAAGCGGCCGAAGCGGGCGACGATGTCGTGGTGATGGTGTGCATACTTGACCGAATCCTCGGCGCCGAGGGCTTCGTTCAGGGTCACCGAGCGCTCCTGGTCCGCCAAGGACTCGGAGTGCATGAAGGGCAGGTAGAAGAACCGGCGGAACTCCGGATCCACCTTGTGGTCGAAGCCCCGCTCGATGGCGCGGTCGGCGGCCATCAGGGCAACCGGGTCGGTCTTGTAGGTCTCGCGCTGGCCCCGGAACATATTTCGGGGAAACTGGTCGAGAAGGAGGATGACGGCGAGAGCCCCATCCGGGGTGAGCTCCCACTCGTTGAGATCGCCTCTCGCGGCGGCCTCATAGGTGGGCATGAAGCGGTCGCGGCAGGCTTGGTCGAAGGTCTCGTCCTTCGAAAACCACTTCTCCGGACCGGCTTCGCGCCAGAACGAGATGACTTCATCGGGAGTGGCAAGGCGCTGCATGCGGCTTCGTCCTTCTCGGTCGAGAGATGAAATTCTAATCTAGAGCATTGGAGGGCGGTTTGAACTCTCCGATCTCGGATCGTTTGAGCGAAACGGTTTCGCCTTGCACCCAAAGCAGGGATGGGTCGCAGTTTTGCTACAAACAACAGCTTGTCAGCGCAGTTTTATTCGCTAAAAGCGGCGCCTGATAATTCAATGTTGCGCCAAGTCATGTGAGGCGGTGCAGCGTCAACGAACCCGGGGGAATGCCCCCTTTAAGACAAGGGACTTGGAAGGCCATGCGTGTCTATTACGATCGCGACGCAGATATCAACCTGATCAAGGGCAAGAAGGTCGCCATCGTCGGCTATGGCAGCCAGGGTCATGCCCATACGCTGAACCTGCGCGATTCCGGCGTGAAGGACATCGTGGTTGCGCTCCGCAAGGGCTCGCCCTCCGCTGCCAAGGCCGAGAAGGCCGGCATCAAGGTCATGGAAGTGGCAGAAGCCGCCAAGTGGGCTGACGTGGTCATGATGCTGACCCCGGATGAGCTACAAGCCGACATTTACCGCAACGACCTTCAGGACAACATGAAGGAAGGAGCCGCGCTCCTCTTCGCCCACGGCCTCAACGTCCACTTCAATCTCATTGAGCCCCGCAAGGACCTCGACGTGCTCATGGTCGCCCCGAAGGGACCCGGCCACACGGTTCGTTCCGAGTATCAGCGCGGCGGCGGCGTGCCGACCCTGATCGCGATCCACCAGGACGCCACGGGCAACGCTCATGACATCGCGCTCTCCTACGCGTCCGCCAATGGCGGCGGCCGCGCGGGCATCATCGAGACCTCCTTCAAGGAGGAGTGCGAGACCGACCTCTTCGGCGAGCAGGTGGTGCTCTGCGGCGGCCTCGTGGAACTCATCAAGGCCGGCTTCGAGACCCTGGTCGAGGCAGGCTACGCCCCCGAAATGGCCTATTTCGAGTGCCTCCACGAGGTGAAGCTCATCGTCGACCTCATCTACGAGGGCGGCATCGCGAACATGAACTACTCGATCTCGAACACCGCCGAGTATGGCGAGTACGTGACGGGTCCGCGGATCATCACGGCAGAGACCAAGGCCGAGATGAAGCGCGTCCTGGAGGACATCCAGTCTGGCAAGTTCACCCGCGACTGGATGCTCGAGAACAAGGTCAACCAGACCTCCTTCAAAGCCACCCGCGCCCGCAACGCCGCCCATCCGATCGAGGATGTCGGCTCCCGCCTGCGCGACATGATGCCGTGGATCAAGGAAAAGGCTCTGGTCGACAAGAGCCGGAACTAAGACTTAAGGAATGCGCGGATCTGCATCGCACCCTCCTGAATCGGGGCGTGTGGCAGATCCGCGCTGTTTGATAATTTGTTACACAGATCCGGGTGTAACAGTTTGTCAGTCGGGCCGGTTGTAGATAATGGGTTTCGTAACGGAAGTTGTCGGGGCCCCATGATTGCGGCGAGCTTGATAAAAGACGGGCCGGAATTCGATATGCCACTCTGGGCAGATCTGGATCCGGTTGCGCGTCTGGAGCTTCAGGCCGAGCTCCAGCGAATTGCACTTCCAGGAGGCGAAGTCCTCTTTGATGAGGGTGACCCGGCGGATGCGCTCTACATGCTCGTCTCCGGTGCGCTCGGCGTTTCGGTCCAGGGCAGCCATGGCGAGCAGCGGCGAATCGCCCGTATCTCTCCGCCCGAGACCATCGGTGAGATGGCTCTCATCTCGAATACGCCGCGCTCAGCCACCGTCACGGCTCTTCGCGACTCCATTCTGCTCAAGCTGACCCGCACCGCGTTCGAGCGCCTTGCCGCCCGTTGGCCCTCGTTCATGCTTTATCTGTCGAAGCTCCTGGCTGACCGGCTACGGGCGACAACGCGCAGCCAGCCCGTCACTTTCACCCCGGCGACCTTTGCCATCGTTCCGGTCACGCAAGGCGTTGCGACCCTAGATTTCGCGCATGCCTTCCTTGAGGAAATGCGCCGCAATCATGGGGCAGGCGTCGACATGCTCGATGCGATGCCCGTCCATGAGGACGAGAATTGGCTTTATCGCTTCGAAGCCAGCCGGGAACGGGTCATCTATGTCGCGTCCGAGCCGTCAGGAAGTTGGACAGGGCGCTGCATTCGCCATGCCGATCATATCATGTTTCTGGCCTGCCCGGGCGAGCCCCTGGTCCCTGAGGCAGAGGCGCTGACTTGCGCCGCATCGTCCTGGCGCCGTCATGACCTCGTGCTGCTTCAGAAGGCGGACGCCTCCCGCCCAATGCCGGCGCATCCGTCACTCAGCCGCCTTCCTGTAGACCAGCAGATTCATGTGCGGACGAAGCGTTCGCCCGATCTGCAGCGCCTCATCCGCACATCGAGCGGGCGCGCCGTCGGACTGGTGCTGGCCGGGGGAGGGGCCCGGGGCTTCGCCCATCTCGGGGCCATTCAGGCCCTGAGCGAACACGGCTTCCCCATCGATCTCGTCGGCGGCACCAGCATCGGGTCCGTCATGGCGGCAACGGCCGCCGTCCAGATCGGGCTCCAGGAGGCCAAGGACCTCATAAGGGAGGCCTTCGTCCAGAATCCACCGCTAAACGACTACACGCTCCCGCTCGTGTCGCTGGTGCGGGGGCGCAAGGTCGACGCGAGGCTCTTCGAGCAGTTCGGCGACCGGAACATCGAGGATCTCTGGCTGCCGTTCTTCTGCGTTTCATCGAATCTCACGACAGGCACAGCTCATGTGCATCGCCGGGGCCCGCTCTGGCGCGCCTTGAGAGCGAGCATTGCCATTCCCGGTCTCTTGCCGCCGGTCATCGAGCCCGAGGGTGTGCTCGTGGATGGTGCCATGATGAACAACCTGCCGGCAGACATCATGGCCGACCTGCAGAGAGGCCCAGTACTCGGTATCGATGTGGCCAGGGACGTCGCCTTCACCCGGGCAAGCGAGGAGGAGAAGAAAGGGCCTTTCCTGCGCCGACTCCTTGGCCTTCCGGTTCAGGCGCCGGATATCGTCAGCCTGCTCTATCGGGCCGCCACGATTTCCAGCGATGCCCAGACGCTCAAGGCCCGCGCTCATGCGGCCCTCGTCATCCATCCCCCGCTTGCCGATGTGCCGCTGCGGGGCTGGGAGCATTTCGAGAGAGTGGTGGAGATTGGTTACAAGCACACACGGGACAGCATCGAGGCGGGCGCTCTCGATGGGTTCAAGGTTGCTTGAGGATCATCCCGTACCGATGCTACAGGCGGTGCCAAGTCATGGCAGCCGCAGCCCATAGAAGGCAGAGGACGAGACCCAGCCTTTCCGAGCGGTGCCGCCAGAACTGGTAGAGGGCATATCCGCTCCCCAGAACCAGGATGAGGCACCAAAGATCCTGGGCCAGATGGTTGACCTTCGTCGGGCCGATCAGAAGCTGCGCTGCGCTCCAGCCCTCCGCCATCCAGAATATGGAATAGACCAGGGATCCAAAGCTCCAGACGCACGGCCACCAACGAGCCGGCAGGCCTGTTGCGAGCGGGTTAGCTCCCTCTGAGGGCAGAGGTACCGGTGCAAGATCTGAATAGGAGTTCGGAGAAGAAAGGGTCACAGCATTATTTCGCGATGTTATAGCTAAGCCAATAACATCGCGGAACGCTGCTGTGACCTATGGAAACAGGTAGGTAATGGAGCCGAACGAAACAGCCTTCAGCTTTTACTGCTGATTGCTCTTCGTGTTCTGCGCCTTGTTGTTGTCCTGCTTACCGGGATCCTTGCGGTTCTTCATCGTGCCGCCGGAGCCGCGGGTATGGTCGTCGAGATGCTTCTTGCTCTCGGCAGAGTTGTCGCCGTTCATCTTGCCTTTGCCCATGAAGGCCTCCTCTCGTGATGGAGGTTAATGAGCCCTAGGACCTGAGGTTCCCGGGTGCGCGACCCTACCACAGCATGTATTGCGCCAAGCCCGCACCGGGCGCGAGAATCACAAAGGCCCAAACGGAGGCCGAGGCCAGGTTGGCGGCCTGGAACAGCACGCCTGGCATCAGAAAGATGCCGGCGATCAGGGCAATAACAGCCCGGATGGGACCGAAGAAGCGCCCTAGGAACACGGCCCAAGGGCCGAAACGCTGGAAGAAGTCTTCTCCCCGCACGATCAGCTTGGGGTTGCGGGACAAGGGCCAGACTCCATAGGCCGCCTTCTTGTAGCGCTGGCCGATGACATAGGAGACCCAGTTACCCAGAAAGGCGCCGCAGACGGCGCCGGTCCAGGCCTGCCAGAAGGGAATGTCCGCAGCGGCCAGGATAAAACCTACGGCGATCAGGATCGTCATGGTCGGCAGGAGCAGGGACACGAAAGCGAGCGACTCGGCAAAGGTCATCAGCCCGAGCACGAAGGGGGCATAGGCTTGATGGGCCTGAACAAACTCCAGGACGCTGTTCTTCCAAAGCTCGATATCCATGAATCCGATCCGGCTCCTGTGTCGTTGAGGGCATATAAGCATTTGCGGCGGATCAGACAGACCCAATCGCATCTGTGATGGATAGGATCACATCACAAGATTTGAAGCGGGGCTCATGTTGCGCTAACTCGGGACCAAGGGGGCAAGAGCCATGAACGTTCTCTCGATCCAATCCCACGTCGCCTATGGCCACGTGGGTAACGCTTCGGCGGTCTTTCCGATGCAGCGCCTCGGCGTCGAGGTGTGGCCCATCCATACGGTGCAGTTTTCGAACCACACCGGCTACGGCTCCTGGAAAGGCCGCGTGTTCGATGGGCCCGCCATCGAGGATCTGGTGGAGGGCATTGCCGAACGCGGCGTTCTCGGCCGCTGTGACGGTGTCCTGTCGGGCTATATGGGCTCGGCCGATATCGGCACCGCCATCCTGTCCGCCGTCGCGCGGGTGCGGTCTCTCAACCCCGATGCCCTCTATTGCTGCGATCCGGTGATCGGTGATGTGGGACGCGGCGTGTTCGTGCGCCCCGGCATTCCGGAATTCATGCGCGAGCAGGCTGTGCCCGCGGCCGACATCATCACGCCGAACCAGTTCGAGCTGGACTATCTATCCGGACTGACGGCTCAGACCCTCGGCGATGTGAAGAAGGCGGTCGCGATCGTGCACGAGATGGGCCCCAAGGTCATCCTCGTCACCTCGGTCGAGACGAAGGAAACGCCGTCCGACAGCGTCGATCTCATCGCGGGCGAGAGCGGGCGCTTCTGGCGCGTGCGGACCCCGAAGCTGTCTCTGTCCGTCAACGGGGCAGGGGATGCCATCGCGGCACTCTTCTTCGTTCACTATGCCCGCTCGCGCTCCGCGCCGACGGCCCTTGCCGAAGCCTCGGCCTCTGTCTACGGCCTGCTCAAGCGGACGGAAGAGGCAGGCTCCCGCGAGATCCTGACCATTGCCGCGCAGGATGAATTCGTCTCGCCCACCCGTCGCTTCGACGTTGAAGAGGTTTGATCCGCATGCCCCGCCGCTTTGTCACCCTCGATGTCTTCACGGGCGAGCGCTTCGCCGGCAATCCGCTCGCGGTTGTGCTCGATGCCGAAGGGATCGACACGGCAGCGATGCAGCGCATCACGAAGGAGTTTAATCTCTCAGAGACTGTCTTTGTCTTGCCAGCTTCCGAACCGCGTCAGCGGGCCGACATTCGCATCTTCACGCCGGCGCGCGAACTCCCCTTCGCCGGCCATCCGACCGTGGGAACCGCTGTGTTGCTGGCGCTGCTCGACCAGGAGGGCCAGCCAGGTGCGGTGGCCTTTGGGCTCAAGGAGCAGGTCGGCATCGTGCCCTGCGCCGTTGAAGTAAAGGATGAGGTGAGCGGCGCGGCGCGCTTCCGCCTGCCGCGCCTGCCCTTCGTCTGGGGCGAGGGCAAGGACTCGACGACATGCGCATGGGCGCTTGGTCTTGACCCAATGGAGATCGGTTTCGATCGTCACGTCCCGAGCCGCCATTCGGCTGGCGTCGCGTATGATCTCGTTCCTGTTGCGTCTCTCGAAGCCCTGGCCAAGGCCAAGCCGCAGGGCGAGGCTTTCGACAAAGCGTTTGGTGACAGTGATCATCCGGCACCCTATGTCTATGCGCGTATCCCTCAGGCCGATGGATTGCGGTTCCGTGCCCGCATGTTCGGGTTGGGCATGGGAATAGCGGAAGATCCGGCCACCGGCTCGGCCGCTGCGGCTTTCGCCGGCGCTCTCATGCAATGCGAGCCCCTGGGCGACGGCGAGCACAACATCGTCATCGAGCAGGGCGTCGAGATGGGCCGCCCGAGCGAGATCGCCCTGCAGATGGTGATCAAGGATGGAGCACTCGTGTCCGCCGAGATCGGCGGCGGCGCCGTGATGGTGAGCCGCGGCGAGATTTTCGCGTGAACCGTGAGATCGCGATCCGACGCGTCTCCCGTGTCGAGGCGTGCTGCCGCCCGTTCGATTGGGCTTGGCCCAAACAGAACAGAGCCCTCATCGAAGAGAACTGGAAGCGGCGCACGGCTGGCAAGCCGCAGATGTTCAACGGGCGCGTGCTGCTGCTGCAGGATGTGACCTTCGAGCAGGATTTGTGCCGCAACACCTACTTTGAGGTCGACTACGCCGACTTCGTTGCCTGGATCGACAAGGGCTATCCCGATCCTGCTATCGCCAACGGCTTTGCCATGGGTGCGCTGCGCGGATCGGACGGCGCTTACATCTGCGGCGTGATGGGGAATGGGACGACGAATGCGGGCCGCGTCTATTTCGCGGCCGGGACGCCGGATCCGTCCGATCTGCGGCCCGACGGCACCGTCGACCTTGCGACCAGTCTCACCCGGGAGCTTGCGGAGGAGACGGGTCTGCACGAGGGCGACTACCACGTGGATGACGAATGGATTATCGTCCAACGCTGGCCGACCATCGCCCTCTTGCGCATGGTGACTCTGCCGATGACGGCCGAGGAGGGCGCGGCAAAGATCCGCGCAAACATTGCCCGGCAGCACGAGCCCGAACTGCAGGATGTGCGCATTATCTGTGGGGTCGAAGACATCGACCCTCAACGGATGCCACTCTTCCTGCAGTCGTTCTTCGGCTGGGTTTTCGATCAGAGATAGCCGTGCCGCGCCTTCGTGGCGTTGACCATCCGCACCGCTTCCGCATCGCGGCCGGCAGCACAGGCCGCTTCGGCCTGAGTGATCTCCCGGTCGACCCGGTTGTAGACGGATTGGTTGACATGCCCTGTAGCCAGGTCGTTGCTCATGACGGCGCGGTAACGGCTGATTTCGCCATTGCAGCCCGTGCCGGTGCTGCCGGCCATCACGCTGGTTCCGGTTGGGGCTGAGGCGGTCTGATTGCAGGCGGCCAGAGCTAGGGCGCCGGTCAGCAGCAGGGCAGGGGTGATGATCTTCATGAGTGCATCTCCTCAAGGGACTCGCGAGCAAGGAATAAAGGCCAAGCTTCGTCTGTTCTAGGGCACTTTCCTGGGAGACCAGTGCTGCCCCGCTTTGAGTCATAACCATCCAATAGTCGAGCCTTCTCTTTTCATTTCTTTCAACGGCTTGCCATTCGAGAGGAGCGCCGTTACAAACGACCCCGTTGTTCGCGGCTCAAAGCCCGCGGCCATGGAGGATTTGGGCAGCGATGATCATCGGCTCCCCCAGCGCAAGGATGAACGGTACCGCTTCTGCGGCCGATCGCGCGCGTCTTCTTGGCCTCCTTCTCCTTAGTCGCCCCTGAGGGTCGGCTGGGCGTTGCCGCCTGGGCTCTCAGGGGTTCTGGACAAGCAGGAACAACCTTGAGCCTTGAGGCTCCTCCTCCGAGAAGGACTACAAGAATGACCTCTTCCGTATCCGGCGCCGTTAAGGACCGCGTTCTGATCTTCGACACCACCCTGCGCGACGGTGAGCAGTGCCCTGGCGCCACCATGACCCTGGAGGAGAAGCTCGAGGTTGCTGAACTGCTCGACACCATGGGCGTCGATATCATCGAGGCGGGCTTCCCCATCGCATCGAATGGCGACTTCGAGGCTGTCGCGCTGATCGCCAAGCATGTGAAGCGGGCGACCGTCGCAGGCCTTGCCCGCGCCATCTCGGCCGATATCGCCCGCGCCGGCGAGGCCGTGCGCCATGCGGCGCGGCCGCGCATCCACACTTTTGTGTCCACGTCCCCTATCCACTTGGCCCACCAGATGCGCAAGTCGGAGGAGGAGGTTCTGGAGATCATCACCACCACGGTGACCCAGGCGCGCAACCTGATCGAGGATATCGAGTGGTCCGCGATGGATGCCACCCGCACCCCGATCGACTATCTGTGCCGCTGCGTGGAAGCCGCCATCAAGGCCGGCGCCACCACCATCAACCTGCCGGACACGGTGGGCTATGCCACGCCCGACGAATACCGGGCCATGTTCCGGGCGGTTCGCGAGCGCGTGCCCAACGCCGACAAGGCGATCTTCTCGGCCCATTGCCACAACGACCTCGGACTCGCGGTTGCCAATTCTCTGGCGGCGTTGGAAGGCGGAGCGCGTCAGATCGAGTGCACCCTCAACGGCATCGGCGAGCGCGCTGGCAATGCAGCCCTGGAAGAGATCGTCATGGCGATCAAAACCCGTGGCGACGTGCTGCCCTACGAGACCGGCATTGAGGCCACTATGCTGACCCGCGCCTCAAAGCTCGCCTCCGCTGCCACCTCTTTCCCGGTCCAGTACAACAAGGCCATCGTGGGCCGGAACGCCTTTGCGCATGAGAGCGGCATCCACCAGGACGGCATGCTCAAGAACGCCCAGACCTACGAGATCATGACGCCCGAGAGCGTCGGCGTCTCCAAGACCTCTCTGGTCATGGGCAAGCATTCCGGCCGCGCGGCCTTCCGCAACAAGCTGGAGGAACTGGGCTACAGCCTCTCGGACAACCAGTTCCAGGATGCCTTCGAGCGGTTCAAGGAACTCGCCGACCGCAAGAAGCACGTCTACGACGAGGACATCGAGGCGCTGGTCGATCAGAACATCGCTATGGCCCATGATCGCATCAAGCTGGTCTCGCTCCACATCGTGGCGGGCACCCGCGGCCCGCAGCGCGCCACCATGCGGCTCCAGGTCGATGACCGGATCGTCGTGGAGGAGCAGGAGGGCAACGGCCCGGTTGATGCCACCTTCAACGCCATCAAGGCCCTGGTGCCCCATGAGGCGGTGCTGGAGCTTTATCAGGTCCATGCCGTCACCGAGGGAACGGATGCCCAAGCCGAGGTGTCGGTTCGCCTCTCGGCCGACGACCGCAGCGTGACCTCCCGCGCGGCCGACCCGGACACCCTGGTGGCCTCTGCCCAGGCTTATCTGGGAGCCCTCAACAAGCTCATGAGCAGGGGCGCCCGCCTGCACGCCCAGCACGCGGCAGAATGATTGACGGAAAAAGGCCCGCAGAGCGGGCCTTTTTCTTGCTCGGGCAACATCCTGACTATCGAACCCTCAAGCTTGAAGGCTCAGGCTACTCGCCCTCTGGCGCGGCAATGACAGGCTTGGCGGACCGGGTTGAGGCCTGATGGTGCAAGAATTTTCCTGTGCGACCCAAGCTCTAGGAAAAATACGCCCTTGAGCCGAAAACCTCGCTAGCAGGGGCTAGACAGGCCCCCCCCGGTTTGTTACACGCACGGCCTCTTCAGCGGACATCGCGCCGCTGAATTCGCTTCGGCGACGGGTGATTAGCTCAGTTGGTAGAGCAGCTGACTCTTAATCAGCGGGTCGTAGGTTCGAGCCCTACATCACCCACCAATTGTCGCAAACAGCTCCATAACGTTTCGTCTTATGTGATCGGCTGTTTTGCGTCTTCAAAACTAAGAGTTTCCCGTAAAATGTGGAATTCCTGCAAGTCTCGCGAAGTCGACCTTCGAGGAGCCTAGCTCGGCTTGTCCGAATGACTGGCTGGCAGTGCGAGATGTTCGTTCAGGATTCGCACGATCCTGACGATGTCACTCCTCGGGATTGCGAAAGCGACGGGGCCGTAGGACGGATGATCGAACGCGAGCAGGGAGCCGTCGATGCTTGCGACCTGCACGTACCAGGGCGGCTCGATCACGGTTTCCACCGTCCTTCCGTCCAGCGGAACCTTCGGTGAGCCCTCCACCATGCGGGATCTCGCCTGGCCTAGCAGTTGGATCATCATCGTGAGCTGCTTGAGGTCGAGCCCAACCGGGTGAGACGGTCCTGCCGTGGAGCCGATCTCGATTGTCACCGTTTGACGGTCGTCGGAGACCTTCACGCCAACTCGTGCTTCGGCCATGACACATGCCTCCATCCCTGTTCGGGTCATGTGGTCCACAGGGGTGAATTCAACCGGGCACAGCCCAAATGGGTTCTCAGTACCGCTAAAGTGGAACTCCGCCCGCGCTGCGTCTGGAGAAAGAGGCAAGCTGCCCATCAGGAACCGTAGGAGAACGAGCCGCATATGGCTGAGCTTCCCGGACTTGACCGAGGTCAAAGAACCCAGGCGCAGAGCCCGCTAAAACCGGGGATCAGACCTGCGATGCAAAGCGGTATCGCAGCACGTTATACCCTATGAGATCCTCAATGAGAGACGACCTGAGAGCGCAATATGGCGAGGAGCGGCTCCCCCGTTACACGAGCTACCCCACGGCGCCGCAATTCTCGGATGCCATCGGTCATGAGGCCTATGGGCAATGGTTGGCGTCTCTCCCGCTGGATGCCACGGCGTCTCTCTACCTGCATGTCCCGTTCTGCCGCTCTATGTGCTGGTATTGCGGCTGCCACACCACTATCACGCAGCGCGATGCACCGATCATCGACTATCTCGCCATTCTACGCCGTGAAATTGAGCTTGTGGCAGATCGGCTGAACCATCCTCTGGCCGTGCAGCATGTGCATTTCGGCGGTGGAACGCCAACCATCATGGAGCCCGCCGAGCTTCTCAGCCTTGTCGCCCTCATGAGGCAGAGGTTTGCTCTCGACAGTTCCGCCGAGGTCGCGATTGAGATTGATCCGCGCACCTTGACGAGCGCGATGATGAAAGCTCTCGGTGAGGCGGGCGTCACCCGTGCGAGCCTGGGCGTCCAAAGCTTCGACCCGGTCGTGCAACGGGCGATCAACCGCATTCAGAGCTTCGAGCAGACGGCTCGTGCGATGGACGGCTTGCGAGAAGCGGGCATCCACGGCATCAACGTCGATATCATCTATGGCCTCCCGCACCAGACGGTGGAATCCTGCATTGAGACGGTCCGGCAGAGCATTGCGCTTCGCCCAGACCGCTTCTCCGTCTTTGGCTATGCGCATGTGCCCTCGTTCAAGAAGCACCAGCGCAAGATCGACGAGGCGGCGCTGCCTGATGGCGAGGCCCGCTACGCGCAGGCTGAGGCCATTGCCGAGGCGCTGATGAGGGCCGGCTACCGCCGGATCGGCCTTGATCATTATGCTCTGCCGGATGATTCCATGGTGCAGGCTCAGGTCCACGGCGCACTGCATCGGAACTTCCAGGGTTACACGACGGATCCGAGCGATGTGCTGATCGGCTTCGGCGCTTCCGCCATCGGCCGGCTGACCCAGGGCTACGCCCAGAACGAGGTTGTGCTCGGGCGCTATGCCGAGCGCATCCTGCGTGGGGAGCTGGCGACGGCGAAAGGCTATGCCCTGACGGCCGACGATCGCCTTCGGGCCGATCTGATCGAGCGTGTCATGTGCGACTTCCAGGTTGATGTAGGCCAGGTCTGCCGCCTGCACGAGACCTCTCCCGAGACTGTCCTGCAAACAATCCCGAAATTGCGCGCGCTGCAGGACGATGGGGTGATCCGTCTCGACGGCGAGGTGCTGTCGGTCAACGACAATGCCCGCTTCCTAGTCAGGAGCGTGGCCTCGGCCTTTGACGCCTATCTCGGCGCCTCCGGGCGCAGCCACAGCCGCGCGGTCTGACCGCGCGGCGGGCGTCAGGTTCGCTTGTCCTCGGCCCTTCCGGCGACCTGGAGGACGGCTTCAAGGCGTCGCAAGGCGGCGAGAAGAGGTCCGGCATCGGGCCCGAGCTGTTGAAGAAGGCGGCGCTCGAAGGCGAGCGCCTTGGGCACGATCTGCCGGTAGGCGCTCTCGCCCTGGGCGGTGAGCGTCAGGATCTCCTCACGCCTGTCCTCCTCGCTGGGGCGGCGCCTGAGCCAGCGCCGCTCTTCCAGCGCCCGCACAGCCCGGCTCACCTTGGTCTTGTGCATGGCCGAGTGCCGGCCGATGGCCTTGGCGCTCATCTGCTCGAATTGACCCAGCGTGGCCAGCACCCGCCATTCCGGGATCGTCAGGTCATGGTGCGGGCCATAGACGGAGCGGAAATCCTGGGAGACTGCGGCTGCAATCCTGTTGAGCCGGTAGGGCAGGAAGGCTTCGAGCTGGAGTTTGGCCATCGGGTTGTTGGTTACAAAATGGACAGTTACATTTGTGACCAACTGTGGAGGTCATGCCCATGAATGTCCAGAACCCGCCTCTGAATCAGAATTCCGAGAGGATCGAGAGCGCCATCCAGCCCGGCTACATGTCCGGCTTCGGCAATGGCTTCGAGACCGAGGCGCTGCCCGGTGCGCTGCCCATCGGGCGCAATTCGCCCCAGAAATGTGCCTACGGCCTCTACGCCGAGCAGCTCTCCGGCTCGCCCTTTACGGCGCCACGCACCACCAACGAGCGCACCTGGCTCTACCGCATTCGCCCGACCGTGTCCCATTGGGGCCAGTTCCGGAAGGCCGATATCGGCCTGTGGCGCACGGCGCCCGCCACCGAGGTGGAGATGCCGATCGCGCCCATGCGCTGGGACCCAATCCCGATCCCGGATGAGCCTGTCTCCTTCCTGGAAGGCATCCGCACCATCACCACGGCTGGCGATGCCGGCTCCCAGGCCGGGATGGGCGCGCATGTCTATCTCATCACCCGCTCGATGGTGGATGAGTATTTCTACAATGCCGACGGCGAGCTGCTGTTCGTGCCGCAGCAGGGCGCACTCCGGCTGTGGAGTGAATTCGGCATCATCGACATTGAACCGGGCGAGATCGCCGTCGTTCCGCGTGGCGTGAAGATCCGCGTGGAGCTCAGCGATGGCCCGGCCCGCGGCTACCTGTGCGAGAACTACGGCGGTGCCTTCACCCTGCCGGAGCGTGGACCGATCGGCGCCAACTGCCTCGCCAATCCTCGCGACTTCCTTACACCCGTAGCAACCTACGAGGACAAGGATGCGCCCTCGAAGATGTACGTGAAATGGGGCGGCACGTTGTGGGTGGCCGACATGGACCATTCGCCTCTTGATGTAGTGGCCTGGCACGGCAACTACGCGCCTTACAAGTACGACCTGCGCCGCTACTCGCCGGTGGGGCCAATTCTCTACGATCATGCCGATCCGTCGATCTTCACGGTGCTCACCTCGCCGTCCGAGACGCCAGGCACGGCCAACATCGACTTCGTGATCTTCCCCGAGCGCTGGTTGGTGGCGGAGAACACGTTCCGGCCGCCGTGGTACCACATGAACGTGATGAGCGAGTTCATGGGACTGATCTATGGCGTCTACGATGCCAAGACCGGCGGCGGCTTCGTGCCGGGTGGCATGTCGCTGCACAACACCATGTTGCCGCACGGACCGGATATGGATGCGTTCGAAAAAGCGAGCAATGTGGAGCTGAAACCCCACAAGCTCGAAGGAACATTGGCGTTCATGTTCGAGACGCGCTTCCCGCAGAAGGTGACGGCCTTCGCGGCCGAGACGGATTCATTGCAGAAGGATTATGCCTCCTACGGCCACAAGCTGAAGAAGCACTTCAATCCAAATCAACGCTGATCAAAGCAATGCTCTGTGAGAGCCGCTAGGATTTCGGATCCTGGCGGCTTTCTATTGTGAGCCGCAGAATGTCAATTGCATCACGCAGCAGCTATATCGTTGCTGTAATTTGATTGTGAAGGCCTGCCATACTGCAGCCGCACTGCAACGCTTTGCTTCCCTTACAGGCACTGGCGTCGCGTGCCTGCAGTACAAGGGACATGCGGAACAAGCTGCTGATGAAATTGGAACGAAAGAACCACTCTCTCGCGCCGGACACGAACAATGTTCTGGCTGAACTCGAACGCACACTCGTTGCGTCAATTGCGTTGATGAAGCGCCTGAGGCGCCAGAGAAGGCGCTCCGATCGTATGACGCAGACTGTCGAGCAGAACGGCGCCTGAGCGGAATCTTTCTGCGGCAAACCTGCGGGCAGGGGACATAAATCCCCTGCAGCAGTATTGCGCTTGTGACGCGCACTGATCCTCTATTTGCAACAATAATTCTTTCGAGAACGGTAAATTTCACCGCGAACTCGGACGACACTCGTGTGCTACTGAGCACCGACGCGATGAACCGTCCTGACTATTCTCCTGCTGGCTATAGGGAGGATCTGTTCATGACGACCTTCGACGCTCACCATCGTGTCCGCTCTTCGCGATCTGCTCTTCTTGCAGCAACGGCCTCTTTGGCCCTGCTGGCAGGAAGTGCGGCCTTCGCATGTCCGCTCGGGAGCCACGACTCTCCGCGAGTTCGCATGCTGCATGCCCTGCAGAAGCCGAACCATCACGGCTCCGGGCATCACATGTCGATTGCACAGCTGCAGCCGCAGGCGACGGAGGTGGAACCGAAGCGCACGGAACTCGGCACCTACAGCCGCGATCTTCCGCGCGGCGCTGCCGCTCCCACGTCTGAGGCCAAGCCTCTGCTGCGCGACAATCTTGGCACGCTCGCCTGGTCAGTAACCAATGATCCAGGCGGAGAGGCTCAGGCCTATTTCAACCAAGGCTACCGTCTGGGTTGGGGTTTCAATCATGCGGAAGCAGCGCGTGCCTTCAGGGCTGCGCAAGAACTCGACCCGAATTGCGCCATGTGCCTATGGGGCGAGGCCTGGGTGCTCGGCCCGCATATCAACTATCCGATGGATGCGGACGCCAATGCGCGTGCTCTCGCCGTGCTTGAAAAGGCGCGGGGTCTCGCCCCTGCTCAGGGGGACATACAGGCTGCTCTGGTAGAGGCGCTTTCAAAGCGGCACTCGCCCGATCCCAAGGCCGACCGCAAGGCTCTGGATCAGGCCTATGCCGATGCCATGGAGGCAGTGCAGGCGCGCTTCCCCAAGGATCCGCATGTGGCGGTTCTCACGGCCGATGCCCTCATGAATTTGACTCCGTGGGATTATTGGGCTGATGGCGGCAGGACACCCAAAGGCAAGACCGAAAAGATCGTCGCTCTGCTGGAAGGCGTGCTCGGAACGACGCCATCCAGCAAGATCGACGCCAATCCGGATCATCCCGGCGCGGTCCATCTCTACATCCATACGGTGGAAGCATCGGACCGTCCGGAGCGAGCTGCTCCTCATGCGGCCCGTCTGGAAAACCTGATGCCGGGAGCAGGTCACCTGGTGCATATGCCGAGCCACATCTGGTACCGCCTCGGACGCTGGCGCGAGAGCCTCGATGCCAATGTGCGTGCGGCGGCGGCCGATGAGGCGATCGTCAACGAGGGCGGAGCCAGCCTTCTCTACTCCGAGGCCTATTATGCGCATAACGTCCACTTCCTGATGGTCTCGGCCCTGACTGGCGGCGATGGCGCAACGGCGGTGGACGCGGCAAAGAAACTGTCAGGGATCGTGTCCGAGCGTGCGCAGCGCGAGGTGCCTTGGACGCAACCGATCACGGCGGCGCCCTACAATGTCCATGCGGTCTTCTCGAAGCCTGAGGGCGTGTTGGCCCTGCCTGCACCGGATGGTGATTTTCCGTATGTCAAAGCCGCTTGGCACTATGCACGCGGTGTTGCCTTGGCCCGTCTCGGGCGAGCCGATGAAGCCCGTTTGGAGGCTGGCGCCATAGATGCGTTGGCGAAGCGGCCTGAGATCATGGCTCTGCCCGATGCCGGCGTGCCGGGACCGGACGTGCTCTCGATTGCAGTGCATGAGATCGAGGCCAGAATTGCGCAGCATGCAGGCGAGCAGGCCCAGGCTGCTGCACTGTTCGCGGAAGCCGCGACGATCCAGGACGGGCTACCCTACATGGAGCCGCCCTACTGGTACTACCCGGTGCATCAATCCCTTGGAGCGGCCTTGATGGCACAGGGCAAACCCGCTGAGGCGGCGATGGCATTCCGCGAGGCGCTGCATCGCTCACCGAACAACGGCTGGGCCGCAGCCGGCCTGCTCCGTGCCGCCGAGGCGCAGGGCGATCAGGCAACGATTGAGGAAGCCAAGTCGCTGATGCAGAAAAACTGGTTCGGAACCAGCATGCCGGCTCCCGAACAGCTTTGAGCCACAAGCTCGATGGCGCTCAGGACGGGCTCCGGTGACGTTCACCGGAGCCCGAAAGCGTGAGATTGCGCTTCCTTCGCCAGAGCCAGATCGGAATGGAACCGGACCGGCCACGGATTGCCGTTGCAAAGGTTCCTTCCAGAAAACCGGATTCGAGAATTGAACAAGCATCACCTGCCGCGCGATGAAGATCGTCGCTCAGCGCCACATCGGCGTTGTGCGATGCTGCGACCTCCATCAAACGGCTTGCCACATTGACCGTGTCGCCGATGGCAGTGATGTGTTGATGGCTGTCGCCGCCGAGCCGGGATGCGATGATCTCCCCGAAGTGAGCGCCGATCTTGAAACCAATCTCGGACGTAATGGCATCGGGCAGTTCATCCATCCAGGCTTCCATTCTTAGGCATAGGCCGACGCAGGCCTCCACGGCGTGGCAGGCATCCTCAGATGAGGAATCCGGCAGACCGAACAGGATCATTGCGCCGTCGCCCATGAAGCTGGCGACGATACCTTGGTGGCGCACAGCCTCCTGGTCCACGAGAGCATGGAAGCCGCGCAGCATTTCGCGGGTTTCGTCGAGAGGCAGAAGCTCGCTCAAACCCGTGAAGCCCGACAGATCGATGAAGATCACGGCTGCATTCTGGCGCACCGGCTTCATGAGGAAAGAAGGATCCTCGGCGAGCCGCTTCGTGAGGCTTGGGGGCTGAAAGCGGCGCAAGGTCCTGCTCTGCACGCTGAGCCTGTCTGCGCGCTGCCTGTCGAGCCAAAGCTCCGCCGCACCGAAGACGATAGCTGGAGGCAAAGCGGCCAAAAGCGGAAGGGTGGCGCTGAGCCAGACGCCTTGCGTGAAAGCCGCGAAGGTCAGCCCGATCCATGCGGCTGTGACGACGCCGATGATCGCAAAGCCCCAGATGCCGCGATGCCAGGCGAGGAGCAGAACGAACAGGATCGGCAGCAGGATAGCCACACAGCCATCGATGAGCCGTACACGCCCATCGCGCACCAATCCATCACCCTGCAAGAGATGCGCCATGGCGGTTGCCAGAACTTCAACGCCCGGCAACACTGGATCGAAGGGCGTTGGAAAGGCATCGCCGCCTCCCGTCACCGTCGCGCCGATCACGACGATACGGTCTCGAAAAGCATTCTCATCGGCCTGTCCGTTCAACACCTCGCTGGCGCTGATCGTGCGTATTGTGCCGGACGGGCCATAGAAGCGGAGGGCAAGTGCGTATCTGGCGTCAGTGCTTGTTGCGACGTTGCCGATGGCAACTTCGCCTGCCCGGAGAACCGGATCGCGCCCCATGGCAACAGAGACGGTGCGCAGTGGAAATGAGGGGATGATCTTAGAGTCAGATCGCACCAGAAGCGGAATGTGCCGCGGCACTCCGGATGGATCGGTGGCGATGTTCACGACACCGATTGCCGAGGCGCTGGCCAGAGAGCCGATCGGCAGGAGGAGCCTCGGGGCCGTGGGAAGATCGTCAGGCGCAATCCTTGCAGAAGCTGGAGCATGCTGCGTGCTGCGCTCGAACAGCCCTGCAGCCGCCAGGATGCCCCGTGTCTCGCCCAGAGCCTTGGCAAGGGCGAGATCACCCTCCGTCGGACCCGGGTCGACGAAAAGGATGTCGAGCGCGACGGCCTTCGGCTGCATGCGTGCCACATTCGAAACGAGCATTGCCATCGTGGTGCGGGGCAGGGGATAGGCGCCGACCTGCTGCGCGGTCTGGTCATCGATGGCCAGGATCGTGACGCCGTCCGGTGCGGGGCGAGGCCCTTGGATCACAAACCGCAGATCGGCTAGGGGAGCCTCCAGCCGTTCGAGAAGAGCGGAGCCGCCCTGCCAATGGAAGAAGGCCAGCCCCGCACCCCAGAGACCAGCCAGGGCAGCGGCGATCAGCGGAATGGCATATCGCCTTCCCATGAAGGCTTAGCGTCCGAGGCGGGCGAGGAGGGCGGCGGCCCGGGCGGCCGGCCAGCGCCGCACGACCAGAGGCGACGTGCCGGCCTCCACATCGACACCCTGTCCAGGCCCGAGGCTGACGCCCCGGGTGTTGCCTGAGACCCGCCGCACGCCGACCCGCCCCGACACCACGAAAACGGACGTCCGGGTGCCGCTCACGTCGACGGCCCATTGCGTGCCGCGCACCGCGGCGATGGCCTGCGGCGTCATGATTTGGAAACCCTCTCGAGCCGATCGGGGCGGGGCATCGATGAAGATGGCGCGACCCTGCAGGTTCACCGCATCGGGCTGGTTGTCGCGGTTCCGGTCCACGAGGTCGTAGGCAGCTCCCGCTTCGGCCTCGATGGTCAGACCGTCCCGGCAGCGTAGGATCTGCCGCTGCGAACCTGCTGCTGTTTGAAGCACGCAGCCAATGCCCTGAGCCAGCGCAGTTCCACTCCATGACAGATGCATCAAAGCGCACAGAAGGACGAGCCGCATCGCAGCAGGGGAGACTGCCCGGTGACTTGTCCAACTCGATGTCATGATGTTTCTCCGCTGCCAAAGGACTGGCTGTTGTCCTGGACGGCTCAAGGATGCCTATAGGCTATAATATGAAGGATTCGAGAGAGCCAGCGATGTGCCGGATATCACCCTTCGGAGGGCGTGGCCGACCTCACTGCTTCTGAGCAACCATGAACAGGCGTGGAAAGCGCAGAAGAACCCTGCCGTCCTGTTGAGCCGGATAGGCCTTCTCGATCTCTGCGTGGTATTGATCCAGAAACCCGGATTGCTCCTCGGGCGAGAGAGGATCCAGATAGGGCCTCAGCCCTGTGCCTTTAAGCCACTCAACGATGGCCGCTGCATCCGCCAAGGGATGAACATAGGTCGTCTGCCAGAGATCTACCGAGCATCCCGCTTCAAGCAGCCAGGAATAGTAATCCTCAAACGATCCGATCTCCTCTCGGGAAACGGACGCATTTTTGAGCTTCTCCGCCCAGGGGCTCTCCTGCGAGACCTTGCGCATGAGCCTGTGAGAAGGCTCATGCAGGTTGTTGGGCATCTGAACGGCAAGACATCCTCCCGTCTCCAGACAAGAGGCGAGCCGTGCAAGCAGGCGCTGATGGTCCGGCAGCCATTGCAGGACAGCGTTGGCGAAGATCAGGCCGTAGCGCTCGTCCGGATTCCAGGTTGCAATATCCCCTTCTTGGAAAGTGACCTTCTGCAAACGTACTCGCGCTTTGGCGAGCATGTCGGGCGAGTTGTCGAGGCCCAGCACACGCGCATCGGGGTAGCGATTGACGATCAGTTCTGTGCTGTTTCCGGGGCCGCACCCGATATCGACGGCGCTGCGGATCTCCGCTAGAGGAACACGCGCGATCAGGTCGATCGCAGGCCTCGTCCGCTGATCTTCGAATTTGAGGTATTGTCCGGCATTCCAATCTGCCATGCAGGCCTCCTTAGTCGTGTGATCCCAGAGTCGGCGGGTAGCGCATTTCCCGCAATATTATGATCGATCCATAATGCCAAGCATGGGGTCAATCAGGCCCGCAAGAGAAAGCCTAGAGGCCGACAACAGCAGTAAATGCTGCACTGCGCCAATTTACGGAGAAGAACGCGATGGTCATTCCTGCTGCCTGAGAATCCATTCAAGGGCGACATCGCCCTCGTTCAAGGGTATAGTCATTGCATAGGTTACGGCTAAGCGTGACCGTTGCATTGCCGCGCATGGCCGTGTCTCAGCTGCCAAGGTTCAGACCTGGAGGAGCGCTTATGGCCCATTTCCACATTGTCGCCGGTGCAACCGAAACCCCAGCTCATCCGATCGTCCGGAAGATCACGCCGGCCGATCTGAAGGAAGCATTGGCAAGAGGGTTCGATGATTTTTGGGCGATGCCGTCCCACCTCGTCTTTCTCGGGCTGATCTACCCCATCCTCGGCGTGTGCCTCGCAGCGCTGACATTCAGCAACAATGCGTTGCCGCTGCTCTACCCGCTGGCTTCGGGCTTTGCCCTGGTGGGTCCGTTCGCGGCCATCGGCCTTTATGAGATCAGCAGGCGGCGGGAACTCGGTCTCAGCACCTCCTGGCAGGATGCTTTCGATGTCCTGAAATCACCATCGATCCCTTCAATCGCCGCACTCGGCGTGGTGTTGCTCGTGATCTTCCTCGTATGGCTGACAACGGCGCGCATGCTGTACCAATCCATCTTCGGCTATGAGGTGCCTGCATCATACTCGCAGTTCGTCAATCAGGTGCTCGCAACCTCCGAGGGCATGAGGCTGATCGTCATCGGCAACATTCTCGGCTTCTGCTTCGCCGTTGCTGTGTTGAGCATCAGCGTCATCTCGTTTCCGTTGCTTCTCGACCGGGATGTGGGAGTGGCTGTGGCGATCTACACGTCGATCAAGGCAGTCGTGATGAACCCGGTGACGATGGCCCTGTGGGGCCTGATCGTGGCAGCAGGGCTCCTCGTCGGATCGCTCCCGCTCTTTGTAGGACTAGCCATCGTCATGCCGGTGCTCGGTCACGCAACCTGGCATCTGTATCGCCGGGTGGTGGAGCCTCCCCATCCTGATGAGGCTCATCCTGCGGTATGACTTGAGTCCTGGCGAAGGCTGAAGGCGGTCCAGTGCAAGGACCGCCTTTTCCTAATCAGGTGCCCGACACAAAGAAAGAGAGGCGGGAGAGAAGCGTGTAATCCGACTCCAGCATCATGATCGCTACAAAAACCAGCACGGCGCTGATCGGCACGAGAATGGCATAGACCAGCGAGAGTCGCTCCCAGGCCATATGCATGAAGACGGCCATGATGAGACCGGCCTTCAACATCATGAACAGCAGAATAAGCGAATATCGCAGCAGTCCCTGAACCTGAAAGTAATCGACCAAGTACGAGCAGGCACTCAGGACGAAGAGCCAGATCCAAACCACGAGATAAAGCCTGATCGGATGTTGCTGTCCCTGCCCATGGGCGGATGCCTGTGCCATGACCGTGCTCACCAGAGATAAAAAAAGGCGAAGATGAAGACCCAGACCAAATCGACGAAGTGCCAGTAGAGCCCCATGATCTCGACCGCCTCGTAGTTACCCCTGCGACTGGTGAAGAAGCCTCGCCTTTCCTGATCGTAGTCGCCCCGCCAGACCTTTCTGGCGACGATCAGAAGGAACAGCACGCCAAAGCTCACATGGGTGCCGTGAAAGCCCGTGATCATGAAGAAGCTCGAGCCGAATTGTGCTGCCCCCCACGGGTTGGACCAAGGACGCACGCCCTCATGAATCAGCTTGGACCACTCAAACGCCTGCATGCCCACGAAGGTGGCTCCGAGAAGAGCGGTCACCAGCATCAGGATGGCAGTCTTTCGCCGGTCGCGGCGATAGGCGAAGTTCACCGCCATGGCCATGGTGCCGCTGCTGCTGATCAGCACGAAGGTCATGATCGCGATCAGGATGAGTGGCAGGGTGACGCCGCCGATGGTCAGCGCAAACACCTCGCTCGCGTTCGGCCATGGCACCGTCGTGGACATGCGCGCGGTCATGTAGGAGATCAGGAAGCAGCTGAACACGAAGGTGTCGCTGAGGAGAAAGATCCACATCATGGCCTTTCCCCAGGAAACGTTCCTGAAGGCCTGACGGTCTGAGGAGAAGTCGGCCGCGATGCTTCGCAGGCCCGAAGCCTCGGGATAGGTGTGGGTCGTGTCCGTCACAGCCTGTTCCGCCATGGGCATAAACTCTCTCAAGTCAGCAACTGCCGGCAGATATCGATGATTTCACCTGCCCAGCCTGTCCAGATGCTCAGAAGAACAAGCCAGAGAAGGAGGAGGAAGTGCCAGTAGGTGGCGCAGAGCTCGACCGGCAGGCGCAGGCGCTCCGTTACGGGCACACGCCAAGCTTTCTCGGTGGTACGGGCCAGAGCCACCAGCCCGCCCAAAAGATGAAGACCGTGCGCTCCGGTCAGAACGTAGAAGAAGTCGTTGGCCGGATTAGCCGTGAGGCGATAGCCTTCGCCCGCCAATTGCTGCCAAGCGACGAGCTGCCCCGACAGGAAGGCCAGGGCTGCGACACCGGCCCCAATCAGGCTGATCTTGAGCTCAGTCCTCTCGCTTCGACGTATGGCGACCGTCGCGCCGTGAAGAGCGATGCTGCTCAGGGCGAGCATTGCCGTGTTGAGCCACAGGATCGGCGGGAGCGGCAGGGTGCGCCAGTCAGGGAGCTGCATGCGCATCGAATAGGCGCTGATGAAGAGCGCGAAGAAGGAGCCAACGACGGCCAGAAAGACGCGCAGACCGATCGTTGCCGGAGCCGCCGGTCGAGCAGGCAGGTTAGTCAGAACAGCCGCCTCTCCCTGCTCCAGCCATGGCTTTGATGCGAGGCCCTGCCGCGAGAGCCACCAAGTCGCGATGATCGCCAGAATGCTCAGGAAGAACAGGATGCTACCCATGGCCTGCTCCCGGTGCGGCGCGGGTGGGTCCCGGCTGGTTCTGTGGGAGGAAATCCTGATCAGCTCCCGGTACGCTGTAGTCGTAGGCCCAACGGTAGACGACGGGCAGATCCTTGCCCCAATTGCCGTGTGGAGGAGGGGTTTTGGGCGTCTGCCATTCCAGGGTGGTGGCGCGCCAGGGGTTACCGCCAGCCTCCCTGCCGTGGCGCAGGCTCCAGAAAAGATTGAATACGAAGGCCAGCTGGGCTGCGCCGACGATCAGGGCCACGACGGTAATGAAGGCATTGAGCGTGTGTGCCGAGGGAGGCACGAAGGCCATGTCGGCGATGTCGTGGTAGCGGCGTGGGATCCCCATCAGGCCGAGATAGTGCATGGGGAAGAAGATCGCGTAGGCGCCGAGGAATGTGACCCAGAAGTGAAGCTTGCCTAGCGCATCGTTCAGCATCCGCCCGGTCACCTTCGGATACCAGTGATAAATCGCGCCGAAGATCACTAGGATGGGCGCCACGCCCATGACCATGTGGAAATGTGCGACCACGAACATCGTGTCCGAGAGGGGAACGTCCACGACGACGTTGCCGAGAAAAAGTCCGGTGAGGCCGCCGTTCACGAAGGTGACGATGAAGGCGAGCGCAAACAGCATGGGAACGTTGAGATGAATATCGCCCCGCCAGAGCGTGAGAATCCAATTATAGACCTTGATCGCCGTCGGCACGGCGATGATCAGTGTGGTGGTGGCGAAGAAGAACCCGAAATAGGGGTTCATGCCGCTCACATACATGTGGTGCGCCCAGACGATGAAGCTCAGCGCCCCGATGGCCAGCAACGCCCAGACCATCATGCGGTAGCCGAAGATATTGCGCCGGGCATGGGTGCTGATCAGATCCGACACGATCCCGAAGGCGGGAAGCGCAACGATGTAGACCTCCGGGTGCCCGAAGAACCAGAAGAGATGTTGAAACAGGAGTGGGCTGCCGCCGTTGCGGTCGAGAGGCTGTCCCATCTCGACCATGGCGGGCATGAAGAAGCTGGTGCCGAGGGTCCGATCAAACAGCATCATCACGGCGCCGACGAACAGGGCCGGGAAGGCGAGTAGCGCCATGAAACTTGCGGTGAAGATGCCCCAGATGGTGAGCGGCATGCGCATCAGCGTCATGCCGCGGGCGCGCGCCTGCAGCACCGTCACAACATAGTTCAGGCCGCCCATGGTGAAGCCGATGATGAAGACCATGAGCGACACGAGCATCAGGATGATGCCCCACTCCTGGCCACCCGGCGTGCCGGTCGTAATGGCTTGCGGCGGGTAGAGCGTCCAACCGGCACCGGTTGGGCCTCCCGGCACGAAGAAGCTCGCCACGAGGATGAGCACAGCCAGGAGATAGATCCAGAAGCTCAGCATGTTGACATAGGGAAAGACCATGTCGCGCGCACCGACCATCAGCGGGATGAGGTAATTGCCGAAGCCGCCGAGAAAGAGCGCGGTGAGCACATAAACCACCATCATCATGCCGTGCATGGTAATGAACTGGTAGTAGGCATTGGCGTCGATGAACGAGAAAACGCCGGGAAATCCCAGCTGCAGACGCATCAGCCATGACAGGACGAGGGCGATGAGTCCGACGGACAAAGCCACGAAGGAGTACTGGATGGCGATAATTTTCGCATCCTGGCTGAAGACGTATTTCGTCACCCAACTATGAGGATGATAGAGCTCGACGTCCTCGACATCGGGCGCTGCAACCACTCCTGCCGATCCTAGTGGGACATCAACCATCAGGACGTTCTCCCCGGCTGCTTCCGCTTCCTCTTCGATCAATCAGGCATGACAGCCCCGTTCCTAGTGTCTGGCGTCAAGCGCGCGAAGCTCGTCGACGCCTGCTCCTGCAGCCAGGCCTGATATTCGCTCTCTTCCTGAACGATGACCTTCCCGCGCATCTGCGGGTGTCCGACGCCACACAACTCGGCGCAGAGAATTTCGAAGGTTCCGGTTCTCGTCGGGGTGAACCAGATGTAGGAGATCTGACCCGGCACCAGATCCATCTTGGCGCGCATCTCCGGCACGTAGAAATTATGGAGGACGTCAGGGGAGCGCAGGAGAGCCTTGATTGGTCTGTTGACCGGCAGATGTAGCTCGCCGCCTTCGATGACGACATCATCCTGTGATTTCGGATCGTCGCGGTTTACTCCAAGCGGATTGTCCGGGCTGATCAGGCGTGTATCGGATGTGGCGAGTTGGCCGTCCGGTCCGGGCAGTCGGAAGCTCCATTGCCATTGCTGGCCGAAGATCTCGATATCGGTTGCATCGTCGGGTACGGTGATGAACTGCTGCCAGACAAAGAGGCCAGGCGCGAGCATGGCAGCGACGCCGACTCCCGTGACGATGGTCAGCCACCATTCCAGACGCTTGTTCTCGGGCTCGTAATGGGCTTGCCGTCCGGCCTGATGGCGAAAGCGGTAAACGCAATAGGCCATGAAGAGGATGACCGCGACGAAAACCGCGCCCGTGATCCAGAAAGTGATGATGATCGTATTGTCGATATAGCGCCAGTTCGATGCAATCGGCGTCCACCACCAGGGGCTGACGAGGTGGAAGACCACGGAGCCGACAGCGACAAGAACGAGTATGAGCGCTACAGCCATTCCTCACCATCCTTGCCTTGGTCAGGCTTTGGATTTGAAGCAGAAGGCGCAACTCAATTTTGCGTCGTAGCCATGTTTTGATTGAGACACGACAAAAGAAGCCGCAACCAAAACGCATTCAACAATCAGCATCGGCTGTGAGGCGGCTGCTTTATACATCGCAGCAACTTGAAATTTGCCTGCAGCTGCCTTGAAAATTACACCTGTTGGATAAGGCGGTCAATCAGCTTGGCCATCAGAGGTATGAAGCAGGTTGAGCAAAGTTAGCTTGTTTTCATGTGAAACAATGCGGCATGACAAGCATCGATGAACATTCGCTCGCAAGCGTTTCACAAAATGTCGAAATAGTGGCAAAAATCCGTCTGATTTGTGAGCCTGATCTGCTGCGGATCCCCCATGGTGCAAGCACAATATACCATGAATGATATGTATGTTTTCCTCATTCTCCCCGATGCTGATGTGTTCCATCAACAATTAACCTGAAATTGCTTGGCTGGGGTTTTGCCGCCAGGGAAACTATGGTTAGGTACGCGCCTGACGAAACTCGACAGGTCAGAGCACAGCCCCTGAAGTCACTGGGCACGTGTTGTAAGATCAAGAATTGATGTTGCATCAGGGAGAGAGTGCCTCAAGTGCTATGGCTGAGCACCATTCGAAGGACAACGTTTCTCTTCCTGGTAGGCGTTCTGTTCAGTGGACTGCCGTCCACCCATGCCGTCGCATTCGATCTGTTCGGATGGTTCCGGGGGAGCGATGATCCGCCTCCGCCCAGCGCAGATGCTTTGCCTTATTCCCTCGATTACGCCATCGGCGGCGACACGAAAAATCTGGAGCAGACGCTGAAGGATGCGTCGACGCTACAAAGCCTCCAGTCGGATCCTCCGCCGGATGCCGCGGCCCTGGTCGCCCGTGCACAGGCTGATCTGCCGCGCCTGATCGATGCGCTCTGGGGAGCGGGGTACTACAATGCCCGCGTTGCCATCAACGTCGCTGGTGTTCCGCTCGCGCTACAATCTTCACGCACCGAAGCAGCGACGCGCGCAGTGTCAGGATATCGTGCACGGGCGCTCGTGCCGGTTCAGATCATCGCGGAACCCGGACCTCAGTTTGCCCTCCGGGACGTTGCCGTTCTGGATGCACGCACTGGGCGTCCCTTCCCGCCGGGGGAGCTTCCGCCGCGGGTCGTTCAGATCAAGCCGGGCGACCCGGCGCGATCCGCCGAAATTCTGGCTGCCGAAGCGCGGATCGTCGATCACTTCCGCGCCGAGTCCCGCCCTTTCGCCAAGGTGGAGCGGCGCGAGCCGGTGGTGGTTCACCCGGCACAGGCGATGGATGTGAGCCTCGCGGTCAATCCAGGTCCTCGCGCGGGCATCGGCCCTATTACGATTCAGGGCGCGGAGGGCGTCGATCCGGCCGTGGTGCGCTCCTTCATCTACACCGAGCCGGGCGATCCCTATTCGCCGGCGGAACTGGCCTCGATGCGCAAGTCGATCTCTCAGATCGAAGCCCTGTCCTCGGTGCGCATCCGTGAAGCGGAGGTGCTCGATGCCTATGGCAATCTTCCGCTCTTCGTGGAACTCACCGAGCGTCCGCCGCGCATCATCGGAGCCTCGGCTCAATATTCGACTACGGACGGACCGGCGCTCAGAGCCTACTGGGCGCATCGCAACCTGTTCGGCGGCGCCGAGCGGCTTAGGCTTGAGGGCAATCTCTTCTACCTGACCGAAGATGGCGGCCAAGTGGACGAGGACGATGATTTCGATTGGAGCGACCTCGGCGGCCGTTTCCGCGCGAGCTTCCTGAAGCCGGCCCTGTGGGGAACGCGCAACGACCTGCTTGTGGATGCTCTCGTCGAGCGCGACCGCACGGAGGGCTATACCAGCCGCCTCGTCAACGCGACCGCAGCCATCCGTCACCGCTTCAGCGAGACGTTCTCGATCCAGGGCGGAATCGAATACGAGCGGGGGCAGACCTCGGACGTGCTCGGGCAGATCGACTACACCCTTGTCGGATTGCCTGTCTCCCTCAGCTACGATTCCACCGACAATGCCCTCAATCCTACTGAGGGCATCAGGCTGATTGCCTCGGTGACGCCTTACCCGGAATTCCTCGGCTCATCTGTTCCGATCACGGTCGCCCGTGGGAGTGCGTCGGCCTATTACTCGCTAGACGAGGAGTCCCGCTATGTGCTCGCCGGGCGCATCGGTCTCGGCTCCATTGTCGGAGCGGATCTAGACGAAATTCCTGCCAACCGGCGGTTCTTCGCCGGCGGCGGCGGTTCCGTGCGCGGCTATACCTACAGAACTCTGGGACCGACCTTCCTGGGCGAGCCCGTCGGCGGACGGAGCCTGCTGGAGGCATCGCTCGAAGCCCGCATCAAGATCACCGACACGATCGGCATTGTGCCCTTCGTCGATGCAGGCACTGCCTTCGAGTCGAGCTATCCGGACTTCGACGAGCGCATCCGCATCGGCGCCGGCTTGGGCCTTCGCTACTACACGGGGATCGGCCCCATCCGCCTCGACGTCGCGATTCCGGTCAATCCGGAACGCGGCGATCCCTCTTATGCCATCTATGTCGGAATCGGGCAGGCCTTCTGATGAAAAAGCCAATCCGCTCCCTTGCCCTTCTGACGGTCTTCCTCGCTGTAGCGCTGGTTGCCTCGTGGTTCCTTGTCTCGCGCCCGAGTCAGGCGCAGAGCGATCAGGGGGTGCTGGCCAGCCTGATTTCGCGTCTCCTCTCCACGCCGACCACGCGGGTCAGCATCGGCAGCGTCGAGGGCGCGCTCTCCTCGAACGCGGTCATCCGCGACGTGCGCATCGCAGACCGGGATGGCGTGTGGCTCAGTCTCGACCGCGCTAATCTGGTCTGGAGCCGGACGGCGCTGCTGCGCGGGCGGCTCCAGGTCGACGAACTCACTGTCGGCCGCCTCCAGATCCAGCGCAGGCCGCTGCCTGCCGAGGAGGACGCGCCGGTTTCCGACGAGCCGATCCTGCCCGAGCTGCCGGTCCGGGTCATCGTCGACCGCTTCGCTTTGCAAGAACTGGTGCTTGGCGAACCTGTGCTGGGTACACAAGCACGGCTTTCGGCGGCAGGCTCCGCCCAGATCGGAAATCCTTCGGAAGGTCTCGACCTCACCTTCGCGGCGCAGCGCCTCGATACTCCCGGGCAATTGTCGATTGACCTCAATTATGTGCCGCAGACCAACCGTCTCTCGCTCGACCTCACGCACCAGGAGCCCGCAGGCGGCATCGCGGCCCGGCTTATGGAGCTTCCCGGCCTTCCGCCGGTCGACCTGAAACTGGCAGGACAGGGGCCCTTAAGCGACTTTGCGGCGCGGCTCGATTTCGCCGCCGGTCCGACGATCGGCGCAGCAGGCACGACGACGGTGCGGCGCACGAGCGCAGCGTATGACCTGAACGTGGATCTCGCAGCCCGCATCGAAGGGTTGTTGCCGGCGCCTGTCGCCCCGGTCTTCAGCGGCACCACGCAGCTCGTCGGCAATGTCAATGTCGGCGATGACGGCGCTGTCCGCTTCCAGCCGGTTCAGATCACGTCGAGTGTGGCCCGCTTTGATATGAGCGGAACGGTCAGTTCCGGTCAGATCCTCGACATCCGGCTGAATGCACGCGCCTTGCCGACGGATGGCAGCAAGACACGGGCAGGATTGGCTGAGATCGCCCGGCTCAACTTCGACGGTACCGTGCAGGGTCCGCTGACGGCACCGAGGGTCAACGGCACCCTGGATGCCGCTGAGGTCCGGCTGCCGGAAGGTGCCCTGGATGCACTGACGGCCCGCGTGACCATGAACCCGGTGGAGGGTGTCTCTCCGCCGGACCGGTTCTCCTTCGCCATCGATGCCAATGCCAGCGGGATCCGTCCCGCCGATCAGGCGCTGGCGCGAGCCATCGGCCCGACCCTTGCGGTGACCTCGCGCGGCTCCTTCGATCTTGAAGGGATTGCCAGCGTTGAGACAGCACGCATCGAGACATCGACCGCGCGGGCGAGCTTCACCGGACGCGTCGGATCAACCATCCTCGACGGCTCACTGGATGCGAGCATTCCGGCGCTCGCGCCCTTCTCCGGTGTCGCCGGGCGGACGCTGCGGGGCTCGGCGGATCTTAACGCTCGGCTGACCGGCAACCCACGTCGCTACGATATGGCGGCGGCTATTGATGCACGGCTTCGCGAGCTTTCAACCGGAACGTCGGCGGTCGACGGTCTTCTGGGACGTACGGTCACCGCCGCAGGCACCTTGCGACGCATCCCGAACGGTTTCGGCTTTGACAACCTCCGCATCGATGGCGCGCATCTCGATGCGCGCGTGGACGGGCAGGCGACCCAGTCGACCGCGAATCTCGGCCTAGACGTCACCATCGACGAGTTGAGGCGTGTGGATGAGCGCATCACCGCAGGGCGGGCCAATGTTGCGGCGCGTCTGACCGGCTCTCTGGAGCGGCCGGATGTGACCGGGACTGCGACGCTCACCGATGTTCGTGCCCTCGGCCGCTCCATCCCGCGCCTCGCCCTCGACGTGAATGCCCGCGACGTGACGGGCGCCCTCGACGCGGCTCTCACCCTGGACGGACGTGTCGATGATAAGCCTGCTACGGGCTCGCTCCATCTGGCGAAGCCACCGGAGGGCGGCTGGCTGCTCGACCGGCTCGACATCGACATCGGCTCAGTGGCTCTCAACGGCAATCTCCGCCTCGGTGGCGATCAACTGGCGCAGGGCGAAATCTCCCTGTCGGGCAGCAATTTCGATGACCTTTCGCCACTGGTGCTGACGAAGCTCGAAGGGGCGCTCGATGCTGTCATCTCTCTCAACGCGCGCGCGGGTGGGCAGGATGTGCAGGTCACCGCACGTGGGGCGCGCTTCAGTGCTGCCGACGTCGCCGTACGGGACTTCGACACGCGGCTCATGGTCCAGGATCTCTACCGTCGCCCCATGATCGACGGTTCCGTCACTGCAGCCTTGGTGACGGCTGGCGGCCAGACCTATCGCGATGTCCGTCTCATCGCCGAAGGCACGCCCGACGCCTCTCGCTTCAACGCCTCTGCGACGGGGCAGGGATTCGACCTCGATGCGCAGGGTCGCGTCGTGCCGGGCGACGCGACACGGATCGAGCTTGCCTCGTTCAGCGCGCGCCGCGGCGGCAGGCGCCTCGCCCTGGCGCAGCCTGCTACAATCACACTGCAGGATGGCGCCGTTGCCTTGTCCAATGTGGTGATCGCGGCCGATCAGGGACGTGTCGCTCTGGCGGGCACCGTCGGCGACAGGCTCGATCTCACTATCGACATCCGCAACCTGCCGCTCCAGACGGCCGAGATCGTCGTGCCCAATCTCGGCCTCGCCGGCACCGTCAACGGTAGTGCCGCACTGACGGGAACCACGAGCAATCCGAGCGGCACCTATCGGCTGACCGTATCCGGCCTCGCGACTGCGCAGACCCGTCAGGCGGGGTTGCCGCCGCTCGGCATCGAGGCGCAGGGCCGGCTGGCCGATCAGCGCGTCGGAGTCGATGCGCGGGTCTCTGCCGGACGCGCCGGAACCTTCCAGGTGTCCGGCAGTGTTCCGATCGAAGCAGCCGATGAGCTCGCGCTCAGGGTCTCGGGCCGCACCGACCTTGCCATTGCCAACACGATCCTGTCGGCGTCCGGCCAGCGCCTTACCGGCGCGGCCAACCTGGATCTTGCCATTGCCGGAACTCTCTCCGACCCCCGGATCCAGGGGAGCGTCAGCATTGCCAACGGCAGTTTCTCCGATGCGCTGCAGGGCATCCAGCTGAACGGCATTGCCGGGCGGTTGGCCGCGCGCGGGCAGGTGCTCGCCATCGAGAGCCTCTCGGCGCAGACGCCGAACGGCGGCTCCCTTGCCGCCCGGGGGCAGGTGACCATCGATCCGGCGGCAGGCTTCCCCGGTGAGATCAGGATCACAGGCAACCGGGCGCAGCTTGTGTCCAATGAAACCGTCGAGGCGAGCGCCGATCTGGATCTGACCCTCTCCGGACCCTTGACCAGCCGGCCGCGCGCGGCTGGCCGCATCGACATCATCACCATGAACGTCTCCGTGCCCGACCGGCTGCCGACGACCTTGCGGCCGCTGCCCGGGACGAAGCATGTGCGGCCGACCCCAACGGCCGCGGCGCGGCTGGCCCTTCAGCAGCGGCGGCAATCCGCCTCTGCCAGGGGCACGCCCTTCCGGGCCGAGCTCGATCTGACGCTGACGGCGCAGAACCGCATCTTCGTGCGGGGGAGGGGTATCAATGCGGAGCTCGGGGGCGATCTTCGGCTTCAGGGTACGACCCAAGATCCTGTCGCCATCGGCGCCTTCGAGCTGCGCCGCGGGCGCTTCGACCTTCTGGGACAGAGGATCGACTTCGTGCGCGGTCGCCTCGACTTCACCGGCGATCTCACGCCGTCGCTCGATTTCCTGGCCGAGACGCAGGCCGGGGATGTGACGGCGCGCATTGCGGTGACGGGTCCGGCCTCAAGTCCGGAATTCGCGTTCAGCTCCAGCCCCGACCTGCCGCAGGACGAGGTGCTCTCCCGCGTCCTGTTCCAGAAGCCATCCGGCGGGCTCTCAGCCGGACAGGCGCTGCAACTCGCACAAGCCGTGGCGCAGCTTTCCGGCGGCTCCGGCAACGACGCATTTGAGCGCCTGCGCCGGTCGCTCGGCGTCGACAGCCTCGACATCACAGTCGGTGCTGGCGGTGGGCCGGGTGTCGGTGTCTCCCGCTACATCAGCGATAACGTGCGCGTGGGCGTGCGAGCCGGAGCGCGGCCTGAGGAAAGCGGCGTCACGGTCGATATCGACCTCACCCGCCGCCTCAAGGCCCAGGGCGAGGTGAATGCCGAAGGCGGCACGTCCGTTGGGCTCGGGTTCGAGTTGGAGTATTAAGTACCGGGGCTGCCAGAGGTCAGCCCCGCTGCTTCAGGTATTAATCGACCTTCGCGCCCGAGGCTTTGACGACTTTCGCCCATTTCTCGTGCTCGGTCCGTACATAAGCCATGAGCTCATCGGGGCTCATGGGCTGAATCTCGCCGCCGAGATCCGCAAAGCGCTTCTGCAGCTCCGGCGTTTCCAGCGCCTTGCGGACTTCCTGGTTCAGCTTGTTCGTGATGGCCGACGGCGTACCCTTCGGGGCGAACAGCGCGAACCAGCTCGTCGCCTCGAATTGGGGCAGGCCTGCTTCGGCAAGGGTCGGCTTGTCGGGAAGGGCCGGGGAGCGCTTCGACGACGTGACTGCCAGAGCCCTCAGGTTCCCGCCGCGCACGTGCTCGATCGAGGAGGGGAGGTTATCGAACATCACATCCACCTGCCCGCCGATCAGGTCGTTCACCGCCGGCCCACTGCCGCGATAGGGCACGTGGGGCATCTCGACGCCCGTCATCTGCTTGAAGAGTTCGCCGGAGAGATGGATCGACGTGCCGTTGCCTGATGAGGCCATGGTGAACTTGCCGGGAGTCGCCTTCGCCTCGGCGATGAATTCCTGCACGGTGGTGGCTTTCACCTTCTTGGGGCTGACCACCATCAGGTTCGGCACGCCAGCGACATAGGCGACGGGAGCGAAATCGGTAAGGGCATCATAGGGCATCTTGGCGTAGAGGCTCGGGTTGATGGCATGGGTGCCCACCGTGCCCATGACCAGCATGTAGCCGTCCGGCTCTGCCTTCGCGACCGCATCCGCCCCGATGTTTCCCCCGGCGCCGCCGCGGTTCTCAATGACGAATTGCTGGCCTAAGGACTGGGACAGCTTCTCGCCCACGAGCCGGGCGAAGATGTCCGTGGTGCCGCCCGGCGTGAACGGCACGATCACGCGGACCGGCCGTGTCGGATAGGCTGCCGGCTGGGCAAGCGCGGTTCCCGCCGATGTTAGGCAGGCCCCGGCTCCCAGCAGAAGGCCGAGCATGTGTCGGCGGGTGGAGCAGGAAAAGGATGACATGGCGGCTCCCTAATGCTTAGTGTGGTTATGGCATCGATCTTCCGAAACAGAAGCTGCCATGAGAGCCCAACCCATGACGCAGGGCAATGGTCGTCGAGAGCGAACGGATGGCCGCACGTTTCTTCGTCGACTGAAACTAAGTTTCGAATTGCGGCGCACCGACAATTTTTCGGGATTGAGGGAACTCTGAGTCCTTGAAAAGCGTTACGTAGGGTCGAGTTCCATCCGAAGACGAACAAAGTAGCTTTTGGGACGTCGGCATATGGGGATCCAGGTGCGAGTAGGCCTGGAACAGCGTAACAGGGGGCCTTATGTCACAAGTCGAAACCGCCATTTCGCAGCTTGATCCCAAGCTGCTGCTCAAAACCCTGCGCGCATTCCGGAGAGGCGACTTCTCCGTGCGCCTGCCCTCCGATCTGACCGGCATCGATGGCGAAATCGCCGAGGCCTTCAACGACATCGCCGACCTGAACAAGGGATTGGCTCAGGAACTGGACCGCGTCGCCAAAGTGGTCGGCAAGGAAGGGCGCATCGGCGAGCGCGGGCGTCTTTCGGCTGCCACCGGCTGCTGGAGCGAGTGTGTCGACTCGGTCAACTCCATGATCGGCGACCTTGTCCAGCCGACGACCGAAGTGGCCCGCGTGATCGGCGCGGTGGCTAAGGGCGATCTCAGCCAGAGCATGCAGCTTGAGATCGAGGGCCGCCCCCTGCGTGGCGAGTTCCTGCGCATTGGCAAGGTCGTCAACACCATGGTGGGCCAGCTGAGCTCGTTTGCCTCGGAAGTGACCCGCGTGGCGAAGGAGGTGGGCACCGAGGGCAAGCTCGGCGGCCAGGCCCAGGTGAAGGGCGTTGCCGGCACCTGGAAGGATCTCACCGACAACGTGAACATGATGGCCGCAAACCTGACGGGTCAGGTGCGTAACATCGCCGATGTGACCACAGCGGTCGCGAATGGCGACCTCTCCAAGAAGATCACGGTCGACGTCAAGGGTGAGATGCTGGAGCTGAAGAACACCATCAACACGATGGTGGATCAGCTGAACTCCTTCGCATCCGAAGTGACCCGCGTCGCGAAGGAAGTGGGCACGGAAGGTAAGCTCGGCGGCCAAGCGCAAGTGAAGGGCGTCGGTGGCACCTGGAAGGACCTCACCGACAACGTGAACATGATGGCCGCGAACCTCACTGGCCAGGTGCGCGGCATCGCCGAGGTCGTGACCGCCGTCGCCGTCGGCAATCTCACGCGCAAGCTGACCGTGGATGCCAAGGGCGAGATTGCGGCGCTCGCAGACACCATCAATGGGATGATCGATACGCTGGCCACCTTCGCCGATCAGGTGACGAACGTGGCGCGCGAGGTGGGTATTGAAGGCAAGCTCGGCGGTCAGGCCCTCGTGCCCGGCGCCGCCGGCCTGTGGCGCGATCTCACCGACAACGTGAACATGATGGCCGCAAACCTGACGGGTCAGGTGCGTAACATCGCCGATGTGACCACAGCGGTCGCGAATGGCGACCTCTCCAAGAAGATCACGGTCGACGTCAAGGGTGAGATGCTGGAGCTGAAGAACACCATCAACACCA